>Ga0209172_10000259_pt1 | contig 153196 bp, 157 predicted proteins | sample LarsenN4metaG_FD_184113 | JGI IMG/M metagenome (GOLD analysis project Ga0209172, IMG submission 184113) | Hot spring sediment bacterial and archeal communities from British Columbia, Canada, to study Microbial Dark Matter (Phase II) - Larsen... ...
GAAGTAGGGTTTTTCGGCGCGAGCGTCGGCGGCTCACTCGCGCTCGTGGCGGCGGCCGACCCGCGCATCGCCGACGAGGTCGCGCACGTCGTGTCGTTCGGCGGCTACTTCGACGCGCTCGATACATTCGCGGCGATCGCCACGCGCCGCATCACCTACAACGGCATCGATGAGGAGTGGGACGTCCGCCGCCACGCCGAGCGCGTGATGGCCCGCCAGTTCATCGCCGCGCTCGATGATCCGCGCGACCGGGAACTCCTCACGCAACTCTTTCTCGATGATGAAGACGTGCCGGACCAGGAGCTCGTGTCGCTGACGCCGGTCGGCCGCACGTCGTACGAGTTTCTCGCGAGTGATGACCCGCAGGCGGCGCGCGCGTTGATCGAGCGCCTGCCTTCCGGCTTCATCGCGAAGATGGACTACCTCTCGCCGCGATCCGGCATCGACCGGGTGAAGGCCGAGCTGTTCATCGTCCACGACAGGGCCGATCCGTTCATCCCCTACACGGAATCGCGGCGGCTGAAGGATGCGCTCGCGGGACGCGAGGACATCGTCGCGCACTTCGATGAGATCAGCCTCTTCGAGCATGTGCAGCCGAACATCAACCAGCGGCCGGACGTGATCGCGCTCGACGCGACGCGTGTGGTGTTCCGGCTGTACCAGTTGCTGCTCCGCTGGAACTGACAGTCCTCCGCGTCTCCGGCCATCCCTTCGCTATGATGGTGGGCCAGCCTGTTTCCGGAGTCTTGCCGTGCGCAGGTACGCGTCCGCACATGAGACGTCGCCCTGGCTTCCGCTCGCCTCCATCGCCGCCACGATCGTCACGTGGGGGCTCGCGAGCCCGCTGATCAAGCTCGCATCGGTCGGTGGTGTGGCACTCGCGTTCCATCGGCTCTGGATCGGGGCGGCGCTCCTCGTGACGGTGATGGCGCTCGGCCGGCAACCCGTCGGCATGCGCGCGATGCGCTACGCCGTTCCCGCGGGCGCGCTCTTCGGCGCCAACATGATGCTCTTCGTTGCCGGCGTCAAGAACACGACGGTCGCGAACGCGACGCTGATCGGCGCGCTGCAGCCGGCGATTACGCTGCTCGTCGCGGGGCGCTACTTCGGCGAGACCGTGACCCCCCGCGAGGTGGCATGCGTAAGTGTGGCCATCGCCGGCGTTGCCATCGTCATCGTCGGCTCGAGCGGGACACCGGAATGGAACCCGGTCGGTGACCTGTACGCCGTGGGGGCGGTGCTCACGTTCACGGTGTACTTCCTCGTTACCAAACGTGCGCGTGAGACCGTGGGCACGCTGGAGTACATGACCGGGGTCCACGTGGCGGCGGCTCTGGTCGCGCTCTGCGCCGTCCTGCTCACCGACGCGAGCCTGTGGGATCTGAGTGCCGGTGACATTGGCGTGATCCTGTTCATCGCGTTTGTTTCGGGGACCGGCGGGCAGCTCGTCATCGGTTGGGCGCAGCGTTTCGTCGACGTGTCCCTGTCCTCGCTGATGCTGCTCGGGGTGCCCGTGGTCGCTGCGGTCGCGGCCTGGTTGATGCTCGACGAGGCGCTCACGCTGGTGCAGATCGCGGGCGGCGCCGTGACGCTCGCGGCGATCGGCTACATGGTGCAGAGGAGCAGGCCGGCGCCGGCGTTCGAGCCGCTCTCCGAAGGCGTCGCTGGCGGCGGAGCATAAGCGCCAGGCTCACCGGCGGGGCGCGCGAAAGGAGCGCCTTGTCGACGCTCCCCTGCTCTGTGTCTCGAAGGACAGCGTGGTGCAGGCTTACGCCTGGGAAATCTGGTACACCTTGCCCTCGGTCTTGATTGCCGGGGCGATCACCATCTCGGTCTTCTGGAAGTCGCGAATCGTGCGCGCCCCGCACGTGCCCATCGCGGTCTTGAGCGCGCCGACGAGGTTCTCGCGCCCGTCCGTCCGAGACGTTGGGCCGAACAATGTGCGATCCAGCGTGGTGTCGATTGCGACCTTCACGCGCGTCCCGCGGGGCAGCTCGCCGTGTGGTGTTGCCATGCCCCAGTGGTGGCCACGGCCCGGCGCCTCTTCGCAGGCCGCGAGGATGGAACCGAGCATCACGGCGTCCGCGCCCGCCGCGAACGCCTTGCACATCGAACCGCCGTGCGTGATCCCGCCATCGGTGATGATCGGGACATAGCGTCCGGTCTCGCGGTAATACGTATCGCGCGCGGCAGCGGCATCGATCGTGGCCGTCACCTGCGGGACGCCGATCCCAAGCACCTCGCGGCTTGTGCACGCTGCGCCGGGGCCGACGCCCACGAGCACACCGGCGATGCCGGTTTCCATGAGCTCCTTGCTGGCGCCGAACGTCACCGTGTTGCCCACGACCACCGGGACATCGCCCATCTGCTGCACGAGCTCATCGAAGATCAGCCCGCGCACGCTGGTTGAGATGTGGCGCGCGCTGGTGACGGTGGATTGGACCACAAAAACATCGACGCCCGCCTCTTTGGCGAGCGCCGCGAACTTCTTCGTGTTCATGGGTGTGGCGCTGACCGCTGCGACGCCCCCCGCCTGCTTGATCTGGCGGATGCGCTCGCCGATCAGGTGCTCCTTGATCGGCGCGGAGTACACCCGCTGCATGAGGGCCGTGACATCGGCCTTCGGGGTCGCCGCGATCTCCTGGAGGACAGGTTCCGGATCATCGTAGCGGGTCTGCAGGCCTTCCAGATTGAGGACGCCAAGGCCGCCCGCCTTCGACATCGCGACGCACATCCGCACGTCGGTGACCCCGTCCATGGCCGCGGCGATGAACGGCAGCTGAAACGACAGCGGGCCGAGCTGGAAGGAGAGTTCGACGAGGGTGGGATTGATGGTGTGGGTGCCGCCGGGCACGATGGCGACGTCGTCAAAGCCGTAGGCGCGCCGCAGCTCCTTGAACTGTGGTTGTGACATGCGGTTACCTCCATCTGCTGCCGCCGGGCCTGCCCGCCTTGAGGCTTGTGTGCTGGTCCCCGTCGCGCTGATGCACGGTGTGCGCGATCGAGGCCGGCGGAGGTCTTCCTTCCGGTCCTGGCTCCTACATACCTGCGTCCTGTGCGTGTCCGCCCGTTCGAGGTATTTCATCCATGCTAACGCTGCCCTCGCGAGACCGTCAAGCGTTCCGGGTTATGTGCTTGAGCAATTAAGCGACTGCTGCGACATAAGCTTTGATCTGGCCGCGCCGAGTGTACGCTATGGGCTACCGACCCGACTGACGGAGGATTGGCATGACCACAATGCACGATCGCGTTGACACCGGCATCCCGCCAGAGCGCCTCGCCGGACAGGGGCTCGACGAGCACCAGTACGAGTCGGGCGATCGCGCGATCCACGTCCTGCTCACCGATCCCGTCGCCGGACCGCAGACCGACATGGTGATCACCTGGCGGGCCGGAGCGTATGAAGTCTGGGCGCAGCGCGGCATGATCCGCTTCGTGCGCGAGTACGCGGAGGCGTCCACCCCCGCGGCGCCCACCGGGGAGCGCGCGTATCGCTACCGCATCATCGAGCAGATCGGCGAGAACCCGCTCGCGAACCAGGATTACCGGGCACTCGCGACCATCGACGAGGAGCTCGCGGCCTCGAAGGCGTCCGGATTTCCGGGCGTCGATGCAAACCGCGCGTTCGTGGCGCCCGAGTACAACAGCTATCCGTTCGCCTACGAGCGCATCGCCCAGTTGTTCGACTCCCCGAACGCGCCGGACCTCGTCGTGAACCCCAAGGCGTACGCATTCGGCAGGCAGCCCGGACAGCACGGCGCGCTCGATGCCATACATGCGCGCTCGCCGCTGATCTTCGCCGGTCCCGGCGTGCGGCGCGGAACGCTCACCGATGCACCTTCGACCCAGGTGGACATCGCACCGACCATCGCGGCGCTGTGCGGCTTCCCTCTGATCGACGGGCAGGACGCAACGGGGCGCACATCGTCTCAGCGAGGCGTGGCGCCGGACGTCTATCTCAAGCGCCAGGACGGCCGCGTGCTGCACGAGGTTCTTGACCCCGACGCGGACCGGCGCCCGGTTCGCGCCTGCATATTCCTGCTCGATGGACTGAGCAACACGGAGCTGAAACACCGGCTCGCTCAAGATCCGGACGCCATCCCCAACCTGCGGCGGCTGATCCGCAGCGGCACCATGTTCGATTACGGGTCGTTCACAAACTTCCCGAGCATCACCTGGCCGTCGCACAACGCCATCGGCACCGGCGCGTGGTGCGGGCATCACGATATCGTGAACCCCACCTATTACCTGCGCGAGACGCGCGAAGTGGTCACGCCGCAGGGACAGCAGTTTGATACGGCGAAGTTCCTCGGCCCCGGCGTGGAGACGCTCTACGAAGCGTTCCATCGGGTGTTCGGCGCATGGGACGGCGGCACAGGTGGAGCGTTCACCGCCTCGATCCACGAACCCTGCACGCGCGGCGCGGACCACGCGACGCTCGAGCGCCGGGTGATCGGCGATCGCGATCGGCTCCGCGAGCTGACGGCGCGTTACGCGGGCGACACGTCCCCAAAGTGGGAGGCGGACGGCCAGAAGGGCGCTCAGGGCGAATCGATCGTGGACAACCGCGGGGTCGCTCAGGCGATCGTGCTCTATACGGACGCCGCGCATCCGCCGCCAGCCTTCATGTTCCATGAGTTGACGCTTACCGATGGCGTGGGACACGACTACGGTCCTCACTCCGACGGCGAGCGGGCCGCGCTCGATGAGACCGACGTCCGCATCGGGCGGGTGCTTGCCGCGCTCGAAGCCCAGGGACTGATCGATGACACGCTGTTCGTCGTCACGACCGATCACGGGATGGCCCCGGTCGATGCCGACCTGAAGGCCAACCAGGTGCGTGCGGTCGTCGACGCCGGGATGAAGGCGGTCGTCCCCGACCCGCTGGTGTACCTCATCGACATGCGCGTGCTCGTCACGGCCCACCAGGATGGGCGGACGGCCATGATCGAGGTGCTCGCCAACGATCCGGATGCGTCCGGTGAGCGGCCGCCGCTGGCGGGGGCGGAGATCACGCTCGCGACGCATGGCGCGAAGGTCCTCGCGCACGCGAAGACGGACGCGGGAGGCACCTGCGGTCTGCCATTGCCAATCGATGTGGCGCCGGAGGATCTCTACATCATCGTGCAGCACGACGACTACAACCTTCGGCGCCTGCGGCTCGATGGCACGCCCGTGCACGAGAACCTGAGGGCGCTGCTGTATGGCGCCGGCTGAGCGCCCATCGCGTCGCGCCGGCAGCGCCGGGCAGCGCGGTCCGCGCCAGTTCCGTTTTGCGAAGTCAAGTGATCGCGCGATGACGAAAGGATCAAAAACCGCCGGGAGTATTGACAGGTTCGTCACACCCTCGTAATATGTTCACGAAATCACAATCGGCTCGGTCACAGCGGTGACCGTCCGATGGCCCGGCCTGGCGGGCCAAGCCGAAGAGCACGAGGCAAGAGGGCGGTTCTGCCTCGTGGGCGGGGACTCAGCATCGGCTTGATGCGGTGTAGGGATGCAGTTCCGCTTCCGCGGCCTTCCTCCCGGACCTGCACGGCTGACCTCGCGCGACCTGCGGCTGGTGATCGCGTTGGGATCGGTCCGCCGGAAGCGGGCCCAGCCTCACGAGGGAGGTAGCCGCCTTGATGCAGACGTCACTGCCCCGATCATGCCCCCGCTGCCGTGGTTCAATGATTATCGAGAAGGACTGGTACGGGGCATACAGCACCTGCCTCTGCTGCGGGTACGTCCATGAGGCAGTGACGGCCCCGCCGATCGATCTGCTGGAAGAGGAAGAGGGGCATCCTCGTCAGCGCCGCCGGCAACCCTCCCACGGAAAGCTCAGACTCTAAGACTTCGGTCCCGGCCCAGACGGCAACGCCCGTCGCGAAGGCGCCGGGCGTTTTTGTGTGCAGGAACGACGCAGCGGCACGGTGCCGCGTCAGACTGCGGCGGGAATCTCCGTCGCAGCCTCGAGCTCCGCGAGGTCATCCTCTGTGTTGGCGATCGTCCAGCCGACCCAGAACGTGAGCGCGCTGATCAGGCCCACCATCGCCAGCACAGGCAGGGCGATGACCAGGTAGCTGCGGCGCATGACGCCGACGGTCATGATGAGCATGTCGAGGGCCGCACCGATCATAAGGATCATGCCGAGCTGTCGAGACTGTCCCACGGCCGCGCCTCCTCTCTATGATGCGCTGGCCTGCTTGCGCAGGTCCGGCGGCAGCAGGTTCGGGATGCTGTCCTCAATCGGGTAGCGTTCGTCGCACCGCGCACAGTAGAGCGTGCCGGTGACCACCTCGCCCTCCCGCTCCTCGTCGATCGTGAGGGTGAGATCGCCCTTGCACATGGGGCAGGCCAGGATCTCCATGAGGTCTTTGCGCATGCGTGGCCTCCTTGTCCGCGCACAGCATACTGCTGGCGCTGCGCGGAATGAAGCCGCCGTCTGCGCAAGGCCGGTGGCCGCGGCGCCCCGTTGACTTGACCTAATCCCCTTCCTATACTTTGTGACGCTGTCCAGCACACAGCGTTGAGCTTCGCTGCGAACAGCCCGCCTCCGGTTGCGCCGGAGTTGCGGGCGTTCTTTCTTTAGCAGACTGCCGGAGGTGCGGTTGAACGAGTACGAGTTGATGGTGGTGATGCATCCGGACATTCCGGAAGAGGACGTGCCGGCCGCGATCGAGCGCGTCACCAACGCGGTGACGAGCCGGGGTGGGGAGGTGACCGACGTCAACGCCTGGGGGCGCAGGCGGCTCGCATACCCGATCAAGCGCCAGGTCGAGGGGAACTACCTGGTCACCAACATCCGCCTCGATCCGGCCCGCTGCCGCGAGGTCGAGAGCACGCTGATGATCTCCGAGGACGTGCTGCGGCACCTGTTGATCCGCCGCGACGAACAGTGAGCGAGCCCGGGAGGACCCGTACTGAGACGGTTGGGAGCTGAGCAATGGCGGGCTTGAACAAGGTCATGCTGATCGGCAATCTCGGCGCCGATCCGGAGATGCGTTACACCGCGAACGGCAGCGCCGTCACCACGTTTTCGCTGGCGGTGAACCGCGTGTTCCAGAGCAACGAGGGTGAGCGGCGCGAGGAGACCGATTGGTTCAACATCGTGGCCTGGAACCGGCTCGCCGAGCAGTGCAGCCAGTTCCTGCAGAAGGGACGCAAGTGCTACGTCGAGGGCCGGCTCCACACGCGGTCATGGGAAGGACAGGACGGCCAGAAGCGCTACCGCACCGAAGTGATCGCCAACACGGTGCTGTTCCTCGATACAGCAGGCGGCAGCGCGGCGCGCATGGAGTCGTTCGACGATCAGGCGGTGGCGGCGGGCAGCGCGAGCGTCGACCCCGACGACCTGCCATTCGAGTGAGAGGAGTTGACGTGTGGTAAACGAGAGTAGCGAACCACAAACGACCGCTCCGGCGGCTCAGGGCGAGCCGCCCCGGCCTGAAGGCCGGACCGAGGAGCGCGGAGGACGCCCCCGGGGCGGGGGCGGTCGCGGCGGCGGCCGGTTCGGGCGCCGCAAGGTCTGCGCATTTTGCGTGGACAAGATCGATTACATCGACTACAAGGACGCCGGCCGCCTGCGCCGCTACATCAGCGAACGCGGGAAGATCGAGCCGCGCCGCAAGACCGGCACCTGCGCGAAGCATCAGCGTCGGCTCACCGTCGCGATCAAGCGCGCGCGCCACGTGGCGCTCTTGCCGTTCACGGCCTCACACGCGCGGCCGACGGGCGCGCCACCGCCCTTCCGCCGCGAGCAGGAGCAGCCTGCGCCGGCCGAGCCCGCGCCCGCGTCCGCCGCACCTGCCGACGACGCAGCCGCCTCTGCGAACAACGCCGGCGCACCTGCGGATGAGGACGCCGGGGCGGCCCCCGACACACCCGCCGACACACTCCCTGCCGAGCCGGCGCCGGAGACCGCGGACGACAGCACCGCGGACGCAGCGCCCATCGAGGAGGAGGCGCAGGCCTGAGCGGCCCGCAACACGTCTCAGGCCTGGCCGTTGTTGGGGAAGGGGATCGGCAGGTAATCCATGGCAAGCGGCGGCAAATCACGGCGGGCTGAACAGACGGCGAAGGCGGCCGCACCCGCCCGTCAGTCCAGGCATCATCGCGGCGGCGTGCTCGGCCTCGATCAGGAAGACACCGTCCGCGTCTTGCTCTGGGGCACGACGCTGCTCGTCGTCCTGCTCACCGCGTTCCTCATCGTCTTCGGCTACTACTGGACCACGATCAAGCCGCGCGGCCGCACCGTGCTGCAGGTCGATGACATCAGGATCTCCTACTCCGACATGAAGCGGCGGATGGCCTACGAGTACTACTCGCAGCCCAACCTGCAGAACACGCGGTCGCTGCAGCTCGTGCCGCTCCTGGCATATGAGAATCTGCTGCGGGAGCTGACGCTCGTCAGCCGCGCCCGCACCGAGATGGGCGTGGACTACACGCAGGAGGAGTTCGATGCGGCCATGCGGCGCGAGGTCGGCGTCTCCACTGAAGCGTCGGACGAGGAGTTCGGGCAGCGCTTCCGCACGCGGCTTGCGGAGTCCCGGCTCAAGGAGCCGGAGTTCAGGCGCATCGTCGAGGCCGGGCTGCTGGAGCAGAAGGTGAAGGAGAAGATCCTCGCCGATGCCGGCGAGAGCGTGCCGCAGGCGAAGGTCGAGGCGATCGTCGTCAATACGCGCGAAGAGGCCGAGGCCGCGATCACCCGAATCAACGCCGGCGAAGAGTGGGGGGTCGTCGCGCGCGAGCTGTCGAAGGAGCCGGACGTCCAGGACACCGGCGGCGCCAAGGACTATCAGTTCCAGGGCGGCCATCCCAATGCATACGACGACTTCGCCTTCACCGCCGAGATCGGCCAGGTGAGCGAGCCGCTCGCCGAGACGCCCGACAGCGACGCGAGCCGCTACTGGATCGTGCGCGTCGTCGACAGACGCGAGCAGCCCCTCCGCGAGGACCAGCGTGACGGCTACCAGAACCAGGAGTTCCGGCGGATCATCCAGGAGACCCAGTCGCGCATGACCATCATCGACAAGTGGTCCGACGACTTTGAGGCGCAGGCCGATGCGCTCGCCCCGCTCGCGCGCGATGCGCAGCGCAGGGAGCAAGAGCGACAAAACATCCCGACGCCCGTGATACCGACCGTCGCTCCCACGACCCCGGGAGCAGAGACCCCGGCCGCCGGCACGCCCGCCGCGCAGACACCGGCGGCGGCCGTAACGCCGCCGCCGCCTGTGGCCACGCCGTAGCAATGAGCGGCGACCGCCAGCGGATCGGCATCGGCCTCCTGGGTCTCGGCGTCGTTGGGGGCGGCGTCGCCCGCATCCTCCACGACAAGGCCGAGGTGTACGCGCGACAGATCGGCTGCGCGCTCGACCTGCGGCGCATCCTGGTCCGTGATCCAGGCAAGGAGCGCGGCGTCGCCATCGATCCGGCGCTGCTCACGACCTCCGCGGCGGACATCCTCGATGACCCGTCGATCGACCTCGTCATCGAAGTGATGGGTGGTGAGGAGCCGGCGCACGACTACCTGCGCCGCGCGCTCGATGCCCGCAAGTTCGTCGTGACGGCCAACAAGGAGGTCATGGCGAAGCACGGCGGCGAATTGCTGCAGCTCGCCCGCGACCGTCAGGTGGATCTCCTCTACGAGGCCAGCGTCGGCGGCGGTATTCCAATCATCGCGCCGCTCAAGCGCGACCTCCTCGCGAACGACATCCTCAGCGTCACCGCGATCATCAACGGCACGACGAACTACATCCTGACATCGATGGGCAAGGGTGGCGGAAGCTTCGACGAAGCGCTGGCGGCGGCGCAACAACTGGGCTACGCCGAGCCCGACCCGACGAACGACATCGACGGTATCGATGCGGCCTACAAGCTCGCGATCCTGGCGACCTTGTCCTTTCACGTCGATGTGCACCCGGACGCCGTGTACCGGGAAGGGATCACGAAGCTGGCCCCCCGCGACTTCACCTACGCGCGCGAGATGGGGTACGCCATCAAGCTGCTCGCGATCGCCCGGCGCGAGGGACGCGATATCCAGGCCCGCGTGCACCCGGCACTGGTGCCGCGCGATGAGCTGCTCGCCAGCGTCGACGGCGTGCTCAACGCCGTGCAGGTGGAGGGCGACCTCATGCACCGGGTGCTGTTCCAGGGTCCCGGGGCCGGCACGCTGCCGACCACGTCGGCTGTCGTCGCCGATGCGCTGGACGCCGCCGTGAGCATCAGCAACCACGTCTACTGGCCACACTCGTTCCGGCGTGATCCGGACGTGCGCGTGCTGCCGATGAGCGAGGTGCGCGCGCGGTACTATTTGCGCATCGCCGTCGCCGACCGTCCGGGCGTGCTGGCGATGATCGCGGGCGCACTGGGCGAGGCCGCCATCAGCATCGCTTCTGTGCTCCAGAAAGAGACGGGCGAGGACGGCGGCGCTGCGCGCGCCGAAATCGTGATCATGACCCACGAGGCGCGCGAGGCGGACGTGCAGGCGGCGCTGGTGCGCATCGGCGGAATGGCGGATGTGAGCGGCGTGGAGCAGGTGCTGCGGGTGCACGGATGAGCATGATCGATCCGAAAGCGAACCAGGCGCCCTCCGGCGTCGAGCTGGTGAACTGGCTGCACGACCAGGTGGGCGCGCTGAAGGCGCAGCTCACCCGCGCGCAGCAGCAGCACGAGCAGACGCAGGCGGCGCTCCTCGACCTGCACGAAAAGCTGCGCGACAACGATGGCCGGCTGCGGGAGATCACTGCGCGCACGCTCGGCCTGCCGGGCATGCAGGAGCAGGTGCGCCAGCTGGCCGGCTTGCTCGAGCGCATCCAGGACGCCGAAGTCCTCATCGACACGAAGTTCGAGCTCATGGAGCGCCAGGGGCAGGAAGAGCGACAGCGTGACCAGGCTGAGAAAAACGACCTGTACCGGCGCGTGCAGGACCTCGAGCGCCGCGCCGAGGGATTGAGCGAGCGGCAGACCACATACGACGATGCCGCCCGCCGCTTCCAGGAGGAGGTCTCGCGCGGCCACCTCGCCGCACAGTCCGTGAACCAGCGCCTCGAGGCCGTTGAGGGCAAAGCTGGCCGCCTGCTCGACGCCCTCACGCGCCTTGAGCAGACACATTCCGAGACCGAGGCTGCCATCCGCGCGCTGCGGCGGGAGGACGACGCCATCGCGGAACGCGCGCGCGTCGCGCACGACGTTGCCGCGCGGCTCGAGACCGAGCTGCACCAGTTCGGAGAGGACCTGCGGGCGCTGCCGCTGATGCAGGAACGGCTCGAGCTGCTGCGGGCCGAACGCCAGCGGGTGGAGGACCGGGTTTCGCGTCTCGAAGAGTCGCTCAACGACGCGATCGTCCGGCTGGAGCGGCAGGAGGAGACGACTGGCGGGCTCGAGCGCCGGGTGCAGGCGCACGATCAGCGCATCGACCTCGTGCACACGTCGTCGCTCGACCACCGGCGCTGGCTGAGCGATCATCTGCTGAAGCTCAACCAGATGCTGGAGCGCATGAAGCGGAGGCACGTCGAGGAGCTGGAGCGCGACGTGAAGGAACTGCGGCAGCAGGCGAACCAGCTCAAGAATGACGATGACGTCTGAGCCCGCCGCCGAGGCGCTCGACGAGGCGCCGGGCCGGGGCGTCCTGCGCCGTTACGGCGAGCATCTGCCCCTTACGCCCCGGACGCCGATTATCTCGATGGGCGAGGGCGATACGCCGCTCGTCCGCTCCCGCTCAATCGCCCGCGACATCGGCTGCGATGCGCTCTACTTCAAGCTCGAGAGCACGAACCCCACCGGGTCATTCAAAGACCGCGGGATGGTCGTCGCCGTGGCCAGGGCGCTCGAAGAGGGCGCGCGCGCCATCATGTGCGCGTCGACGGGCAACACGAGCGCCTCGGCTGCCGCCTATGCCGGACGCTACGGGCTGAAGTGCTACGTGATGGTCCCGGACGGACGCATCGCGCGCGGCAAGCTGGCGCAGGGCGCCGTGCACGGCGCGGAGATCATCGCGGTCGATGGCAACTTCGACGCGGCGCTCCGCATGGTGCGGGAGATCACAAGCCGCCATCCGATCGCGCTCGTCAATTCCGTGAACCCATTCCGCATCGAGGGGCAGAAGACTGCGGCCTTCGAGATCTGCGACGCGCTGGGCGATGCCCCGGATGTGCTGGCGATTCCCGTGGGCAATGCCGGCAACATCACGGCGTACTGGCGAGGGTTCGTCGAGTACCACAGGCTCGAGCGCACGAGCCGCCGGCCCCGCATGCTCGGCTTCCAGGCCGAGGGCGCGTCGCCGCTCGTGCAGGGCCGGCCGGTCGAGTCGCCGCAAACGGTGGCTTCGGCGATCCGCATCGGTAATCCCGCGTCGTGGAAGGGCGCGATCACCGCGCGTGACGAATCAGGCGGCAGCATCGAAGCCGTCACGGATGATGAGATCCTGGCGGCCTACCGGCGCCTGGCCAGCGAGGAAGGTATCTTCTGCGAACCGGCTTCGGCGGCATGCGTGGCAGGAATGCTGAAGAAGGCCTCGAGCGGGCGCACGTACGCCGGCCAGACGGTCGTCTGCATCATCACCGGCAGCGGCCTCAAGGACCCCGAGACGGCGCTGCAGACCGAACCTGCGATCCATCACGTCCCCGCCGATGTCGAGGCGATCGAACGCGAAATGGGATGGGCATAGGTCGCGCGTCGACAAGTTCGCAATCCGCAGTCTGTCCCTCTGACTGCTGACTGCGAACCGCCAGCTCTCCCACGTGAGCAGTGAAGAGCGGCACGCGGGGCGTGCGATCAAGCTGCCCCGACTGCGAGATGCCGCCGCCCGGCGCTCGTCCTCGTTGATATAATCGAGGAACTTTCTCCCCCTCAGATACGTACATACCGTCAGCCGGCATGCTCGCCCCGCGGCTTTCGGGAGGCTCGATGGAAGACCCCAGGATCATCGCCGAGCGCATCATTGCCAACGTCGAGAAGGTCATCATCGGGAAGGAGGCGGAGGTTCGGCTGACGCTGATCTCGCTGCTCTGCCAGGGTCATGTGCTCATCGAGGACGTGCCGGGCGTGGGCAAGACAATCCTGGCCCGCAGCATCGCCATCTCGACCGGCTGCAACTTCCGGCGCATCCAGTTCACGCCCGACCTGCTGCCCAGCGACGTCTCCGGCGTCTCCATCTACAACCAGAAGACGGGCGATTTCGAGTTTCGGCCGGGGCCCGTGTTCGCCCAGGTCGTGCTGGCCGACGAGATCAACCGCGCGACGCCGAAGACGCAGTCGTCGCTGCTCGAGGCGATGGAGGAACGCCAGGTCACCGTCGACGGGGTGACGCACCGGATGCCGGAGCCGTTCATCGTCCTGGCCACCCAGAATCCCATTGAGTACGAAGGCACGTTCCCGCTGCCCGAAGCGCAACTTGACCGCTTCCTGCTGCGCATCCACCTCGGCTACCCCACTGGCACCGATGAGGTGCTGATCATGGAGCATCAGCAGCGCGCGCACCCCATCGACTCGCTGGAGCGCGTCACCGGCGCCGAGGAGATCCTGAGCATGCAGCGCGCGGTCAAGGACATTTACGTCGATCCGCTCATCAAGCAATACATCGTCAGCATCGTCGATTCCACACGGAAGCACACGTCGGTCTACCTGGGCGCGTCGCCGCGCGGATCGCTGGCGCTCTATCGCACCTGCCAGGCGCGAGCGCTGCTCGACGGACGCGACTTCGTGGTGCCGGACGACGTGAAGGAGCTGGCGTACGCCACGCTCGGGCACCGCATCATTGTCGCGCCATCCGCGCGGGTGAAGAACGTGACCGCGCGGGAGATCGTCCAACAGGCGCTCGATCGCATCCCGGTGCCGGGAGCGCGGGCGCGGGGGCCGCAGAGCGGGACGGGCGCGCCGGCGCGCCAGGGCTAGCGCCATGCCCCGCATCCGCAGGCTCTACCGCCACCTCTTTGTCGAGAACCGGTCGCTCACGGCCGTGACGCTGCTGTTCATCGCCTGCGTGCTCATTGCCGTGTCCACAGGGTTCTGGCTGACATGGCGCCTCGCGTACGCGGTCATGATCGGCGTGCCGATCGCGTACGTCTGGTCCCGCCTGAACCTGCGCGGACTCGAAGTCACGCCCGACCGGCACATCGATCGGCTGCAAGAGGGCGCCCAGTTCGAGGAACGGGTCACGGTGGCGAACCGCAGCTGGTTCCCGAAGGTCTGGCTTGAGGTAGACGACCCGAGCGAGATGCCGGGCCACAACGCGCGGCGCGTTGTGACGATACCCGGGCGAGGCAAAAGGACATGGCGCGTCCAGTCGACGGTGACGCGCCGAGGCGTGTACGCCATCGGGCCCGTGACGGTGACCACCGGGGATCCCTTCGGGCTCTTCAGGCATGTGCGCACGTACGGCACGCCCCAGAATGTGCTCGTGTATCCCCGTGCCGCGGAGCTGCCCAGTTTCGGCGTGCCGGCGGCGAGCCTCCCAGGAGAGGGACGCTTCCGCCGCCGCACACACTACGTGACGCCGAATGCCTCGGGTGTGCGGCCGTACGAGTTCGGCGACAGCTTCAACCGCATCCACTGGTCGAGCACCGCGCGCACGGGCGAACTGATGGTGAAGCTGTTCGAGCTCGATCCGGCAAGCGACATCTGGGTGATCATGGATCTGCAGCGCGACGTGCACGTCGGCGAAGGCGACGATTCAACCGAGGAGTACGCGGTGCGGATCGCTGCCTCGGTGGCCCGCTACTTCCTGACGGCGAACCGTACCGTCGGCTTCATGTCGTTCGGGCGCACGTTCGAGGTCATCGAGCCGGACCGCGGACTCCAGCAGTACACGCGCGTGCTCGAATCGCTGGCAATGGCGCGCGCCTGGGGAGACGTGCCGCTCGGCGACCTGCTCGCCAACGAGGCGCGGCGCTTCGGACGCCACACGACCGTGATCGTCATCACGCCGTCCACTGATGGACGCTGGGTAGCCGGCCTCGGCGCCCTGCAGCAGCGCGGCGTCAAGGTGGCGGCCATCCTGCTCGAGCCCAGCACCTTCGGCGGCTCCGAGAACGTGCTCGACATCTTCGCATCGCTCGCGGCGAACGATGTCTTCACCTACATCGTCAAGCAGAGCGACGACCTGGGCGCGGCGCTCGGCGCGAGCGCGGAAACCGAACAGCTGGCGACATGAGCGGGGTGGTGTAGGGATGCGCGAGGCCAACTGGGACGAGATCTTCCAGAAGCGCACGCCGGTCGAGGACGGCGCACCGCGTTCGCAGGGGTTCGTGCCGTGGGAAGACTGGCTCACCTTCGGCATCCTGGCGATCGCGTTCATGAGCGTCGTCCACTCGATCGACAGCGCCGGCTGGGTCGACGACATGCCCTCGCTCTATCCGATTGGCTTCTCGGGCCTGCTCGTGGGGTACGTCCTCTCACGGATCCGGCAGCCGGAACTGCTGCTCCACGCCGCGGCGCTCGCGGCGGGCGCCGGGCTCGTCTACGTGCAGCTCATCGCCATCCTGCCGGGCAGTTCGATCGTCGACCGGACGGACCAGCTCATCGAACGCATGCGCTTCTGGTGGACCGCCGTGACGCAGGGCGGTATCAGCACCGATACGCTGCCGTTCATCGTGCTGGTGCTGGCGCTGGTGTGGCTCGGCGCCTACTTCTCCTCGTGGGCGATCTTCCGCTGGCGGAACGCATGGCTCGGGCTCGTCCCCGGCGGCGTGGCGCTGATGTGGAACATCAGCTTCATCCCGGGGCAGTTCAGCTACGCGTTCGTGGTCTTCCTGTTCGCCGCGGTCTTGCTGCTCATGCGCGTGCACGTGTCGCACAAGGAGTCCGAGTGGTCGCGCGACGGCGTGCGATACCCGGAGTTCATCAGCCTGTCGGTGCTGCACATCACGTTCTGGGTGGCGCTGGGCTTGCTCGCGCTCGTGATGGCGGCGCCGCTCGCGGAGCGCTCCGACTCGGCGTCCGAGCGGTGGGGCGCGCTCACCGCGCCGCTCACCGATCGCCTGACGCCCCTGGCCCGCGTCTTCATCTCGGTGGACGCCAAGCGGCCGATCGATGTGCATAACCTGAAGGACGCCCTGCCGCTGCAGGGAAAGATCAAGCTCAACCAGCGCGACGCGGTGCAAATCGACGTGGAGATCACGCCGGAAATGGCCGCGTTCCTCCGTGCGCAGTCGTTCGACGAGTACACCTCGAACGGATGGAAGCTGAACATCGAGGACGAGATGCCGCTTCCTCCCGGCGAGCGTACCGGCGTCACCGCGCAGGACGAGGTCGGTGCGCGCCAGGAGATCACGATCACGGCCCGCGTGACCGGCGACGGCGATGACGTTCTCTTCAGCCTCGGGCAGCCGGTGCAGAGCAGCCAGGAAGCCAAAGTCAACCTCGGCGCCGACCCCACGGACATCACCGGCGTGAAGCCGCGCGGCGACCTCGATGTTGGCGACGAGTACACCGTGACCGGCAGCGTCAGCCTGGCCACCGTAGACCAGTTGCGCGCGGCTGGGACCGCGTACCCGGTCTGGGTCAGCGAGCGTTACCTGCAGGTGCCAGACGATCTGCCTGAGCGCGTCGCCGGGAAAGCGGCCGAGCTGACCGCATCGGCGGATAATCCGTACGATGCGGCAGCCGCCATCGAGCGCTACCTGCGCACCTTCCCGACCGAGTTCGACGTGCCGGAGACGCCGCCCGGGCGCGATGGCGTCGACTTCTTCCTGTTCGACGTGCAGGCCGGCTACTTCGACTACCACGCATCGGCGATGGCCGTCATGCTGCGCACGCTCGGCATCCCGTCACGCGTGGCGATTGGCTATGCGCTCGACAGCACGGCATTCGACCTGGACACGGGCGCCTGGCAGCTCACCGAGCGCAACGCCTACGCCTGGCCCGAGGTGTATTTCCCCGGCATCGGCTGGGTGGAGTTCAGCCCCGCGCCCGCACAGCCCCTCATCCAGCGCCCCGGCGCGCCCGTGGCGGATGGCGAAGACCGCCAGCCAGACGCCGGCGAGGGCGATGCGCCGGTCGAGCCGCCGATCGACCTTGGCATCGATCGCGCCGACCGCGACAGCGGTGTCGATGCGACCGTGAGGGAGGACGCGGGATCGAGCGCCTGGCCGGCGCTCATCACGCTCGCCGTCATTGGAGGGTTGGCCGCCCTGACCGTGTTCGGCGCCCGGTTCGCGTGGGAGTACGGGCTGGGTGCGCTGCCCAGGCCCGCCCAGGCGTGGGAGAAGACGCAGCGACTGGCGCGCTGGGGCAGCGCCGGCGCCCAGCCCAGCGAGACGCCCCGTGAGTTCGCCGTCCGCCTCGCCGATGAGGTGCCCGGCGCGTCGGGCGCAACCTACCTCGCCGCCGCGTACGAGCGGTCACGGTTCGGCCACAAGGACCTCACCGACGAAGAGGCCGAACGTCTCGACGCCGCGTGGTCCGACGTGCGGAACTCGCTGCTGCGGCGCGTGCTCCGGCTCAAGCCTCGCGGCGAGTGATCTGAGCTCCTCGTCCTCGGCTATGCGACCGGGTCCGGCTCAGGCACGCCGGCGGCGCTGCGCAGCGCTGCCGCCTTGTCCGTCCGCTCCCACGGCGCGTCGATGTCGTCGCGGCCGAAGTGCCCGTAGGCGGCGGTCGCGCGATAAATCGGCCGGCGCAGGTCGAGATTGCTGATGATGGCCGCCGGGCGCAGGTCGAAGTGCTCGCGGATCAGCGAGAGGATCCGGTCATCGGGCACCTTGCCGGTGCCGAACGTCTCGACGGCCATCGATGTCGGGTGGGCGACGCCGATCGCGTACGAGAGTTGGAACTCGCATCGCTCGGCAAGGCCTGCGGCAACGACGTTCTTCGCGACATAGCGCGCCGCGTACGCTCCCGAGCGGTCGACTTTCGTCGGGTCCTTGCCGCTGAACGCGCCGCCCCCGTGCCGCGCGATGCCGCCGTAGCTGTCGACGATGATCTTGCGCCCGGTCAGGCCGGCGTCGCCCATCGGTCCCCCGATGACGAAGCGGCCGGTCGGATTGATGAAGACCCGCGGCGCCTTGTGGACCAGGTGCGGCGGCAGGATCGGCTTGATCACCTGCTCCAGCACATCCGCGCGGAGCGCCTCGGTCGAGACGTTGTCATCGTGCTGGGTGGATACCACGACGGTGTCGACGTGGTGTGGCTTGCCATACTCGTACACGACGCTGACCTGCGACTTTCCGTCGGGTCGCAGGTACTGCAACTCGCCGCTCTTGCGCAGGAGCGAGAGCTGGCGGCAGAGCCGGTGCGCCAGTGAAATCGTGAGCGGCATCAGTTCCGGGGTCTCATTGCAGGCGAAGCCGAACATCATCCCCTGGTCGCCGGCGCCCAGGTCCAAGGGATCCTTCTCTTCGCCCGTGCGGACCTCGTACGAGTGGTCGACGCCGATGGCGATGTCCGTCGACTGCTCCTTGATCGAGACGATCACGCCGCACGTCTCGTAGTCGAAGCCGTAGTGGGCGTTGGTGTAGCCGATCTGCTGCACCGTTTCCCGCACGATCTTGGGGATATCGGCATAGCCGTTCGTCGTGATCTCGCCCATCACCACGACCAGGCCGGTCGTCACGCCGGTCTCACAGGCGACGCGCGAGTTGGGATCCTGGCCGAGCAGGTCGTCCAGGATGGCGTCGCTGATCTGGTCACACATCTTGTCCGGGTGGCCTTCGGTCACCGACTCGCTGGTGAGCGAAAGGCGTTCGCTGGTTGTGAAGGTTGTTGACATCATCGCTTCCTTTCGTGCGGCCGGTTGGACCTACGTCCCGCTCTCCCAGGAGGACAGGTACTGCTTCTGCTCCTCCGTCAGCTCATCGATGGTGACGCCCATCGAGGCGAGCTTCAGGCGGGCGATCTCTGCGTCGATTTCAGCCGGAACCGGGTAGACGTGCGGTTCGAGCTTCCCCTGCGAGTTGACGACATGCTCCACGCACAGCGCCTGGTTGGCGAAGCTCATGTCCATGACGGCTGCCGGGTGCCCCTCGGCCGCCGCGAGGTTGATCAGGCGGCCTTCCCCCAGCAGGAAGATCTTGCGGCCGTCGCCCAGACGGTACTCCTCCACGAACGGGCGCACCTGCCGCGTGCCCTCGGCCATCCCGGCAAGGGCCTGGATATTGATCTCGTCGTTGAAGTGTCCGGAGTTGGCGACGATCGCGCCGTCCTTCATCGCTTCCATGTGCTGACGGTCGATGACGTTGATGTCTCCTGTGAGCGTGATGAAGAAGTCGCCGATCGTCGCCGCCTCGGCCATGGGCATCACGCGGAAGCCGTCCATCACCGCCTCGAGCGCTTTCAGCGGATCCACCTCCGTGACGATCACCTGCGCGCCCATGCCGCGCGCCCGCGAGGCCACGCCGCGCCCGCACCAACCATAGCCCGCCACCACCACGTTCTTGCCGGCCCAGAGGATGTTCGTGGCGCGCGTGATGCCATCGAGCGTGCTCTGGCCCGTGCCGTAGCGGTTGTCGAACATGTGCTTCGTGTTCGCCTCGTTCACGGCTACGATCGGGTAGCGGAGCATGCGGTTGCCGGCCAGCGCGCGCAGCCGAATGACGCCGGTCGTCGTCTCTTCCGTGCCGCCGATCACATAACCAATGAGGTCGACGCGGTCGCGGTGCAGCCGGGCGACGAGGTCGGCGCCGTCATCCATTGTGATCTGCGGCTGCTGGTCAAGCACCGCGTCGATGTGGCGGTAGTACGTGTCGTTGTCCTCGCCTTTGATCGCGAACGTGGCGATCCCGTACTCGCGCACGAGCGCCGCCGCTACGTCGTCCTGCGTGCTGAGCGGGTTGGACGCGCAGAGGGCGACCTGCGCCCCGGCGTCGCGCAGCGCCAGCATCAGGTTCGCTGTCTCGGTCGTGACGTGCAGGCACGCGCCGATCCGCACGCCGTTCAAGGGCCGTTCCTTCGCGAACCGCTCGCGGATGGCGGTGACGACGGGCATCTCGCGCGCCGCCCACTCGATGCGCCGGACACCTTCCTCGGCCAGGCGCAGATCCTTCACGTCGTGGGCAACCGTCTCCGTGGTCAAGGTTGGTCCTCCCTGTCCGACCGGCCGCATCACGCGCGCAGCCGGATGATCTCCGTTCCTTCGGTGCGGCCTCGCACGCGCGCGGCGACACGCCTGATCGCCGCAGCGATGCCAGAGAGGTCACGCCGGATCGCCGCGCCTTCGATCAGGCGCGCGACTTCGACATAGCCCAGGCGCTCGTAGGCGCGCACGGCCGGCGCGTTCTCAGGATCGACGCTGAGCACGACCTGGCGACAGAACCGCAGCAACTGCTCGGTAACGGCGCTCGTCGTCGCCTGCGCGAGGTGCTGCCCGCGGTGCGCCGGGTGAGTATACACGTTGCCCACCACCGCGATGGCGCTGCTCGATGAAACGACGTGCGTGCCCGCGATCGCGACGAGCCGGCCGTCCCGTTCGGCGCCGAAGTACACCGCCTCTTCGATCTGGCGGGGATGGTAGAAGGAGGGCACGCCGTCGCTCCGGTACAGCGCATTGATCGCGCGCGCGTCACGGCCGTCCAGCCGTCGCACGCCGATGCCCGTGGCCGGGTGGAACGTCTCCGCCGTCACCTGCATGCGGATCATCGTCTGGCGCTGCTGCAGGTCAAAGTGCCGCAGCACCGTCTCGAGGTGGTGCTGCTCGCAGGTCAGAAACGTGGAGCGGGGGCCGGGATGCAGCCGCAAGGCGGCTTCGAGCGCCTCCGCCTCGCCGAGCAGGAATGTCGCCCGGCCGAGCCCGCCGCTCGAGTGCAGGATGAGCGCCTGCGTGCCTTCGCCCTCGGCGAGCCACCATTCCGTCATGCGGAACAGACGCTGATCGAGCTGGCCCAGCGCGTACGCGGCGTACGGACGCCGCGACTCCAGCAGCGCGTAGATCTCCTCGCGCTCGCTCAGTGGCCGCACGGCGTACTCTCGCCAGACATGCTCTGAAGCGCCGCGACGCTCCGCGACGGTCATCGCGCCGCCTCCTGCAGGTACGGATCAAGGAGCGGCGCCAGGTCGCGCCGGATGTCCGCGGGCACCCGGTCGAGCGGCGTCACGAGCGCGGCGTCCAGCGCGTGCGCGCAGGCGCAGTCGCGAGCGGCCGGCAGCGCGGCGATGGCGTCGGCCACGACGCGCTGTGCGTTCGCGGCGTTCGCGCGGAGGTTCTTCAGGATCATCTCCGCGGTGACCGAGGCGTGGTCAGGGTGCCACGTGTCGTAGTCGGTCACGCAGGCGAGCGTGGCGTAACACATGCCGGCTTCACGGGCGAGCTTCGCTTCGGGGAGCGCCGTCATGCCGACGAGATCGGCGCCCCACTGGCGGTACAGTTCCGACTCCGCGCGCGTGGAGAACGCCGGCCCCTCGATGACCACAAGTGTGCCGCCCCTGTGCGCCTGGACTGCGCCCTGCGCCGCGGCGAAGACCACATCGCTCACCTGCCGGCAAAACGGCGCATCGAACGCGATGTGCGCGACCAGGCCGCCGCCGAAGAATGTCGACGGTCGTCCGTTCGTGCGGTCGATGAGCTGATCCGGCACCACCATGTCCTGCGGCGCAAGCTCCTCGCGCAGGCTGCCGACCGCGCTCACCGAGATGATGCGCTCGACGCCGAGCGACTTCAGCGCCCAGACGTTCGCGCGCGCCGGGATCTCGGACGGGCCGATGCGATGCCCTTCGCCGTGCCGCGCAAGAAACGCGATCCGCATGCCGGCCAGGGTGCCAAGCATGATGGCATCCGACGGGTCGCCGAACGGCGTCGGGACGTGCACGCGGCTGACGTCCGCAACCCCATCCATCGCGTAGAAGCCGGAGCCGCCGATCACGGCCAGCGTCGCTCGCGTGTCCACCCCCTGGAGCGTCATGGCGCTACCGCCACGGGCCGCTGCGCAAACACATACGGCGGCCGATGCACGCCGCGCTCGGTGACGATCGCGGTGATGAGCGCGGCGGGCGTCACATCGAATGCCGGATTGAGTGCGCGCGCCGCCGCCGGAGCCGTGGCGTGGCCGCTAAATGCCAGCACCTCATCCTCGCCGCGCTCCTCGATGATGATCCTGGCGCCATCGGGCGTTGCCGCGTCGATCGTGCTCTCAGGCGCGGCGACATGGAACGGGACGCCGTGCGCCGCCGCCGCGAGCGCCAGCGGATACGTTCCCACCTTGTTCGCCGTGTCGCCGTTCGCGGCCACGCGGTCGGCGCCCGTGATGACCGCGTCCACGCCACCGCGGGCCATCAGGCCGGCGGCAGCCCCGTCAATGATGATCCGGTACGGGATGTGCTCGCGGTCGAGCTCCCAGGCTGTGAGCCGCGCGCCCTGCAGCAGTGGCCGGGTCTCGTCCACCAGCACCTCGATCTGCGCGCCGCGACGGTGGGCGGTCTTGATGATGCCGAGCGCGGTGCCGATGCCGCCCGTCGCGAGCGTGCCGGTGTTGCAGTGCGTCAGCACGACGCCCCGGCGCGGGAGCAGGTCAGCCCCGTGTGCGCCGATGCGCTCGTCGGCGGCGATCTGCTCGTCGTGGATGCGCAGGGCCTCCGCCAGCACGGCGTCGACAGACCGTCCCGGGAGCGTCAGGATTCGCGAAACTGCCCATGCCAGATTCACGGCCGTCGGTCTGGCGGCGGTCAGCTCCGCCGCAGCCCGCTCGAGGTCATCACCGGAGCGCGCCGCGAGCGCCAGCCCGTAGGCCGCGGCGATGCCGATGAGCGGCGCGCCGCGCACCGCAAGCTGGCTGATGGCATCACGCACCTGGGCATGCTCGCGCACGCTAAGCCAGCGCTCCTCGCCCGGCAGGCGCGTCTGGTCCAGGATGCGCAGCGTGCCATCGTCCCACTCGAGGGGCCGGAGGCGTGGGCCGGTGGAATCGTTGGACATGAAAACACTTCTCTACCGGTGGTTAGAGAAGTGCCGTGCCTCTCATCTTTCCCCGTTACGGGGTCGGAATTGGCACCCGTCTGCACGGGTTGCCGGGCTTCGTCGGGCCGTTCCCTCCACCACTCTTGATGAGTTCCGTATTCAGTTGTTGTCAGGATTGTACGGCCCTGCTCCGAAGCCGGTCAAGATGGCTTCCGTCGCCCGATCGTCAGGATGAACTCACGCTCTGCGGGGCGTACCTCGTCGAGTCCACCGAAGACGGTGACCACGCGGCCTTCCAGCTCTGCCAGTAGCACCGGCATTCCCGCCTCGGGGATCTGCCAGGAGCCGGAGTTCTCGCGCCGTCGCAACCCGTCGAGAACCTGGCGGGCGGTGGTCGGCCGCTCCCAGCGGGCGACCACGTCCCGGCGCAGCGCCCACCCGCCGTCTGCGAGCACGCGCTCGAACGTGGCGTTGGTGCGCGCATGGTGCGCTTCGCCCTGCAGTTCGATGCCGAGCGTCTCTCGCGCGGTCCGCTGGAGGATGTCGCCAAGGATCTGATCGAGAGCGCCGTCGGGACGCTCCTCCTGGCCACGGATCACCCACCCGCGGGCGTGGACGAGCGGCACCGTCGCGCGCACTGTGGACTCCGCGTCGGGTACCAAATGCAGGATGTGCACGAAGAGCGCCGCATCGAATGCCGCCTGCCGGAAGGGCGGCCGCGAGGACTCCGCCAGCACCGCCCCGATGTCCCGCCGCTTGCCCCGGAGGATCGCGAGCATCCGCGGCGCAATGTCGAGACCTGTAACGTTGACGCCGCGCTCCGCCAGCGGCACGGCCATGCGGCCGGTGCCGATGCCGACTTCAAGCAGTCGGGGATGGCCTGCGGTCTCGCCGAGCGCATCGGTGATCGCGTCGGCGATCTGCCCGGTGACCGCGGGCGGCATGCCGCGTGTCTCGTCGTAGCAGTGCGCGACCCGGTCGAAGGACTTCAGTTCCGGCATCCATGCTGAGCATAGCGCGCGCGCAGGTCAGGTCACGGCGGCAAGCCACGCGGTGGCGGCGACCGCGGCGCCCACGCCCAGCAGCGCGAACCCTGCCTGGTCCGCCACTGCACCGTGCCTGCGCGCGTGGATAGCCAGGGTCGCGGCCAGGCCTACCGCGCCCGCGAGCAGTGCCACCGCCAGCAACCACCGCTCGCCGTCGTGCGCCAGGCCGGCGGCTGCGGCCAGCGCCAGGGCGGCCGCGAACGCCGACAGGGCCAGCACGCGCGAGCGGCCCGCGCCCAGCGCGTGCGCGAGTCCACGCACGCCATGCCGTGCGTCGTCGTCGATATCGGGGAGCGTGTTGGCGAGGTGCAGCGAAAGGCCGATCAGACCGCCGATCGGCCAGATCCACCACAGGACCGCCGTCCACGCGTCGAACGTTACCCAGACCCAGGACGGCAACGTGGGGATCGCGAAGACGAACGGGACGAAGCTCAACGGAGTGCGCTTTAGCCGCGCGTCGTAGGCGAGTCCGCAGCCCATGCCCAGCATGGCCAGGCCAAAGCTCCCTGGCCCAAGCGTGGCAGCGATGACGACGGCGCCCAGCGCGAAACCCACCGCCATCAGCAGGGCGATCCGAACCGGCATGAGTCCGGCAGGGAGCGGCTTCCACGGCTTGGCCGCTTCGTCGAGGTGGCGGTCGAAGAGGTCGTTCGTCACGCCGATCGCCGCCTGCGCGCAGAACATGACGGCCAGCATGCGGACCAGCACCGTGGCGTCCGGCGCGCCCGACGCGGCGACGAACGATAGCGCCGCCGTCGCCATCACGTTGAGCACCGTCGGGAACGGATGAATGATGCGCGCGGCGCGGAGCAGGCGAGGAGCATGCGCCGCCTGGCGGCTCGGCGTTGCAGCGGCGCTGGTCGGCATGCGGCGGGCGCTCCTTGCGCACGCATCATACGCCCGCTCCGTCGCGAACATTGCGCAGCACGTCACAAACCCTGACGCCGCCGCCCGCGAAGATCGCGAACTTCACGCTGAAGGGCTTGACACCCTGAAAGCGGCCGAAATATCGTAGGTGTAGGCCCGAGAGAACGGACGGGCGCATGAGTGGAATCCCGTAAGGAGGTGCTCATGAACAACCGCATCCGTTGGGGAGTTTGGCAGGTCGATTGATCAGCCCTGTCTGTGCGACGCACAGGCAGGGCGCGCGGACCAGGCAGGCGCCGCAGAACTGACCGGCAATTGGAGCGCACAGATGAGGCGGCTCCAGCTGGCGCGGGGGCTACCCGCAAGCGGCCCTGCAGGCTGGACAAGTGACATAGCCATTGAGCGAAGGCCTTTCCGCTGGGAAAGGCCTTTCCAGTACACTCCGCAGCGCATGAGCGATGAGCACCTGAGCAGTCAGCCGAATCTCTGGCTCGCTGAGACGCTCTGGCGGCTGGGTGCCATCCAGTTCGGCGACTTCACCCTCGGCCGAACGACGATCCACTCTCCGATCTACGTGAATCTGCGGCTCCTCATCGCCCATCCCACCGCACTGCAGCGGGTCGCGCGCATCGTCCTGCAGGAAATCTCCACGCTCCAGAACATGCGCAACCCCCAGGTCGACCCGTTCGACCTGGTGTGCGGCGTCCCCTTCGGTGGCCTCATCGTCGGGCAGTCGTTCTCGCTCACCGCCAAGGTGCCGCTGATCTATCCCCACCCCCGCAGCGATGATCTGGGCACGGACATCGAAGGGATCTACCACCCCAGCCAGACCGTGCTGATCATGGATGACCTTGTCACCGGCGGCGGCAGCATCGTCCTCGCTGCGAACCGCCTCCGCGACGAGGGGTTATTCGTGCGCGATGCGGTCGTGTTGTTTGACCGCCAGTCCGGCGGGCGCGAACGCCTGGAATCCGAGGGCATTCGGCTCGTTTCTATCCTCACGCTCGACGTGCTGCTCACCTACCTCAAGATGAACGGGAAGATCGGCGGCGATTGGTATCGCAAGGCGATGGACTTCATCGATGCCGGACGCGGCCGCGAGCGCTAGAGGAGCCGCCGGATCGGCTTGCGCCCGGGCCGCGGGTCATAATTGGACTTGAACATCTCCAGCTTGTCGCGTTCGATGAGGTACTTGCCCGCGAAGAGGACCGCCGGCACCTTCTTCTGCTTGATGAGGCGCCGCAAGCTCTGGGGATGGATGCCCAGCAGCCTCGCCGCTTCGACGAGGTCGAGGTAGTTCTCGAACGGGCTGGTCACCATGGTTCGCCAGTGGTAAGACGCTAACGCAGTTGACCAGATTGTACCACGTCCCAATGGCGCGCCAGCAAGGTCAGCCCCGGCCGAACCAGCGCCGCTTCTGCCGGGCTTGCGCCGTCGTCGACTCCTGCCCCACACGGCGGAGCGCCCGCTCGATGCGGCGGTGGAGCATCATCATCGCCTCGGCGATGTCCAGCGCGGCCGCGGGATCATCCGCCAGCTCGGGAAACAGCGAGCGCGCGGTCTCCGCGAAGCGCGGCACCGTGCTGCCGGCGCCATCGCGCATGTGGTACACGCGCAGTTCGTTGACGCTGCCGTAGATCGCCGAGAGCAGCCGATGGAACCCACGCTCGCCCAGCTCAACGATGGCGGATTGCGCTGTCAGGTCGTTGCCCAGCGCCGTCTTCACCTGGCGTAGTCCGTCCTCGATCGGCTCGAGCGTATCCGGATCCAGCTCGGAACCGGGTCGCCCCAGGTGATACACGAGCGCCAGGTACACAAGCCGCGGTTCGTCGTGCGAGAGCTGGAGCGCGATGCTCATGAAGCGGCAGCCCGAGTGCGCACGCGATGCGGCGCGAGCACCAGTACGCAGAGGTGCGCCGCAGCGTCGCGCCATGACGCCAGCTCGCGTTCGTGGGCGGGATCGGACATATCCCAGTACCGCGCCGCCAGGCGCTCGGCGAGTTCGAGAACGCCCGCGCGCTCGATCGTGACCGCACCGTCGAACGCGACCCACGCCTCCGGCTCACCAACGTTGTTCGCGACAAGCAACGATGCCCGCGGATCACGGCGCAACCGTCGCACCTTCGGATCGTCACGGCCCGTGAAGATGCGTACCGCTGCGCCGTCCCACTCGAACCAGACGGGGACGGTGATCGGCGACCCGTCGCGCCGAAGCGTGGACAGCATGCCGAGCCGCGGTGTCGCCAGGAATGCAGCCATGTGTTCGGGCGTCATTGATGCCATGGCGTGCTCACGCGATCGTATCCACGAGCAGCAGCTCGGAGGTGCCGGTGGCCTGCAGGTCGAGCGCGCCCGCGCTCCGGATGTAGGCGGCGTCTCCGGACTGCATCGCATTGCCATTGGCATCGAGCCGCCCCTGGATCACATAAAGGTAGCCCACGTGACCGTCCCGGAACGCATGCGCGACCGAGACGCCTTCGTCGAGGCAGGCGACGTACATGCGCGCGTCCTGATGGACATCGAGTCCGTCCTCAGCCGTTCCTTCAGGGCGCAGGATCTGGAGCAGCCGGTTCTTGCGGTCTTCCAGCGTGTGCTGTCGTTGTTGCACGTCCGGCTTCAGTCCGGGCGTATCGGGCAGGATCCACATCTGGATGAACTGCATCTCTTCGGTGGGCGAGTGGTTGCGCTCGGAGTGTTCGGCGCCGGAGCCGAGCCGCATGCGCTGCACGCCGCCCGGGAGCAGCACACCTCCGTTGCCGAGCGAGTCGGCGTGCTCGAACTCGCCCTTCAGCACGTACGTGATGCCTTCGACGTCGCGGTGGGGGTGCATCGGCCAGATGGCGCCGGGCACCAGTGTGTCGTGATTGAAGACACGCAGCGTGCCGATGCCCATGTGCTCGGGATCCCAGTAGCGATCGAAGCTGAAATGCCAGCGCGCGCGAAACCATCCGCCATCGACGGCATAGATCTCGTCGTTGCGCCGGACCTGCAGACGTGCGCGGCCGGAATCGGACATGGGGCTCCTTACCTTCACAGGGTAGCGGACCGCATCGCCGCTCCGTGGCCGCTTCCCTTAACGCGCATTAACACGTTCAGCCGTTAGAGTGCCTGCATGGGCAAGCGAACACCCAGCGTCCTCTTCGTCTGCGTCCATAACGCCGGACGGTCGCAGATGGCCGCGGCGTTCGCGCGCGAACTGGCCGGCGGCCGCGTCGACGTGCGTTCGGCCGGCTCCATGCCTGCCGACGCCATCCATCCCGTCGTGCGCGAGGCGATGCGGGAAACCGGCATCGATCTGTCCACCGCTGTGCCGCGCCTGCTCGACGATGCCGACGTGCGAGCAAGCGATGTCGTCATCACGATGGGCTGCGGCGACGCCTGCCCCATCTATCCCGGCACGCGCTACGAGGACTGGGACGTCAAGGATCCGGCGGGGCAGGCGCTCGAAGCCGTCCGCGGCATCCGCGATGACATCCGCGCACGCGTCGAGCGTCTGCTCACCAGCCTCGGCGTGGATCCCCCGGGCTGAGACCCGCACGATCCGCGTGCCGTTTCGTCGTGTTCGCGCCTGCGCGCGCGCTTCGCACGGATCCGTTATGCGAACGGGCCTATGGTGGAAGCGAGGAGGACGAGCATGACGCGATTCACATGGCTACTGGTTGGAGCAGCGCTGGTACTTCCATTCGCCGCGTTCGCCGCCGCCTGCGACGACGATGACGAAGCGGAGGTGGAAGAGCGCATTGAGGACGCGCGCACCCGAGTGTCAGAGGGGATCGATGACGCGCGCACCCAGGTCTCGGACGCATTCGACGGCGACGATACCCCTGAGGCTGGCGGTGGCGAGGGTGATGACGGGCCCTCCGTAACCATCACCAGCCCGGACGACGCGGATTCCCTGGCGGCGGGCGACGTCACGATCGAGGTCGATGTCGATGATTTTGACGTGGTCGACAAGCTGGGCGAGCCGGCCGTCAATGGCGAGGGGCACGTCCACTTCTACATGGACGTGGATGAGGTGCCGGCCACCGCAGGTCAACCAGCCGTCACCGATGAGGGGACGTACCACGCGACCGCAACGACGTCGCACACGTGGGAGGACGTGCCGCCTGGCACCCACACCTTCGCCGTGCAACTCGTGAACAATGACCACACGCCGCTCGACCCGCCCGTGGTCGAGGAGATCACCGTCACCGTCGAGTAAGCGCAGCGAAAGGAGCGCCGATGAACGCCGATGACATTCGCGAGCACATGCCGATCGTGTGCTCAAACAACGAGCAGTTTGCCACCGTGGACCGGGTGGAAGGCGACGCCATCAAGGTCACGAAGGACGAGTACGGGCGTCACCACTGGATCCCGATGAGCTGGGTGAGCTACGTCGACGACAAGGTCCATATCGACCGCCCCGGCGAAGAGGCGATGCAGCAGTGGATGATGTCCCCGCCCAGGGCGGCCTGAGCATACCGCGCGAGACGAAAGGAGAGAGGCCCCGATTCGGGGCCCCTCTCCGGTCCTTCCGTCACCGGTGAACTGCTGGTTAGTTCTTCGCCTCAAGCACCGGCTGCGCGTTCACCTTGATCTGCTTCGGCCGCGCCGTCTCGGCCTTCGGCAACACCAGGCGGAGCACGCCGTGCTCAAACGAGGCCTGGGCCCCGTCGGCGTTGACGTCAGTCGGCAGCGTGAACTGGCGCATCCACGTGCCGTGGCGCCGCTCGCGGCGGTACCAGTTCTGCGCCTTCTCCTCCTTCTGTTCCTGCGACAACGCCTTGAGCGTGAGCAGGTTCCCGGTCACCGAGATGTCGATGTCCTCTGGCTTCACGCCCGGCAGCGAGGCGTTGATCACCACCTCGTCCGCAGTCTCGAACAGGTCGACCGGGAAGTACATGTCCACGGCGCCGCCGTTGGCGAACGCACGGCCCGGCCGGATGTCCTCGAACATGCGGTCCAGGGTGTTGCGGAGCGTCGCAATCTCCGCGAAGGGGTCCCACCGAGTGATGTCTGCCATTTCCAAGCCTCCTTTTATGGATGTGGTCTGGTCGTTCTGCCTTTATCTTGCATCGTTGGCCGGTGCCATGTCAAGGGAGTTGAGCTGGTAACACTCAGCAATCTTGCTGCTGGAGTTGCGGTCGGCTAGCATAGGAGTATGGCAACTGACCTCTACGCGGTGCTCGGCGTCAAGAAGGACGCCTCCGACAAGGAGGTTCGTTCCGCGTACCGCCGTCTCGCCCGGAAATACCACCCGGACGTCAACCCCGGCGACAAGACGGCAGAGTCGCGCTTCAAAGAGGTCAATCAGGCGTACGAGGTCCTCTCCGACCCCGACAAGCGGCGCAAGTACGACAAGTACGGCGACCAGTGGGAGTACGCCGACCAGATCGAGGAGATGCAGCGGCAGCGCGCCGGCGCGGGACGCCGCTCCAGCTCGAATGGCGGCGGCGCCTGGGAGTCGTTCGAGATCGGCGATCTAAGCGACCTGGGGGGCGTGTTCGGCCAGTTCTTCCGGTCCGGGCGATCGGGGCCCCGCCGCGGCGGCGACATCCAGTCCCCGGTTGAGGTGACGCTCGAAGAGGCCTATCACGGCACGACCCGCACGCTCCAACTCATGGGCAATGAGCGCTGCGCGACGTGCGGCGGCACCGGCGAGATCGCGGGCGCCGTGTGCCACGTCTGCGACGGCTCCGGTACCGTCACGCGCCCGCGCCGGCTCGAAGTGAAGATTCCTGCCGGCGTCGCGAACGGCTCGAAGGTACGCATCGCCGGCGAGGGGCAGCCAGGCAGCGGCGGAGGCAAGCCGGGCGATCTGATCCTTGTCGTGAGCGTCCGCCCCCACGCCCGCTTCGAGCGGAAAGGCGACGATCTCTACGAAGACGTCGAGGTGCCGCTCACGACCGCGGTGCTGGGCGGCGAGGTCGAGGTGCCTACCGTGACCGGCAAGGTGATGCTGAAGATCCCGCCGCTCACGCAGAACGGGCGGGTGTTCCGGCTCGCCGGGCTGGGGATGCCGCGCCTCGGCAAGCAGGGGAAGGGCGATCTGCACGCGCGCGTGCGCGTGCGCGTGCCCGCGGAGCTTTCGCAGGAGCAGCGCGAGCTGTTTGACCGCCTGCGCGCGACCGGCGTCTAGGAGGAGGGAACGCAGTGGCTATCGAACGTCACGACGACGAGTATCACGCGCCCCGCTTCGTGATCTCCGTCGCCACGGTCATGCTGGGCGTCCACCCGCAAACCCTGCGCCAGTATGAGCGCGTCGGACTCATCGAACCGAAGCGCACGAACGGGCGGCAGCGGCTCTACTCGCAGGCGGACATCGACCGCCTCAAGCAGGTGCAGCGCCTGGTCAGCGACCTGGGCGTAAACCTGGCCGGGGTGGACATCATCTTGCGCATGAGCGACCGCATCAAGGAAATGGAGGCGGAGATCCAGCGCTTGCGTGCCGAGTTGCAGCGGCATCGGGACCGCAGGCTGCCGGCGCCGCGGAACGCGTGAAGCGGCGCCTCGGGCCCGCGCCGCCGCGCCGCTGCCAGCGGCTCGGCCCTCGTCGAGATGCCACTGACATGCGGGCGGACCTAAGGTGCACAGGAACAGTTGGGCGAACCGGGCACACCGCGCCTGACCAGGGAAACGGGATTTCAACATGATGAGACAGGACAGATTCACACAGCAGGCGCAGGAAGTGCTCGCGGCCTCACAGGACATCGTGCGCCAGCAGCGCCACTCGCAGTGGGATGTCGAGCACGTGCTGCTCGCATTGCTCCAGCACCAGGACGGACTCGCCGGCCGCGTGCTCGAGCAGGCGCAGGTCGACGTCGGCGCGCTCGTTCAGCGCGTCGCCGATACGCTCCAGCGCGCTCCCAAGCTCGCGTACGACGTCATGCAGGTCTACACGACCCCGCGCATCGTCAAGATGCTCGAGACGGCCAACGCCGAAGCCGAGCGCCTCAAGGATGAGTACGTCGGCGTCGAGCACCTGCTCATCGCCATCGTTGATGAGCGCGACGGCGACTCGGCACGCATCCTCCGTGAGTTCGCAATCGACAAAGAACGTATCTACAAGGCGTTGCAGGAGATCCGCGGTTCCGCGCGTGTTGACTCGCCGACCGCCGAACAGCGTTACGGCGCCCTCGAGAAGTACAGCACTGACCTCACGGAGCTTGCGCGCCAGGGCAAGCTCGATCCGGTGATCGGACGTGACGAAGAGATCAAGCGGGTCATGCAGATCCTCAACCGGCGCACCAAGAACAACCCGGTCATCATCGGCGAGGCGGGCGTCGGCAAGACGGCCATCGTCGAGGGGCTCGCAGCGCGCATCGTCGCTGATGACGTGCCCGAGAATGTCAAGGGCAAGCGACTGCTGGCGCTCGACATGGGCGCCATGGTGGCCGGCTCCAAGTTCCGCGGCGAGTTCGAGGAACGCCTGCGCGCGGTCATGGACGAGATCCGGCGCGCCGAGGGCGAGGTGATCATCTTCATCGATGAGATGCACCAGGTCGTCGGCGCCGGCGCCGCAGAGGGCGCCATCGACGCGAGCACGATGATGAAGCCCGCGCTCGCCCGCGGCGAGTTGCGCGTGATCGGCGCGACCACGCTCGACGAATACCGCAAGTACATCGAGCGCGACCCGGCGCTGGAACGCCGCTTCTCACCCATCTTCCTCGATGAGCCGTCGGTCGATGAGACGATCGAGATCCTCAAGGGCGTCCGCGCCCGCTACGAGGCGCACCACAAGGTGAAGATCACCGACGAGGCGCTCGTGGCGGCGGCCCGCCTGAGCGACCGCTACATCACCGAGCGCTTCCTGCCCGACAAGGCAATCGACCTTATCGACGAAGCCGCAAGCAAGCACGTCATTGAACAGCAGTCGATGACGCCGGAGATCCGCGACCTCAAGAAGCGGCTCGATGAGCTCAACATGGAAACCGAGGCCGCGGCCGCCAAGCAGGATTACGAGGCCGCCGCCCGCATCAAGCAAGAGGTGCTGCGGATCAAGGACGAGTACGAGCAGCGCAAGGCCGAGTGGGAGCGCACCAACAAGGTCGATATGACGGTCACCGAGCAGGACATCGCCGCGCTCATCGCCTCGATCACCGGCATCCCTGTGAGCAAGATGCTCGAGGGCGAGGCGGAGAAGCTCCTCCACATGGAGGACGCGCTGCACGAGCGTGTCATCGGCCAGGATCGTGCCGTGGAAGCCGTGGCGGAGGCGCTCCGGCGGGCACGCGCCGGGCTCAAGGACCCGAAGCGGCCCATCGGCAGCTTCATCTTCCTCGGCCCGACGGGCGTCGGTAAGACCGAGCTGGCGCGCGCGCTTGCCGAGTACCTCTTCGATGATGAAGAGGCCTTGCTCCGGCTCGACATGTCGGAGTACCAGGAGCGGCACACGGTCTCGCGCATCATCGGAGCGCCGCCCGGCTACGTGGGCTACGACGAGGGCGGCTCACTGACGGAGGCAGTGCGCCGGCGGCCGTACCGCGTCATCCTCTTCGATGAGATCGAAAAGGCGCACCCGGACCTCTTCAACCTGCTGCTGCAGATCCTCGAGGACGGACGCCTGACCGATGGGCAGGGCCGGACGGTCGACTTCCGCAACACGATCATCATCATGACGTCGAACCTGGGCACAAGCTCGGAGTCGAAGGGCCGGTTCGGGTTTGTGACCAGCCGCGCGCAGGACGACGGCCAGCGAGAGGTGCGCCAGGAGCAGGTCGAGCGCTCCCTGCGCGAGGCCTTCCGGCCGGAATTCCTCAACCGCATCGACGAGATCATCGTCTTCGAGCCGCTGACGGAGACGGAGCTGCGCCGGATCGTCTCCCTGATGATCGATGAAGTGAAGGAGCGCGTTGCCGAACGCAAGGTCGAAGTCGAGGTGACGGAGGCGGCGAAGGACGAACTGGTGAAGGAGGGCTTCGACCGCGTCTACGGCGCGCGCCCCTTGCGGCGCACGGTCGTCCGGCGCATCGAGAACCCGCTCGCCAGGCGCATCCTGGCCGGTGAGTTCAGCGAAGGCGACACCGTGCGCATCGACTACCGGGACGGCGAGTTCAGGTTCGAGAAGGCACGCGAGCGCGAGGCGGTGGCGGTCTAGTCCGCCAGCCCTTGAGCGGAAACGGCAGGGGCGGTCGAGCGGCCGCCCCTGCCGTGTCTTGGAGAACCGCCGTTGCGCCGCTGCGCGGGCGCTACGCCGGCGTCACGGGCACGCCGACCGACGATGGATCGCGGTCCAACGCTTCGGCGCGCTCCCTGATGCCTTGGAGCATCTTGCGCTCCATGATCAGCGACCCGGGCTCCATGAAGCAGATCATGCCCGCCCAGGCGAGCGCATTCCGCGGCCGCAGCCGATTCCTGGAGATCAGCCGTGTGGTGCCGTCATCGCGCGGGTAGAGCGCAAACGTCCACGTCGATCTCGCGGGCACCCACTGCAGGACAATGGCGCGTTCCGGGATGACGTCCATCACCTCGATGCCCTCGCCCTTGTCGTTCAACCCCATCATCTCGCCGGGCTCCAGGCGCTGGAACTCCGGCATGATGCGGTTCGAGTTCTCGATGTCGATCCCGAGCAGCCGTTCGATCCAGTCGTACGTGTAGATGCCGCCGCGCGGGCGCGGGCCCATCTGCAACAACCACGGCCAGATCGCGGACGGTGGCGCGTTGACCGTGATCGCGCGCGTCGTCTGCAGCGTGGCATCCGGCAGCAGGTCGTCGCCCGGCATGCTGCGGGCGGCTTCTTCGGGCGTGGCGTTCCAGTCCAGCACACGGGGCCGGCCCAGCTTCACGTACGCAGCCAGACCGGCGGCGAAGGCGGTTAGCAGCAAGAGGATTCTCATGGCGCACCTCCTGCCCGATCGTAACTCGCCATCGAGCGCCGCGCCGCTACTCGCGTGGCAGGAAGATCGGCCGCACTTCGCCGTCGACGATCGCCGAGATGAACGGAATGCCCGCGTACACGTCGGGCGACAGCGACTTCACGAACGAGCCGACCGTCTCATGCTCCGCGTACTCGTACACGGCGATCAGGCCGACAGCCTTGATCGTGGCATCGACGCCGCCGAGTGCCTCTGATGCGTCGCGCAGACGCCTGCGCACGAGCCGCCGCATCAGTGTGCCGTCGGCGGGGTCGATCCTCGGTGGCGCCTGGATGATCGCGAAGCCGGTCTCCCCCAGCGGTTCCTCATGCAGGCGCTGCACCGTCCACGCCTCGAACGTGTCGAACTCGATCGCGTCACCGGTCTGCATCGGCGCCGCCAGCTCGCCGATGCGGTCGAACAGCGACTCCCGCAACTGCGATGATTGCGGCGCCCGGCGCATCTTCGTGCTGTTGACGTGGAACGTGCCGTTCACACGCTCGGTGATCAGCGTCCACCAGCGAGAGAGCCCCCCAATCACGGATGCGTAGCCGCCCTCATCACGCACCTTCGCCATCTGCACCGCAACCGGCAGCTGCACCTCGCCGCGCGCGCCCGGCAGCAGCGGCGCAGCGGCCTGTTGTACGTGCTGGGTGAACAGCGAGGCCTCCGGCTCTGACGACGGCACGGCGGCGCGCGGCGGTGCCCAGAGCATGAATGGCCCGCGCACGAGCCCCGCCGACAGACGCTCCTCCATGAACGCGCGGGCGTCCTCCGCCTCAGCGTCGCTGTCTGGCTCGAACAACGGCGCCACCGCGACGGCCAGGCGGTTGCCCTCGCCCTCGGCCACGCACACCGTCGGATCGCCACCGTGGCGCTCAACAAGGCGGTACGCCCGACCCGTCCTCCCGGCGTACCAGTCGATCAGCAGCGAGGCGCAGTAGAGAGCCGCGCGCGACATCAGATGTTGCTCCGCGTCTGCCCGCCGTCGATGTTGATGCAGGCGCCGGTCACCCACGAGGCCCGTGGTGAGCAGAGAAAGACCACCACGTTGGCCACTTCTTCCGCCGTGCCGAAACGCCCCATGGCGATGTTCTCTTCGACGAAGCGTTGCATCCCTTCCGGGTCGGCCAGGGCGCGGCGGTCCCACGAGCCGCCGGGGTGCCGGATCGAACCGGGGGCGACCGAATTCACGCGGATACCGTCGCGGGCAAGCGTCAGGGCCGCGTTCTTGGCGTGGCTGATCATTGCGGCCTTCATCGCGTTGTACGGCAGACCACCGCCCGCCTCGCGCCCCCAGATCGAGGCGATGTGCACGATCGCGCCGCCGCCCTGCCCGCGCATGATCGGCGTCACCGCGCGCGTGGCCCGCACCGCGGCCTCGATGTTGGCGCGGTAGGCGTGCGCCCAGCCGTCGTCGTCGTCGGGAAACGAACCGCCCGCGTTGTTGACCAGCACGTCGATGCGGCCGAATGCCGCGACGGCCTCCTGCACCATCCGTTCGACATCCGCGGCCAGCGTGACGTCCGCGGTGATGGGCAGTGCCCGGACACCGCGCGCCTCGATCTCGCTCGCGGCCGCCCGCAGCGCCTCCTCGCCGCGCGCCGCGATCGCGACATCGCAGCCTTCGTCCGCAAGCGCAAGGGCGATCGCCCTGCCGATGCCGCGTGATCCACCCGTAACGACCGCCGCGTTGCCACGCAGTTGAAGATCCATGCGGCTGAGGTTATACGTGCCTGCGGGGACAGGGTAGGGCGAGCGCTACAGCTAGTTCAGCTCGCCGGTGACATGTAGCACCAGTGTGAGCGCCACGAGCCCGGCCGTCTCAGCGCGCAGCGTGCGCCGCCCGAGCGTGACGATGCTGGCGTTGCGCTCCTGCGCCGCGGCGATCTCCTCCGGCGCGAAGCCGCCTTCCGGCCCGATCAGAATGCTGACCTCCGCCGTCGCGAACAGCGCGTCGACGTGCCGGTCAAGCGCGGTCGGGATCTCCAGCGCCCCCTCGCCGGCCGTCTCGTACGGGACGAGCAGCACCCCCGGCGCTTCCGCGACGGCGGCGGCGAAGGATTGCGGGACATCGACTGCAGGGACGGCGGTGCGCCCGCACTGCTCCGCGGCCTCGACCGCGATGCGGCGCCAGCGTTCGATACGTCCGGCGTCCCCCCTCGTGCGCACGACCGACCGTGCCGTGATCAGCGGGACGATGCGGGCCACGCCGATTTCGGTTGCCTTCTCGACCAGCCACTCAAAGCGCTCCCCCTTGCTGATCGCCTGGTAGAGGTGCACGCGCGTCCGCGGCTCCGGCATGCCCGCCCGGCGATCGAGGATCGTCGCGGTCCCCGCGCGTTCGTTCAGCGCGTCGATCCGCGCGGTGGCGTCGAACCCCGAACCATCGAACAGCACGATCGTGTCACCCGGTGTGAGCCGCAGCACGCGGGAGAGCCGGTGTGCGAGCGCGGCGGGCAGCGGCACTTCGTCAACATCGAGCGCGGGCGGCTCGATGTAGAAGCGGCGCGTCACGGGTGTTGCCGCATCGGCTCGACGTGCGATAGCGGGTCGGCGGCGCGTCGCGCCACGGCTTCGATGAGGCGCCATTCGCCGAGTGCGCGCGTGCCTGCGATGGTCAATCCCGCAGCCTCGAACGCGGCGATCACCTCGTCCCGGCGCTCACTGATGATGCCCGATGCGAGGAGCCGCCCCTCATCGCCGAGCAGCTCGCGGATCGCTGGCGCCAGGTCGATCAACACGCCGGCGATGATGTTTGCGATCACGAGACCGAACGGTGCTCCGCCAGACGCCGTTTCGACCGACCCATGACGCGCATGCACGACCCGCTCGACGCCGTTCAGCCGAACGTTGTCCTTCGTGATCCGCACGCAGTCCGCGTCGATGTCGACCGCGAGGACGTCGCCCGCGCCGAGCTTCGCCGCCGCGATGGCCAGGATGCCCGAGCCGCAGCCCAGGTCGAGGACGCGCCTGCCGGCCACGCCGCACGCTTCCAGCGCTTCCAGGCACAGGCGCGTGGTCTCGTGCTGCCCCGTGCCGAATGCCATGCCGGGATCGAGCCTGATGACGACGTCGCCGGACGCTGGCGCAAACGCGCGCCATGATGGCGCCACCACCAGGCGCCTCCCGTAGCGCTCGACCTGGAAATGCTCCTTCCACGCCTCGGCCCAGTCGGCTGCCTGCACATCCCGCCGCGATACCTCGGCATCCAGGCCGGCTGCGCGCAGGGCGGGCGCGACCAGCCCGGCATTAGCCGTCGCGTCATCGCCGCGGAAGTAGACGTGCACGCGCACCGGTGCATTGACATCCACGCGGGCATCCTGCTCGAGCGACCGCTGCGAGAACGGGCGCTCGATCCAGGCGCCGCTGTCGGCGAGCGATCGGAGGATGTCGGCCACGGCCTCGGCGTGCCCGGGCGCGGTGAGCGCCGTCACCTCGATGTAGCGCTGATGCTCAGCCGGCATGGGCGGTCGTGGGTTGCTGGTCGGCGGCGCCGCCGTCCGCGCTGGTGCGCGTGCGCTCGTACTCCACCCACTCAACTGCCAGCTTCTTCTGCGCGTACTCGTAGCCGACGTTGTCGCCGATCCAGCCGCCGAGGAGCCCTGCGAAAACCCGCCCGCCGACGATGAACGTGGCCGTCGCGACCGCGAGCATCCACCACGCCGCATCAAAGCGGTAGACCGCCACCGCCACGAGCACGATGAACAGCAGCAATCCGAGCGTCAGCCCGAGGTATGCGAACGAGTTGACGATGAGCGACTCGCGCTTCCGCATCCGCCGGTAGAGTTCGAGCACTTCGTCAGGGATGCGCGCCACGGGTGCGTATTCGCCGCGCGTGCGCCCGCAGTGCGCGCAGCGTTCCTGCCCGCGGTCGAGCGGAGTGTAGCAGTAGCCACAAAAACGTCCCACGTTGGGGATCTCGTGCTTGATCATCAGGCCCAGGATCTCGTCCAGGCGTGGCGAGAACACCGGCAGCGCCTGCCGCACGTTCATGAGGCCGCCTTTCGCCGCATGCGCTCCACCAGCTCGCGGAGGGCGATGAAGTGACGCAGCTTGTCCGCACGTTGATACGACGCGGTGCGGGCGCTGGTCGATGGCATGACATACACCGCTGCCCCTGCGATCGTCTCGGGCTGAATGCCGAACGCGCACGAGTGGCCGGCGTACACTTCGTAGATTCGCTTGCCGTTGAAGCAGACGACGCGGGGCCGGATACGTTCGAGCTTTCGCCGCAAGCTGCGGGCGCCCGCCCGCAGCTCGTCGCGGCCGAGATCGCTGATCGAGGGCGAGGTGCGCGCGACCATGTTCGTCAGGCCAATGTTCCACTCGAGGACCCGTTCGTCCTCGCGCCACGTGAGGGGTTCGCTCACGAGGCCCGCTTCGTACAGCAACGGCCAGAAGTGATTGCCCGGACCGGCGTAATGGCGGCCCTCGGCCCACGAGCGTGTCCCGGGATTGATGCCAACAACCACCAGGTCGAGACCCGGGCGCAGGTAGTCCGGCAGCTTCACGAAGGCAAGGTAGCACGCTTCGCGGGCGGCGGGTGGGCCGGCGCCTGAGCCGGCGTTCCTACAACACGGCCGCCGTGACCGACAGGATCGGCGGCAGCATGCCCGGCAGCGTGCGCCAGGTGTCCCCGCAATCGGTGCTGGCGTACACGTTGCCGTTCGATGTGCCCACGTAGACACCTTCGCCGTCGAGGCCGTCGGTGTCCATCGACTCGCGGTAGCACGACTGGTAGTTGCCGTCGCCGGGCAGGCCGTGCGTCATGCGCTCCCACGTCTGGCCCAGGTCGCGCGTTCGGTAAACGTGGAACTGGCCATCGCAGACGCGGAAGTTGTCGTACGCACCCTCGAAGGCGATCGGGACCACAAACGCGGCGTCCTCCCTGCCCTTCGTGACAGCGATGGGGAAGCCGTGGAACGACGGCAAGCTCTTCGTCAGGTCGTGCCACGTGGCGCCGCGATCGTCGGTGCGGAACACGCCGACGTGCGCCTGTCCCCAGAGCCGGTCCGGGTGCTTTCGGTCGATCCGGAGCTTGTGGAACTCGTCGAGCGCCAGCGGATCGATGTCAGGCGCCGTCGGTCCGCCGAAGCGCTCCTGGATCGTCTTCGTGAATTCGATCGACCGCTCGTCCTTTTGGATGGCGGTATGCGAAATCAGGTTCCACGTCTGCCCGCCGTCTTCGGTCTTGAACGTGCCGCCGGAGCTCACGGCGACGTACATGCGGTTCGCGTCGCGCGGGTCGATCTCGATCGAGTGGATGCACGAGTCGCCGCCTCCGGTGCCGCCCCACCGTTCGCGCGTCTGGTGGCGATTGATGCCATCGACCGGCTGCCAGCTCTCGCCCCAGTCCTCGGACCGGAAGAGGCCGGCCGGCTGCGTGCCCGCCCACACCACGCCCGGCTGCGATGGGTGCCCCGGCGCCACGTGCCATACGTTCTGCACGGTGACGCCCATGTCCTGCGGGAAGCCCAGGCCGGGGCTCTTGTAATCCCACGTGTCGCCCAGATCCGCGCTGCGCGCGACCGATGGCCCCCACGCCCAGTGGTTGGCCGCGGCGTACAGCTTCGGCGAAGGTCCGCGCGTGTCGGCCGCCATGTGGTAGACAGACCAGCCGGTGTAGATGGGCTGGGACAGTTCCCACGACTGCCGCTTCCGGTCAGACGTGTAGATGAACGCGGCCTTCCGCGTGCCCACGAGCAGCTTCACCTGGTCAGCCATGGTCTCACTCCTCCGCTAACCGCATCTGACCTGTCGCGTCTATGCCGTCGCCCGGGAGCACCCTTCACGCGACGAACCGCAGCCGCGGCCCCTGACGGTTCCAGCTCACCTGACGCTGCAACGCCTCGATGCGCGCCCGGCGCAGGCCCATGAATGGCGCGAGCCAGCGGTCCACTTCCTGAAGCGCGGTCGTGCGCAGTTCATAGCGGCGCATGCGCCCGTCCCGCCGCACACGGACGGCGCCTGCGGCGAGCAGCACGCGCAAGTGCTTGGAGACGTTGGGCTGCGGCAACCGCACGGCATCGACCAGATCGCTGACGCAGCGCGGCCCATCCAGCAGCGCCGCGAGCAGCTCGCGGCGTACGGGGTCGGCGATCGCCTCGAAAATGGTCACCGGGCGAATATAGACTGACAACATATGCCTGTCAAGGCATATGTGGCGATGGATGCGGCGCTCCTCGCCGAATTTGCGTTCGGGGCGTCAACGCTGCTAGGCTCCAGCGAGTCCGCCGCCGGGCGGATGTTCTGTTTCTCAAGGCGCATGTACCTCCTCAGCATGGCGATGCTTCTGCCCCGGGAGAGCCGGGGCGCCCGCCTGGGATAGCCAGCCATCCCGGCATCGGCCGCCGTGTGCGGCCGGCCACCACGAGGAGCCACCGTCATGCCGTTCGCACGAAATCTGCGCTGCCGCGAGTGCGGCCGCGAGTATCCACTGGAACCGTCCCACGTCTGCGAGTTCTGCTTCGGCCCGCTCGAGGTCGTCTACGACTATCAGGCGATGCACCGGAACATCACCCGCGAAGCCATCGAGCGCGGACCGGCATCAGTCTGGCGCTACGCTGATCTGCTCCCCGTAGACCCGTCCTTCGCGGTCGACATCAACGCGGGGATGACCCCGCTCATCCGCGCAAGGAACCTGGGCGAGCACCTGGGCCTGCGCAACCTCTACATCAAGAACGACTGCGCCAACCCGACATGGTCGTTCAAGGACCGTGTCGTCGCCGTGGCGGCGACCAAGGCGCGCGAGTTCGGCTTCGAAGTGCTCGCCTGCGCTTCGACCGGCAATCTCGCCAACAGCGTCTCGGCGCACGCGGCCCGCGCGGGGCTCGAGGCATTCGTCTTCATCCCGTCCGACCTCGAGCGCGGCAAGATCGTCGGCTCCTCGATCTACGGCGCGACACTCATCGCCGTCGATGGCAACTACGACGACGTGAACCGCCTCTGCAGCGAGCTCGCCGACAAGTACCGCTGGGCGTTCGTCAACATCAACATGCGCCCCTACTACGCCGAAGGCAGCAAGACCCTGGGCTACGAGGTCGCCGAGCAACTCGGCTGGCGCGCGCCCGAGCACGTCGTCGCGCCTATGGCCTCCGGTTCGCTCTACGTGAAAATCTGGAAGGGACTGCAGGAGCTGTCGAAGCTCTGGCTGATCGACAGCGTCCAGACAAAGATGTCCGGGGCGCAGGCACGCGGCTGCTCGCCCATCGTCTCGGCATACGAAGAAGGCACGTTCGATATCCGTCCGGTGCGGCCGCAGACCATCGCCAAGTCCCTCGCCATCGGTAATCCGGCCGATGGCTACTACGCGCTCCGCGTGATGGAGGAGTCCGGCGGCTACGGGGTCGCGTCCGACGACGAGGAGATCGTCGCGGGCATCAAGCTGCTCGCCGAGAGCGAGGGCATCTTCGCCGAGACCGCCGGCGGAGTCGTGATCGCGGGGCTCAAAAAGCTGGCGCTCGAGGGCAAGATCGCGCCGGATGAAGTCACGGTGGCCTACATCACCGGGTCCGGCCTCAAGACACAGGAGGCCATCGAGGATGCCCTCGAGATCCCGCTTCACATCAACCCGACGATGGCCTCGTTCGAGGAGAAGCTCGGCGAACGCAAGGCCGCCCGCGCGGCGGCCACGGCGTGATGCCTGTCGGACGGGCCCGCGAGCCCCTATGATGTTGGTTCGCGCGCCGTTGCAGGGGGCGCAGGAGGTCGCACGATGGCACGACAACGCGTGAAGTTCACATTCGCCCAGGAGCTGATCACGCTGCCGATCATCTACGAGCTTGGCAAGAACTTTCAGATCGTCACGAACATCCGCCGCGCCGACGTCACGGAAGACCGCGGCTGGGTTGTGCTCGAACTGGACGGCAATATCGACGAGATTGAGCGCGCGCTCGACTGGGTCAAGAGCAAGGGCGTCCGCGTCGATCCCGTCCCGGGCGACATCGTAGAGGGTTAGGGCGGGCGCCGGGGCTAACTTCCCGACGGCCTGCACTGGCACAACGCACGAACTGAGGAATCGACCACATGGCACACATCCGCATCCCCGCGCCGCTGCGTAAGCTCACCAACGACCAGGAGATCGTCAGCTCCGATGCGCCGACCCTCAAGCAGGCGATCGACGCGCTCGATACGCAGTACCCCGGCCTGCGCGAGCGGCTCTGCGATGAAGCAGGGCAGATTCGCCGCTTCGTGAACATCTACGTCAACGGCGAAGATGTGCGGTTCCTCGACAACGTGAACACACGGCTCACCGACAAGGACGAGGTCAGCATCGTGCCCGCCGTGGCGGGAGGCTGATCCACCCACCCCGCGCCGGTTCCCGCGCGACTGTACGGATTCCGCTGCCGGGTTGATCCGCGCGACCAACCCGTCCGAACAACGGATGGATGATGCGGATTCGACTGACGATCCTGCTCCTCACGGTATGCGCCCTCGCGGGCGGATTCGCGGTGCGGGGCCTGCTCGCGGATGGCGAACGACGGCCTGAGCAGACCGCCGTTCGTGCCGATGCCGGCACGGCCGCGCAGATCGCTCAGCTCGAAGCGCAGGTCGGCAGTCGGCCCGACGACCTGGCCCTCCTCCTTCGCCTGGGCGCGTTGTACCTCGCGCGCGCCCGGGAGAGCGGCGATCCGTCGTTCTACGGGCTTGCCGAGCGGGCGGCCCAACGCGCGTTGGACCAGGCGCCCGGCGATCCCGCGGCGCTCGTGCTGGCCGGCGAAACGGCGCTCGCTCAACACCGGTTCACCGACGCGCTGGCCATGGCCGAACGCGCACGCGATGCCAATCCGGATCTGGTCGCCGCCTACGGTGTGCTCACGGATGCGCTCGTCGAGCTTGGCCGAGACGAAGAGGCAGCGGCGGCCGCCCAGGAGATGATCGACCGGCGCCCAGATTTCGCCTCGTACAGCCGCGCATCGTACCTGCGTGAGTTACACGGCGATCAGCGCGGCGCGATCGAACTGATGGAGCGCGCGGCGGCCTCCGCGCCGTCACGCTACGACGCGGCGTGGGCGCTCGTGCTTGTCGGCAACCTCCACCTGGCCGCCGGCGATCTGAGCGCGGCAGAGCGAGCGTACACGCGAGCGGCGGGCACACTCCCGGGCGACGCCATCGTCCTGGCGGCGCAGGCCCGCACCGCGCAGGCCTACGGTCACGCTGGTGTCGCGGAGCAGCTCCTGCGGGCAGCGCTGGAACTGCGGCCCGTCCCGGAGTACGCAGTGGCCCTGGGCGACCTGCTGGCGTCCCAAGGTCGGCCCGTGGAAGCGCAGGAGCAATACGCGTTCGCCCGCGCGGTATTCGATCTCATGGCCGCGGATGGTGTGGAGGCTGACCTGGAGCTTGCGCTCTTCGAAGCGGACCACGGCGATCCGGCGCGCGCCTACGCGCTTGCGCGCGAGGCGCACACGCGCCGGCCGAGCATCTACACGGCGGACGCGGTCGCCTGGGCGGCGTTCAAGGTTGGCCGCATCGATGAGGCGCGGCGCTACATGGACGAGGCGCTGCGTCTCGGCACGCGTGATCCACGCCTGGCATTCCACAGCGCCATGATTGCGATGGCCTCGGGGGATCCGATCCTCGCGCGTCGGCAGTTGGAGCGTGCCATCGACGGGGGCGCGGCGCTGTCGCCGCTGCAACTTGATCAAGCCGAACAGGCACTGGCGCTCGCGGCGCGCCAATAGGCTGCGCTGCGCCAAGTCTCAGCGGTTGTACGGCTCGAACCCGAGCAGCTCGTCGATTGACTCCTCGTCGTAACCGATGACGACCTCGCCGTTGATGACCGTCACGGGAGTGCCGTTCGCCCCCAGGTCGATCAGCTCCTGCCGGGCGGTCGGATCCCTGTCAACGTCGCGCTCGAGCCAGCGCTGGCCCCGCGACTCCAGGTGCAGGCGCACCATCTCCGAGTACTCGCACGCGGCCTGTGTGAAGAGCGTGATCGCGTGGACCGTCGGTTCGCCCATGCCGGCATGGTAACCGCTGGAAGCGCGATCCAGGTCAGGCAAGGCCGTCCGCCGAAAGGCGGAGCCTCGCCCTCGGCCCAACTTCGCCCGCCGGTTCCCATCGACGACCGATTTGCGGCCCGACCCGGGCGGCGAGAATACCCCCAGATGATTGATCGTGACGACCGAGGAGCAATCGCCATGTACGCAACGACCTACGCCCCGGCCAGCCAGGCCATCATCCCGGCCTCGGACTGGATCGCGAACCTGTACGCCCCTGTGGCGCGCGCAGTCGGGCGGCGCTCAGCCACTGCCGTCGATGACCGGATGGCCGCCGCTCGCGCGCGGCAACTCCGCGATCTGCTGTTTGCGGCCGGGCCGCTGACAATCGCCGACATCGCCGGCGGCCTGGCCGTCACGGTGCACGAGGCGTCGCTCGCGGTTGCGGCCTTGCGGTCCCGGGACTGCCTTTGCCAGGACGTGGACGAGTGGGGCCGCTACCGGCTCGCGTCCACGTGCCAGGAGCTATAACAGGACGAGGAGCGGCGCGCCCTGGTCGACGCGCTGGCCCACGCTCGCGTATACGGCCTTGACCGTCCCGCCGCGGCGCGCCCGCAACTCGTTCTGCATCTTCATCGCCTCGACGACGACCAGGACCTGACCTTCCTCAACCTGCTCATCCGCCTTCACGCGGACCTCGAGCACCACCCCCGCCATCGGCGACTTCAGCACCCACTCGCCGCCGTCGTCGATATCGAGCGATTCGGCGCCCTTGCCACGGCGCCCTGTCTGCGTGCCGACGTCAATTATGCGGCCGTTGATCAGCACATGGAAACCCGTCGGCCGCTCCTCGACGAAGATGTCATATGTACGCCCGTCGACAATGAGCGAATGACGGGCGGAGTCATTGATGCGCACAAGGTTCACGCGTGACGTGCGGTCGCCCGCGGTGACCCGATAGCTCCCCGTTCCGTCCGGCTCGACCTCGAGCTCGTGGTCGTCGCCGCCCAGCTTTAGTCGATACTTCGCCGCCATCGATTCCCCTGTGCCGCCGCCCGTTCGGCGACGATGCGGTCGCGACCTGAGTCCCGCCAGCGGCTGCCGTCCGCCGTACGGATGATTGCGGGCTGTGCCCCGTTCCGACTGCGCCGCTCGTGCGAAAGCACCGCTGCCACCATGAGCGCCACCTGGTCGTCGTCCTGGTTGATCGCGGGCTGCTCCATCCTGAACTCACTGTCCAGGAAGCCGGTGTGCACCTCCCCCGCGATAAAGCGCGGATCGTCGAGGAGTTGCAGGTGAAACGGGATGTTCGTGTGCACGCCAACGACGATGTACTCGCGCAGGGCCCGCTTCATGCGCTCGATCGCCCGCGGCCGCGTCTCGGCCCAGCAGATCAGCTTCGCCAGCATCGGGTCGTAGAAGTACGGGATCTCGATGCCGCTGAAGACACTGCTGTCGACGCGCACGCCAGGGCCGCTGGGCTCGCTCACGAACTGGATCCGTCCGAGCGAAGGCAGGTAGTTGTTGTACGGGTCCTCCGCTGCGATGCGGCACTCGATCGCATGCCCACGCAGCTTGATGTCGTCCTGCCTGAAGGTCAGCGGTTCCCCCGCGGCGATGAGGATCTGCTCGCGCACCAGGTCGCGGCCCGTCAACCATTCCGTCACCGGGTGCTCGACCTGCAACCGGGTATTCACTTCCAGGAAGTAAAACTCGTTCGTCGGCGGGTCGAACAGGAACTCGACGGTGCCGGCGTTGTAGTAGCCCGAGGCCTTGGCGGCTGCGACGCCGGCAGCCATCAGCCGCTCCCGGGTCGGTTGATCGATCACCGTCGAGGGCGATTCCTCAAGCAGCTTCTGGTGGCGGCGCTGCACGGAGCACTCGCGTTCCCCCAGCGCGACCGCGTTGCCGTGCTTGTCCGCAAGGATCTGCACCTCGATGTGACGGACAGGTGACAGGTACCGCTCCAGGAAGACCCCGCCGTCGCCGAACGCGGACTGCGCTTCGCTGCTCGCGACCTTCACGGCGTTTTCGATCTCGCCTTCGCTCTTCACCAGGCGGATGCCCTTGCCGCCGCCGCCCGCAGCGGCCTTGATCATCAGCGGGAAGCCGATCGCCGGCGCCCTGCGCACCGCTTCATCCGGCTCGACGCGGCCTTCCGTGCCCGGGACGACCGGGACGCCTGCCGCGATCATCGTCTTGCGCGCGGCCACCTTGTCGCCCAGGTGCGTGATCGCCTCGGGGGACGGCCCGATGAAGGTGATGCCCTGCTCGCCGCATGCCCGTGCGAAGCTCTCGCGCTCGCTCAGAAAGCCGTATCCGGGATGGATGGCGTCGGCGCCTGCAGCCTTCGCGACATCGATGATCCGCTGCCAGTTGAGGTAGCTCTCCAGCGGCGGCCCCTCGCCGATGTGGTACGCCTCGTCCGCGTAGCGGACGTGCAGCATATGGCGGTCGACCGTTGAGTACACCGCGACGGTGCTGATGCCCATCTCGCGGCAGGTGCGCATGATGCGCAGGGCGATCTCACCCCGGTTGGCGATCAGGATCTTCTTGAACACGGCAGGAGCATGATGGCACAGCGCCGCCGCACGGGGTAGGCGGCGTGTCTAGAGCGGCCAGCGGTTGCTGATGACGACGTCGATACCCCCCAGCGCCTCCTGCACCTCGACGTGCGTGCTGCTCCCCTCGCGCCGAAAGTTGAGCGTGGCGCTCCCCCGCCCGATGCGCAGGCCGCTCACCCGCACGCTCCGCAGCCAGTGCGGCAGGTGCGGGTTGACGATGCGCAGGCGGTGGTCCGGCGCTTCGGGCTTGAGGCCGAGGATCGCCTGAAGGAGCAGCGGGAATGTACCGGCCGCCCAGGATTGGGGACGGCAGGCCACTGGATATGGCACGGGCGGTCCGTGATCCGACCGGAACGTCCCGCCGAAGAGCTCCGGGAGCCGGAAGTACTCCAGGGACGTTGCCGCGTCGAAGAGCGCCGTGGCCACGCGGAGCATGTCCTCCTCGTGACCGTATATCTTCATGCCGAAGGCGGCGATGCCGTTGTCGTGCGGCCAGACCGTGCCAACGTGGTAGCCCAGCGGGTTGTAGCGCGGGTGGGCATTCGCCAGCGTGCGCAGCCCCCAGCCCGAAAACATCGGCGGCGACATCAGGGTGTCGATCATCGCGCCCGCCCGCGCCGGATCGACCAGGCCCGACCACAGGCAATGCGCCGGGTTCGTCGCGATGGATGCGACCTGCGTACGCTCGCCATCGAGCGCGAGCGCGAAGTACTTCTGGTCGGGCAGCCAGTATTCGCTGTTGAAGCGCCGCTGCAGCCGCCGCGCGTCCCGCAGCAAGCGCCCCGCCAGTTCCACCTCCCCGATCCGGGCAAGGATCTCGCCGAGGCGATGGCGGGCCGCGTACGCGTACCCCTGCACCTCGACGAGCGAGATCGGCGGCGGCGCGAGCGAGCCATCGGCGTGAGGCACGGCATCCCACGAATCCTTCCAGCCCTGGTTCACGAGCCCTTTGCGCGACCGCTTCTCGTACGACACGTAGCCGTCGCCGCCGAGGTTCGCGTACAGGTCCATCCAGTCGGTAGCGGCGCGGATATTCGGCAACAGCAGCTTCAGCAGCCGCGTGTCGCCGGTCCAGGCGAAGTACTCGGCGGCGAGCATCAGAAACAGCGGCGTGGAGTCGACGCTGCCGTAGTAGGGGCTGTATGGCAGCTCGCCGCTGCGCGACAGCTCATCGAACCGCAGCTCGTGGAGGATTTTGCCCGGCTCCTCATCGCGGTACGGAACGTGGTCCTTGCCCTGCCAGCGTGCCAGCAACTGCAGCGTGGCGCGGGCGATATCCGGCCGGTACGGCAGCATCTGCATCGAGAGGACGCACGCATCACGGCCAAACAGGGCATCGAACCAGGGGGTGCCCGCGGCCGGGTACGGCTCTCCCGCCTCGGACTCGCTCCAGAGCATGCGCACGTCGTCGAGCGATCGCCGCATGACGCGGTTGAACAACTCGTTGTCGGTTACCACTGACGTCGAGCCTTCGTGCCAGCGCTGATAGTCGGCGCGGACGACGTCGGCGCGGCGGCGGTTCGCTCGCCTGCGCGGCTCGTGGCCGTTCAGCGCGATCTCGATCGTAATCTCGCGCGGGCCTCGGGCAGGCAGCTCCACCTCGTAGCGGGCTTGCGACGCGCTCAACTCAGCCGGCGCTGGATCGAAGCGCAGCGTGGTCTGACGCGCCCGCCCGTCGATGCCCGTATACGCGAACCGGACGCTCGCTTCGTCGACCTCCGGCGCATGATGCTCACCCCAGCGCGCACGGCGATAGCCGCGCACGTCGAAGATGTCGGCGAAGTCAGCGGAAAACGTGTACATAAGCTCGAGGCGCACCGGGAACGGGTTGAAGTTGCGGATCAGCAGCGTGTCCTCGAGCGCATCGGCAAGCACGCGCGTCCGCCGCAGCTCGAGCGTCCCCCGCCGCACCGTGCGGTCGCCGTCCTCGAAGGTGAAGTTCGTCATCACCTGCTCCATCGCGTATCCCAGTTCAGCGGTGGACAGCAGCATGACCGGTGCCACCCCCTGCACCGTGAGCTCGAGCGATGCGAGGTGCCGTGTGTCGGCGTGATAGATGCCGAAGCCCTGCAGGTTCCCCGGCGGCATGCGGCCTTCCCGGTCGGTCAGCAGGAACGAGGAGCGCTCGCGGATGACGAGGGCATCGCGGATGTCCTCGATGCCCATAGGCTCGCCCTCGGGCAGGGCGTAGCTCTCCGGCGGCGGAGCCTCGGCGCGCGGTTCGGGTTCGGCCGCGATGGCTGCTCTCCCGGGCGTTTCAGGCCGGCGGACGCGTCTCCTGGACCTCGATCTCCGCCGGCGCGATCACCAGATGGTTGATCACATACTGCACGCCGTCGTGCGCCACCACCAGATCTTCGATGGCCCGGGCGGCCGTGAGCGAGCGCACACGGCCGCGAATCGTCGCCGCTCCCTGGCTGAACTCCACCTGCACGTCATCATCGAGCGGGAGCGCGCTGCGCAGGAAGGCGTTGATGGCGTCCTCGATGTCCATGTCATCGAGGTTGCCGATGTGCTTGATGCTCATCCCCACCATCCCGACGGGTGCTGGTTGACGGCTTATCCACCCCGAGCCGTACCCGCCAGCGTGTCGTCGAGATCGATGCTACTCCCTGCAGTGTGGGGGCTGTCAAGCAGGCGCTCATAGACATGCAGGTAGCCCTGCACCAGCGCCCGGGGGCCAAAGCGAAGCTCCACGTCGGCTCGGCAGGCTGCCGGGTTCACGCGCTTGACATCCGGGATGATCTCCACCATCTCGTCCACCGTCTCCACCAGGAATCCCGTCTCGCCGTGCAGGACGATCTCGGGGGCAGCGCCGCGCGGGAACGCCACGACCGGCGTGCCGCAGGCCAGCGCCTCGGTCATCACCAGCCCGAACGGCTCCTCCCATTGCAGGGGCATGATCAGGCAGTACGCGCTGCGGTAGAGCTCCCGCTTGAGCCTGGCGTCGGCCTCCCCCACGAAGACGATCTGCTCGCCGTCGATGAGGTGCCGCACGTGCTCTTCGAAGTACGGACGGTCAACGCGGTCCACCTTGCCCGCCATGATCAGGCGGCGTCCCGTGCGCTTTGCGACGTCAATGGCTATCTCCGGCCCCTTCTCCGGCGCGATGCGGCTCAGGAACAGCAGGTCGTCCGACTTCTCCCCCTGGAATGGGAACGACTCGACGTCGATCGCGTTGTAGACGTGGCCCATGTAACGCGCATTCCCCTCGAACGCCTGGAAGTGCGCGCGCTGAGAACGGCTGATCGTGTTGTAGGCGCCGCGGTAACGCCGCCAGATGCGCGCGGTGTCGGGCGTCGTGAGGCAGTGCGTGGTCGTCAGCACCGGCGTCGTGATCAGCGCGGACATCGCCATCGCCAGCTCGCCGGCGTGGTTGTGGACGATATCGAACTCTTGCGCCATCTCCATCGCAGTGGCCACGTGCAGCCAGTCGTAGGGCGAGCGGTCCCCCAGCTCATCGGCGGTGCGCAGGCTGCGGGGGTACACCGAGACGAGATCGGCCGCCGTTGTGGAGTCGCCCGAGGCCACGAGCGTGACGTCGTGGCCCGCGCGCACGAGGCCTTCGGTGAGCACGCTGACGACGGTCTCGGTGCCGCCGTACGCAGGCGGCGGGACCGTCTCCCAGATGGGAGCGAGTTGCAGGATCCGCATCGAAACACCATGAACGCGCCGGCCCTCAGGATAGGAAGCAGGTGTGAGAGACGGGCGCGACGACTGAAACGGGTGCGCGTTACGACGCGCTGCTCTTGTAATACACCCGCGACGGCCTGCGCATCAAGCCGATCTACACTGGCTGCAATGGAACCGTTCGTGCACGACGCCGTGCTCGATATGCAGCTGTCACGCACACGGCTGAACGAGACCCTCGACCGGTTGGAAGGTGCGCATTGGGACCGGTACGTGCCGTATGGCAGTCGCACCGTGCGCGACGTGCTGGCGCACCTGGCGGCGGCCGACCAGAGTTGGGCGCTGGCCGCGCGGGGCCTGCTCCGCGGCGAGGCCGACCTGGCGGGCGCGCTCTCGCCGGAGGACGCCCGTGACGCACGCCAGCGCGGCATCGAGCGCGGGCGGCAGATGTCGATCGCCGAGTTGCGTGACGAAATGGCGCGGCGCAGGAAGCTCCTCCTGAGCCTGATGGACCTGCTGGAACCCCGGCATCTGGCGATGCGCCTGCCCGCGTTCGGCGAGCACGATGCCGTGCGGGAACGGATCTGGGTCGGCTACCACGACCGCCTGCACCAGGCGGATATCGAGCGAGCCCTGCGGACACACTGGTTTCCGAAGCCGCTCACGTTTCTCCCCGAACTGGCTCCCACCATCGAGGCGCTGGAGCCCGAGCCGACCCTCTACGTGATCTACAGCGTCGATCCCACCTGCTGGGAACGGCCGTCGTCCCTTCCCGGCTGGAGCTTCCGCGACCTGCTTGCCCACATCGCCACCGGTGACTGGGTGCTGCAATCGCACCTGCGGAGCGTGCTGGAACGCGGCGCCCCGGCGTCATGGCCGGACGTGGCGGCGGGGAACGCTGCACGCATCGAAGCGCGGCGGTTCAGCACCTGGGAGAAGCTGACCGACGAATTCCTCTCCGCGCGCCACGAAACGATGCTGCTCCTGTCGCACCTTCGCCCCGAGCATCTGCGGGCGCCCATCACGATGCGCTGGCTGCCGGAGGACCGGCGCGAGGGCGCCATGCTCGACTACCTGCTGGCGTTCCCGGACCACGACCGCGCCCACCGCGAGCAGCTACGCGCCGCGATGCGGCACCGCACGAGCCCGAGGGCGTAAATGCCTTTGTTCCGTCGCTCGCCAAAGCCGCTGCCCGCACCCTCCACGCCCCTGCCCCCTGGCGAGGACGTCGAGCGCGCGGTCAAGGCAACGCTGCTCTACGGCACACAAAGGCTCAAGGGCATCCTGCATATGACGAACCGCCGCCTGCTGTTCGAGGCGGACAAGGGCGAGGCCCGCTGGATGAACGTGCCCTACGAGGAGATGCGCCGGGCCGGGCTCTACCCGTGGCCCGGCGCGACCATGGGCCTGCCGTCCAGTCTCGCGCAGTGTCTTGTTGTGGAGACCACCCGCGGCGAGCAAGTGTGGTGGGACTTTGACGAGCGTGCCGAGCGCGAATGGCTGCCGCTCGTGCAGGCCCGGCTCGTAGCTGGCGTCGAGCCGGGGAGCGCCGGCGTCGACGACGCGTGATGCCCGGGCTTAGGATCGGCCCGGCTGCGTGTGCACCGTCTCCACGGCGGTCCGGTAACGGCTGATCGCCCCCCGCAGCGCCTCCTCAGCGTCGATGCCCTGTCGACGTGCCGCCGCCACGGTCTGGAAGAGCAGGTCACCGAGCGACTCGACCGTCAGGCCGGCGCCGGCATCTGCCAGCGGGCGCAGGTCGTCCAGTGTCGGCGGCGAGACCGGTGGCGCCGCGCCGTTGTGCTCCGCCCGCGACTGCACGGATTGCGCCTGCATCAGCGCGGGCATGCCGCGCGGTACCGCATCCAGCAGCGGCGCATCGCCGCGCTCCTGGGCTTTGAGCGTCTCCCAGTTCCGCAGCACATGCTCGGCGTCCTCCACGTGCGCGGCGCCGAAGACGTGTGGATGACGCCGCACGAGCTTGGCCGCGATCGCGTGGATCACGTCCTCGATCGTGAACTCACCCGCATCTTCGCCGAGTTGGGCGTGCAGCAGCACCTGCATGAGCACGTCGCCCAACTCCTGCGAGAGCCGCGCCGGATCGCCCGCGTCGATCGCGTCGATCGCCTCGTACGCCTCTTCGAGCATGTAGTGCTTGAGGCTTTCATGCGTCTGCTGCAGGTCCCAGGGACACCCGCCAACGGGATCGCGCAGCTTCGCGACGATCTGACGCAGCCCGGCGAACGTCCGCACGTCCTCGTACGCGACCACGGCCGGCAGATACAGCGTCGTCAGGTGGTCGAACACGTCTTGGTGATCCAACGCGGAGAGCGGCACGGTGACGGTTGACTTGCCATAACGAATTACCTGCACACGGTGGTCGGCCGGGTACACATCCAGCAGCGCCAGCTTGGCGCGAGAGGCCGCACGCCGGTCGTACACCTGGGCGATCACAGTTGGATGCCCCGGCGAGAGGCTCCTTCCCCGCGGGCCCAACTCGAGCGCGTCGAGCATGAGGCAGCCGTGTTCGAGGGGGTCGAACCCCGCAGACACCGCCACCGCATCCAGGAAACTCACACCCGGCAGCACCGTAACGTCGATCCCGGCGTCCGGAGCGCGGCGGACGATCTCGCGGACTGTCGCCTCGCCAAAGAGCGGATGGCCAGGCACGGCGTAGACCGTCCCCTCGGCGCGCTGCGCAACCCCAATGACCCGCTCGACGATCGCCTCGTACACGGCATCGAACGAGTCACCCCGCTCGTAGATCTCGTCGAACGACCCATAGCGGGGTCCTGCCGGCAGCGCCTCGACGACGGGATGGCGGCGCGTGCGCAACCAAACCTCGCTCGCGGCCGCGAGCGCGCGTTGCACGTCGAGCGTCAGCAAGCCGGGATCGCCCGGCCCCAGTCCGGCGATCGTGAGTGAGCGTCGCGCGGGCACGTTCCATTATCGCCAGCGGCTGCGGCGCGGCCAACGACCGCCACTGTCCCCGAAGCGCGCCCGCATGACGAACCTTGTACTCTGGAGCGCAGGCGATGACTGACGACGGCGCGACCATCAATCGACCGGATGACCCCGGCGCGCTTGACACGCTGGCCACGGAAGATCAGAATGGCGGCGTCGCGGTGGCGGGGCGACCGAAGGACTCCCGGATGGGATTCGTCCGCACGCTTGCCACCATACTCTTCATCGTCGCGCTCCCTGTTGCCCTGGTGACGACCAACGTCCGTCTGCTGGCGAACGCCCCGGCGGTATACGCGTGGGCGTTCGACCGCTACGACGCCGAGGAAACGACCGGGCTCTCGCGCGAGGACCTCGACGCCACGGCGGCCGCGCTCCGCGACTACTTCAACAACGACGAGGACGTCTTCTATCACACCGTCACGAAGGACGGCATCGAGCAGCCGGTCTTCAACGCCCGTGAAACCCTGCACCTGCGGGACGTCAAGCAACTCTTCGTATCCGTCAACCGGCTGCAGGAGGTGACCTCGATCTTCGTCCTGGCATATGTGATCGCGTTCTTCATCTGGGCGCGCGATGGAAACCTCCGGCACCTTGCGACGCACGCGCTGCTTGGTCTTGGATTGGGACTCGTCGCACTGGGGAGCATTGGCATCATCGCGGCATTTGGCTTCGATGCCGCGTGGGACCGCTTCCACGAGGTGCTGTTCACGAACGACCTGTGGCGGCTCGATCCCACGACCGACCGGCTGATCCAGATGTTCCCCGAACCATTCTGGCGCGACATGGTGATCGTGCTCGGCGCGATGAGCGCTCTTGAGGCGCTCCTCATCGCCGCCCTCTCAAGCGTCTACCTGCTCGGCAGCCGGGGCGAACGCACGCGGCTGCGCGACCGCGTCGAGGTCGCGCCGACGACGCAGGCGGCCTGAGTCAGTTCCGCGAACGCAGCTCCAGCGGCACGTAGGTAAAGGGCACCGCATCGTGGTGCCCGGCTTCGCGCGCCAGCTCGTATTGGAGCCAGCCGTGCGCCTCGCCGAGCCACGCGAGCGGCGCTGCCAGGTGACGCGCGTCGCGCCGTTCTACCTCGGCGGCGATCTCATCGAGAATGCGCGTCAACTGCTGATCGAGTTCGATGAGGCGATCCACCCCGCTGCCTCCTTGCTATGGGCGAGAGCGCGATCATACTCCCGCCGTACGCAGGGTTACAAGGGCCAGCACGCCCGCGCGCGCGTTAAGATCATTCGCATGCCCGATAGTCGGCTCCGAGCGTTGCCATCCGTGGATTCGCTGCTCCGCGAGCCGAAGCTGCGCCAGGCGCCCCCCGCCCTCGTGGCCGCGCTCGCCCGCGAGACCCTGGACGATATCCGCGCCGCCGCCGCATCAGGCGCGGCGGTTCCCGTCCGTGAAGACATCGTGCGAGCCGTGGCCGCGCGGCTCGACCTGACGCTGCAGCCGCCGCTCCGGCCGCTCATCAATGCGACCGGGGTCATCCTGCACACCAACCTCGGCAGGGCGCCACTCGCCGAAGAGGCGCGCGAGGCGATGGCTGCGCTCTCGCGCGGCTACACCAATCTGGAGTTGGACCTGGCGACCGGACGGCGTGGCTCACGCCAGGCGCTGCTGGAGCCGTTGCTCTGCCGTCTCACCGGCGCCGAGGCGGCGATGGCCGTCAACAACAACGCCGCCGCGGTGTTGTTGGCCCTGACCGCGTTGTGCGGCGGCAAAGACGTCCTCATTGGCCGTGGGCAACTGGTCGAGATCGGCGGCGGCTTCCGCATCCCCGATGTCATGCGCCAGTCGCGTGCGCGCCTCGTGGAAGTAGGCACCACGAACCGGACGCGGGTGGCGGACTACGAAGCGGCGGTCACGCCGCGCACGGCGGCGATCATGCGCGTGCACGCCAGCAACTTCAAGATCGTCGGGTTCACGGAAGCGCCCCGCATCGAAGAGATGGCCGCGGTCGCCAGGCGAAGCGCCGTCTATCTGCTCGATGATCTGGGCAGCGGCTGTCTCTTGGATACGAAGCGTTTCGGCCTGCCCGCGGAACCCACCCCGCAGGAATCCATCGCCGCAGGGGCCGACCTGGCGATGTTCTCCGGCGACAAACTGCTCGGCGGGCCGCAGGGCGGCTTGATCGTTGGGCGGCAGGCGCTGGTTGAGAAGCTGAAGAAGCATCCGTTGGCGCGCGCGCTGCGGCTCGACAAGGCGAGCATCGCCGGGCTGGCCGCCACGTTGCGGCTCTATGCCGAGAATCGCGCCCTCGAGCGCATCCCCGTCTGGCGGATGATCGCCGCCCGGCCCGAGGAGATCGCCCGGCGCGCGCAGGCCATCGCCGGAGCTCTGGGCGAGCGTGCCGGGACCACGGGCGGGCACTCCATGATTGGCGGCGGATCGCTGCCCCAAGAGAGCCTGCCGACCACACTCGTCGCGCTTGCCGGCCGCGCCACGCGGATCAGTGCGTCGTTGCGCGCGCACGGCGTGATCGCGCGCATCGACGGCGGGCGTGTCATGCTCGATCCACGGACCATCCATCCCGACGAGGACGCAACAGTGATCGCGGCCTGTCGCGCGGCGATGGGATAGAGTGAGAGTGCGGCCGCGCGGCCGCCCGAGGCCCGCATGAAGCTCGAAGACCTCCGCCTGCACGCAGACGTGCTCAGCCGTGATGGACATAAGCTCGGATCGCTGAGCAAGTTCGTGTTCGATACAGAGACGATGCGCGTGACGCACATCGTCGTCGATACGGGCATCCTGCGCAGTGGCGAGGCGCTCTGGAAGGGCGGCTGGGGCCTCTCCCACGACCGGCTCGTGCCCATCGGCGCCGTGGAGGACGCTACCTCGGACGCGGTGCGCATCACCATGTCGGCCGAGGAGTTCAAGGACCACGCGCAGGACTACGCCGAGGAGTACTTCGTCCAGACGCCAGACGCCGTGAAGGGCGCCCCCGATCTCAGCGACGTGCGCCGCCTGGCGATGTCGCTGCCGGGAGAGCCGGGGCCGTACCTCATGGGCATGACGCGCCGGCTCGATGCGGGCGAGGCCGCAGTTCCCGACGACGCGCCCGTCTGGCGCCTCAACCCGCACCAGAAAATCGGCGAGGTAGAGCGCGTCATCTACGACGAAGTGACCAAGCAGCTTCGGGCGCTCGTCATCCGGCGCGGGTTCCTGTTCTCGAAGGACGTCGTGCTGCCCGCCGAGCACATCGTCGAGGTGGTGGCGGGGATCGTCCGCGTCCAGCTCGACGACGCCGCGCTGCGCTCGCTCGAGACGTTCGAGCCGAGCGACTGATGTCGCCCGCGCGTCCGCCCCTGCGCGCGCGTGATCGCGTGCTGCCCATGGGCTCGCGCACCTGGGTGATGGCGATCATCAACCTGACCGACGACTCGTTCTCAGGAGACGGCGTGGGCGGTGATCTCGATGCCGCCGTGCGCCGCGCCGTCGACGCTGCCGCGGCGGGCGCGGACATCATCGATGTCGGCGCCGAGAGCGCGCGCGCTGACGCTCCCGTGCGTGATATCGACGACGAGGCGGCAATCATCGCCGCCGCGATCCGCCGCATCGCCTCCGAGACCGGCGCAGTGTTGTCAGCGGACACGTACAAGCCCCGCGTCGCCGAGGCCGCGCTCGACGCAGGGGCGCACATCATCAACGACATCGGCGGGTTCATGGACGGCCCGGCCACAGCGCGCGCCGCGGCTGCCGCCGAGGCCGCCCTCGTCGTGAACTACACCTACGAGCGCCCGAAGATCCGGCCCGCCACACCCCCGGCCTACGAGGATCTGATCGGGCAGCACCTGGCATTCCTTCGCGAGCGCGTCGCGATGGCGACGGCCGCCGGCATCGCGACACACTCGATCATCGTCGATCCGGGGATCGCCTTCGGCAAATCGCACGACGAGGATCTGGAGGTGCTGAGGCGCCTGGGGGACTTCCGCGCGCTTGGCCTGCCCCTGCTGGTAGCCGCATCGCGCAAGCACTTCATCGGCAGCGTCACCGGCCTGCCCGTGCATGAACGCGACCAGGCGACGGCGGCGGTGACCGCGCTCAACATCGCCTGCGGCGCGGACATCGTCCGCGTGCACGACGCGCGGCTGGGCGTGCGCGTCGCGCAAATGGCCGATGCGATCGTGCGCGGGCGTCCGGGGGACTTCGCCCCCTCCCCCGATTCGTGGCCGTGGGCGGCAGGAGCAGCGCCGGTGCCCGGCACCCGGATCGGCGAGGCCTAGGAGCGGGCGCGACCAACCGCGCGTGCGGCCATCGATCCCACCGCGGCGCTCAGCCTGCGGGCGATCCGGGCTGTTCGTGCGCCGCTACGTCGAGTAAAAGCTTCCTTCCCCCGTCCGCAGGTGGTGCACGTCGTTCAGGCGATTGAGCGCGCGGATGCCTTCGCCCGCGAGCATGATGTTGATCGACGTGTGCGCCGGCCGGAAGAACATGTCGAAGCGCGAGCCGATGACGTGCCCCGCGTAGACGTTGATGACGCCGCCGTGACACGCGATCACGACCCGCTCGTTCGGGTGCGCGGCGATGATGCCCTCGATCGCGTTGATCGTGCGGCGGCGGAACTCGTGACTCGGCTCCGAGAAAGGATAGACATCCCACGACTTCTCGTGGATGAACCGCTGACGCGCGCCGGTGAGCGCCCGCGTCCCCAGCACGTCGAGCGGCGACTTGTCCGGCGGGACGTCGCGGAATACCTCGACTTCGCGCAGGTCATCGACCGGGACCGGCTCCAGGCGGTGGTGGCGGGCGATCTCCATCCCGGTGTCAAAGGCGCGCCGGAGCGGGCTCACGTACACCGCATCGATCTTCTCGGTCGAGAGCGCCATGCCGACGAGCCGCGCCTGCTGCTGCCCCAGTTCGCTGAGTGGCGGATCCACCCAATCGCCGGCGGTGCCGTTCGGGTTGTACGTCTGCTGCCCGTGCCGCACCAGGATCACCTCGGTCACGTTCTCGACGCCTGAAAGGAAGGCGAGATCAAACGCGCTCGGCACGCGCTGGCGAGCCGCCGCTGCCTCCACCCGCTGCGCCGACTGCTCGGTGGTCCGTTCTTCCTCGTCGCGTTGGTCTACCGGCATCTCTTGCTCCAGGCGATCATGGCCCTTCACCATAGCGCACCGCGCGTAAACGGACGGTTAAGCGTCCCGGGCGGCGCCAGCTCGCGCCTGCATGCCCCGGATGACCCGCGACGCCATGGCCGCGGCGAGTTGCAGCCCGCATCGAGCGACGATGCCGGCGGCGGTGACGGCATCGAGCGCCACGTTGCCGCGCATGTGCTTGCGGTAATACCGCCACATGCTTCGATGCCGCGCGATGATCATCCGCGGCGGCGCGCTGCGGCTGACGCCGATCGTGTGATACAGCGCAACGTGCGGGTAGTACACGACGCGGAGGCCGGCCTCGTGCATCCGCCGGCAGAAGTCCACGTCCTCGCTGAACATGAAGAAGCCAGCGTCCCACCCGCCCAGGCGCTCCCAGACCGCGCGGGAGAACAGCATCGCCGCGCCGCTCACCCAGTCCACGTCGCGCTCGCTGGCATGGTCGTAGTCCTGCATCAGGTACGCGCGTGACCAGCGGTTCCGCGGGAGCAGTCGCGTGAGCGGTGCGTAGCGGCCGAAGAACGCCGTGCCGTAACCGGGGAAACGGCGGCACGAAAGCTGCAGCGTGCCGTCCTCATCGAGCAGCCGTGGAGCGACGATCCCCACGTCCGGATGAGCGGCAAGGTAGCGCGCCAGGGGAGTGATGGCGTCGGACGTCAGGCGCGTGTCGGGGTTCAGCGCCATGACGTAGCGCCCGCCTGCGGCAGCGGCGCCTTCGTTCACGCCTGCTGCCAGCCCATCATTGCGCCGCCGCCGGATCACGCGCGCCGAAGGGAGCGCCCGCTCCGCAAGCTCGGCCGAGCCGTCGCCGGAAGCGTTGTCGACGACGATCACCTCCGCCCCCGGGACATGCGCGCGCAGCGACGCCAGGCAGCGTTCGATCACGCCCGCGGAGTTGTACGTGACGATGACGATCGAGACGTCGCCCGCCTCCACGCCCGCTTGCGGATCCATCACCAGAAGTATCGCGTGCCCGACGGTTCCATGAGCGATCCGTACACGTCGTGCGTCTGGTGCGCCGCGCGGCGCCAGGAGAATCCGGCCGCGCGCGCGCGCCCCTGCGCGGACAGGCGCGCGCGCAGGTCTGCGTCCGTCAGCAGCCGCCGCAGCCCGTCGCGAATCGATGCAAGATCGAGCGGATCGACGAGGAGCGCCGCGTCCCCGGCCACCTCCGCGGTTGCCGACACCCTCGACGTCAGGACAGGCGTGCCGCATGCCATCGCCTCGAGCACGGGCAGCCCGAATCCCTCGTGCAGTGACGGGAAGGCGAACGCGATAGCCGCGCTGTAGAGTGCCGGCAGATCGTCGTCGGCGACGTAGCCGAGATAGTGGACGCGGTCCCGCATCTCGAACCGCCGGGCGGCATCGATGTCAGCCTCAGCGCCCCAGGCTGGCTGCCCGGCGATCGCCAGGTCGTAATCCAGGCCCTGCGCCCGCAGCCCCTGCATCGCCTCGATCAGGCGCGGGCGATTCTTGCCGGGCTCCAGGCTGCCCACGCTCAGCACGTATGGTCGCCGGAGCAGGAGGCGCTCAGCGACATGGCGGGCGCGCTCCGGTTCGACCGGCCGGAAGCGTTCCGCGGCCGCCTCGTACACCACGTGCACCCTGGATTCGTCCACCTCGATTGCCCGCGCGAGATCGGCGCGCACGCTGTGCGATGGCACGATGATCGCGTCGGCCGCGCGGGCGGCGGCGCGCGTCACTGCCTGGAAGTAATACCGTCGCCCGGGCGGGTAGCGCTCCGGAATGCGGAAGAACGTCACGTCGTGGATCGTCACGACACGCTTCGCGCTGATGTTCCGCAGGGGGAGCGTGTGATGGGTCGAGTGCAGGACATCGATGCCCAGACGCCGTAACTCGGAGGGAAGCTGGATCTGCTCCCAGAGCCCCCGGCGGAACCGGTCGGGTGCGCCGACACGCTCCACGCGCCAGTTCCTGCGCCCGGCCACCGCGACATCGAACCAGTCGCCGCGCGTGAAGACCGCGTACCCGTCGCCCGGCGCCACCTCCATCATCGCCCGCACGAGTTCGATCGCGTAGACGCCGGCGCCGGCTGGCCGGGGCGGCACCGAGGTCGCGTCGATCGCGATCCTCACAGGTCTTGCACCTGCCGCGTCCGTCCCATGCGGCCACGATAGTAGTCAAGTACGCCCAGCGCCATCGCCCGGAGCATGCGCCAGTCGCGGCGCAGCGCCATGCGAGCCGCCGCAGCAGTTCGGGCGCCGAGGAAGAACACCGTGAACCACGCATAGCGCAGGCGCGAACGCTGGTGCTTGCGCACCAGATACGGACGGTTGCGCGTGGCGTAGTACTGCTTGAACGGCGTCATCCAGCCGCCGCCGCTGGCCCCGCTCTCGCGGTGATAGACCACGCTCGACGGCTCGTAACGCAGCCGGTAGCCGCGTTCCAGCGCGCGGCGGATAAAGTCGGTCTCCTCGTAGTACATGAAGAAGCGCTCGTCGAGGGGACCGGCGTCCCGGAACGCGGCGAGCGGCACCAGCGCGCAGCAGAAGCTGGCCGTCTCCAGCCCGTCCCTGCGCCGCGATGTTGCGGAGCCGTCGCGTTGGCCCGCGAAGGTATCCCGAAAGCGTCCAAGCGTCCAATCGAACCCGCCGGCATGCGTGCTGATGATCGAGTGGTCGTAGTAGTACAGGATCTTCGGTACGGCCAGCGTGCGATCGTCGGCGGCCTTGACCAGGCTCGTCAGGAAGTCCGGCGTCAGCGCGACGTCGTTGTTCGCGAAGAGCGCGAACGCGCAGCCGAGCGCCAGCGCCGCCTGGACGCCGCGGTTCGCGCCGGCGGCGAAGCCCACGTTCTCGCCGCAGCGGATCAGCGTCGCATTCGGGAAACGCTCGGCAATCGCTTCGAACGAGCCGTCGCTGGAGCCGGCGTCGACGGCGATCAGCCGCCAGTTCGGATAGTCGATCGCCGCGAGCGTGGCGCAGAACTCGCGAATGAACGCGGCGCTGTTGTAGTTGACCGTGATCACGCCAACGAGCGGCGCCCGTTCAGACGTCAACGGCAACACGGTATCTGGCGAAGTAATCGGCGAGTGCTTCGCGCCAGTCACGCAGCGCGATGCCCAGCGCTCGCGCGCGCGTGTTCGCGAGCACGGAGTAGCGCGGTTTGCGCGGGCCGTTGTAGCCACCCGCGTAGAGCTGGTCGGTTGTGATCGGCTCGACGCCCTCATCACCGGCGCCCGCGAGCGCCAGGATCTCGCGCGCCCAGTCGTAGCGTGAAGCTTCTCCGTCATTGGTCAGGTGGTAGACCCCGCCGCTGCCGGGCGCGCCCGCGGCAGTCCGCTCGATGAGGCGGCGGATGCCGCCCGCGAGATCATCGACGAAGGTCGGGGTCGCGATCTCGTCCGTGACAAACCTCAGGGGCCGCCCGGCGCGCGCCGCAGCCAGTACCTTCGACGGAAAGTTGTTCCCGCCCTCCCCGTAGAGCCACGATGTACGCACGACAAGGGCCGCGGCGTTCGCGGCGAGCACTCGCCGCTCCCCCTCCGCCTTGCTGGCGGCGTAGACGTTGAGAGGGCCAACGACAGCATCCTCGCGGTACGGCTCGATCGCCACGCCGGCAAAGACCTCGTTGGTGCTGACGTGCAGAAACGTCGCGCGGCTGGCCGCCGCCTCGGCCAACAAGCCGGGCGCGTCGGCGTTCACGGCCCGCGCGAGGTCCGGTTCCGTCTCGCACAGCGCCGTGTCCGTGAGGGCCGCCGCGTTGATGACCGCGTCCGGACCCATGCTGTCGAGCGCCGTCCGCACGGCGATCGGGTCGCGGATGTCGAGCGCGCCGCGGCCGGGCGCCTGAACGTCGTGGCCGGCAAAGGCGCGCGCCAGCGCGCGCCCCAGCTGCCCTTCCCCGCCCGTGATCAGGATGCGCATGCGGGCAGTCTAACGGCAACAGGCCCGCACAGCTCCGCCGGGTCGTGCGCTGGTGCCATCGGTCGTATGTCAGCCGTACCGGCGTCCTGAATCGAGTCGGGCCCGGTACTGCCGCTCGTAGTACCTCCTGAACTCGCCCGAACGGATCTTCTCCCACCACCAGCGGTTGTCGACGTACCAGCGCACCGTGCGGTCGAGCGCCGACTCGTAGTCGTGCTTCGGGCGCCAGCCCAGCGCGCGGAGCTTCGACCAGTCCATGTAGTAGCAAGGATCGTGCCCCTCGCGATCCTCGACGAAGCGAATCAGGTCGTGGGGCTTGTCCAGCAGATCGAGAATCGTCAGCGCCACCTCCAGGTTGCTGCGATGGTTGTCTGCCTGGATGTTGTACGCCTCACCCGGCTCGCCGCGCTCCAGCAGCAGCAGCAGCGCCTCGGCGCAGTCGTCGACGTAGAGGCGGTCGCGCTGCTGCGCGCCTTCGCCGTAGACGGGCAGCGGCTCGTTCTCGAGCGCGCTGGTGATGAACAGCGGGATCGCCTTCTCCGGGTACTGGTACGGCCCGACGTTGTTGGCGGGGCGCGCGACGATGACCGGCAGCCCATACGTCTCCCGGAACGCGTGGCACATCAGATCCCCGGCCGCCTTGCTCGCCGCGTACGGGCTGCGCGGGGCAAACGGATCGTCCTCGCGCCGCGGATTGTCGGCCGTCGCCGGCCCGTACACTTCGTCGGTCGAGATGTGGACAATCCGCTCAACGCCGGCCTGGCGGGCGGCCGTGAGCACGTTGTATGCACCACGCACGTTCGCCTCGATGAAATCGGCGGCATCCTCGATCGAGCGGTCGACATGCGACTCCGCCGCAAAATTGATCACGGCGTCGCAGCCCTTGATCGCCTCGCTCACCGCGGCGAGATCCGCAACGCTGCCGTGGCGGAAGTCGTAGCGTGGGTCAGCGGCCAGGCTGCGCAGGTTGTCCGGGTTGCCCGCGTACGTCATCGCATCCAGGTTCACGATCCGTACGTTGGGGCGTCGCTCGAGCACCAGGCGGATGAAAGCGCTGCCGATGAAGCCGAGGCCTCCGGTGACGAGGATCCGGTTCACGGGAGGCGAAGCCGGCTGTAATCGCCGAGGACGAGCTGATAGCCATGCGGCTTGCTGTCGATCGCCATGACCTCCACATGACGGCCGATGAGGCTCTGTTCCACGCGTTCGCCGAGGCGCTCGATCCGCGTCCCTTCCATGACCACGCTGCCCGCGATCTCGCTCTGCGACACGACGCACTCGGGCCCGATCGACGTGAACGGACCAACGTACGCGTCCTCGATCCGCGCCCGCTCGCCGATGATCGCCGGACCGGCGATGACGCTGTTGATGATCTGGCAGTCTTCCTGCAGCACCACGCGACCCTCGACCTTCGAACGGTCGTCGATGCGGCCGCGCGACGTGTCCCGCTCGAGCGTCTCCAGGATGAGACGGTTGGCGGTCAGCAGGTCCTCGCGCTTGCCGGTGTCGATCCAGTCGCCCTTCACCACGTCGGCGCGCACGTTGCGCCCGCTGTCGATCAGCCACTGGATCGTGTCGGTCACCTCGTATTCGCCGCGCGCCGAGGGTTGCAGCGCATCGATCGCCTCGTACACGCACGGCGTGAAGAAGTAGATGCCGATCACGGCGAGGTCACTCGGCGGATCCTTCGGCTTCTCGACCACCTGAACGAGGCGCTCGCCTTCGAAGCGCGCGACGCCGAACTCGCGTGGATCCGGCACCTGCTTCAGCAGGACCCCCGCGTCCGCCCCCGAGCCCAGGAACGCCTGCGCATACGGCACGATGCCGTGCGTCAGGAAGTTGTCCCCCAGGAATGTGACGAACGGCGCATCCCCCGTCATCTCCCGGCAAAGCCGAATGGCATGCGCGATGCCACGGGGTTCTGGCTGCGTCACGTACCTGATGCGGGCTCCGAACCGCCCGCCGTCGCCCGTGGCCGCGCGCACCTGGTCGCCGGTCTCCGGCGAGACCACGATCGCGATCTCCTCCACGCCCGCCTCGACCAGCTGCTCGATGCCGTAGAACAGGATCGGCTTGTTGGCGATCGGCACAAGTTGCTTGGCGCCCGTGTACGTGAGCGGGCGCAGCCGGCTGCCCTTGCCGCCGCTGAGGATCACCCCGCGCATCTGGCCCATGCGCACGAGTGTAGCGGCTCCCGGGCGCTTCCGCGGTCGGGGCGTGGCTGTCAAGATGCACCGTCGTTCACCTACGGGAAGTCCTTAGCGCGGGAGCGAACATGCAGATCTCGGGCACGACTGCTATTGTCACCGGATCCGCCGTGGGCGTCGGCAGGGCCACAGCGCTCGACCTGGCGCGCCGCGGCGCCAACGTGGTGGTCAACTACTCCCGTTCGGAGGACGACGCCCGCGAGACGGTGCGGCTCGTCGAGGCCGCCGGGGCGAAGGCGCTGCTCGTCCAGGCCGACGTCTCCGACGACGCGCAGGTGCGCGAGATGGTGCGCCGAACCCTCGACACGTTCGGATCGCTCCAGATCCTCGTCAACAACGCCGCGACCACGCACTTCGTCGGCTTCCCCGACCTGGAGGGGATGAAGGCCGAGTACTGGGATGACATCTTCAACGTGAACGTGAAGGGCGCGTTCTTCTGCGCGCGCGCCGCGGCGCCGGCGATGAAGCAGGCCGGGCGCGGCGCGATCGTGAACGTCGCCTCAGTCGCCGGCGTCTACGCGATTGGCTCCTCGATCGCCTACGCGGCATCGAAAGCGGCGCTCATCAACATGACCGTCGCGCTCGCGCGCGTGCTGGGACCAGAAGTCCGCGTGAACGCCGTCGCCCCGGGGTTCATCGAGACGCGCTGGCTGCGCAACGGGCTGGGCGACCAGGTGTACGAGGCCGCGAAGGCGGCGCAGTCCCACCGCGCGCCGCTCAAGGCGGTCTGCCAGCCCGAGCATGTCGCGCAGCTCGTCGTGAGTCTGATCGCCGGCGCGGACATGGTGACAGGGCAGACCGTCGTCATCGATGGCGGCGTCGGCATCGCGGGGTAGCGCGATACCGTCCGCCGTCAAAGCGCGTTGCTGTGCGCTACGCTGGCCAGGTGAGAGTTGAGCTTCCCTACGGCGACAGCGTCCTCGCCGCCAACGTTCCCGACGATGCCGTGGTGCTCCGCCCCCGCCCCGCTGAACCGCTCGCCGATCCCCGGGCGGCCGTGGCTCACGCCATCGCGTCGCCTGTCGCCGGTCCGCCGCTGGCGCGGCTCGCCCGCGCGGGCGCCAGTGCGACGATCGTTGTCTCCGACATCACGCGACCGGTTCCGAACGATCTGCTGCTGCCGCCAGTGCTGCGCGCGCTGCAAGCCGGGGGCGTCGCCGCCGAGGACATCACCATCATCATCGGCGCCGGCCTCCATCGCGCCTCGCGGCCCGACGAGCGCCAGCGCATGCTCGGCGACGCCATCCCGGCGCGCTATCGCGTCATCGACCACGACGCGCGCGATCGGTCGACGCAGGAGTTCCTGCTGCGTACCCCGCGCGGCATCGATGTGTGGGTGAACCGCGAGTACGCAAAGGCGGACATCCGCATCCTCACGGGATTCGTGGAGCCGCACCTCTTCGCCGGCTATTCGGGCGGCGGTAAGGCCATGCTGCCCGGCATCTGCGGCCAGGAAGCGATCATGGCGAACCACGACGCGACCATGATCAGCCACCCCCGCGCGACCTGGTGCACGACCGACGGCAACCCGATCTTTGAGGAGATGCGCGACGTGGCGCTGCGCAGCGATCCTCACTTTACCCTCAACGTCACGCTCGACGAACGCAAGCGGCTGACCGGCGTCTTCGCCGGCGAGCTCGTCACTGCGCACGATGCGGCGATCGCGCAGGCGGCATCGCAATACATCGTCGACATTCCGCACGCCTTCGACGTGGTGATCGTGACCAACATGGGCTATCCCGCGGATCTCTCGCTGTATCAGGCTGTCAAGGGCATGTCAGTCGGCGCGCAGGCCTGCGCGACTGGCGGCGTGGTGCTGCTCGTCGCGGAGTGCCGCGAGGGACTCGGAGGCCCCGAGTACGTCGAGTTGCTGCGCAGCGAAGAATCGCCCAGGGCGCTGCTCGACCGCTTGTCGGTGCCCGACCACGCCACCGTCCACGACCAGTGGCAAGTCCAGGTGCAGGCCATGGTGCAGGCGCGCTGCGACGTCTGGCTCTACTCCTCGCTCGACCGCACGAGCACGGCGGCCGCGCACCTTGTCCATGCCGCCGACCTCGACGGCGCGATCGAGCGGATCCTCGATGAACGGCGGGTGTTGCTCGGGCGTGACCCGAGCGTCTGCGTCATGCCGCACGGCCAGCTCACGGTGCCGCGCGTCTCAGCCGCCGCCTAACCTGAGCTCCCGGCGGCCCAGCAGCGCCACGCAGGTGGCTGCGGCCACGGTGATCAGCATACCCTCGCGCGGCATCGCGACGTGGGGCGCGAGCGGGCTCAGCGGCAGCGCTCCCATGACCAGCAGCAGCGCCACAAGCGCCAGCGCGTAGATGCCGGCCGCGGCGAGCGCCACGCCGCACAGCCGCTGTGAGGCTCCGATCAGCGGCGCCAGCGCGTACACCGACGCCGAGTTCACAAGCAGCGCCGGCGCCAGGTAGAACAACACGGCGGTGCCGCGCACTTGCGCCACGTCCTGCTGTGACGCCGCCGTGATCTCGAAGTTTCGGATAAGGCGCGCGAAATCGAAGCCGGAGAAGGTCCGCAGCGCGAACGTGCCGTCGCCGTTCATCCACGGCAGGAAGAACGCCGTCAGCGCGGCCACGGCCGCCATGACGGCGATGGAGCGCGCCTGCGCCGGCGACAGCCGCGCGACGAACGACCGCCGTGCCTGCGGCGTTGCCTCGCTCCCGCGGCCGATGCTGGCGGGCACGGGCACGGGCTGTCCCTCCTGGTGCGCCTCCTGCGAAAGTGTCACGCTGCGCTCCTGTTCCTTCAGTTGTCGATCAACACCAGGACGCGCATCGCCTGCCCGTCCTCTATGTTTGACGTCGCCAGCGCCACTGAGCGAATCGGCTCCAGGTCTTCGAGCTGCATGCGCCCGTCGGTTGCGTCTTCGAATTCCTCGGCGGCGTCCTCCATGCCTGCGATCTCGTCGAGGAGCTGCGCCATGTTCACGTAGACGATGCTGGTCGGCTCCGGCGGCAGCAGCGACATCGTGCGCTGCCAGTCCCCGCTTGCCGACAGCGATGAGTCGCTCGCGCCCTCAGAGACGCTCGAGACGTACTCGGCGGGATAGCCGAGCACCAGGTGGCCCGGCTGGCCCGCGCCCCCCGGCGGCCGGGTTGTCCATGCCGCCGTGTATTCGCCGTCGTCGTCAAGCTCAACCAGTCGCGGATCGGCAACCAGATCGATCGCCACGTCCTCTTCCGCGCTGAGCCAGCGTGCGATTGCCTGCAGGCTCGTATCCGCGCGCACCGGGTCGGTGACGTCGGCCATGGCCGCTCCCTCGATCTCCGGCTCGGCGGCCTCGAGGTTGCGAGCGCCAAGTGCGAACGCGAACTCACCCGTCAGCAGGGCGAGCAGGTCGTCCTCCAGGTCGAACCCCACCTCCTGCTCCCACTCCGAAATGACATCATCGATCGTCTTGCGCTTGTCGGCGCATGCCTCCTGGTAGAGCGAGTCGATGTACTCGGAGTAGCCCGCATAGTCATACGAGCCGTCCGGCAACGTGAAGCGCGCGTCGATCTCGGTGTTCCACGCGTCGAAGGCCTCGAAGTCGAACTCCCCGTTCTCGTCGTAGAACTGGCCGTAGATCGGGTCGTCCGTCTCGCTGTACTCGCCGCCAGCCGGCACCCCAGGCAGCGCCAGAGGGGCACTCGAGCAGTACGGGTCCGTGAAGCTCAGATCCAGCGTGTGCAGCGCGTCGTACGCGGGCCGGTAGACCTGCCCATAGAAGTCGTAACCCGCCGCGAAGAGCAGCGTGTCCTCCGGCACCGCATCCGCCCAGTGCGAGACGAACGGCTGCGACCAGGCGTACCCCGCGCCGGCCGGCGCACCTGGCGCCCGCAGCGCTGCGATGTCGATGATGAAGCCGTCGTGGTGCGCCGACACGGTGAAGGTGATCCGGTCCATGCTCTGACGCGCCTCGGCGATGTACCCGTCAAGGTCGAACGCCTCGCCGAACATGTCCTCGTCGTCCTCGCTTTCCGCCATGAACGCGTCGATTGCCTCCCACGCGGCGCCCATGTCGATGAAGCCCCAGATCAGGAAGTCATCGACCTGCTTCCGCTGCAGTTCCGTGAAACGCGGATCGTTGGTGACGCCCGGGGCGCGGCCGCGCGTCACGTCAATGACCTGCTCGACGTCGTCCTGCGCCAGGCCGAAGATCATCGCGCCGTCCGTGAAGGCGGCTGCCGCGAACCGCTGTTCGCCGAAGCCAAACCCCTCGTCGTCGAACTCGTCGTCAACGCCATCCGGCGCGCCCGCGCCATCGAAGATCGCCGCCGGATCATCGTATGGCAGCAGGTAGATCCAGCTCCGCCTGCGCCTTGTCCAGGAAGAAGTCGCGGGCGCGTTCGACATCGCGCAGCTCGAACGCCGCGACGGCGCCGCGGTAGTCGTCGAGCGTGCTGAAGTCCGTGACGCCGATGTACCCCTCATCGCCGAGCAGGGCCACGATGTCATCTTCCCAGTCGATGCCTTCCTCGGCGAGCAGCTCGCTCCACAGGTCCCGCAACGGGTCCTCGGCATCGACGGTGTCAAGCAGATCGGCCACGGCGATCCACTGCTCGGAGGCAGGCTCGGTGTTCAGCGCCACGTACAGGTCGACGTCCTGCGGAACCATGCGCAGCGTCGAGAACGGCTCGCGCGCTGACACCGACGAGCCCAGCGACCACAGCACGGCGACCACGCCGCCAATGATCGCGGCAGAGACGGCGATGACAGCGATGAGCGGCAGCGTGCGCATGTGGCCCTCCCCATGGGGGCGCCCGCTCGGGCGAGCGTAGCACGATCAGACGGCGGCCCCGCAGTAGTGTCGGCAACTGCGAGGGTTCAATGTCGGGCCACAGCGGTCGCGAAGCGCGCCAACCCGGGTGCCAACCCCCCAAGCAACACGGCGCCGGAGCATCCGTTTGCCCTGAGCCGCTCGCACACCCCGTCCAGCGCTCTCAGCGCCCGCACGGCGTGGTCAATCGCGATCTCCCCCGCGGCGACGCCATCGCCCAGCTCACCGGCGTCCTCGAGCTCGTAGCGGACGCCGTCCCAGACGCACAGATCGAGATAGCCATCCCGTACCGACCAGACGTCCCCCTCGACCACGCACAAGTCCGTCTCGATGTACCAGTCCGGTTGAATCTCCGCCGCATCCCCGAACGTGAACCGGTTGATCACCAGGTCCTGCGCCGGCAGGATCCAGCGCCACTGGTACGTGATCACATCCCCGCCGACGTGACGCGCGTAGTACAGACTGCCATCCGCGACGAGCAGTTCGTCGATGGCGTACGTGCCGCCGTCGCGGTCACGCACGACGCCGCGGCCAACGTCGACAACGCAACCGCCGTTTCGAGGCACACGCTCCTCCTGTCCGTCGCGTCCGGGGGTCGGAAGCGTAACAGTTCCGGCACCCGGGTCACTCGCCCAGGGCGTATCATCTCGGCACAGAGGTGCACGCATGGACAATGACGACGTTCTTCGAGGGCGCCTGTTGAGCCGGCGCGAGATGCTGGCGTTGCTTGGCGGCGCGGGGCTCGTGCTGGTCGTCGGCTGCTCCGACGACGATGGCGGCGACGCGGCGCCCACAGCCGCGACCCGCACGCAGGAGCCGACCCGGCAGACTGCGGCGCCCACAGCGACCTCCGGCACGTCGGCCGGCGCGACGAGCGTGCCCTCGTGTGTCGTGCAGCCTGAGCTGACCGAGGGACCATACTTCGTTGATACCCAACTCGACCGATCAGATATCCGGACGGATCCCGCGACCGGCCGCGCCAGCGATGGCGTCCCGCTCGCGCTCACGGTTGCAGTGTCGCGCGTCGGTGGCGACGGTTCGTGCGAGGCGCTCCCCAACGCTATTGTGGACGTCTGGCAATGCGACGCCCTCGGCGTCTATTCGGGCGTCGTCGACTTCCAGGGCCAGTTCGATACCCAGGGTCAGGCGTCCCTGCGGGGGTTCCAGCGCACCGACACCAGCGGCATGGCGCGCTTCACCACGATCTACCCCGGCTGGTATCCCGGCCGCGCAACCCACATCCACTTCAAGATCCGCACCGATGACGGCTACGAGTACACCTCGCAGTGGTTCTTTGACGACGCGCTGTCCGATGAGGTGAACGCCCTGCCGCCCTACGCACAGAAGGGCGCATCCGGTCGGCTTCCGAACCAGGACGACGGCATCTACAACGAGAGCGGCGACCAGCTGACGCTCGACGTCCAGCCGGACGGCGCCGGCTACGCCGCCCGGTTCGACATCGGACTCCAGATCGCATAGCGTGCAGCCGCCAGAGGGAGGCCGACCATGGTGCTCCGCTACGATGTCTCCGGCTTCATCGCCACGGTGACGCTCGATCGTCCGGAAGTGATGAACGCGCTCAACCGCGCGCTCTACGAGGCGCTCGAGCAGGCATTCCGCAAGGCCCACGCAGACCCCGATGTCCGCTGCGTCGTCGTCACCGGCGAGGGACGCGCGTTCTGCTCAGGCGACGACGTGCGAGAGCTCATGCTGCCCATGGGCGAAGTCGGAGCGCAACGTGTCGATGCTGGCCGCGCCCGCCTCCGCGAGCCGCACCCCCCGCCCACCCCCGCGGCCATGGCCGTGCTGGAGTGCGACAAGCCCGTCGTCGCCGCCGTCAACGGGCCGGCGGTCGGCTGGGGCATGGAACTGGCGCTCTTCTGTGACATCCGCATCGCCAGTGAGCGGGCGCGCTTCGGTGAGTTGTTCATCAAGCGTGGGCTCGTCTCTGATATCGGAGGACTGTGGCGCCTGCCGCAGATCGTCGGCCCGTCGAAGGCGGCCGAGCTGCTGTTCACCGGCGACATCATCGACGCCGCGGAGGCGGAGCGAATCGGCCTCGTGTCGCGCGTCGTCCCGCACGAGGCGCTGATGCCCGCGGCCATGGAACTGGCGGCGAAGATTGCCGCCAACCCGCCGATCGCCATGCGCTACCTGAAGCAGGGCCTGCGCATGTCAGCCCCCGGCGACGTGCGCCAGCTTGGCGCCTACGTCGGCAGCTCCCTGGCCTACCTGTTTACCACCGAGGACCACCGCGAGGGCGCCCTGAGCTTCGTCGAGAAGCGCCCGCCGGTGTTCAAGGGGCGCTGACTCGGTGTCGACGCAGCCCGCGGCTTCGAGCTGTACCGCCTGGACCGCGATCTCACGCGGGACGAACTGATCGACGCGCTGTCTCGCACCCCGGCGCGCCTGCGCGAGGTCCTGGCCTCCGCCGCGCCCGGCGCGTGTCGCGGCCCGCGTCGGATGGCGAGTGGTCGTCGATGCAGGTCCACCGCCACCTGCGTGATGCGGTCCAGATCTACGGCATGCGCTTCAAGTGGATCATCTTGCAGGACGGCGCGCTGCTCGCGGATTACGATGAGAACCGCTGGGCCGCGCAGAGCCCCGATGGGCCGGGCGACCTCGAGCCGCTGCTGCGGGAGGTCGAAGCGTATCGCGCCGAGACCGTCCGCCTGCTTCGCTCGCTCTCAAGCGAAGACTGGGGCCGCCGCGGCCGCCACCAGACGATCGGCGAGGTGGTGCTGGAGCCCTACGCCCGTCACGAGCTCGCGCACGAGGAGCAGCACCTCTCCCAACTTCGCCATGCCCTCGCGGTTCCTGCACCGATACTCGGCGACATATGATTGATCGCGCCGGGCGCGCCGACTAGAATTGCCTCTCTCGTGCCAATACAGGAGGGCGAGCAGTCGATGCCTGAAGAACGGATGCTCAGGCGGGAAGTGCGGATCCTTGCCAAGCCCGCGGCAGGCGCTGACGTGATCTCTGTAATGGAGGCCGGAAGGCGCGTTTCTGTAACCGATTACACGCAAGGGTTTGCCGTACTTGATCTTGGGAACGGGCAGGTTGGTTACGTCAGACAGGACGCCGTGGGTCTTGGCCAATCGAGCGCGGCTTTAGTCAGACCTCTACCAACTCAAGGCCAGGCTGTCTACGCGAAGCGAGGGCCACGCATTTCCTGGCGCCATCACCGTATCAACCGTCTTGACGATTGTGGGATGGCTCACTTTGATCGGGGGACAGATCGTTGGATTGGGGCTGGCGAGTGCCTACGACTGCGAGGAGAGTCTCGTCGATGACTGTAGCGACCAGGGCATAGCTCAGTTCTTGCTGTATCTTTCTGTCGCCGCGCCGACCGTGATCTCGGCGACGCTTGCGTGGGCAGTCTCGTATGGTCTGCAACTGCTGGACCGCATCGAGTGGAACTCCCGGCAGTCGATCTACCTTGCCAACAGACCCGAGTGAACTCGGCACTACTCCGTGGCCCTCAACTGCGTGAGGCCCTGGCTCCCGGACCCTAACCCCTAACCTCTGGCCCCTGACCCCTACGTCAGGTGCATGTGCGAGATCGCCCGCGCGATGACAAGCCGCTGGATTTCCGACGTCCCCTCGAAGATCGTGAAGATCTTCGCATCGCGGTGCCAGCGCTCGACGGGCACTTCGCCGCGCACGTAGCCCATCCCGCCGAGGATCTGGATCGCACGCTCCGTCGCCCAGACCGCCACCTCGCTGGCCTTGAGCTTGGACATCGATCCTTCCGCGTTCTCAAACGGCTTCCGCGTGCGCGCCATCCACGCAGCGCGCCACACGAGCAGCCGCGCCGCGTCGATCTCGGTCTTCATGTCCGCCAGCGCAAAAGAGATCGCCTGGTTCTCGATGATCGGCCGCCCGAACTGCTTGCGCTCCTTGGCGTAGTCGAGCGCGTATTCGTACGCCGCGCGTGCCACGCCGATGCCCATCGCGCCCACCGCGGGCCGCGTCGCCTCGAAGGTCGAGAGCGCCGCCTGCCCGCCTCCCGTGCGCTGACCTTCGCGCGCCTTCGCAAGCTTCGCCTCGAGCTTCTCCTTGCCGCCCAGCAGGCAGCTGCCCGGCACCTTCACGTCATCCAGGTACACCTCGGCCGTGTGCGAGGCGCGGATGCCGTGCTTCTTGAACTTCACGCCCTGGCGCAGGCCCGGCGTGCCGGGCGGAATGATGAACGACGCCTGACCGCGCGTCCCGAGCGTCGGGTCGATTGACGCGACCACCACGTGCACGTTTGCGATGCCGCCGTTCGTGATCCACGTCTTCTGGCCGTTGATCGTCCACTCGTCCGCCGCTTCGTTGTACACGGCGCGCGTCTTCATCGCCCCGACGTCTGATCCGGCGTCCGGCTCGCTGACGCAGAACGCGCCGACCTTCACATCGTCGGGCGTCCCGTAGCACTGCGGCACCCACTCCGCGATCTGCTGCGGCGTGCCATTGCCGGCGATCGCTGCGACCGCCAGGCCCGTCCCCATGATCGAAAGCGCGATGCCCGCATCGCCCCAGAACAGCTCCTCGGTCGTGATCGGCAGCATCAGGCCCGTCGGGTCGCCGCTCGTCTGCGCCATGAACTGGAAGCCGTAGAGTCCCACCTTCGCGGCTTCCTGGAGGATCGGCCACGGCGTCTCCTCGCGCTCATCCCATTCGGCGGCGGCCGGGCGAATCACGTTCTCGGCGAACTCGTGTACCCAGTTCTTCATCAGCAACTGGTCTTCGTTCAGCTCCAGCGAGAACTGGACGGCGGTCTCCTGCGCGGCGGTCGTGGTCATCGGTGTGCTACTCCAGACGCCCCGGCGGGCGGTGTTGCCACCTACAGCTTAGCGATTGCGAGGTGAGGCCTGTACCGAAAAGGGCTTCCGGTGTTTGGTTGCGGTGTCAAGGTGCTACGTCGAACCATCGTCGCCCACGCAGCATGCCGCGCCGCCGCGGCGTCGCCGTCAGACGGCGAAGCGCATCAGGTCCCGGCCGACCACGAGTTCGCCTCTGAAGATGTCGGACATGCCGGCGATGAACTGGTCCATCAGTGGCCCTTCATCCGGGACGCCCGGGATCAGGTGCGAGAGCACGAGCTTCTTCACGCCGGCATCGCGCGCCATCGCCGCCACGTCCGTCGTGCCCGAGTGGTAATCCATCGCATCCTCGAGCAACGCCGCCGTGTTCGGGTTGATGGGCCGCACGCGCTCGATGTTCGCGCGCATCATCTCCATGTTCATCGCTTCGCAGATCAGGACGTCGGCGGCGCGCGCGGCGTTGGTCAGCGCGTCGCACCGTTTCGTATCGCCGGAGATGACGACGGATGCCTCGCCGGCACGCAGGCGGAAGCCCAATGCCGGGACCACGGGATAGTGATCGACCTCGAACGCTTCGATGAGGAGACCGCCCACTGTGGCTACCGTCACCGGGTCGGCGCGCGCCGGCACCTCGTGGACGGCCACCTCGATCCCGGCCGGCGTCAGCTTCTCACCGTGGTGCGCAAGCCGGTAGCCGATGTCCCGCCGCAGCGCCGCGGCGAAGCCCTCCATCGTCTCCCGCGTTCCTTCCGGGCCGTAGACCGTGAGCGGCGCCCTCGCCCCGCCCGTCCAGCGCATGATCATGAAGTCGGCGGTGTCGGTGATGTGGTCCGAATGCATGTGGGTGAAACACAGCGTGTCAATGCTGGCCGGAAGCACGCCCGCGGCGAACAATCTCCGCGCCACGCCCCAGCCGCAGTCCACCAGCACCCGCGCATCGTCGCAGATGATCAGTTGCCCCGCGCCGCAGCGGTTGGTCGATGGCATGGGGCTGCCTGTGCCGAGCATGACCACTTCCATGGATGACATGCCTCAATCCTTTCGCCGGAACTGCTCGGTCATCGCGATCAACCGCGAGTCCGCGAGCGCGCTCGTGCGGTGCTCGCCGACCTTCGCGTACTCGCTGCTCGACGCCATCTCCAGGAACGCCTTGCGTGATGGATACTCGACGAGGATCACGGCGTCCCATCGGTCTCGATCGTCGCCGATGACGACGGAGTCGGCGCGCCCGCTCCAGATCACCCTGCCGCCCGTCCGCTCGAGCAGCGGCTGCAGTTCCTCGCCGTAACGCCGGTACGTGGCTTCGCCGGTTCCGCCGCCTGCACCGTCGCGTTCAAAGCGGAGCAAGTTCAACATCACCACCGGGCCCTCCAGCGGGCTGTTGGAGAGCTGCTCGATCTGTTCGCGCGTGGGGCGAAGCGGCATGACGACCTCCTCGGCAACGGGGCGCTGCAGCGGTTTCGGGCGTCACATCCTATCGGCGCCCGCGCATTGCGTCACTCGCGGCAAGTCACGCGGCACAGTATCGTGGCGCGGCAGTTCGGGAGCCTCGGGAGGATGAGATGACCATCGTGGAGTTCATCGCCGCGGAGATCCGGCGCCTGCACGCGATGCTGGACGCCGCGACGGCCGGCCTGACGCCGGAACAGTGGCACACCGTGCCCGGCGGCGCCGGGTCCAAGGCCAATCACCTGGCGTTCGAGATGTGGCACTACATCCGCACCGAGGACAACATCGTGCGCTTCATCCTCCAGAACCGCCGCCCCACGGTCTGGATGGAGGGGGGCTGGGCCGAGCGCTTGGGCCTGCCGCCGGTCGCGCAGGGCACCGGCATGTCCGTTGAGGACGCCCATGCCCTGCGCATTCGGGACCTCGATGCCTTCCGTCAGTACGTCCGCGAAGTGTACGCCAGCACCGACGAGTGGCTCGCCAACCCCGATCAGGCAACGTTCGCCGCGCCGGTGCTGGTGAAGCCGCTCGGCGAGATGCCCGCGATTCGAGCGCTGGGCCAGGTGGTGATGACGCATGGGTTCACCCACCTCGGCGAGATCGAGCTCATGCGTACACTGATGGGCCTGAAACCCGCAATCGGCGTATAGGGCGAGACGCGCGGCGCAAACTCATCCAACCGCTGTGACACCTCGGTTCCGGCATCGCGGCTGCTCTGATGCATCATGCGGTGCGTAGCCGTGCGCTCGGTGCGCACACGGAATCTGCCCCATGCCTCGGAAGCCTGCCGCCGTACCTAAGGCCCGCCGCCTCACCCACGGACTCACCTCAGCCACGGACATCCTCGTCCGCGGTGAGTACGCTGACGATTGGCTCGCCTTCTCCGCCGCCGTCCTGGATGACCTCGGTGCCGTGGGCGAGGTCGAGACTGAGCTGGCGACACGCGTCGCCGGCCTCCTCTGGCGCCTCCGCCGCGCCATCCGGCAGGAAACGCAGATCATCGAGGCGGCGGCCGAATCCGATCTCCAGGCCGCTCGGCGTGAAGAGTGGCTCGCGAATGACTCGGCCAGGCTCCAGGCGGCATCCGACCTGCCCATGGAAGAGGATCTGCTGCCCGTCGTCGGCTTCTACCAGCGCATGAACCAGGCCCTCGAGCGTTTCCCGCACCCGACGCCGGCGAAAATACTCGACCTCCGACCCAGTATCGAACTCGTCATGCGGTATGAAACGCACCTCAATCGTCAGCTCACCCAGGCGCTCGCCTTGCTCGATGCGCTCCAGCGCCGCCGCGGGCATCCCGTTGACCGGCACGAAGCCCACGTGAGCGATGTCGGGGCGGAGCCGTCAGCCGCCGCCGTACAGCGCGGCGCCGCCGCCGTACAGCGCGGCGGACCCCCCGCGGCCCCACCCGAAAGCGGCTCAGAGGGCGATTTTGCGAATTAGGTGCGAGCGCAGATTCAACGGACCGCCGATTTGGCAGGAGATGTCAGTAGAACGAGTGACAACTGGTCGTCAGTGGGTGCCCTCAGGCAACGTCCGGAAGGCGCTCTCGCAGGGCTTCGATGAGGCCGTCGATCGGCACACGCACCTGCGCCATGCTGTCGCGCTCCCGGATCGTCACGGCGTTGTCCTCCTCGACCGTCTGGAAATCCACCGTGACGCAGAGCGGCGTGCCGATCTCGTCCTGGCGGCGGTAGCGCCGGCCGATGCTCTGCGCGTCGTCGTACTGCGTCATCCAGTGCTTGCGCACGATCTCGTGCACCTTGCGGGCGGTCGGCGTCAGCTTCTCGTTCCGGCTCAGCGGAAGCACCGCCACCTTCACCGGCGCGATCGCCGGGTGAAAACGCAGGACGACGCGCTTCTCGCCCTTCTCGTCCAGCTCCTCGGCGTAGGCGTCGGTCATGAAGGCAAGCATGCACCGCCCCACGCCCAGCGACGGCTCGATCACGTGCGGCACGATGTGTTCCTTGCGCTCATCGTCGTAATAGCTCAGCTGCTTGCCGCTGTGCTGCGCGTGCTGCGTCAGGTCGTACGCGCCGCGGTGGGCGACGCCTTCCAGCTCGCCCCAGCCGATTGGGAACAGGTACTCAAAGTCCGACGTCGCCTGCGAGTAGTGCGAAAGTTCCTCCTTCGCGTGCGCCCGCACCCGCAGGTTGTCGAGGTTCATCCCGAAGCGCGCATACCAGTTGCGCCGCTCTTCGATCCAGCGCTCGTGCATCTCCAGCGACTGCTCCGGGTAACAGAAATACTCGATCTCCATCTGCTCCAGCTCGCGCACCCGGAAAATGAAGTTCCGCGGCGTGATCTCGTTGCGAAACGCCTTGCCGATCTGGGCGATGCCAAAGGGCAGCTTCTTGCGCATGGAGTTCAGCACGTTCTCGAAGTTCACGAAGATGCCCTGCGCGGTCTCGGGCCGCAGATAGACCACGGCCGCGTCCTCCTCCACCGGCCCGACGAACGTGCGCAGCATGAGATTGAACATGCGCGGCTCGGTGAACTGGCCGCGCGCCCCGCATGAAGGGCAGACGTCCGCCTCCAGCTCGTCGGCCCGGAAGCGCGACTGGCAGTTGCGGCAGTCCACCATCGGGTCGACGAACGTGTCCACGTGGCCGCTCGCCTTCCAGACGTCCGGGTGCATCAGGATCGACGCGTCAAGGCCCACCACGTCGTCGCGCTCCTGCACCATCGCCCGCCACCAGGCGCGCTTGATGTTCGCCGTCATCTCGGCGCCGAGCGGGCCGTAGTCCCACGCGCCCTGCAGGCCGCCGTAGATCTCGCTGCTCTGGAAGATGAACCCCCGCCGTTTGCACAGCGAGACAAGCGTCTCCATTCCGACGGCGGGACGGCGCTGGTCGTCGGTTGGCGTCATGGCAGTGAGGGTAGCGGCTGTGTCACGCAGCCGGAAGTTGCCTGAAGGGGTCGGGACGGGCGCGACGCCCTGCGATTGAACGTCCCGCGGTATAGCCTTCGGGCATGAACAAGCCCGAAGACTTCGCTCATCACAACGTCACGACCAATGGCATCAACCTGCACTACGTGCGCGAGGGAAGCGGGCCACCGCTCCTCCTCATCCACGGGTGGCCCGGCTGGTGGTACGAGTGGCACATGAACATCAACCCGCTGGCCGCACACTTCGATGTGATTGCGCCTGACATGCGCGGCTACGCCTACAGCGACAAACCGGACCTGCCCCCGGAGCAGGGCTACACCGACACGGCGTACGCCGAGGACATCCGCGGGCTCTGCGACGCCCTGGGATTCGAGAAGGTGCGCATCGTGTCGCACGACTTCGGCGCCATCTGGGTGCAGAAGTTCGCCCGGCTCTATCCCGACCGCCTCGAGAAGCTGGCGCTGTTCGACCCACCGTACCCGGGCATCGGCGCCCGCTGGTTCCAGCTCCCCCACGTCTTCAACACCTGGTACCAACTCTTCCACCAGATGCCGTGGGCGGAGGACCTCGTCGGCGCCACGCGCGACTCCGTGCGCCTGTACATCAGCCACTTTTTGCGGGCATGGTCCGCCGACCCCGGGCTCTGGACGCCGGAAGAGATCGAGCGTTACGTCGATGCGTTCATGCAGCCCGGGGCGCTGCGCGGTGGCTTCAACTGCTACCGGGCGGCGTTGCGCGGCGGCGCTTTCACGGCCGGCGGAACCTCCACCGTCGACCAGCCGGCCCTCATCCTCTGGGGCGACAGCGACTCGATCATCCCGTTCGCCTGGTCGGACAACCTGGCGCAGACGTTCCCGAACCACACGCTCAAAAAGGTCGAGGGCGCCGGTCACTTCATGATGCGCGAGAAGCCCGACGTGGTGAACACCGAGATTGTTGAGTTCATGACGGCATAGCTGTGTAGCCCCCCGTCTGGTGGGTCGGCTGCGTCAGTGATGGTGGAGCGGGAGCGCCGCGTGCTCCCCGTGCTCCCGCGTGGCGCCGCGCTCCATGATGTCCGGCTCGTCAGGGTCGACGTGCACGTTCACCACGGCGTCGGGCAACGCGTGGACGATCTGCTGCTCGATGTCCTCGACGCGTTGATGCGCCTCGCTGACGCTCATCGCCGGATCGACCAGGACGTGGACGTCTACGTACTTCTCCCGGCCTGACTTGCGGGTCCGCAACTCGTGGTACCCGCGCACCCCCGCGAGGTCCTTGCCGAGCGCCTGCTCCACCAGCCGGATCTCAGCCTCGGGCAGCGCTGAGTCGAAGAGCTCGGCGAGCGCGGCGCGCGCGATGCCCGACGCGATCCAGAGCAGGTAGGCGGCGAGCGCCAGGGCAACCAGTCCGTCCCAGAAGTGATCGCCTGTCGCGCCGACCAGGGCAAGCCCCCCGATCACGCCCACCGCCTGCACGACGTTGGTGAGCAGGTGCCGGGCATCGGACGCGATGGCCACGGAGCCGCTGATGCGTGCGGCCCGCAACGCGTAGAGCGCGACAGCCACGTTGACCGCGACGGTGATCGACATCATCACCAGCGAAGGCAGCACCACGATCTCGACGCCGCCCGTGACCAGGCGATAGATGGCGGTACCCGCGATGAACGCCGCGCCGCCGGCGATCAGGGCCGCTTGCGCCATCGCCGCGAGCCCCTCCGCCTTGCCGTGCCCGAACGGGTGCGCGTCGTCGGCGGGGCTCATGGCCAGCCGCACCGCGATGAACGCCAGACCCGAAGCGAACACATCCTGCGCGCTGTCGATGCCATCGCCGAGCACCGCCACCGAGCCGAAGACGAGGCCAATCGCAATCTTCCCGGTCATCAACGCCGCATTGGATCCGAAGGACAGCGTGGCTGCACGCATGGCGATGTCCATCGAGAAGAAGCGGCGGGCGGGTGCCGTGATGCTCATGGCGAAATGGTACGGGGTCTGGAGAACCGACGCCGAGGATCAACCGTGCACGTGGGCCGCAGAGAGAGCCGCGACGGCGAGCGCGCGCACGGCCTCAGCGTCGCGCATGACGACCGGCGCGGCGATCGGTTCGGCGCCGCACGCACGCACGGCCTCGGCATGCCCGGCGTCCGCAGGATCAATGAGGAGCGCGTCAATGAGGCCGGCGTAATAGCGTGCGACGCCCGCCACATCCGGGGCGTAGCCCAGGCCGCTCAGCATCTCGGCCGCCGGAGGCTGCAGGGCCCGCCCCTCGATGATCGGCGTCACGGCGACCCGGCGGACCCTGGCGGCGACCAGCGCTTCGCGGATGCCCGGGATGGCCAGCATCGGTCCGATGCTCCCGATCGGGTTGCTGGGCGCGATGAAGATGGCCTCGGCATCCCGCAGCGCGTCGAGGACGCCCGGTGCCGGTCTCGCCGATGCCGCGCCCTCGTAACGGACGCCAAGAACGCGGTCCTGCGCGCCGCGTTCCACCAGGTAGCGTTGGAAGGGCAGGTCACCCGCTTCCGTCTCAACGATCGTGGCGACGCGGTCATCACTCATCGGTAGCAGGCGGACCTCAACCCCGAACGCCCGCCGGACATCGTCCACGATCGTCGACAGCGGCGCTCCCTCGCGGAGCAGGCGCGTACGGTGGATGTGCGTTCCCAGGTCGCGGTCCCCGATGTTGAACCACGTCTCGCGGCCGAATCGGCCGATGCTCTCGAGCCAACGGAACGTGTCGCCGCGCAACCCCCAGCCGCGCTCGTCGTCCACTTCCCCGGCCAGGGTGTAGGTGACAATGTCCGGGTCGGGCGAGACATACAGCCCGTGGAACCAGTCGTCATCGCCAGTGTTGACGATCGCCGTGACGCGGTCGGGCGGCAGCGCCGTGAGCAGAGCTCGCAGGAAGCGCGAGCCGCCGACGCCACCGCACAGGACGGCGATCACGAGACGGTGACGGGCGCGCCGGCCTGTTCCTGCTCCGCACGCTCCTCCGCCTCATCGATGATGGCGTCGCCCGCCCTCTCCGCCCGCAGCCAGAGCGCCAGCGACCCGAAGCCCACGATGCCGAGGACGAGCGTGAACATCAGGAACATACCCTGCAGCCCTGCGCTATCCGCGACATAACCGCTGAGCGGCTGGATGCCCGCAAGGATCAGGTTGCCCACCAGGTTCTGCACCGAGAGCATCGTCGCACGCCGGGAGCTCGGGATGTGACGGTTGATGTACGTGGCCAGCACCGGATTCTGGATGCCAGCCACGGCGCCCACCAGCAGGTATGCCGCGGCCGCCCATGTCTGATCGACGCCCGCCAATGCGATCATGGCGATCACGATCGCGGTGGGCATCGCGAAGAAGGCGCCGCGCTCGCCCAGGCGGGAGACGAGCTGGGCCGCGAACAGCGCGCCCACCACGCCCGCCGCCCGGATGGGCGCCTGCCAGAGGCCCAGGTTCCCCAGGCTCACGCCATGCTCGGCCAGGAACGGCTGCGCGAACACCATCGGCGCATACGTGCACGCCATGAGCACCGCGCTGAACAGGATCATGTAGCGCAGGCGGGGATGCTCCCAGGCATCACGAACGCCGGTGCGGACGGTCCCGAAGTAGTCCTCGTGCGCGCCGCCGTGCTCCCCCTGCGGCTCATGCATGCTCCACGCGATCGGGACCGCCGCGAGCGCGATCACGGCGCTCAGCGTGATGGCAAACGTGAAGCTCGTGGCTGCGGCGATCGGCGCCCCGATGAGGATCGCGATCAGCACCGAGAGCGAGGTCAGCGCCCAGAGCCGGCTGTTGATCTTCTGGAAATCGGGCTCCCGGCCCACCGCCTTCAGGCTGTCGTAGAGAATCGCCGTGTCAGCGCCGGACTGGAACGTGAGCGCCAGCCCCCACACCGTGTAGCTGAGCAGGATGACGGGGTAGCTCTCGGCGATCCCGAAGATGAACACCGCGATCGCGAACAGGCCGCTGCCGAGGATGAGCGACGTGCGCCGCCCGAAGCGATCGGCGATCGCGCCGGTCGGCACCTCGGCGAGCACCACGAGGAGCAGGAACGGGACGTCGAGGATCGTAATCCGGGTGAGGGAAAGGCCGCGTTCCTGCTGCAGGTAGATGACCCAGATAGGCCACCAGAGTTGGAAGTTCATCAGGAAGCGATAGACGTACGACTTCCTGATGTTCGCTTCGAGCGCGATCTCCTCGCGGATGCGGCCGAGCAGGTCCATGGCTGCGAGAGTATAAACGCCGTTCAACGCGCGGCTGAACGGCGTGACCGTGCGGCGATGTCAAGCCCGCGACGCCGGGCGTCAGAGGCTGCTCAGCGCCTCATGCCCCCACTCGAAGATGAAGAACCCCGGCGCGTAGAAGTTCTCGTCGGTGACGAACAGGGTGAGCACGAGCGCCCACACCAGGAATCCCGCCGCGTTGGCGACGAGCACCTGCGCGGGCGAGGCATCGGTGGCCGTCTGGGCCGCGATCAACGTGCTGCCAAACAGCAGCGCGACCGAGGTCAGTCCGATCGCGAACGCCAGCTCGGGAACGAACATCAAGACCCCGAGCGCGAGCGGCGCCGCGGCGAACCCCATGACCCGCGCCAGCTCGTTGACATCGACCCGCGCGCGGAACAGCTGCTGCAGGATCACGTAGGTGATCGCAACCCACCCGGCCCACAACAACGATGCCAGCACGGTCCCGAGCAGTACCGACTTCAGGAGCATCTCGCCGGCGCCCGGGGCGAACTCGCTGTCGGGACCGTTGATCAGCCACCAGAGCCACCCGCCGATCGCGAACGCCAGGATGGAGCCCACTGCGACGATTGCGGCCGGCACGGTTGCCGCCCGGTCCGCGCGCACCTCATCGAAAACGGCGCTGTCGAGCTGGAAGATGCGCCGAACGCGCTGGAGCAGAAGCTCCATCTCAACGCCGCCCGAAGCCTGCTGCTCCATCATCTGGGGCCTCCCCGTTGAACCAATGGCTCACTCGCGTATCTCATACAACACTTGAGATCACTTGTCACGTATCAGTTTCAGGGTGACGACATAATCAAAGCGGCGACCTGCGGGGCACTCCGGCACGCCGCGGATATGCCGGGGGCGTCTCCCGCTGCTTGAGCACCGCCACGATAGTCTGCTTCGGTCCGGGCACGTCCAGCGGGACTGTGAACGGCCTGCCCCCCAGGATCTCCAGCGCCCGTGCCGCAGCCGCGAGTTCGGCTTGGGCCCGCGAGCCCTTGACCGCGATGAGCCGTCCGCCCACCCGCACGAAGGGGAGCGCCAGCTCCAGCAGCGTCGGCAGCGGAGCGACCGCCCGCGCGAGCGCCAGGTCGAACGCTCCGCGCAGGTCGGTGCGATGCCCCAGCTCTTCGGCTCGGCCGGTTTCCACGCTGATCTGATCAAGTGCCAGGGTCTCAGCGAGCGCGCGCAGAAACGCCGTCTTCTTCGCCGTCGCCTCGATCAGCGTCAGCTCGATGCTCGGCCAGGCGATCTTGATCGGAACGCCGGGAAACCCGGCGCCCGCGCCGAGGTCGAGCACACGCGATGACGGCCGAAGGATCTCCCGCTGGCGGAGCGCTGCGCCGAGCGCCAACGACTCAACGAAGTGGCGCCGCACCACCACGTCCTCACTCGCGTCACTGACAAGGTTGGCCCGCGGCGACCACTCCTGGAGCAGCGCAAGGTAGGCGCGAAAGCGATCGATCTGGGCGTCATCGAGCCGGATGCCGTACCGGAGCGCGGTCTGCGCCAGCATCTCGATCACGGGCTGAGCGTACCTTATGTTTGACCCCCTCCAGATACGTGCCTACAATCGGTGCGGAGGAGGTTCACTGGATGGCGGGTGATACCACGACAGAGGATTTGACACTGCAACAGGCCGCGCATCAGTTTCTCGCCACCCTCAAGCAGGGCGGGAAGGTGAACGCTCCCGAAGAAGTCCTGAAGTTCGTGCGCGAGCTGGGCGGCGAACGGCCGCTCTCAAGCATCAGCGGACACGAAGTCGCGTCGTACGGCGAGAAGATCTCGCCATCGCTCTCGGACGCAACGCAGCGCGCCGAGGTCGTGCGATCATTTCTCAAGTGGTCCAAGGACCGCGGTTTCACCAGCGAGAACCTGGGGACGCACCTGCGCGTGCGCAAACCCTCGAAGTCACCATCGTCGTCGAGCGCGACGGTACTCGATGATCCGCCCGTCTACCTGACTCGCGAAGGGCACGCAGATCTCGTCCGCGAGCTCGATGAGCTCAAGGCGCGCCGCCCGCAGATCCAGGAAGACCTGGCGAGGGCCATGGCGGACAAGGACTTCCGCGAAAACGCGCCACTCGATGCCGCCCGGAACGAGCAGGGACACCTGGAGGCACGCATCCGCGAACTGGAGACCACGCTGCGGCGCGCCGTGATCCTCGATGGCAACAACGTCAACACCGGCGGCGAGGGGGCGCGCATCGGTGACCAGGTGACGATCCGCGATCTGCGCACCGGTGGCGAACGCACCTACACGCTCGTGAACACCGACGAGGTCCGCGCTGGCCAGGGCAAGATCTCCATCGCGTCGCCGGTCGGCAAGGCCGTGTACCAGCACCGCGTCGGTGAAGAAGTCGACGTGGAGGCGCCGTCCGGCACATTCCGCGTCCGCATCGAGTCGATCAAGGCCCCCTGACGCGGCCATACATGCGACACACGGAGAAGGGGCACGCGAGCGCGTGCCCCTTCTCCGTTCCGAGAGCGAACTCGATGCCTACGTGCCCGTGAACGTCGGCGCGCGCTTCTCCACGAACGCCCTGGCGGCCTCCCGGTGGTCGTTGGTCGCGCCCGAGAGCCGCATGTTCAGCGCCTCCATGTCGAGCGCGGTGAGCAGATCTGCCGTTGCGCCGCGGTTCAGGTTCTCCTTCATCCGCGCGAACGCGAGCGATGGTCCGCCGGCGAGCTGCTGCGCGAAGGCGAGCGTTTCCGCTTCGAGCCGGTCGTGCTCCACCACGCGATTCACCATGCCCAGCGCGAGCGCGGCGTCGGCCTCGACGATCTCGCCGGTGAAGTAGAGCTCACGTGCCTTCGCCATGCCCACAAGCCGTTGCATGAACCACGAGCCGCCGAAGTCGCCGCTGAAGCCCACGTTGCGGAACACCGTGCCGAGCTTTGCGCGGTCGGACGCGATGCGGATGTCACAGGCAAGGGCCAGACTCAGCCCCGCGCCGACAGCGTGACCGTTCACCATCGCGATCGTCGGCTTCGGCATGGTGTGGAGCACGTACGACGTCTGGCGTTGTGACAGGCGCAGCCCCTCGACCCCCCAGAGCATCGCGGACGCCGCGGACGATGGTCCGCCGTTCTCGCCTCCCTGCGCCAGGATGTCTGCGCCCGCCGCCATGCCCTTGACGTCGCCGCCGGCGCAGAACGCGCGACCGGCGCCGGTCAGCACCACGCAGCGCACCTGTCGGTCCCAGGTGGCCTTCTGCAGGTAGTCCGCGAGCATCGGCATCAAATTGCCGCCCATCGCGTTCAGGCTCTCGGGGCGGTTCAACGTGATCCACGCGATGCTGCCTTCCCTTAGCTCGTACAGCACGTCGTCTGCCATGCGGACCTCCGATCTTGAACGGGCCTCGCCCGCTCTACACGCGTTCCTTCTCCCGCTCCTGCTCGATGAGCTGACGGCGCAGGATCTTGCCGGACGGGTTCTTCGGGATCGCCTCCACCTTCTCGATGAAGCGGATCTTCTTGTACGGCGCAACGCGCTCGGCCACGAACGCGAGCACATCATCGAGGTTGAGCGACTCCTCCCGCGGGACAACGAAGGCCTTCGGGACTTCTCCTGCCTCCAGATCCGCCTTGGGGATGACGGCTGCGTCGCGCACGCCCGGGTGTTCCATCAGCAGCGATTCCAGCTCGGCGGGCGCGATCTGGTAGCCCTTGTACTTGATCATCTCCTTCTTGCGGTCGTGAATGCGCACGTAGCCGTCCGCATCGGCCGATGCGATGTCGCCCGTGCGCAGCCAGCCGTCGGGCGTGATGGTTTCGGCCGTGGCGTCGGGACGGTTCCAGTAGCCCTTCATCACCTGCGGACCGAAAACGAGCAGCTCGCCGATCTCGCCGGGCGGCAACTCGGCGCCTGACTCCAGGTCCACGACCTTTTCGAGCGTATCGGCGACGGGTGGGCCGACCGTGCCTTCCCGCGGCGCATCAAGCGGGTTGACGTTCGTCACGGGCGACGCCTCCGTCATGCCGTATGCCTGCATGACGATGCATCCGGGGAGCTTGGCCGCCGCCTGGCGTCCGACCTCCGCGGGGAGCGGCGCCGCTCCCGAAACGAGCATGCGCACCGCCGACAGGTCGAACTCGTCGAGGCGCGGCTGATTGGCGAGGGCGAGCACCGCCGGCGGCACAAAGAAGAGCGCCGTGACCTTGTGCTCCTGGATCAGGTTGAGCGCCCCCTCCGGGTCGAAGCGCGGCATGATCACCTGCGTGATGCCCGCCACCAGGCCGGCATTCAGCAGCACCACCATGCCGTAGATGTGATAGAAGGGCAGGAAATCGAGGGTCACGTCCGACTCAGTCATGAGACCCGTCGCGAGCGTCTGCCGGATGTTCGCCGTCAGGTTCTGGTGTGTGAGCATGACGCCCTTCGGGAGCCCGGTCGTCCCGCTGGAGTACGGCAACACCGCCAGGTCGCTCATCGGGTCGAGGTCCACGGCGCTGGGCTCACCCGCCGCCGACGCCGCCATCTCCCACGCGCGCTCCAGCGTATAGATGGTCTTGAGCGCAGGCAGCTCCTTGCGTGCCGCCTCGACAACAGGCTTGAGAGGTTCCAGCGTGAAGAGCGCTTTGGCGCCGCTGTCTCCGAGCTGGTGCTCCACCTCGCGCTCTCGGTAGAGCGGGTTGAGCGTCGTGACGGTCGCACCCGCGAGCATCGCGCCGTGGAGCGCAACACCATACTCAGCGGAGTTCGGCGCGTAGATGCCCACCATGTCGCCTTTGGCGATGCCGTCGTTCTGCAAGGCGCGCGCCATGCCGCGAACGGCATTCCAGTACTCACGGTACGTCCACGCCTCGCCGCCCGCGGACCGCAGCGCCACCTTGTCGGGAAGGCGGTTGACCGTCCGTTCGATGAGCTGCGGAACTGTGAGCGGCTCGTATGGCGCCTGATTGGGCCAGGGGCTGCGGAAGACCATGGAACACCTCGGTCGCTGTGTGTGTGGGAGTCTACGCTAACAGAGCCACGTCAGCGGTTCAATCCATCGTGGTCGCGCTCGCGGTTCCGGTGGATGGCGCGGGTCCCCCGGGAGTGGTGAGTTCGACGATCTCATAGGCGGCGGTGAGGTCGGCGTCCATGCGCTCGGGTGCGGGACGGAAGCCCGCGAACTGGACGGCATCGCACTGTTCCAGCAGGTTGGTGGTCAGGCGAGCCGGCCAACGGTCGATGCCGGCGCGCGAAGTGTGCCGTTGCAGTTCACGCCGGGTCATCGCGTACGCCGGGAAACCGAACCGCTCGCTCAGATACCTCCTGAGGATCACCGCCAACGCCGCATACCGCTCCTTTGGGTCCTCCTCCGGCCCGCGCGTCGCAAGCTGGTCGAGGGCCGCACGAGCGCGCTCGTGGGGGAGCGACGGCCGTGCGGCAGGCCCGGGGCGTGCAGGCGGCCGCTCTTGGACGGCGCGGCGCATCAGCCAGTAGCCGGCGACCGTCAGCGCCGCGAAGATCGCGACAAAGCCCGCGGGCCAGATCGCCGAGGGGGCCGGTGGCGCGATGTCGAGTTGGGGTTTGAGCGGCCGCAGCTCCGCCTCGCCCGGGAGCAGCACCGAGCGCACCGTCACGCGCTGCTCGGGTGTGAAGAGTGTGCCGCTGCCGCTGGCGCCGCTCCACTCGATAGGCAGCGGCGGCAGTTCGACCGTGCCGGTGCGGAAGGTCGTCAGCGTGTAAGAGAGCGTCGTGCGCACAAGCGCGCCGTTAGGCTCGCGCTGCGGCTCCATAATCTCGAGCAGTTCGAACGGACCGTAGCTCTCGCCGAAGCCGGGGCCGCGTGCCGCGAACCCGTCTGCGTGATCCACGTCGATCGTGAGCGTCAACCGATCGCCGATCGTCGCGGTGTCAGGGGTGAGCGTCACCGACGTGAGCGTGGGGGCCTGCTGCGCTCCGGCGGTGCCGGGCATGAAGACAGTCAGCATCACCGCAACCGCCATCACGACGCCAGCGCGGGTCAACGACCGCGGACGGAGCGACGCCGTTGCAGCGCGTCGCGTCGCGCCGGTTCGCTCGCGGTTCATGTGGCGGCTTCGTGCTGGCGTTCGAGCAGCAGCTCCGTGATCTGGGCGAGGGCGTTGTAGCAGAGGGCGACCTCATCGCGCGGATGGAGGTTCTCGAGCGGCTTGAGCCTCTCGTCCCGGGCCTGGGACATGTCGACGACGTCGTCGCTGAAATCGATGCTCATCTGCAGCTCGTAGAGCTTGCCGTCCTCGCCGACAACGATACAGCCGAGGTCCGGGCGCTCCGCGCCGTCCATCTGCACCTCGATGGCATTGGTGAACCAGGCGTTCGGGAAGGGCGGGAACGGCCGAAGTTCCTTCGCCGCTTCCTCGAGGAGGAGGCGCAACTGCTGAGCCGCGCGCTCCACGATGAGATCAGCCTGCGCCTTGCGTGCCATCGGGTCATCCGCCATGGGTCCATGGTAGTGAGACGTGCGCACCAAGTCACAGAAGCGCGTTTGTGGGAGATTTCACGAGGTTCGCGAAGGGGGGAGTGCGCCCACGTTGCCGGGCGCAGGACGGGTGGTAGAATCTACCAGCGCACCCGACCGCCGCAGGAGATTGCGTAGATTTGCCCAAGCTTAGCACGACGCCTGACTACGACATCCACGAGTCCAACGGCCACACGGGAAATGGCAGCGCCTGGCTCACGCTGGGACAGGCGTGCCGCATCCTCAACGTCGATGAGTCCACGCTGCGTCGCTGGGCTGACGCCGGGCAGGTGCGGACCTTCCGCACGCCGGGCGGCCACCGCCGCTTCGCCGAAGGCGACGTGCGCGCGATCGTCCACGGCCGCCCGCGGCCCAACGTCACCAGTGTCGGTGACCTGGCCACGCGGCGCATCCGGCAGCAGCTCCACCGGCGCGGCACGGGCGGCAGCCTGTTCGACAGCGTCGATGAGTCGCACCGCGAGAAGCTCAGGCCCCTCGGCCGCCACCTGATGGCCCTGGTCGCCGATTACGTGGCGCGGCGCGGCAAGCGCTCGTCGCTGCTCGAGGACGCGCGCTCGACAGGGGAGCAGTACGGCATGCAACTCGTCGACGCGGGCATGTCGCTCTCGCAGGCGATGCATGCATTCACGTTCTTCCGCCGCAGCCTCGATCAATCGGCCAAGCAGGCGCTCGCCAAGGCCGGCACGCCCGCGCACGAGTCGATCGAGGTCTGCGAACAGATCATGGCGCTCGCTGACGAAGTGCTGATGGGCATCGCGCGTGCCTACGAGCACAGACCCATCGAGGTATAGGTTCGCGTGAACACCGGGGACGAGAAGCCGCGGAAGCGCACCCTGATCGGCCCCTGGCGCCTGCTGGATCTGGCGCTCGCGACAAGCGCGTGGCGTGGTGGGCTGATGGGCGGCGCCGCTGCCTTGCCGGAGCATGGCCCGCCCGACCCGAAGGCACCGAGCATCGAACCCGACGAGGAACTTCCGAACTCGTACATCGGCGACGGCGAGCAGCAGCAAGCGATCGCCCGGGAGCGCGCCCGCCGCTTCGTGCGCGCGTACCGGGAGCAACACGAAAGGGCGTAGATGGCGCTCTATCCCGTCTTCATCGAGGCGAAGGACCGGCCGGTGCTCGTCATAGGCGGCGGGCATGTGGGCGCCGAAAAGGTGCGTGGACTGATGGCCGCGGAGGCGGCAATCACCGTCGTCAGCCCCGCCCTCAACCAGGAGATGCAGGGCTATCTGCGTGATGGGCGCTTCACCCACATCGCCCGCGAGTTCCAGATGAGCGATCTGGATGGCGGCTGGCACTGGGTGATGATCGCGACCGACGACGGCGCGGTGAACGCTGACGTCGCGGCCGCGTGCCGCGCGCGGGGCATCTGGGTGAACGCCGCTGATGATCCGCAAAACTGCGACTTCATCCTCCCGGCCGTCGTGCGCAAAGGGAAGATCACGCTCGCGGCGTCGACCTCCGGTACGAGTCCGGCGCTCGCCAGGCGCCTGCGCGAGGAGCTGGACGCGTACTTGACGGACGACATGCCAGCACTCGCCGACCTGCTTGCGGAGGTCCGGCAGGAGATTCGGGCCCGGGGCATCAAGGTCGAGAACGACACCTGGCAATACGCCATCGACGGGCAACTGCGCGTACTGCTGGCCCAGCGCCGTTATGGCCAGGCGCGGGCGCGGCTGCTCGCGCGCCTCGGCGTCGAGCTGACGCCGGTGGGCGTGCCGGAAAGCGTGAGCTGAGTGGATATCTCGCTTGTCGGCATCTCGCACAAGACGGCGCCCGTCGCAGTGCGCGAGCACTTCGCCTTCGCGCCCGAGGAGTTGCCGCCGCTGCTCGCGCGGCTGGGTGAACAGCACGCCGGCGTGGCCGTGCTGTCAACGTGCAACCGCACCGAGGTGTACATCAACGACCGGCGCACCGTGCATGACCCCCGCCCCGTGATCGCGCTGCTCAGCGCACTGAAGGGCGATGCGCCCATGGAAGGAGCGCCGTTCTTCGCGCTTACCGGCAAGGACGCCGCAGCCCACCTCTTCCGCGTCGCCGCGGGCATCGAGTCGATGGTGGTGGGAGAGTCCGAGATCCTGGGCCAGGTACGCGGCGCGTTCACCGCCGCGACGGCGGCGGGCACGCACACACCCGCGCTGTCACGGCTCTTCCACACCGCCATCCGCGTGGGGCGCAAGGCACGATCACAGACGGCCATCGGCCGCTATCCCGTGTCCGTGAGCTCCACCGCGGTGGCGCTGGCCCGTGACACACTCGGAGACCTGAACGGCAAGACGGTGCTCGTCATCGGCGCCGGAGAGGCAGGCAAGCTGACCGCAGGCAACATCGCCGGGACCGGCGTCGCGCGGATGCTGGTCACGAGCCGCAACGCCGAGCGCACGCTGGCGCTCGCGGAATCATTGGGCGGCGAGGCTGTGCTCTTCGAGCAGCGGGCGCACGCCATGCGCGACGCCGACATCCTCATCTCCTCGACGTCGTCGCAGGAGTTCGTGATCGATGCTTCCATGGCCCGTGACGCGATGCAGGGACGCGGGGCGCGACCGATGCTGATGATCGACATCGCCGTGCCGCGTGACGTCGACCCCGCCGTGCGCGAGGTCCCGGGCGTGCACCTCTACGACATCGACGAGCTCCAGTCCGTGGCGGAGCGCAACTTGCACTTGCGGCGCCAGGAAATCGTGGCGGCGGAGCGCATCGTCGAGGAGGATGCGGCCAGGTACATCGACTGGTTGCGCGCCCACGACGTCCTGCCGACGGTCGCTGCCCTGCGCGAACGTGCCGAGGTGTTGCGCGTTGCCGAGGTCGAGCGCACGCTCGCAAAGCTCGCTCTGAGCGACACCGACCGTAAGCGCATCGACGCCATGACATCGGCGCTGGTGAAGAAGCTGCTGCACGGCCCAATCCGCGCCCTGAAGGATCCGGCGGAGGGTCAGCGGTACGTCGAGGCCGTGCGTGAGATGTTTGCGCTCGACACACGGCAACCAGACGAAGACGAGGAGTAGCGTGCGGCGGTTCGTCATCGGCACGCGCGGCAGCCGCCTGGCGCTGCGCCAGACGGCCATCGTGCGCGACGCTCTCACCGCGATCCATCCCGGAGTGCACATCGATGTGCTCGAGATCCGTACGGCCGGCGACGTCTCGAAGGCGCCGCTCAGCGAGATCGGCGGCGCAGGCGTCTTCACCGGCGCCATCGAGGAGGCGCTGCTCGACGGGCGCATCGACATCGCCGTGCACAGCCTCAAGGACCTGCCGCCGCGGGACACCGATGGCCTCCTCCTTGCCGCTATCCCCGCGCGCGCTGATGCGCGCGATGCGCTCGTGACGCGCAGTGGTGCGACGCTCGCCAACCTGATGGCCGGCGCGCGTGTCGGCACGGGCAGCGCCCGGCGTGCGGCGCAGCTGCAACTCCTCCGCCCTGATCTGGTTCCGGTGGATATTCGCGGCAACGTCGACACCCGAATCCGCAAGGTGGACGCCGGAGAATACGATGCGGCGGTGCTCGCGCTCGCCGGGCTTGAGCGGCTCGGACTCGCCGGGCGGGCCGCCCAGGTCTTCTCGCCCGATGAGATGGTGCCGGCTGTCGGGCAAGGATGCCTGGCGGTGCAGGTGCGTGCGGCTGATCGCGATGCACGCGCGTTGGCGGAGCCAATCGACGATCCGCCGACGCGCGCGTCAGCCGCCTGTGAGCGCGCCTTCCTGGCGCGGCTGGGCGCGGGCTGCCGGCTGCCGGTGGGCGCGTATGCAACGGTCGAGGAAAGCACGCTGCGGGCCCGGGCGATGATCGCGGTGCGCGACACGATCGCCGTCGAGGAAGCGAAGGGCGCGGCCGGCGACGCGGCGCGCATCGGCGCCGCCCTCGCGGAGGCTCTCATTGCCCGCGCAGGTGCCGGTGTCGTGAGCGCGGAGCCATGAATGACCACGCCATCGTCTCGCTGGTCGGCGCGGGGCCGGGCGACCCTGGATTGATCACGGTCGCAGGCGCCGCGTGCATCGGTGCGGCGGACGTCATCATCTACGACCGGCTGGCGAACCCGGCGTTGCTGCGCCACGCGCGTCCCGAGGCTGAGCTCATCTACGCCGGCAAGTTGCCGGACCGCCACACGCTTGCCCAGGAGCAGATCAACGCGCTTCTGGTGGCGCGCGCGCGCGACGGTAAACGCGTCGTGCGGCTGAAGGGAGGCGATCCCTTCGTGTTCGGGCGCGGCGGCGAGGAAGCGGAGGCGCTCCGTGCTGCCGGTGTGCCGTTCGAGATCGTGCCGGGCGTGACCTCTGCGATCGCCGCGCCGGCATATGCAGGCATCCCGGTGACGCACCGCGCGCTGGCGTCATCCTTCGCGGTGGTGACCGGGCATGAGGATCCCGGCAAGGAAAGTTCGTCGATCGATTGGCCGTACCTGGCGCGGGGCGTCGACACGCTGGTCTTCCTGATGGGCGTTGGGATGCTCGACGAGATCGCGCGGCAGCTCGTCTCTCACGGGCGTCCCGAGGCGACGCCAGCGGCCGTGATCGAATGGGGGACGCTGCCACGCCAGCGGACCGTCGCGGGTACGCTTGCCACGATCGCTGCCGAGGCCCGCCGCGCAGGTGTTGGATCGCCGGCGGTGACGGTCGTGGGCGAGGTGGCGCGGCTCCGCGACGAGTTGCGTTGGTTCGATCGGCGCCCCCTGTTTGGCAAGCGCGTCCTGGTCACGCGCACACGACAACAGGCAAGCGAACTCGCACAGGCCTTGGCGCGACAGGGCGCGGAAACGATCGAGCTGCCCACGATCGAAATCGTGCCTCGCGTGGATGCCGCCCGCCTCGCGCATGTGATCACGGACTTGCGTACCAGCGCCTACGGATGGTGCATATTCACAAGCCAGAACGCCGTCGATCTGTTCATCGCGCACCTGCGTGAAGCGGGCCTCGACGTACGTGCGTTCGGGCGGTCCCGGCTTGCCGCCATCGGCCCGGGCACGCAAGCGGCGCTGGCGCGGCACGGCCTGCGCTGCGACGTCGTCCCCTCGACGTACGTGGCTGAAGGGCTGCTCGATGCGCTGCGCGGCCGTGTGTTGCGCGGCCAGCGCGTCTTGCTGCCGAGGGCCGAGGGCGCCCGTGACACGCTGCCTGAGGGGCTCACCGCGCGAGGGGCTGCCGTCGAGGAGCTCACCCTGTATCGCGCCGACCTGCCCGCCCAGCCCGATGCCGAGGGGTTGCGGAGCCTGCGCGCGGGCGAGATCGATATCCTCACCTTCGCTAGTTCATCCTCGGTGCGGAACCTCGTGCGTATGCTCGACGGCGATCTGGCGCCGCTGCGGCGGGCCTTGGTCGCCGCGATCGGCCCGGTCACGGCCTCGGCCGTGCGCGAGTGCGGGCTGATGCCCGGCATTGTTGCCGAAACCTACACCATCGAAGGGCTGGTGCAGGCGCTGGTCAAGGCGGCCGGCAATGGACCGGCGGTATAGTGACGGCGCCACGGTGTCGCGCCACGCCGGCACAGGACTTACATGCTTGATCTGCGTCTTCGAGGTGAGTTTTCACGCCACCGACGGCTTCGGCGGAGCGAGGGATTGCGCCGCCTCGTTGCCGAGACCCGGCTCTCGCCAGCGGACTTCGTCTATCCCCTGTTCGTAACCCATGGCACGAACGTGCGCGATGAGATCCCCTCCATGCCCGGGCAATACCGGGTGTCGGTCGATCAGATCGGGCGCGAGGCCGACGACCTTCGCACGCTTGGCGTGCCGGCCGTGCTGCTTTTCGGGCTGCCCGCATCGAAGGACGACGCCGGCAGCGAGGCGTACGCCGACGACGGCATCGTGCAGGAGTCCGTGCGTGCGTTCAAACAGCAGGCGCCCGAGCTGGTCGTGATCACGGATGTCTGCCTCTGCGAGTACACGGACCACGGCCACTGCGGAGTCGTCGTCGACGGCGACGTCGACAACGACCGCTCACTGGACCTCATCGCCCGCACAGCGCTTTCGCACGTCCGGGCTGGCGCAGACGTCGTGGCGCCATCCGACATGATGGATGGACGCGTGCTTGCCATCCGCGAGACGCTCGATGACGCGGGGTACGTACAGACGCCAATCATGGCCTACAGCGCGAAGTACGCTTCCGCGTTTTACGGACCGTTTCGCGAAGCCGCGGACAGCGCGCCGCAATTTGGCGACCGCCGGTCGTACCAGATGGACCCTCCGAACGCCCGCGAAGCCCTGGCCGAAATAGACGACGACATCGCGGAAGGCGCGGACATCGTCATGGTCAAGCCGGCGCTGGCCTACCTCGACGTGCTGGCGCGAGCCCGCGCGGATTTCGATGTGCCGATTGCCGCGTACAACGTCAGCGGCGAATACGCGATGGTGAAGGCCGCGAGCGAGCGGGGCTGGCTCGAAGAGCAGCGCACGGTACTCGAGGTGCTCACCGCCATCAAACGTGCGGGAGCGGACATCATTATCACGTACCACGCGAAGGAAGCGGCACGCTGGCTCGCGCAACGCTAATCGGCGCCCTGCCATCGCAAGACGTCGCGTCAAGTTTTCCGATTGGCTCTTGACGGCTGATCGGTCGAGGTGCATCCTCGGACAGAGGGGCCGCCCGCTGCCCTCATCGATGCCGCCACCGACCACCGAGTCTCACTGGAGGGATCCATGCCCCGCCTCCGCACGCTTCTGCTGCCTGCCGCCCTCGCCCTTGCCGCCGCGTCGGTCTTCGCCGTGATCAGTCTCCGCACCGGCGATGCCGCCGTTGTCACCCAGGATCTCAGCGGCCCGCTCGAGCCGGTCGACCTCGCGAACACGCTCGTCGGCAGCGGCATCACCATCTCGAATGTCACCTACACCGGCGCCGATGTCGCCGCCGGCACGTTCAGCGGCGGCACGACGATCGGGGGCGCCACCGGCATCGGATTCGACTCCGGCGTCATCTTGAGCAGCGGCAGCGTGGCGAACGTCATCGGCCCCAATCAGTCCGACTCGATCTCCCAGGACAACAATCAGCCGGGTGACACGGCGCTCGACGCGCTGGTTGCGCCGGATCAGACGAACGATGCTGCCGTGCTGGAGTTCGACTTCGTACCACAATCGAACGAAGTCCTCTTCGAGTACGTGTTCGCCTCAGACGAGTACAACGAGTTCGTCTTCCAGGGATTCGACGACGTCTTCGCCTTCTTTGTAAACGGCACAAACTGCGCAACGGTGGCGACGGCGTCCGGGCAAGCGCGCGTGTCCATCGATGCGATCAACAACGGGAACCCGTTCGGCACGACACCTAATTCCAACCCTCACCTGTACATCAACAACGACCTCGATGACGGTGGGCCGTTCTACGACACAGAGATGGATGGCTTTACCGTCGTGCTGACCTGTCGGTCGGCGGTGAACGCGGGCACCACCAATCACATCAAGCTTGCGATCGCCGATACCTCTGACTACATCTACGACAGCGTGGTGTTCCTCAAGGCAGGATCCTTCACGATCCCGACGCCAACGCCGACGAACACCCCGACTCGGACGCCGACACCCACGGTCACGAACACGCCAACCAACACGCCGACGCCGACTCAGACGCCGACGCAGCCGGCAGCGACACACACGCCGACCAGCACGCCAACGCCGACTCAGACATCGGTGAACACCGCGACACCCACGAACACCCCGACATCCACGCAGACGACCAGCGCGCCGACGCACACGCCAACGCCGACCGCCACGACCGCGCCGAGTACGGCGACCGTGACGCACACGCCAACGAACACGGCCACGACGGCCCCGAGCACCGCCACGCCAACGCCGACGGCGACGCTTGCAGTGCCGACCAGCACTCCGACCCACACGCCCACTCACACGCCTACCCAGGCGCCGTACACTGCCACGCCCACGCGGACGCCGACGGGCACGCCCACCACGCCGCCCCAGACAGCGTGCGATCGGGCAGACCTCAACGGCGACGGGAGGGTCTCCACGCTCGATATCGTGCACATCGCGACGAAGCTGGGACAGTTGAAGAAGAACCCCGATCCTCGGTACGACGTGAACGCCGATGGCAAGGTGGACGCCAGGGACCTGGTACGCGTCGTGAAGTGCCGCAACGAGGAGAAGCACGGATTCAACCTGTTGTGAGCAGCGCACACGGCTGCGCAATCATCCCCGAACTGCGCACGGATTGATGGATTGGAGCGGGCTACAGTGGCCCGCTCCGCCATTTCCCGCTTGACGCAGCGCTTCCATACCGCCCCGTCGTTCAAAAGTTGAACTTCGCGTCACCTGTCGCGGTCAGAATCGAAAGCTCCACGCCGAGTCTCCTCATAAGGGAGTACTCGGGATGCAACCCCATCGCATCGTCGGTCACGCATTCAGACTGTCCGCCGTCCTGGCGGTCTTCGCGGTCGCGCTCGCTGCGTGGGACCGCCATGATCCCGCTCGTCCGGCATACGCCGCCACGTTCACCGTCAACGTTGCGGACGACGTCGATGACGGCGCCTGCAACCCCGCGCATTGCAGTCTCCGCGAGGCTATCGCCGCGGCGAATGCAGCCGCCGGCGCGGATCTCATCACGTTTGCCATCGGCTCAGGGCCGGTGACGATCGCGCCGGCGAGCGCGCTCCCCGCCGTCACCGGGACGCTCGTGATCGACGGCACGACGCAGCCCGGCTCTGCGGGCACGCCGATCGTCGAGCTTTCAGGCGCGAACGCGCCACCTGGCACGGACGGGATCACACTGTCGTCAGCGTCCAGCTCGGCCATCCGCGGGCTGGTCATCAACAGCTTCCCCCGTCACGGCGTTCGCATCAGCGGCGGCATGAGCAACGTCGTCGCCGGAAACTTCATTGGCACCGATGCCACCGGCACGCTGGATCGGGGCAACGGCGGCCACGGCGTCGCCATCGAATCATCGATCGACAACACGATCGGCGGGACCAGCGCGGCCGCACGCAACGTGATCTCCGGCAACGACGGCAACGGCGTCGCGATTACCGGTGGCGGCGTCGCGGCGGTGAACCGCGTGCAGGGGAACTACATCGGCACCAATGCGCAGGGCACCACGGCGATCGCGAACGCGCTTGCCGGCGTGCAGGTCGCCGGCGACAACAATCTGATCGGCGGTGCCAACGATGGCGCGCGTAACGTGATCGCCGGGAACGGTCAGGACGGCGTGGCGATCACGGGTACGTTCACCACGCAGAACGGCGTCGAGGGCAACTTCATCGGCCTCGCCGCGGATGGCACAACGCCGCTCGGCAACGGCCATCATGGCGTGCGCCTGGACAATGGCGCCGGCCACAACGGCGTCGGCGGCTCATCAGCAGGTTCGGGCAATCGCATCGCCCACAATGGCCGCAACGGTGTCTTCGTGCAGAGCGGCAATGGGCACCCCGTGCTGACCAACGTCATCTACGCGAATGGCGGGCTCGGCATCGACCTCGCCGACGCGCCGGGCACGTGGGGCCAGGTCACGCCCAACGATCCTGACGACACCGACACCGGACCGAACTTCCTGCAGAACTTCCCCGTGCTCACGTCGGCGGCGCCCGTGAGCGGCGGCATCGCCGTGAGCGGTACGCTCGACAGCACGCCGAATATGGCCTTCCGCATCGAGTTGTACGGCAGCGCCGTCTGCGACGGCGCGAATGGCGAAGGCGAGCGCTATCTTGGCGCGACAAACGTGACGACGGACGCCAGCGGCGACGCCTCGTTCGCCGTCACCCTCGCTGTCTCGCTCGCAGACGGTGAGTACGTGACCGCGACGGCCCGCGATAGCTCGAGCAATACATCCGAGTTCTCTGGCTGCCAGGTGTACGGCACGCCGCCGACCGCGACCCCGACGCCGACGAGCACGGCGACCGCCACCGCCACGCACACGCCTACGCCAACCCGCACCAGCACCGCAACGGCAACGCACACACCCACGCGCACCAGCACATGGACGCCAACACGCACACCGACTCCGACGGCGACGAGCACCTACACGCCGTCGGCTACGCGTACGAACACGCCGTTGCCGACAAGCACACCGACAGCCACCCGCACCAATACGCCGCTGCCCACGAATACCATCGGCCCGGCGGCGCCGACGGTGACCAGCACGCCGACCGCGACGCGCACCACCGCGCCCGCGACCGCCACGCCGGCGCTCGTGAAGACCCCTCCGCGCGGAAAGTGCGGCGCTGCGGACGTCAACGGCGACGGACGCATCACTGGTCGCGATATCGAGGCGATCATCAAGGCGATCCTTCGCGGCGGGTATGACGCCCGGTACGACGTCAACGGCGACGGCAAGCTCAACGGCCACGACGTCGCGAAGGCCTTGAAGTGTGCGGCTCCGCAGGAGCATGACAAGCAGCCGAAGCCAACGCATACCCCAAAGGTGAAGGAGCCGAAGCTACGCGGTTAAGCGCGGCCACTGCAGGATCTGCGGACGACCAATCGTTTGACCGGATCCGCCCGGAATCTACTTCGCCGCGGCGCGTCGCGCGACGATCAGCTCGTTGCGCGCCGCGACCGTGTTCGGGTGCAACGCGTAGCCTTGCGCAAGCGCCTCGCCGATCATGTAGTCGAGGTACGCCAGCAGCGCCGCGTCCAGGTCCGACTCCGCCAGATCGCCCACGCGAATGACAGCAGGCCGCCCGCCCATCTTGTGCGGTTCGATCTTGTCGGCGATGAAGATCAGCTTCTGGAGCCTTGTCATGCCGGCGCGTGCGGTGGTATGCGCCGCCACGGCCCCGAGCACGTCGGCATCGATCACCTTGTACTGCTCGCGCAGGATCTGCACCGCGAGTGGACCGTGGAGCAGGATCGGCTCGTGGCGGTCGACGGGGTCCGCGGCGTATCCCTGCTCGTCGCAGATGCGCAGCAGGCGCTCGCCGCTGATCGCGCGCAGAAGATCGTGCCCCAGGGCGGCCATCTTCGCCGCCTCCCGGTCCACGCCGTGGATGCCGGCGAGCCGCACCGCTTCGTCGGTCACACGCAACACGTGCTCGGCGAGGGTTGGGGGCACCTTCGTGAGGGCGGCTCGCAGCAGCTCTTCGGTCTCGTTCATCGGAGGCTCTTCGGGAATCGCCGCTGGAAGTCCAGGATGCGGTAGGCGCGGACGGCCACGCGGATGCGCCGCTGTGTCTTGACGCGCATGTTCGCCAGGTACGCATCGGCGGCCGGCCCGAGATAGCGCTGGACGATGCCGGGATATTCCGGCGCCATGCCATCCGTTGCCTCCACGGTGGCATCGCCCTCCACTAGGAGGACGTGGTAGGGCGGCTGATGCGCGTCGATGGTCAGCGCCACCGCGTGGTTTCGCTCGATAGCGCGGACCTTGTCGGCGCGCGGGCCGGTGATCATGACGAATTCCCCTGCCTGGTGGGTGAACCAGATGGGTACCACCCTGGGACGGCCGTCGAGGCCGATGTATGCGAGACGCGCGAGGTTGGCTCCGGAGAGCAGGCCGGCGACGACCGGGTCATCGAGCGGGATCTGCGCGCTCATCGTGAAAGCGTCCATGAGCTCATCCGGTCAGGCCTGATCCTCAAGAGCACGCGCGGCTCGCCGGCGCGATCGCGAAGATACCCGTCAGGATCGTCCACGTAGCGCGCCACGATGCTGCGGGCGCCGTCGTACGCTTCGTCGCCTCGGGCCGCCACGCTCGCCTCGCCATTCGCGCTGACTGACGTTTCGCGCGCAGCCGCATCGACCAGGACGGCGACGCGAGCGTCGCGCTCGATGTTGCGAAACTTCACGCGATCCCGGTTGGTGGCGATCCAGAATGCCTCGCCGTCCCAGCGATACCACACTGTTGAGAGATGCGGCGTGCCATCCGCTCGTATTGTGGCGAGCACCAGCGTGTGCGGCTCCTGAAGGAAGGCTTCGATCTCCGGCGGGCTGAGTCGCATCCTCGCCAGTGTAGGCAACGCTCCCGGGCGGCGCGAGCGTGGCGCATCGCTCGCGTATACTCATGCCACTCCAGCGGCGCGAGAGGCTGCGATGCGGCACAAGATTCGGCTCGAAGGCTTCGTCACAGGCGAACATGCGCGCCAACAGTACGTCTATGTGCCGTTCGATGTGCCTTCCGGCGCGCGGCGCCTCGAGGTGAACTATCACTACGAGAACCAGGTGCAGGGGGCCCAGGAGTTCAACCCCGGCAACAACATCGATATTGGCGTGTTCGATGTGCGCGGAGCGGATTTCCTCCGCGGTGGCTTTCGTGGGTGGAGCGGCGGCGCGCGCAGCAGCTTCTTCATCACGCCCGACGCTGCGACCCCCGGCTATCTCCGCGGTCCGATCCAGCCAGGCCCCTGGAACATCATCTTCGGGCTCTCGAAAATCAGCGACGACCTCGTGCGATATCGCGTCAACGTGGATCTGGAGCTCGATCCGGCTGCGGACGACAACGTGGCCACCGAACCGCCTGCGCCTGGCGCGGCGCTGCGACAGGCGATGCACGCGCCCGCTGGTGGCGCGAACGGGACTGGCCGCTGGTATCGCGGCGACCTGCACGCGCATAGCGAACACTCCGACGGCGCGAACACGGTCGAAGAGATCGTGGCGTTTGTGCGGCAGGCCGGCCTGGACTACTTCGCGCTTACCGACCACAACACGATCAGCCACTGGGAGGAGTTGGCGCGCCTGGGGCGCGCTGGCGGTACGCTGCTCATCCCGGGCGAAGAGATCACGATGTACGGAGGTCACGCGAACGTCTGGGGACTCGATGGCTGGATCGACTTCCGCGGATCCGACGACGACCGCGTATCGGCGCTTATCCAGGAGGCGCGGGCGCGGGGCTCGATGTTCTCCGTCAACCACCCTGACTCACCGATCCCGTGGCTCCACGAGCGCGTGCAGGGGTACGGTGCGCTCGAAGTCTGGAACGCGCCCTGGCGCTGGTACAACGAGCCAGCGCTCCTGCGCTGGGAAGGGCATCTGATCCGCGGCGAGCGGATCGTCGCGGTTGGCGGCAGCGATTCCCACTGCATCCCGCCGGCTCCCATGACTCAGCCGAACCTGCCCGGCGAGCCGTGCACGTGGGTCTTCGTACGCGGACCGTTGACGCAGGACGCCGTGCTTCGTGCGGTCGAGCGAGGCAACGTCTTCATCTCCGAGACCTCGCAGGGGCCGTATCTCGATATGCGCGTGCACGTCGGCGACGCTGAGGCACTGCCGGGCGATGTCATCGATGTGCCTGAGGGCACGCTGCTCGACGTACGGGTGCGCTACCACGGCCCGGACGGCAAGAAGCTGCGCTTCTTCGGTCGCGAGGGGCTGTACATCGAGTTCGTCGCGGACCGTGAGTCGTACGAGACGCAGTTCACGCTGCGCGCCGAGGGGAACAACTACGTGCGTTGCGAGGCGCGCGGTTACCGCGGCCGGCCCGACCGCGGCGAGGTCGTGCACGCGCTGACCAACCCGGTGTACTGGGGCAAGTGGTGAGCGTCGGATCGGAAAAGGCGCGCGCCAGCCGGGCGGCCGTCAGGCGCTTGAGCGCTCGGTGACGGGCAGCACCTCGTTCATGCTGCCGCTGCGGAAGCCTGCCAGATCAAGCGTCACGTACTTGTAGCCCAGGCCCTTCAGCCGGCGGACAATGCGCTCGCGCTCCTCGACCAGGCGTCCGAGGTCCGCGGGCTCTACTTCGATCCGGGCGACATCGCCGTGATGGCGCACGCGCAACTGGCGGAGTCCGAGCTGCCGCAGAAACGCCTCGGCGGCGCCGACCTGGTCGAGGGCCTCGATCGTGACCGGGGTGCCGTAGGGGATGCGCGAGGACAGGCACGCCATCGCCGGCTTGTCCCAGGTCGGCAGGTCACGCTCGCGCGATAGCTCGCGGATCTCCGCCTTCGTCAGCCCGGCTTCGATGAGCGGGCTGCGCACCCGGTGCTCGGCGGCCGCGACGCGTCCGGGCCGGTGGTCGCCCAGATCGTCCATGTTGCAGCCGTCCGCGACCCAAGCGTAGCCCTCACGCGCCGCCATGTCCTCGAGCAACGAGTACAGCTCTGTCTTGCAGTGGTAGCAGCGTTGCGGCGAGTTCTCAACGTATCCCGGGCGGTCCATCTCCGACGTGTCGATGAGGATGTGCCGGATGCCGATCTGGCGGGCGAGCGCCTTCGCCTCCTCGACCTCGGTCGCGGGGATCGAAGGTGACACGCCGGTGACGGCCAATGCACGGTCGCCGAGCGCCTCGGCGGCGGCCGCCGCCACGAAGGTGCTGTCGACCCCTGCGGAGAAGGCCACGATCACCGACTCCATCTGCACGAGGATGTCACGGAGCGCCAGGGCTTTGGGGTTCACCCCCGCATGATAACCAACGGCCGATCGGGCGGGTGCAGGCACCCGCACCGCCCGTGGAGCCTCCCCTGCTCCGTGAGGCGGTGCCCGCCGATACTCATCAAGCGCGGCATTTCAGTTCCGAGGAGCGCATGGGCGACCCGGCAGTGACGAGGCCGTACCTTCGATTCGGGCTCGCGAGCATCCTCGCGGTGGCGATGGTGGCCGGCGCGTTCGCCTACATCGCCCTGGGCCAGCGGAACGGTGATCGCGACGCCGCCGCGGCCGCTGCGGTCGCCGGCGCTACGGCGCCACCGCTCGCAGACCTCTTCGCGGGCATCGATCCGGCAGCGCCGGTCCCGTCCGAGGTGCGCGCCACCGCGGACTCGCTCGTCTGGCGCCTGGCGCTCGGCGACGTGCGGGGCGTGCGCGTCTCAACCCCTGGGGGCACAGTGCTCTACGAGTCGGGGTCGCCGATTCCGCCTGGTTCCCCGCCAGCCGCTCCGGGTGACCTCGCGCATGTCCGTGCTGAGACGCCAGACGGGGTGATGCTGCTCGTCGTGCGGTCGCTTCACAGCGGGCTCGTCGTCGAGGTGGCGCAGGATGCCGCTGCCATCGATGCCCGCGCCACCGGTGCCAGTACCCGTCTGCTGGTAACGGTCGGCGTCTTCGCGTTCCTGGCGGTCGGTCTCCTGCAACTCGCGTTCTGGTGGGGCATCCGTACGTTCGCGCGGGAGCATGGCCACCTGTCCTACCTCTACGATACTGGCCAGGAGCTCCGCTCCTCGCTCGACCTGCATGACGTGCTGTCCCGGCTCTCTCAGGACGCCGTGCGCCTCACAAGCGCCCGTTATGGTGTCGTCGCGCTGTACGACGAGGACACGTCGGAAGTGATGTTGCGCGTGGGGTGTGACGGCGCGTCCGGTGCGGTGTCCTTGCACCAGCGAGCGATTGACGAGTGGTTCGTGCGACGCTGCGTCGCCACCAACACCACGGTCGCCAGCGATCAGTCGGCGCAGGCATTCAAGGCGTTCTTCGGATCCGACGCGCCGATCGACCGCCAGGGATGGGTGCTGTGCGTACCCATGGCGATCCGCGATCGCGTCGTCGGCGCCGTCGCTGTACTGCGCACGAGCGGCGGCAACGGCGCGTTTTCGGCCGAGGAAGTGCGACTCCTCGAGCATCTGGCGGCGCAGGCTGTGACGGCCGTTGAGCAGGCAATCCTGTTCGCCAAGGTGCGCGCCGATGCGAAAGAGATAGAAGCGAGCTACGACTCGACCCTCAAGGCGCTCATGGCCGCGCTCGATGCCAAGGACGAGGTGACCGAGGGCCACTGCGAGCGCGTAGCCAGGATCACGACCGAGCTTGCCCGCCTGATGGGCATGCCGGAAGCGATGATGGTCCACATCGAGCGCGGGGCGCTGCTGCACGACGTCGGCAAGATCGGGGTGCCGGACGGCATCCTCAAGAAACCGCGCGCCCTGACCGACAGCGAATGGGAGGCGATGCGCAAGCATCCGCTGCTCGCCGGGCTGATGGTCTCCAAGGTGGGATTCCTCGAACCGGCCCTGCCGATCCTGCTCTACCACCACGAAAGATACGATGGCAGCGGCTATCCCTTCGGACTCGCCGGAGACAACATCCCACTCGAGGCGCGGATCTTCTCCGTGATCGATGCCTACGACGCGATGACATCGGACCGGCCGTATCGGCCAGCCATGACGCACGCCGTCGCCATGGACGAGATTCGCGGGAACGCCGGCACGCAGTTCGATCCCCAGGTCGTGGCGGTCTTCGAGCAACTGATGGCGACACGACGCGATCTGCGAGAACCGACGGGACGGCGCGTGCTCAGTATCCACGACATCGAGGGCGCCCAGCCCGACTCCGGCGAGCAGGTAGCGTAGCCCCATCACACGACGGCACCCCGCGGGACGCTGCTAGACTTTGGCTCACGGAACACAGCAGCGGCGTCGCGGCATGACACGCACCAGGAAGACCCAGGCGATGCGCGTGCTCGATCAACGGGGCATTGCGTACGAAGCCGCCGTGTACGACGCGCGCGGCGCGTTTCACTCCGGGACAGAGGCCGCGTCCTTGTTGGGCGTTCCGGCGGAAACCGTGTTCAAGACGCTCGTCGTGATCCGCGAGCGTGGAGACGCGCGGCCGTTGCTCGTCGTCGTGCCGGTGGCCGAGCGACTCGATCTGCGAGCGCTCGGCGCCGCCATCGATGAGAAGAAGCTCCGCATGGCAACGCAAGCGGAGGCCGAGCGGCTCACGGGCCTGAAGGTCGGCGGCATCTCTCCCCTGGCCGTGCGCCCCGGAAAGTTTGAGGTGGTCGTGGACGAGCGAGCCCTGGCCCGCGGACGCATCCACATCAGCGGCGGCGAGCGGGGCGTCGATATCGCCTTGCGCCCACACGATCTCGTAGCGGCCGTCGACGCGCGGGTTATCTCGTTCGCTGCGGGGGATTGACAGCCGGGCCTGCGAGGAAGATACTCACCGCGTGGTAGCAAAGGCACCCCCTTCCGGTCGCAGCCAGGATCTGCGGCGTCCCCGGGGACGGGAACGCATCCTGGAAGCAGCCACGCAGCTGTTCGCGGAGCGCGGGTTCGCGGCAGTGTCCGTACAGGACATCGCCAACGAGGCTGGAACCCACAAGACGACCGTCCTCTATCACTTCGATACCAAGGAGGGCCTCCGCGAGGCGGTGTTGGACACAGCCCTCGGGCGCATTGCCGGCCTGATGCGCGAGTTCATGTCCGGCGACCTGGTACGGGAGCGCGTCGCGTATCTGCTCGACCAGATCCAGGCGTACTTCGCCGCCCACCCCGCGTCGGCGCGGCTTCTGCAGCGGGAGTTGCTCGAGCCGGATGCATCACGCTACCTGCGCCGTTTCGTGGAGCCGATCTACACGCCGGCGCTCCGTTCACTGGAGCGAGCGATGAAGGCAGGCCGTATCCGCCGCGTCGATCCTGCGTTCTTCGTGCACGATCTGCACGTGCAGATCATCGGCTACTTCTGCCACGGCAGCCTGCTCCAGACGCTGCGACAGGGCAACCCCTACACCGTGGATTCCCTGATCGCCCGGCGCGACTACCTGGTGGACCAGATCTTCCGGCAATTGATCCCCGGCACGAAGGAGGTTTCTCGATGACCACTGCAACGGAGCCGCGCTACGCGGCCGCGCCGCCGCCGCATGGATACCGCTTCCCCGTCCCGCCCTATCCGACGGGCTGGTTCCAGGTGGCATACAGCGACGAGTTGGGCCCGGCCGGCGTGTTGCCGCTGCACTACTTCGGGCAACACCTGGTGCTGTACCGCGACGGTGACGGCATCGCCCGCGTGCTCGATGCGTTCTGCCCGCATCTGGGCGCCCACCTGGGGTATGGCGGCGTCGTCGAGGACGGATGCATCCGCTGTCCGTTCCATGCCTGGAAGTTCAATGGTGCCGGTGAATGCGTCGAGGTGCCGTACGCCGAGAAGATCCCGGCGCTGGCGAAGCTCCGCGCATGGCCAGTGTGCGAAAAGAACGGCCTGATCCTCGTCTTCCACCACATCGGCGGCGGCGAGCCACTCTGGGACATCCCCGATGTGCCGGAATACGCCGACCCGAACTGGACCGACTACATCCGGCGGCGCTGGCGGATCCGCTCGCACAATCAGGAGATGGGCGAAAACGCGGTCGACTCCGCGCACTTCAAGTACGTCCACGGCACGCCCGAGCAGCCCCGCTCACGCGCAGAGATCGAAGGGCACATCCTGCACGTGCGGTCGCCCGTGCAGTACACCACGCCACAGGGCACCGTCGAGGGCCAAATCGCATCCGACAACTACGGATTCGGGTTTGGCATCGTGCGCTTCACGGGCATCGTCGAAACGCTCATCGTCTCATCGGTCACGCCCATCGATGGTGAGTATGTCGATGTGCGGTTCTCCTTCAAAACCAAGAGGATTGGGAGCGAGGAGATCACGTCGAACGTCGGCAAGGCGTTCATCGCCGAGATCGAACGGCAGATGGGGCAAGACATCCCGATCTGGGAGAACAAGGTGATGAAGGTGCCACCCGTGCTATGCGACGGCGACGGCCCCATCGGCCTGTTCCGCCGCTGGTCGAAGCAGTTCTACCTGCCCGATGCGACGCCGGAGATGTTCGCGGCCGGCCAGCAGCACGCGGACGGCGCATCATGACCGGCGTGCGCGCGATCGATACGTGGGTGAACGTGACGATGGGCTCTGCGCCGCGCCCCGAGTGGCTCGTGCGCGTCGCGGAGGACTACTTCAACCGCGCGGATGCCATCTTCAAGGACATCGAGCTGCCGCAGCTCATCGAAGACATGGACCGCGCCGGCGTCGAGAAGTGCATCATCACCACTGACGCCGAGCAGCCAGACGCGCGCGTGCTGGAGTTCCCGCGCAAGCACCCCGAGCGCTTCGCCCTCTCCCTCGTCCTGGACCCGCGGCGGGGGATGCACGCGATCCGCGCGCTCGAACGCATGGTGCGCGACGAGCCGGTGGTGCTCGCGCGCATCACGCCCTTCATGGTGGGGGCGATCCCGCCCAACGAGAAGGAATACTACCCCGTCTACGCAAAGTGCATCGAGCTGGACCTGCCCATCGCCGTCAACACCGGGATCCCGGGGCCGCCGATGCCCGGGAAGTGCCAGGATCCCATGCATCTCGACGAGGTATGCGTCTTCTTCCCTGAGCTGAAGCTGGTGATGGCGCACGGCGCCGACCCCTGGTGGGATGTCGCGATCCGCCTGATGATCAAGTACCGCAACCTCTATCTGCAGACATCGGCCTACGCGCCGCGCTACTTTCCGCCACAGCTCATCCACTTCATGAACACGCGCGGGCAGGACAAGATCCTGTTCGCGTCTGACCACCCGGTACTGTCGTTCGAGCGCTGCGTGCAGGAGGCGCAGCAGCTCGACCTCAGGGAGGGTGTGCTGGACAAGTTCCTCTACGCCAACGCCGAGAGGCTGTTCTTCGCGGGCCGCGCGCAGCCGGGCGCCGGTCGGCCGGAAGCGGTACGCGCATGATCCACGCTTCGCACCGAACGTCGAACGAAACAGGAGACGCAGGCTGACGACGCTCTCCGCACCCTACGTTCTTGAGTATCCCTACCACCGCAGCACCGGGCCGGTGGTCGGGCGGTTCCTGGCCGGTTTGCGCGACCGGCGCGTCTTCGGCGCGCGCGCCCGCGACGGCCGCGTCATCGTGCCGCCGCTCGACGCCGATCCCCGCACGGGGGAGACGCTCGATGTTCTGGTCGAGGTGGGGCAGTTCGGCATCGTCACATCATGGACCTGGGTGCCGGAGCCACGTCCCAACCATCCGCTGCAGAGGCCCTTCGCATTTGCGCTCATCCTGCTCGATGGTGCCGATACCGCCATCCTGCATGTGCTCGATGCGCCAGACGCATCGTCCGTGCGCACCGGCATGCGCGTGCGGATCCGATGGCGCGCGGAGCGTGAAGGCAGCATCCGCGACATCGAGTGCTTCGAGCCGAATCCGGAGCCGGCTCGCGGCCAGTATGGCGTGCAGCCAGTGGACGTCGATTCGATTGCGCCGCTGTCGCAGATCGTCACACCAGTGCGGCTGGACTACACCGTGAATCCGGGCCGCGCGACGGCGCGCTTCCTCAATGCCATCGCCCAGCGGCGCATCATTGGGCAGCGTTGTCCGGCCTGCAGGAAGGTCTATGTGCCACCCCGCGGTTCATGTCCAACCTGCGCAGTCGCCAGCGACGAAGAGGTCGAGGTGGCTGCGACCGGGACCGTAACGTCGTTCTGCATCGTGCGCGTGCCGTATCCCGGGCAGACGATCCGCCCGCCGTACTGCTCCGCATCGATTCTGCTGGATGGCGCGGACATCCCGTTCCTGCACCTGGTATCAGACATCCCGGTGGACGACGTGCGGATGGGCCTGCGGGTCGAGGCGGCGTGGGCGCCCGATGCTGAGCTCGGCCCGACCGTGGAGAGCATCAGGTGGTTCCGCCCGTCCGGCGAACCCGACGTGCCGTTCGAGCAGATCAAGGAGCACCTGGTCTGATGCGCGATGTGGCGGTGGTGAGTTTTGCAAAGGCCGAACTCATCGGCGGCGACAACACGCGCAACGAAGTGGAGATCCTGATGCCGGTCGTCCATGAGGCGATCGAACGAGCTGGTATCGACAAGCGGGAGATTGGCTTCACGTGCTCCGGGTCGTGCGACTACCTCCAGGGCCAGCCGTTCGCCTTCGTCACCGCCCTCGATGCGATCGGCGCCTGGCCGCCGATCGAGGAATCGCACGTCGAGATGGACGCCGCCTGGGCGCTGTACGAAGCCTGGGTACGGCTCCAGCACGGGGACATCGACTCGGCGCTGGTGTACGGCTTCGGCAAGCCGTCGCTGGGCAGCCTCCCCGACGTGTTCGTCGCCCAGCTCGACCCGTACTATCTCCAGCCGCTGTGGCCCGACGCCCACTCGCTTGCGGCGCTGCAGGCACGCGCGCTCGCAGAGTCCGGAGTCGCCCCGGACGCCCGCTCCGCCACGGCCGTGAGCACCGTCCCCACGGCCCTGCAGAGCGAGGGTGTCGCGCCCATTACGGACGGCGCGGCGGCCGTCGTGCTGGCGGCCGGGGACGTGGCGCAGCGCCTCTCTCCCCGTCCCGCATGGATCGCAGGCGTCGATCATCGCAGCGAACCGCACCACCCCGGGATGCGTGACCTGACACGCTCCGCGTCGGCGGAACTCGCCGCTGAGCGTGCCGGCGCGTTCGCCGGCGCACCCATCGAAGTCGCAGAACTGCACGCCCAGTATGCGCACGAAGAAGCCATCCTCCGGAGCGCGCTACGCCTCGGCGCCGGCGTCCGGGTCAACCCCTCCGGCGGCGCGCTGGCGGCGAACCCCGTGATGGCCACGGGCCTCATCCGCATCGGCGAAGCCGCACAGCGCGTCATCGACGGCGAAGCCACGCGCGCGCTCGCGCATGCCGCCTCGGGTCCATGCCTGCAGCAGAACCTGGTCTGCGTGCTTGAGGCGCGAGCATGAGCCGGAACTACTGCGCCGTTGTCGGCATCGGTCAGACCAGGCACGCATCAAAGCGGGCAGACGTCTCCCTGGCCGGGCTCGTGCGCGAGGCGGCCACGCGCGCCCTCGAGGACGCGCACATGGACTGGCGCGATATCGACGCGATCGTCATCGGCAAGGCTCCCGACATGTTCGAAGGCGTCATGATGCCCGAGCTCTACCTCGCCGACGCCCTCGGCGCCGGAGGCAAGCCCATCATGCGCGTGCACACCGCCGGTAGTGTCGGCGGTTCGACCGCGCTCGTCGCCGCTTCGCTCGTGCAGGCTGGCATCCACGAGCGCGTGCTGACCCTGGCGTTCGAGAAGCAGTCGGAGAGCGACACGATGTGGGCGCTCTCGCCTCGCATCCCCTTTCAGCCGGCGGTCGTGGCGGGCGCGGGCGGCTACTTCGCGCCGCACATCCGCGCGTACATGCAGCGGTCGGGCGCGCCCGATCACATCGGCATGATGGTGGTCGTGAAGGATCGGTTGAATGCGCTGCGCAATCCTTACGCGCATCTCCATCAGCCGGACATCAGCATGGAGCAGGTGGCCCAGTCGCCCATGCTGTGGGACCCGGTGCGCTACGCCGAGACCTGTCCGGCCTCTGATGGCGCCTGCGCGATGGTGCTGGCCTCCGCGCGCTACGCCGGCGCCGGGACGTATCCGCCGGCCTGGATTGTCGCCAGCGCGATGCGAAGCGAGCCGACCATGTTCTCCGGCCGCGATCAGGTGAACCCGCGCGCGGGACGTGAGTGCGCGGCTGAGGTCTATCGGCAGGCCGGCATCCGGAGCCCGCGAACGGAAATCGACTGCGCGGAGATCTACGTGCCGTTCTCGTGGTTCGAACCGATGTGGATGGAGAACCTGGGATTCGCGGATCTCAACGAGGGATGGCGCCTGACGGCCGATGGCGTTACCGCGTTCGATGGCGCGCTGCCCGTGAACATGTCGGGAGGCGTCCTTTCGACAAACCCGATCGGCGCATCCGGCATGCTGCGGTTCGCCGAGGCGGCGATGCAGGTCCGCGGGCAGGCGGGAGCACATCAGCTCCAGGCTGTCCGCACCGCCCTCGGCCACGCGTACGGCGGCGGCTCACAGTTCTTCGCCATGTGGATCGTGTCGAGTCAGCAACGATGAGGGTGAGCGCCATGGAATCGATCCCCCTTCTGCAACCTGCGGATGGCCGGCCGTGAACTTCAATCTCGCCGACCTGTTCGAGAACGTCGCTGATCACGTGCCGGAACGCACGGCGATTGTCTACGGCACACGGCGCTTGACGTTCGCCGAGGTCGACGAGCGCGCGACGCGGCTCGCGCATGTGCTGCGGCAGCAGGGCGTGAAGACGGGCGATCGCGTCGGCATCTATCTCTATAACTGCAACGAGTGGATCGAGAGCGCGCTCGCCGCATTCAAGGTGCGGGCTTCACCCGTCAACATCAACTTCCGCTACGTGGCCGACGAACTCCGCTACCTGTTCAACGACGCCGGCATCAGCGCACTTGTGTACGGCCGCTCGTTTGGAGAGCGGGTCGCGAGCGTGGCCTCCGACGTGCCTACGCTCCACACACTGATCGAAGTGGACGATGCAGTGCCGCCGCCGCCGCCAGGCGCGTCTGACATCTCTGTGAGTGGCGCGATCGCGTATGAGCCGGCGATCGCCGCCGCCTCGCCGGCGCGAGACTTTCCCGCGCGCTCGGGCGATGATCTCTACATCATCTACACCGGCGGGACGACCGGCATGCCGAAGGGCGTGATGTGGCGGCAGGAAGACTGCTTCTTCGCAGGGCTGCAAGGTGGCAATCCCGGCGGTCCACCCATCACGGCTCCCCATCAGATCGGTCCGAACGCCGCGGCGCGCGAAGCGCCGCCGACGACGCTGCCGGTCGCGCCGCTCATGCACGGCAACGGCTACTGGGCTGCGACCATCGGGCTGCACGGCGGCGGCAAGGTCGTACTGGCGGCCTCGCGGCATCTCGACCCCCACGAGATCTGGTCGCTCGTCGAGCGTGAACAGGTGAACGTCATGTCCATCGTCGGTGATGCGATGGCGCGGCCGCTCGCCGAGGCGCTCTCCGAGCCAGGCGCCGCCTACGACACGTCGTCGCTGCTGGTGATCTCTTCCGCGGGGGTGCTGTGGTCAGACCACGTGAAGGAGCAGCTGCGCGGGAAGCTGCGGGCATTGCTCATCGATGCGTTCGGCGCATCTGAGTCGGGCCACCAGGGCATGAACCTCGGGGCTACCGCCGGCGGGCGGCCGCGCTTCAGCGTGGACGCGCATACCGCTGTGCTTGATGATGAATTGCGTCGCGTCGCACCCGGTTCTCGTGTCGTTGGCCGCCTCGCGCGCACAGGACGCATTCCGCTCGGCTACTGGAACGACGAGGCGAAGACCGCGGCGACGTTCATCGTCGACGCTGAAGGCAACCGCTGGGTCGTGCCGGGTGACATGGCGACGGTCGAGGAGGACGGTACGGTGACCTTGCTCGGCCGCGGGTCGCTCTGCATCAACTCGGGCGGCGAGAAGATCTACCCCGACGAAGTAGAGCAGGCGATCAAATCGCACCCGGGCGTCTTCGATGCGGTGGTCGTTGGCGTGCCCGACGAGCGCTGGGGTGAGCGTGTCGCGGCGATCGTACAGGCACGGGATGGAGCGACCGCGCCGACGCTCGAGGGGTTGGATATGCATTGCCGCGCGCGGCTTGCGGGTTACAAGGTGCCGCGGGAGCTGCACGTTGTGGAGACGATTGAGCGGTCGCCGAGCGGCAAGGCGGATTACCGCTGGGCCAAAGCAGTAGCGATGCGAGGAGCCGGGACCCGGAGGTCAGAGATGCCATGATCATGACTGTGTACGGAAGCTGGAAAGCGAAACCCGCATGACGCCCGCTGCTTCAAACGAACCCGCGCTGCTCGTCGAACGCGACGGGTACATCGTGACCGTGACGCTCAACCGCCCGCACGTGAAGAACGCCATCGACATGGAGATGCTGTGCCGGCTTGCCGATGCGTGGGAGATGATCGATGGCGATGCGGAGATACGCTGCGCCATCCTGACCGGCGCCGGGAGCGACTTCTGTGCCGGCGCGGACCTCGACAAGCTCGTCTCACGTTCGATGCAGGGCTTGCCGCCGGAGAACGAGTGGGAAGAGCGCATCCGCGCCGACTACAACGTGATCTTCGACGGGTTGCTCCGCAACCGACAGCTCAAGAAGCCGCTCATCGCCGCCATCGAGGGCTATTGCGTCGCGGGCGGCACGGAGATCCTGCAGGGCACCGACATCCGCGTCGCCGGCGAGGACTCCGTGTTTGGCGTGACCGAGGCGAAGTGGTCACTCTACCCGCAGGGCGGCTCCGTCATCCGCCTTCGCCGCCAGATTCCATACACGAAGGCGATGGAGATGCTGCTCACGGCAGGGATGTATCCCGCCCGGGAGGCGCTCGCGTTTGGATTGATCGGCAGCATCGTGCCGAAGGGGCAGGCACTGCCCCGCGCGCGCGAGCTCGCGGCGCAGGTCGCGGCGAATGGCCCCGTCGCCGTGCAGAAGATCAAGGAGGCCGTCGTCGCGACCGAATGCCTTCCCGAACGGGATGCGCTCGCGGTGGACCTCCAGATCGGCATGCAGGTGACCGCCACGGAGGACGCGCGCGAGGGGCCACGCGCGTTCAAGGAGAAGCGCGCCCCGGTCTACAAGGGGCGGTAGAGCCGGGGATTGATCGGGTAGAGAGACGATGCCGCAGAAGTTGATGTGCAGCACATGCATGGCAGGACCTCCATGGACTTCCACCTGACCGACGAGCACCAGTTGTTGCGCCAGTCCGTCAAGCAGATGCTCTCGAAGTATGAGCATCGCAAGAAGGAGTGGCGCGAGATGACGCACGTGCACCGCCAGTTCAACTACGAGCTCTGGCAGGAGTTCGCAAACGTAGGACTGCTCGGCGCGCTGGTCCCCGAACAGTACGGCGGCAGCGACACCGGGCTTGTCGCGCTGACCCTCGCCTTCGAGGACATTACCGCGCTCGGGTTCTCGCCCTCACTGATGCTCGTGACCTGCATGGACACCGCCTGCATCCTCCGCAATGGCAGCGAAGAGATGAAGCGCCGCATCATCCCGGGCGTTGTCGAGGGCAAGACCATCCTCGTGTTCGCGGTGACAGAACCCAATGCGGGAAGCAACACGTTCCGGATCGAAACAGTGGCGCGCCGCGAGGGCGACCGCTACGTGATGAATGGCCAGAAGATCTTCATCACCGGCGTCGAGGTGGCGGACTACATGCTCGTGGTCGCGCGGACCACAACCCGCGAGGAGATCGAGCAGCGCGGACTGCCGAAGTCATACGGTCTCTCCCTGTTCCTCGTCGACCCAAAGTCGAAGGGCATCGACAAGACGCCGATCCCGACGGTGGCCACCGAAGGCGTCTACCAGTGGCAGCTCTTCTTCGACCAGGTGGAGGTCCCGGCGGAGAACCTCGTCGGCGAGGAGAACAATGGCGTGATCGCCATGTTCAACTCCCTGAACCCCGAGCGCATCCTCGTGGGCGCGATCTGCTGTGGAATGGCGGAGCAGGCGATCAACATGGCCGTCGAGTACGCGAAGAACCGGCGCGTCTTCCGCGATACCCCGATCGGCGCCTATCAGGGCGTCGCGCACCCGCTCGCCGAGTCGAGGATCATGCTCGAGGCCGCGAAGCTGCTCACCTACCGCGCCGCATGGGCGTTCGACCAGGGCATGAACCCGGCGATCGTCGGCTCATACTCGAACCAGGCGAAGCTCGTAGCGGCAGACGTGGCGCTGAAGGCAGTCGACGCGGCGCTCGAGACCCACGGCGGCATCGGCTTCGCCGAGGAGACCGGGCTGGCGCAGCTCTGGAACGGCGCGCGCGTGCTGAAGACGGCGCCGCTCAACCGCGAGATGATCCTCAACTACGTCGCCGAGCAGGATCTGGGACTGCCGCGCAGCTACTGAACGCTAGTGGGAGATCGCTCATGCGCACAAGACTGAGTGACGAGTTCAACATCGAGTTCCCTATCTTCGCGTTCTCGCACTGCCGCGATGTGGTCGCGGCCGTAAGCCGTGCCGGCGGCTTTGGCGTGCTCGGCGCGCTGGCCTTCACCGCTGAGCAGCTCGAGATCGAACTGAGCTGGATCGACGAACACACCGATGGCAAGCCGTACGGCGTTGACATCGTCATGCCGGCGTCATCTGTAACGGCGGGCGCGCCGGAGATCACTGACGAGCAATTGCAGGCGATGATTCCGCAGCAGCACCGTGAGTTCGTCGAACGCGTCCTCGCCAAACACGGCGTGCCCGAATGGCCCGCAGACGAGCCGAAGCCAGCGGGCGTCTTGGGCTGGGTGCCGGGCAAGGCGCGCTCGCAGGTCGATGTGGCGCTCGAGCACCGTGTCTCGCTGCTCGTCAACGCGCTCGGTCCGCCGCCCGAAGATGTCGTGCGCAAGGCTCATGAGCATGGCATCAAGGTCGCCGCTCTCGTCGGCTCGGCTGATCAGGCGCGCAAGCAGCAAGCGGCCGGCGTCGACATCATCGTCGCGCAGGGCTACGAGGCGGGCGGGCATACGGGCGAAGTGGCGACGATGGTGCTGGTGCCCGAGGTCATCGCCGCCGTGCAGCCCACGCCGGTCCTCGCAGCCGGCGGGATCGGTAGCGGCAGGCAAATGGCCGCCGCCCTGGCGCTCGGCGCCGATGGCGTCTGGACCGGATCCATCTGGCTGACGGTAAAGGAAGCCGACACGAGCGAGCAGCAGATGGAGATGCTGCTCCGTGCAGGATCGCGCGACACCGTGCGCTCGCGTTCAATGACAGGCAAGCCCGCGCGGCAGCTCCGTACACCCTGGACCGAGGCGTGGGAAGCCGAGGACTCGCCGGGCACCTTGCCAATGCCCCTCCAGTACCTGCTCATCTCAGAAGCGCAGTCGCGGCTCCATCGCGCAGCGCGGCTGGGTCTGCCCGGCGGCGAGCTCGTGCCATCACCGGTCGGCCAGATCGTCGGCAGCATGAACGCCGTGCGCTCGACCCGCGACGTCCTGCTCGACATGGTCAGCGAATGCATCGAGACCACCGAGCGCTTACGGACATTGTTCGCCGGATAGTCCGGTCAGCCGGAAAGGTCCGGACCGGCGGCCTCCGGCTCCATGGCGGTGGTGACCTCGTCGCGCAGGCGGTCGATGAACTGGAAGACGGGCATCGAACCGAGATCCTCGCCTGCCCGCGTGCGAACGGCTACCGCCGACGCGTCGCGCTCCCGGTCGCCAACGACCAGCATGTACGGAATCTTTTGGAGCTGTGCGTCGCGGATCTTCGCGTTCATCCGCTCGCTCCGTTCGTCGACCTCGGCGCGGAATCCCGCCGTACGCAGTTCGCCCAGCACCTCGTGCGCGTAGTCCACGTGCCGGTCGGCAATCGGGATGACGATCGCCTGGACCGGCGCGAGCCACGCCGGGAACGCGCCCGCGTACAGCTCGATGAGGTACGCCATCATGCGCTCCATCGTGCTGATGACGCCGCGGTGGATGATCACCGGGCGTTGCCGCGAGCCGTCTTCCGCGATGTATTCAAGATCGAAGCGCTCGGGGAAATGGAAGTCGACCTGGATCGTTGAGATCGTCTCCTCACGGCCGAGCGTGTCGCGGATCTGAATGTCGATTTTGGGGCCGTAGAACGCAGCCTCCCCCTCAGCCTCGTAGTACGCGAGCTGGAGCTCATCGAGCACCTCGCCGAGGATGCGCGTGCCTGTCTCCCACATCTCATCGTTGTCGACGTATTTCTCCTTGTCCGCGTCGCGCTTTGAGAGCCGGTAGATGTAGTCGGTGATGCCGAGCGTGGCGTATGCGCGCTCGACGAGCCGCAGCACGCCTGCGATCTCCTGCTTCACCTGGTCCGGGCGGCAGAAGATGTGCGCGTCGTTCAGCGTCATGGCGCGCACGCGGCTCAGTCCCCCCACGACCCCCGATCGTTCGTAGCGATACATCGTGCCCAGCTCGGCGATGCGTACCGGAAGGTCGCGGTAGCTGCGGAGCGCACTTGAATAGACGAGCATGTGGTGAGGGCAGTTCATGGGCCGCAGCACGACCTGCTCGTGCTCCAGCTCCATGGCCGGGAACATGTTGTCTTTGTAGTGGTCCCAGTGGCCCGAGGTTTTGTAGAGGTCGACCTTCCCGAGCTGCGGCGTGTAGACGTGTTCGTAGCCCGCGTCGCGCTCCTGCTTCAGGATGTACTCCTCCAGCAGGCGGCGAACCGTCGATCCCTTCGGCAGCAGCAGGGGCAGGCCCGAACCCACGAGCTCACTCGTTGTGAACAACTGCAGTTCGCGTCCCAGCTTGCGGTGATCGCGGCGCGCGGCATCCTCCATGCGCGCCAGATACGCATCGAGCTCCTCCTGCGTCTCGAAGAGCAGACCGTAGATCCGCTGCAGCATCGGCCGCTTCTCGTCGCCGCGCCAGTAGGCGCCCGCGACCGATGTGAGCTTGAATGCGGGAATCTGAGACGTGCGCTCGACGTGTGGCCCCTCGCACAGATCCAGGAAGTTGCCCTGCCGGTACAGTGAGACGGCGTCGCCCGCGATGCCTTCGATCAGCTCGACCTTGAACGGCTGGTCGGCGAAGTGACGGAGCGCCTCCTCCTTCGGCATCTCGCTGTGCTCGAATGGCACGTCGGACGCCATGCGCTCGCGCATCCTGCGCTCGATCTCCGGCAGATCATCCGGTGTGAGTGCGCGTGGCAGCAGAAAGTCGTAGTAGAACCCGTTCTCGATCGGCGGGCCAATGGCGAACTTGGCCTCTGGCATCATCTCGAGCACGGCTTCGGCCATGACATGCGCGGCCGAGTGCCGCATGCGGTACAGACGGTCTGCCTTCTCCATATCGGACCTCCGGTGGCGGGTTCGCGCCCGACCAATCGCTGCCTGGTGCACAGGCAACAAAATGCGCCTCACCGTTCAGGGACGGGAGGCGCTCCGTGGTTCCACCCTGGTTCGATCGCGCCGGATTCAGGCCGCGCGCGATCCTCGGGGCGGCCGGTAACGGGGCCAACGTCGCTGCCTGTCACGCCGAGCGCGTGGGTCGGAGCGCGGCTCGCGGGTGGTGTTCGCGGCTGCTGCGGCGGGCGCTCGCACCCGTGTGCGCCCTTCTCTGCTGCCGCCGGTGGCCGCTACTCGTCCCGGTCATCGCCTTCGTATGCGATTGCCGGGGTTATATCAGGTGCGCGTCCGGCCGTTCAAGGTGCGGCGCCTGCTAGAGATCCTTCACCGGGTCCGGCAGCTCCCCGTCGCGCGCCGCGTCAATCATCTCACGCGCCTGGTCCGGAAGCTCCATGCCGTACTCGTCGAACTTCTGCTCGACCCAGCGGCCGATCTGCCGGGGATCGCGGTACTCCTCGGGAGAGCGCGGTGGCGTGCCGAATTCGTCCCGCACCTGCGCTGCGCTCCTGCCGACGGCGAAGCGTGACAGCGCCCGCGCCGTGCGCCCTCCGCAATGCTGGCACGCCGGAGCGCGTTCCGACCCGGCGGTTCGCACGAACTGGCTCGTCAGACGGCCGCAATCCTTGCACTTGTACTCGTAGATCGGCATCGCAGGCAGCTTACCGCGAGGCCGCGGATCTCACGAGCCGTGTTGCTGCTTCGCCTGCTTCTCCTGGCGCAGCGTGATGCGCCGGAACACCAGCGCGACGACCGAACCAGCCGCGACGATGATGGCCACCAGGGCGACAATCATCGCCGGTCCGAACTGAAAGGTGGTTTCCATGGCGTGACCCCGACGCCTCGCGACGCGCGAGGCCCTGCCTGGATCATCGGCCGCAATCGGCGGGTCTGTGGCAGGCGGATGATGCGCGCCCGGCGCGACTCCACGCCCCGCCACCGGGTGCCGTCGCTGTCAAACCACCGTGACGGTGCTCCCGGCCTGATTCTTGTGCACCTCGATCCGGCGCTCGATGCGCTGCGCCAGCTCGCTGACATGGGTGATGATCCCGACGACCCGGCCCTCCTGCCGGAGCGCGTCGATGGCGCCGATCACCGGCTCGAGCGTGTCCGGATCCAGCGTGCCGAAGCCCTCGTCGAGGAACAGGCTCTCGAGCGATGCGCGCGCGCCCTCCTGGATCTGGGGGATCTGCTCGGCGAGGGCCAGCGCCAGCGCCAGCGAGACGACGAACGTCTCGCCGCCGCTCAGCGTGTCAGCCCCGCGCTCGCTGTCGGCGTCCCAGTGATCGACGACGCAGAACTCGTTATTGCGCACGACGAGCGAGTAGCGGCGTTCGCTGTCGAGTGTCTCCAGGCGCCGCGATGCGGCTTCCGCCAGCAATGACATCGCCTCGCTGATCAGCCAGTCGCGGAAGTTATTGGCCTTGAGCAGGTCGGCGAGCTGCTCGTAGAGCCCCGCCTCTCGGGCAGCTTCCTCCATCTCCGCCCGGTGGGCCTTCGCTTGTTCGATCTGAGCCTCGATCGTCTTCGCTCGCACCTCCAGCTGACCGATGCTCCGGTTGTGCTGATCGCACGCTTCTTGCGCCTTCTGCAGGATCGTACCCAGCGCTGTGGAGGGGTCCTTCTTCGCATCGATGAGGGCCGCGACGTCTCTCCATCCACACCGGTCGACGATGACGCGCAGATCCGTGAGGGCGGCGTCACCGGCGGCGCGGTCAGCGTCCGCCTGCTTGCCGAGTGAATCCGCGCTCGCCTTGAGCGTTGTGATATTGGTCTTCGCCTCGGCGAGTTCGCGGTCCGCCCGCTCGCGTTCACTGGTGAGCTGCTCGATGCGCCGCCTGAGTTCTTGTTCACGTACCGCCGCCTCGTCGAGCTCGCTCTTGCGGGCATGGATGGCAGCGAGCGTCGCCGCAATTCCGGGCGGCAGGCGCTGCGCAAGGTCGCGTTCGGCGCCCTTCAAGTCCTTGGCCAGGCGTGCGGCATCCGCGGCTGCGGCCTCCTGCGCCTGTCGGGCAAGCGCCACGTCCTTGGAAGCCTGAGCCGCCACGCTCGCAGCCCTCTGCTCGGCCGCCTTGGCCTTCTTCACGGTGGCTTCGGCGCGTGCGAGCTCGCCTGCTGCGATGCGCGGCAGCTTGCCGATGCGGCCGCCGCAGACCGGGCACGTGTCGCCGGGCTTGAGGTGGCGCTGCAGGTCCGCCGCTGCGTGCGCGACGCGCGCTTCTTCGAGCACGCGTTCGGCTTCGCTCATCGCGGCCCGCGCCTGCTCATGCGCCACCAACGCCGCCTCCTCGTCTCGTTTGGCCTGCTCGAGACTCGCCGTATCGGCGGCCCGCTGTTGGGCAGCCGCCGCATCGGCGCTGAGCTTTTCCGTCTGCTTTGCGACGACCTCGGCTGCCGAAAGCTGTTGATGCAGTTGGGCGTCGTAACCCGTCGCTCGCACCTCCTCCTGTGCTGCCCCGATCTCGGCCGCCCTCCGCGCGAGCTGCTTCTCGCCCGTTTCGCAGATCTTCTCCGCCCGAGTGATCTGCTCCGCCAGCGCGTCGAGCTCCTCACGCTTGCTCCGCTCGGCCCTGCGTGTCGCGATGAGCGTGGCGGCCAGTTGACGCGCCTGTTGCGCCGCATCACGGGTTGCTTCCGCTTCCGCAAGCCGCGGGCGCAGATCATCCAGGAGCAGCCGGGTGGCTTCGAGCGCGTCCTCCGTCGCGTCCTTGAACGTCGAATCGAGGAGCTCTTGCTTGGCGCGCGCCCGTTCCCGCTCGAGCTTCCCGCGCGCGTTGGCTGCCGTCATGATCCGGCCGTAGATCTCCGCATCGAGCAGTTCTTCCAGTACTTCGCGGCGCTTCTTCGCGTCGCCGGTGAGCATCTCGTGGAAACGCCCCTGGGGCAGCAGCACGCAGCGCTGGAAGCCGTCGAAGTCCAGGCCGAGCGTGCGCTCGATGGCCGTATTCGCTTCCCTGACACGGTCCTCGAGCGGTTCCCAGCCGCCATCTGTCAGTTGACGCTCCAGCTGCACCTTCGTCGCGCCCGCCTTGGCCGTTCGCTGGTTCACCGCGATGGCGCGCGTCACCCGGTAGCGGTCCCCGCCGGCCTCGAACGCAAGTGCCACGTGCATGCTCGGGACGCCGCGGGCGACCAGATCGCTCACGTCGGTGCCGCGGGGCACCCGGCCGTACAGCGCAAAGCACATCGCGTCCATGATCGTCGTCTTGCCCGATCCCGTACGCCCCGTGATCGCAAAGACATCGAGTCCTTCAAAATCAACGACGGTCTTCTCGCGGAAGCACGTGAACCCCTGCATCTCCAGCTCAAGCGGTCGCATGCAGCGCCTCCTCGTGCATCCGGACGAAGAGATTAAGGAGCTCTTTAGGGATCTCGGCGTTGTGTGTCTCGCTGTAGTAGCGGGTGAGCAACTCGTGTGGCTCGAGGCCGCGGTGCGGGGCATCCGATTGTGCGTCCGGCTGGTTGGTGCGCACCGTGATGACGTCGACGGCATTCGGCAGCGCATCGCGCACCTGCTGCTGCAGCGACGGCGCCGGTCCGCTGACCTCGACGAATACACGGAGATAGTCGTGCGGGTGCTTCCCTTCCCAGGAGCGCAGGTCATCGAGGTTGGTGTGGATGTCGCGCAGCGTCACCCCGCCGCTCACCTCGACGCGCTTCACGTCGGCGGGCACGTCGGGCCCGGCGATGTCGACGATACGGACGTACTTCTTCTGCTCCGCCTCTCCGAAGTCGAGCTGAAGCAGTGACCCGGAATAGAACGACGCCCCGGCGACCGGCGAGCCTGGCACCTCCTGATCGCGGTGCACATGCCCCAGCGCGACGTACTGCGCCGTGGCGGGCAGCGATTGGCCCAGCACAGCGAAGAGGTCGCCCATCTGCAGTTGGCGCTCGCCCCCACCGGGCTTCGCGTTGTGGACGAACATGTGGCCCATGAAGACGCGGATCGCCTTCGCATCGAACCGCGATGCGTAGTAGCGCACCGCCGCCTCCATCCGCTGCGCGTACTGCTCGTGCACCTCCTGCGCCGAACCCGCGATCTTCTCGTAGTCGAGCACGAAGCGCTCGTTGATCCATGGCACCGCGACGATCGAGGCGGCTTCACCCGACCTGGACGTGATGGTGACCGGCGCGTAGGAGTCGTCCCGGATCGGCGAGCCGATGCAGTGCACGCCCGTGAACTCCAGAATCCGGGCGAAGGCGTCCATGCGCGGCGCGGAGTCGTGATTGCCCGCGATCATCACGACCTTGCGACCTTCGCTGACGAAGCGTGAGAGCGTCTCGAAGAGGAGCTTCTGTGCATCCGTGGGCGGACCGAACGCGTCGAAGTTGTCCCCGGCGATGAGCACAGCATCCACACCCTCATCACGGGCGATCCGGACGACATCATCCAGCGCGCGCGCAGATTCATCGATCCGTGAGTGCCCCCGGATCGTCCGGCCCAGGTGCCAGTCGCTCGTGTGCAAGAAGCGCATCAGCCGCTCCGGCCACCGCGCAGCCCCGGCCCGCCGCCCGCCGGCTCATCCTCGACCGCCTCGTCACGCCGCGTGGCCCACGCGGGGAACGGGAAACGTACGAGCAGGGGGACCGGGATTTCCGGCTGGTGCAGGAACATCGTGCCCGGCTTGAGGATTGAGGCGCGCTGGCGCGCAGCGTCGCTGAGGAAGCCGTACTCCCCTCGCGACGCCTCGGCCGCATCGAGCCGCCCCGCCACGCGGAACGAGGCGTTGGCGGTGACGCGCCGCTCGATCTCGCTCGCCGTCTGCTGCGCGCCGATGAGGATCACGCCCAGGCTGCGGCCGCGCTCGGCGATGTCGAGGATGACTTCCTTGATCGGGCTCCATCCCTCCCGCGGCGCGTACTTGTTCAGCTCATCGAGCACCAGGAACACAAGTGGGCGCTTGCGCCCCTCTTTCTGCTCAACGAGCCGCTTCACAACAACGCCGACAACGAAGCGCTTTGCCTTGTCATGCAGATCGTTGATGTCGATGACGTTGACCTGGCGATTCTGGCCCGCACCGTCCGCATCGATGATGCGGATCGTGTGCTCCACGATCTGCTCGCGCGTCATGGCGCGGATCAGGTGACCCACGTGGTACTTCGCGTCGTGCAGCCGGCGCATGAATGCCTGCTGCGTGCCACCCGTCTCTGCCTGCGCGGCTGCTTCAATGTGCATGTCGATGGCATCAACCAGCGCGTGGAAGTCTCCGCATACCGTGTCGCCGACGGTGACGCGGCCAAGCTCATCTGGCGTCGCTTCGTACGCGAGCCAGCGCTCCACCGCGCGGATGGTCGAGGAAAGCCGGCTCGTCTCATTGTCCCCCTCCGCGAACAGGAAGCCCAGCATGTTGTCGCGGCAGAACTCCTCGAGCGACCAGCAGTACGGGATCGTCCCGGACGGACGGCTCACCGATGACGACACGATCTGGTCGACGCCCTTGCGCGCCGGCGACCAGATGCTCACGCTCTTGAACGGCCCCGGCTCGAGCTTGAGCTTCGCGTACTCGTCACGCGCGCCCTCGTCCAGCTTCTTGTTGGCCTTGTCGAGGAAGAGCAGGTCTTCGCCCTTGACGTTGAAGATGATCGACTTGGTGGTGTGCGCGTGCTCACCCAGCGCACCTGAGCCGTAGAGCGAGTAGAGCAGGAAGAGCGCGTACGAGGTCTTGGTCGCGACGCCCGATACGCCCGAAATGTTCATGTGCGCGCCGCGCGTGCCGTCAAGAAACTCCAGGTTGCCGTACACCGCCTGCCCATCCCGCGACGTGCCGGCGATGAACGACGTGCCGTCGGCAAGCATCTTGTCGAAATACAGCGCCTTCTCCCGCTGGGCGCCCTCGCTCCGGTACACCGCCTGTCCCGGGAAGGGAGCGATGAAGATCTCCGGCTCCACCCGCGTCACCGTGACGTGCGCCGCGTTGGCGATGTCGACCGGCAGCAGCTGCTTGGCCGCAAGGTCGGCGTCGGAGTCAAAGCGCGCTCCCTCGTATTTCGACCGCACCTGGTCCACCACGCCGTGCACTTCGATGCGCTGGCCGTCCGGGAGATCGATTGGCACGGTGACCACGTCGTCCAGCTGGAGATACCGATCAGGATCGACCCAGACCCAGAACTCCAGCGCCAAGGCGGCATCCGTGCCAATGACGCGGCCCACCGGCGCGGCGCTCATGCAGCCATCTCCCGCAACGCCTCGCCGAGCCGCCGGCGCAGATGCTCGGAGTCACCCAGCCGCCTCCGCAGCCAGCCCTCCAGGCGGCCGACCGGGAGCAAGTTCTGCGGAGCGCGGGCGTCACGCGCCGGAGACGACGCGTAACTGCAGAGTTGCGCCGCCGTGTAGTCCGCCACGCGAATCGCCTGCTCAATGCCAGCGGCGTCGTCCATCTCCAGCACCGCCAGCCCCTGCTGCGCGATATCCCACGCGCCCGGCGTGCGCAGGCAGACGAACCAGCGATAGTACGTCCGCTCGGAGCGCTGGACCTTGTACAGCGGCGTCCGTTGCCCCCGTTCCAGTGACGCGAGCACACGGGCATGGCGCTCGCCGTTGAGCTCGATGCGGTGTGGCGTCTTGATCAGCCCCACGACGCTCGGTGAAACCACCGGCGGCAGCCGTCCGTCGACGACGATCACGCCCGGAAGAGCGTCCATCGCCTCATGCACGACCTGCAGCTCCAGATCCGCGCGCAGTTGGTTGAGCTTGTGATCGAGCGCCGCCGGATCGTCCCCCGCGGCCGAGAGCGGTTCAAACGTGAACTCCCCGCTGTGTGAGGAGATGGTCACCGAGGGTGGCAGGTGCCCGGCGCCCAGGATCACCCGGCGCTCGATGCGGGTGAACCGGAAGGGCTCGCTCGACCACGGCGCGACGGCCGCGGCCGCGCACGATGCCACGATCCCCGGCGTTGGCCACAGCCCGGCATCGAACTCCGCGAACACCCGCGCGTGGATCTGCTGTACGCCGTCGATGAACGTCAACCGCGGCTCGTCGGGAGCCGCGCGCGGCCCGACCGCCGCCCAGTCAGACATCTCGACGGTGTCATCGATGGTGACCGCGGGGTCGTCGTCGATCTCTGCCTCGACGATCGACTCGCGTGTCGGCGGCCGCATGTCAAGCTTCAGTCTCACCGTTGCCCCGGTTTGGTTGGTGTAGCGCGTATCCTACCATTCCCGAGCGACGGGCGTGAAGGCAACGTAAGGTCGCCCATGACGCGCCCGAAAGCGCGGACGTTGACGAGCTATTTCTTTCCGCCGATCGATGGGCAGGCGCCGCGCGTTCGACTAAGATAGCCGGGCACCCCGCCCGAACGGAGCGCTATGCGACAGGCCCGATGGGGGATCGCTGCGGCCCTGCTGGTGCTTGCGGCCATTTTGAACACGCCGGACAGCACGGCAGCACGAGGGGACACTGCGTCCCCTGGCGAAGCGGTGCACGTCATCATCTCGCTGCGAGATGAGCCGGCGCTGCGCGGCGACCCTGGCCGCTACCGAGCCGACCTTGGCCAACGCGCCGCCCGCGTGAGCGCGGCGCTGCCGAAGGGCGCGCGGATCCTCCGCACACACGCGGCCGTCCCCGCTCTCGTCGTCGCGTTGCCCGCCTCGGCGAGCGCGGCGCTCGCGCGACACCCGGACGTAGCCGGCGTCACGCCGGATGTGCCGATCCATGCCACGCTCGACGAATCGGGTGCGCTCATCAACGCGGACGACGCCCACGCGCTGACCGGCATCACCGGCGCAGGCGTCACCGTAGCCGTGATGGACACGGGCATCGATACGGACCATCCGGGCCTGGCCGACGATCTCACCGGGCAAGCCTGCTTCCTCATCGCCGGTGGCTGTCCCCAGTCGTCCGGCGTCACCGGCGGCTGCCCCACCGGGGCCACCACCACGACCGGCGTCTTCGCCGAGGACGGGCACGGCCACGGCACGCACGTCTCGGGCATCATCTCCGCAGGCGGACACGACGGCGGCCAGGATGTCGGCATCGCGCCCGGCGCGTCTGTGAAGGCCTTCAAGATCCTCAACGACTGCGGACAGGGTGACATCAGCAATATCGTTGCGGCGTTCGATGCGATCCTGCTGTCGCACCCGGACGTGGATGTCATTAACATGAGCGTCGGCGATGGCACGAGCAACGCGCCGGGCACCTGCGATACGCGCATCCCCGCCATGACCGCAGCCGTGGAGACGGCGCGGGCCGCCGGCATCATCACCTTCGGCTCGTCCGGCAACTCTGGCTCGAAGGCGGGCATCGGCTATCCCGGTTGCATCAGCGCCGTCGTCTCGGTGGGCGCCGTGTACGATGCCGCGTTCAACCAGCTCGCGTGGTCGCCATGCACAGACATCAACGTTGCGCCCGATGATGTCGTGTGCTTCTCCCAGTCGGGTGCTGACCTGGACCTCCTCGCGCCCGGGGCGCTCGTCGAATCAGCGTTCCCCGGCGGCCTCTACCTGAACCTGGCAGGCACGTCCATGTCGTCGCCCGCGGCCGCCGCGGTCGCGGCCCTCGTGCTCGAGGACACGCCCGGACTCGCGCCCACGGCGCTCGAGACGCGCATCAAGGTGACCGGCGTGCCCGTCACCGATGCCGCGAACGGAATCACCACCTGCCGCGTCGACGCGTTGAAGGCGGTGCGCTACCTGGGGCCGCTCTGCCAGGCGTCGCCGCTCGACACTGACGGCGACGGCTGCAGCGACGCCGAGGAGGCGACGTTTGACGTCGAGCATGGCGGCAGGCGCGACCCGCTCGAGTTCTGGGACTTTTTTGACGTCGACGGGGACGCGTCCATTGACCTCAGCGATGCGCTCAGCGTGCTCTCGTACTTCGGCGATCCCGCGCTGCCGGCGACGCCGGGTGACCTGCGCGACCGCATGATCCCGGACCCCGGGCAGCCGTGGCGCACCGCTGAGGCCAACGACGGTGTCGATCTGGGTGACGCGCTCAACAGCCTTCGCTCATTCGGACACGACTGCTCCGGCGCGCCGTAGCTACTCCGAGAGCCGCGAGAACTGCACGAGCGCGTCCTCGTCGTAGACGCCGGCGAGCGCCTTGGCGGAGAGGTCCGCCCGGACGAACCTCCCCTTGATCTCGCAGCTGTTGCCGCTGCACTTGCCCGCGTCGTAGCCCTCCAGGTACACGAGCGCGAAGCCGGTGATCGTCGCGGGGTCGGATGCTCCACTGCCGAAGTCATCGACCACCGGGATGATGATCACGCGCGTTCCGCCGCTCCCGCCCGGCAGCCAGGGGTTGCAGCCCGGATTCAGTCGGTACACGCCGCTGTCGTTCGGCCCGCTGAACGTCTCACCGAAGCTGTCGCACTGGGCGCTGGCGCCGTTCATCCGGTGGTCGACGCCGTCTCTCGTCGGCCCGATGAGGTTGCCGGTCTGGGGCGTGCAGTCCGGGCCATCGCATTCGGGCGCGGTCTCGGCGCATGATTCCGGATACGTGCCGGGACAGGCGCCCGGCGAGCAGTTCGGCGTCCCCTCGGCGCAGGCGTAGGCCGTGCTGCCATGCTTCACCGAGGTCTCATAGGTCTGCGCGCCGGGACCGTCGATGCGTATCGCGCCAAAGTTGCCATTCTCGCCTCCGTCAGCGTCGTACTTCAGCGTGACCAGTGCGCCGTTGCCCGCGGCGTCGACCGTCGCCTGCGTCACCGTCCATGGCACGATGCCGTTGCTCCCCCCGTATGAGGCCTTGATAGCCGCGGAGCGCCCTTCCACCTCGCGGCTGTTGACCCCCAGCACGTTGATGAAGTGGAAGCGGTGATCGCGCTCGATGATCACGCGCACCTTGGGATTCGGCACTCCCGGCGACACCGCGTAGAACCGCAACGTCAATTCGTCCGGATCGATATCGTTGTCGGCCGCCCAGTTCAGCGCCACCGTGTTGGCCGCATCGACATCGGGCAGCTCCTGCGCCGCCGCCAGCGCGATCGCATCCGCCGCGTTCTGGAGATGGCGCCGATTCGCGGCGTACGTGCCGACATCGATCGCCAGGCCGGCCATGCCAACCAGCGTCGGGAGCAGGATGGCGAAGATGATCAGGACCTGTCCGCGTTGGGACCACGCGCTGCGCATGGCGAACCGCCTCGCAAGAAACGGCCGCTGCGGCCACCCCGTCGCAGTGGACCGGGCATCTCGGTCTACCCCACCCTAAGCATCGGACGGCCGCCCGCTTCCCGTAGGGCCGTCCATGCGGCCCCGCCCGATGCTTCCCCCCACGGCCGCGCGCATGGTCAAATGGGCGCCATGCAGATGCCTCGCGTCTTCATCCCCACCGGCTCAGGCGAGGACGATCTCGCCCAGTACTCCCGCGCGGCCGAGGCCGCCGGCATCGATGGCGTGTTCGTGGGCGACCATGTCACCTTCTACGGCACCGGAGGCGACGGCCTCATTCGGCTCGCCGCGATGGCTGCCGTCTCCAACACGCTCCTGTTGCAGACGTGCGTGTACCTGTTGGCCCTTCGGCACCCCACCCCCGTGGCGCTGCAGTGCGCGATGATTGATCGGATGTCGAAGGGGCGGCTGGTCCTCGGTGTCGGCATTGGCGGCGAGGATCCGAACGAGTGGTGGGCGTGCGGGGTCGACCCGCGCACCCGTGCACGCCGCACGGACGAATCACTGCAGATCCTCCGTTCCCTTTGGACCAACGAGGAGACGACCTTCACCGGCACGTACTTCAAGCTCGACCGCGTACGGATGCGTCCCAAGCCCTGGCGTCCCGAAGGCGTGACGCTGCAGGTGGGTGGGCGCTCCGATGCCGCCCTGCGCCGCGCCGGCCGCTACGCCGATGGCTGGACAGGGATCTGGTGCTCGGTCAAGCGCTTCAACGAAGCCGGCGAGAAGCTGGCCGAGTTCGCGCGGGAAGGGGGGCGTGAGGGCGTGCGGCTGCCCCGCGGGATGCAGGTCTGGATGGGCGTCGATGCCGATCCGGCGCAGGCGCGCGCGAAGGTGTCCGCCAGCATGGAGGCGTTCTACCGGCTTCCATTCTCGGCGTTCGAGAAGTACACGCCGGCCGGGACGCCCGAGCAGGTAGCCGAGTTCATCGCGCCGTATGTCGAGGCAGGCTGCGAATGGGTGAACTTCGTCGTGGCCGATGCCCCGGACGCCGTGCTCGAACGCTCGATCGCCGTCCGGGACGCGCTCCGCGCCATCTGCGCGTGACCTGTGCCGTACTGCGCGGGGTCCGGCGAAGCTCGGTCATACTGTCTGCGTGCGGATCGGCATCGTCGCAGACGTCCACTGCAACCACGAGGCACTGGCCATCGCGCTCGACCGGATGGGGCCGGTCGATGAGCTGCTCTGTGCGGGTGACGCCGTGTACCAGTTCCGGTTCTCGAACGAGGTGATGGAGCTGCTGCGCGAGCGCGGCGCGCGGTACATCCTGGGCAACCACGAGCAGACCTTGCTGAGCCGCTGGGGTGAGCGAGCGCGCCAGGCGGACTGGGTTCGCGCCGATGCCATGGACTACATGGCGGCCCATCCCCCGGCGATCGAGACGCGCGTGAACGGCAAGGCGCTCGTCATGGTGCATGGCAGCCCCTTCGAGCCGCACAACGAGTACATCTATCCGACGAGTCCGGCGCTTCGCCGTCTGGCTCAAATCGATGCCGACTACATCGTGCTGGGCCACACCCATTACCAGATGGCCGAGCGCGTGGGTCGTGCGCTCGTCATCAACCCCGGCTCGGCCGGCGAGGCGCGCGATCCCCGTAACGGGTTCCGGCTCTCCTATGCCGTGCTCGATACGGCGTCCGGCGAGGTCACATTCGACGATTTCCAGGATCCGACGCGGGCGCCGATCGATCCCGCGATCATCCCCGGCACCGCGCTCGAGCGTCACGCAGCGCCGCGCGAGGATCCGCCGAATCCCAATTTCTGGTTGCCGTCGTAGAACGCCGTGTCCGTCGATCTCCACTGAAATCGGTATTGGCGGATGCGATTGAAGCCGGGGCGGCTCATTCGCACGCGCCCGCGCGCCGTTCACACAATGCTAAGAAACCGATAACCGAAGCTTGGAAATATCGCGCGGCCTGCTGCGATGTTGTCTGCGTGGGTCAGGCAGCAATCGCTGTTGGTCTTGCGCATGCTGGTCGCCAGAGGGGTTGGACAAGGATGTCGTGCGAACGGGCCTGGTGGGATTACGTTGCGTCCGTCAACGCGCACATCGCCGCGCAGCAGGAGTTCCTTGATCTCGCGGGACTCATGTTCGGAGGCATGACGCCGCGCGATTCGCTCCTGCTTTCATACGAAGAAGTGCAGGAGTTGCTCGATGCCATCGGCAAGATGGATGCGACGCTGCGCGAGCAACGCCGCCAGCTCGAGACCTACTACGCCGCCATGCGGGAGCACGGAGGCTACTCGCCGGGCGTGGGCGACACGCTCTAACGCACGCGTCGGAGCACGAAGTGACCGTCCTGGGGGCCGCGCGCGCAGGGATGAGCAGCGCGGCGCCTCAGCGCCCCGCCTCGACTCGCTCGATCGCTGTCGCATCGCGCTTCCAGCCAGGATGGTGCCGCTGCCAGGTGGCGCCAAACACCGCCCCCAGCGCGAGCGGCGGCACGACCGTCAGGAACCGATAGATCAGCACCGCGGCCACCGCCTCGGCGTTTGGGGCGCCGAAACCGACCAGCGCACCGGTAAGTCCCAGCTCGATCACCCCAAAGCCGCCCGGCACGATCGGGATCGCGCCGAGCACCCGTACCAGCGACCATGCCGCGAAGGACTCGATGAATGTCACCTCCTCATTCGTTACGCCCGTCGCGCGCAGCGACACGATCAATGCCACGTAGACGGTGTAGTGCCCGGCGAGCGTCGCGACCGTGATCCAGTGCCAGCGGGCGCGCAGCAGCTCGATGGTGTCGCGCCGGAATCGCACGAATCCATCGCCCGAAAGGCCGGGTGGTTCGCGGCGGACCAAGGCGAAAACGTTCCGGAGCACGCGTGCGGCCACATCGCCAATCCAGCGTGCCTGGCTGTCGCTCCGCAGGCCGATCGCGAAACCGATGACGATCGCTGCGAACAGCGCGAAACCGATCCACGCCATGGTTTCCAGCACCGGGCTGCGCCCGCCTTCGCGCGTGAGCAGCAGGATCGCGACCGCGGGTGTGCCGAAGATCACGAACTGGTTCCAGACCGACGTCACCGCGACGGCAAGCGTGACCGCCCTCCCGCGGAAGCCCCACCCGCGCAGCATGGCGAACTGAAAACCGGCCCCCACGAACGCGCCGCCCGGCGCGATGTACGTTGAGGCGTTCGACGCAAGCGAGACCGCCAGCGCTGCCCGGTACTGCAGCCCCGGCAGCGCTGCCATCAGCGGCGGCCCAAACGTCGCCACGTTGAGCACGGCGGCGATCGTCAGCGCGACCCACCAGTACCAGCCGAGGCCCCTGGCGACGCCCCAGACGTCCCGGTAGTCGGCGATGCGCGGCAGCACGACCAGGAAGATGACGGCCACAAAGATCGCGCCGAGAACCGGGAGGACGAGTGAGCGCCAGCGTCGTCGGAACTCCCCGCGAAGGTTCGGCACGCTTGAGCATACCCCCGCGGCCCGCGACATCGACCGTGCGCCGGGGAACCGTTACGCTTCGAGCAACCACACGTTCCAGAGGCGCATGGCCATGCAATTCACACTCACGGAAGAACAGCGGCTCATCCAGGACACCGCCCGCCGCATCGCGCGGGAGGTGGTCGCGCCGAGGGCGGCCGAACTGGACATCACGGGAGAGTACCCGCACGACATCTTCGCTGCGTTCAAGGCGTCTGGGTTCACCGGCCTGACGATCCCACAGCAGTACGGCGGCTCCGGCGCGGGGATGCTGCCGCTGGCCCTGGCCGTCGAGGAGGTCGCCAAGTACTGCTGCGCATCGGGGCTGATGCTCCTGTTGTCCGCGCTCCCCTCGCAGCCGGTGATGATCGGTGGCAGCGAGAAGCAAAAGGAGTGGATCGGCCGCGGCATCGCCTCAGGCGAGTTGAAGGGCGCCTTCTGCCTGACCGAGCCGAATCACGGCTCCGACGCGGCCAACCTGGAAACGCGCGCCGTCAAAGACGGCGACGACTACATCATCAACGGCGAGAAGATGTACATCTCCGGCGGGACTGTGGCGGACTACGTCGTCTGCTTCGCCCGCACGAACGGCACGCCCGGGCCCAAGGGGATCAGCGGCTTCATCGTTCCGACGGACACGCCGGGGTTTCGGGTGGCCGGCCAGGACCGCAAGATGGGCGTTCGCGGCGTGCCCACCGCCGATATCGTGTTCGATGACTGCCGCGTGCCGAAGGACTACCTCATCGGCGGCGAAGAGGGGCAGGGATTCAACCACGCCATGCTGACCCTGAACTCGTGCCGGCCGGTCGTCGGCGCCCGCGGGTTGGGCCTCGCCGAGGGCGCGATGAGCTACGCGCTCGAGTTCGCGCGCAACCGCATGGCGTTTGGCAAGCCGATCGCAGACCTGCAGGCCATTCAGTTCATGTTTGCTGATATGGCCATCGCCATCGAGGCGTCGCGCATGCTGGTCTACCAGGCCGCCTGGCGGGTCGACCAGGGCTGGTACACGCGCGAGTATGCCGCGTACCTGTCGATCGCCAAGGCGTACGCGACGGAGACGGCCGTCAAGGTGTCGAGCGACGCGCTCCAGGTGCTGGGCGCGCAGGGGTACATGATGGACCACCCGCTCGAGCGGCACTATCGCGATGCCCGCCAGCTGATGATCGTCGAGGGAACATCGCAGGTCCAGCGCGTCGTGATTGCGCGCGCGCTGCTCGAGCGTGAGCTCGTGTACCCCTAGCGGAGGCGACAACGATGCCCGCAACGTCCGAAGCCAAATGCCCCCGCTGCAGTTCTGACGACATCGAACCCATCCGCGTCGAGACCGTCGATGAGGGCGACGCGCTAACCGCGGACGTCGCGCCCCCGGCCGCTGATCCCCCGAACATGCGCTGCAACGCCTGCGGCCACACGTGGTGGGCCCCAGACTACGAGCGCTCATGAGCCCCGCGCATGCAGCCGTCGTTCATCGCGTCTCGCTGGTGGTGCCACGGACCCGCGATGCCCTCCGGGACTTCACAGGCGACCGATGCGCGCCCGTGCACCAGGTGCTCGACCACACCAACACCCCGATCGCGAACGTCGCTGGCCATGGCCTTGACCTGTCCGCAAGGCTCTGGTGGGAGGAGCACGACACGTGCGCATTGCCCTGATCGGACAGGCGGCATTCGGCGAGGCGGTGTTCCGCGCCCTGCGCGATGCCGGTGAGCAGGTTGTCGTCGTGTCGTCGGTGCGCGGACCGAAAGAGCGTCCGGACCCCCTCTACGCCGCCGCCAGGGCGGAGGGCGTGCCCGTCTACTCGACGGCCAGGCTCAAGCACCTCGACGTGCTGGATCGGTACCAGGCGACACAGCCTGACCTGTGCGTCATGGCCTTCGTGACGCACATCCTCCCCGAACCCGTCATCCACTCTCCGCGTCATGGCACCATCGAATACCACCCCTCGCTGTTGCCCCGGCACCGCGGCCGAAGCGCGATGCACTGGGCGATCCGCATGGGCGACACGCGGACCGGGCTGACGGTGTTCTGGGTCGATGAAGGCATTGACACCGGCCCGATCCTGCTCCAGCGCGAGGTCGACATCGGCTCTGACGATACGGTCGGCTCGCTCTACTTCGACAAGCTCTACCCGATGGGCATCGATGCGCTCGTTGAGGCGGTGCGCATGGTGCGGGAGGGGACAGCGCCGGCCATACCGCAGGATCCCGCGCTGGCCACGTACGAGCATCCGGCCGACGATACCAACAGCGCCATCCTGTGGGACGAACCGGCGCAGCAGGTCTACAACCTCGTCCGCGGCTCCATCCCCACTCCCGGCGCGCACGCCCGGCTCGGCGGCCTCCTCGTGCGATTCTGGGAGGCTCGATTCGCGCCGGTCGCGCTTTCGGGCGCGCCGGGTACCGTGCTCAGCATTGGTGAGACAGTCGATATCGAATTGCACGGGGGGGTGCTGCATGCCAGGCGCCTCTCGCTTGATGGCGGGCCAAAGCTCCCCGCCCCCGAGTTCGCTCGGGAGGCTCGCCTCCGTCCCGGCGACCGCTTCGCTGACGGTCGCCTGGATTGAAACGTCACACCCGTCACTTTCGGGCGGGCGGCGCCGTTAGACGACATGAACAAGCGGCCTGCGGGTGCCACCCCCATTGGCCCGCAGTCCGCTGGTTCGACCCTGACAGCCTGACGGCCGTCGGGCGCGGATCACCCCCATCGCCGCGTCCGTCCGGCCGTCAACCCTTTTTCCTGAACGATCGCTGCATCCCGCCGCGCGCAAGCGGCAGGCCCTCGCCTGCCGCTTGCTTACCTCAACCCGGGGCTATGACGCGCTACGTCAGCACGCGCCGTCCGAACAATGCCTTGTACACCAGCAGGATGAGCACGGCGCCCACGATCGCCAGGAAGATCGTCCCAATGTCGAAGTCATCCACGCCGTTGCTCAACCCGATCGCCACCGCCAGGAAGCCGCCGAGCAGCGCGCCGGCGATGCCCAGCAGGATCGTCAGGATGAACCCGCCGATGCCCCCGCCGATCGGGTCATCCTTCACCAGCAGCTGCGCAATGGCCCCGCCGATCAGACCGACGATGATCCACGCAAGAATACCCATCTGCTTACCTCCTCTTTCGTGAGGGCAGTCTCACCCGAAGCCGCCTTCGCCGCGGTAACGTACGCGCATCAAGTTCTTGCACGATCATCGCATCTCCGCGCTTGAGGCACGGCGGACGCCCAGCGCCGCCCTGACGCGATCTGTCAGCAGACGGTCCGAACAAAGGTGCTATGATAGAGACCCGCGGTTCTCGGACGGAGCGCTGTGGTATCCCCGTGTTCCGGGAGTCTCGAACACCCATGCCACTCGACGCGATCGTCGTCAAAGGCGCACGCGAGCACAACCTCAAGGATATTGACGTCACGATCCCTCGTGACCGTCTCGTCGTGATCACGGGCCTCTCCGGGTCCGGTAAGTCGTCACTGGCTTTCGACACGATCTACGCCGAAGGCCAGCGCCGCTACGTCGAGTCGCTCTCCGCCTACGCGCGGCAGTTCCTGGGTCAGATGGAGAAGCCGGACGTCGATCACATCGAGGGGCTGTCGCCGGCGATCTCCATCGACCAGAAGGGCGCTTCGCACAACCCGCGCTCCACGGTCGGCACCGTCACCGAGATCTATGACTACCTGCGGCTGCTCTACGCCCGGGCCGGCACGCCCCACTGCCCTGCCTGCGGCCGCCCGATCGAGCGCCAGACGGTGCAGCAGATTGTCGATGCCATCGTCTCCATCGAGCCGGGCAAGCGATTGATGATCCTGGCGCCCGTCATCCGGGACCGGAAGGGCGAACACCAGCACGTATTCGAAGATGCGCGCCGGGCCGGCTTCGTGCGTGTCCGCGTCGATGGCCGTATCCGTGACCTGGGCGAGGAGATCGATCTCGACAAGAAGAAGAAGCACAGCATCGAGGTCGTGATCGACCGCCTGATCACCGAGGGTGCCGACGGTGACGGCACCGCCTCGAGCACGAGCCGGCTGGCTGACAGCATCGAGCAGGCGCTGAAACTCGGCGGCGGCATCGCCATCGTCGACATCCAGGGCGAGGGCGAACGCACGTACTCGGAGCACTACGCCTGCGCCTACGACGGCACCAACATCGGCGAGATCGCGCCACGCAACTTCAGCTTCAACAGCCCGCATGGGGCCTGCCCGGCTTGTACCGGCCTGGGCGTGAAGATGCAGATCGACCCGACGCTCATCGTGCCGAACCGCAACCTGTCCATTGAGCAGGGCGCCATCGCGCCATGGGCGCGCGGCACCGATGGCACCTGGCGCATGCGCATGGTGCGGGCGCTCGCGAAAAAGCACGGCTTCCGCACCGATGTACCCGTCAAGGACATGAAGAAGCAGCATCTCGACCTCGTCCTTTACGGCGATGAGGACAAAATCACGGTCACGTACACGTCATCCAGCGGCCACACGAAGAAATGGCAGACGACCTACGAGGGCGTGATCCCCAACATGGAGCGGCGTTTCAAGGAGACCGACTCGGACTACATCCGCGCCGAAATCGAAAAGTACATGGCCGCCGTGCCCTGCGAGACCTGCGGCGGCGCCCGCCTGAAGCCGGAGAGTCTCGCCGTCACCGTGGCCGGCATCAACATCGCTGAAATGACGGCGATGGACGTGCGCGAGGCGATCACATGGGTCGAGCGCCTGCAGTCGAGCGACACCCCGCTGAACGAACGGGAACAGATCATCGCGCGGCAGATCCTGAAGGAGATCCGCGAGCGCCTGACCTTCATGTTCGACGTCGGCCTGGATTACCTCACGCTGAACCGCGCGGCCGGCACGCTCTCGGGTGGCGAGGCGCAACGCATCCGGCTTGCAACGCAGATTGGCTCCAGCCTCATGGGCGTGCTGTACGTCTGCGATGAGCCCAGCATCGGCCTCCATCCCGTCGACGATGCCCGGCTCATCAAGACGCTCGAGCGCCTGCGCGACCTCGGCAATACCGTGCTCATCGTTGAGCATGACGAAGCGATGATGCGCGCCGCCGACCACATCATCGATATGGGACCCGGCGCCGGCGAACACGGCGGTCACATCGTCGCTGAAGGTCCGATCGATGCGATCATGGCGTCCCAGACCTCGATCACCGGCGCCTACCTCAGCGGGCGCCGCACCGTTCCCCTGCCCGACACGCGGCGAGCCGGAAACGGCGCCGCGATCGTCATCCGCGGCGCGCGCGAGAATAACCTGAAGGACATTGATGTCACTATCCCGCTCGGAGAGTTCGTCTGCATTACCGGGGTCTCCGGTTCAGGCAAGAGCACGTTGATCAACGAGTTGCTCTACAAGAAGGCGGCGCAGGAGCTCTACGGGGCGCGCGACCGCCCCGGCCAAATGGATGCGATCGAGGGGATTGAGCACATCGACAAGGTCGTCAACATCGATCAGTCACCGATCGGGCGGACGCCGCGGTCGAACCCCGCGACCTACACCGGCACGTTTACGCCCGTGCGTGAGCTCTTCGCATCGGTGCCCGAGGCACGGCTCCGCGGGTACACGCCGGGTCGGTTCAGCTTCAACGTCAAGGGCGGGCGCTGCGAGGCATGCGCGGGCGATGGGTACATCGAGATCGAGATGCACTTCCTGCCGGATGTGACAGTGCCCTGCGAGGTCTGCAAGGGGCGTCGCTACAGCCGCGAAGCACTGGAGATCACCTACAAGGGCAAGAGCATCGCCGACGTGCTCGAGATGACCGCTGCGGAGGCGCTGCAGTTCTTCGAGGCAATCCCGATGCTGCGCCGCAAGCTCGAGACCCTGTGCGATGTGGGTCTCGGATATATCCGGCTGGGACAGCCGGCGACCACGCTCTCCGGCGGCGAGGCGCAGCGCATCAAGCTTTCTACGGAGCTTTCGAAGCGGTCGACCGGGCGCACGCTGTACATCCTCGACGAGCCGACGACCGGCCTTTCGTTCGAGGACACCAGGGCGTTGCTCGAAGTGCTGCAGCGACTCGTCGATGGCGGCAACACGGTCGTCGTCATCGAACATCATCTGGACGTCATCAAGAACGCGGACCACATCATCGACCTTGGGCCGTTCGGCGGCGACCGCGGCGGTCAGATCGTGGCCCAGGGCACGCCGGAAGAGGTCGCGCTCGTCGATGAGAGCTTCACCGGGCAATATCTGGCGAAGGTCTTGCCCCGGGAGCGCGTGGCTGCGGCGCAGGCTGCGCGCCTGGCGCCAGGGACGGTCAGGCGGGCAGGCAACGGGAAGTCGTCGCGACGCGCTCCAGCATCCCGGACACAGAACGGCCCGGGCAGCAATGGCGCGGCGCGCGCCAACGGCGCCAGGCCGCCAGCGCCGAACGGGCGGCAGGCAGCACGGCGGCGCTGACCATGGCGGAGCTACCGGATATCCTCGACAAGCAGGCGCTGCTTGCTGCGATCCGTTCGGAGCGGGCACAGCTGGACGGCATCTTCGACCGCATCGAAGATGCGCGCATGCTCTCGGTGGTGCGTGCCGACGGTTGGACTGCGAAAGATATGCTCGCGCACATCACCGCCTGGGAGGAGCGCCTGCTTCGCTGGATCGGCCGCTGGCGCGCCGCCGGCGATCCCCGGCGCCCGGAGCCCGGGGTGAACTGGGATGGCGGCGTGGACGCCCTGAACGCCCGGGACTACGAAACCGCGCGCGTTCAGAGCGTCGCGGAGGTGCGCGCACGCGCCGCGGATGCCCGCGCTCGCGTCGTCGCTGCCGTCCAGAGCCTCGGCGAGGCTGACCTCACCGTGCCGTCGTCAGCGTGGGACGGGCTGACGCTATCGTGGATCGTGCGGGCAAACACCGACGAGCACTACCGCGAGCACCGCGAGGAGATCGAGGCGTGGCTGCGCGATCACCCGCTCTGAGCCGCCGCATATGCCGTCATCCGCTTCCAGAACAGGCGACAGGCGCGGGCCCGAGACGGGCCAGGCCATCCAGGCGTACCGCCTGAAGGGGGCACGTGACGGCTGAACTGCGAGCCATCTTCTTCGACATGGACGGCACGCTTCTCGACTGGCAGGCGGGCATGGAGGAGTCGTGGCTCGCAGCGTGCACGGCCGGATGCGAGCGACTGCCAGGCATCACGCCCGACGAACTCGTTGCCGCAGTCAGCCGGAAACGTGATTGGTTCTGGGCGCATCCGGTCTACAAGCACGAAGGCCGCATGGACCTCGACCGCGCCAGCCGCATCATCGTTACGGAGGCCTTGAGGGCGCTCGGACGAGACGCGCCGGATCTGGCCGCGGCCATCGCAGCCGACTACCGGCGTCGCCGTGACGAGCAGATCGCGCCTTATCCCGGTGCTCTCGACGTGCTGAGGCACTACCGGGAGCGGGGGATGCGCATGGCGCTCATCACCAACGGCAACGCGATCGCGCAGCGCCGCAGCGTGGAGCGCTTCGGGTTGGGCGCCTACTTTGACTGCGTGATCATCGAAGGAGAATTCGGGGTGGGCAAGCCAGATGAGCGGGTCTTCCGCCATGCGCTGGCGTCCTGCGCAGTCGGCCCCGAGCAGGTGTGGATGGTCGGCGACAACCTCGAAGCGGACATCGCGCCGGCGGTGCGGCTTGGCATGCACACGGTCTGGGTAGACGCCGCGGGCCAGGGACATGCGCCTGACCTCGCCCACCCCCCGCATCGTGTGATCCGGCAGGTGGCCGAGTTGATGCATGCAACCTGACCTTGCGCAGCGTGAGCAGGCACAGCCGCTGACAATCGTCGCGGCGTTTGCGGACGCCTTCTCTGCCCACGCTGCCATGCCCGCGCTGTACCGGGTCGGTGTACCGGCCCACGCGGTCACCGTTGCAGGCGGGTCGCGCGCTCCGCAGGCAAGCGTGCCCCACCACGAGCGTGAAGCTGGATTCCTCTGGCGCCTGGTGCTCATCGTCGTGTTCTGGAGCATGGTGGGAGCGGCGGTCGGGGTCGTCATGGGCATCGCGCTCGTGGCGGCCGGCGTGCCGCCCGGCGGTGTGACCGGCGTTGGCATCCAGATCGCCGCCTGGTCGATCTTTGCGCACCTGATCGCCGGCATGTGGGCGGGCTACGCCCTGCTCACCCGCGGCGAGTCACGGCAACCCGTGACGACGGTGCGCGGCGGCCGGGTGCTCGTGCGCGTACACGTTGAGGATGCACAGGGCGTCGTGGTGCAGCAGGTCCTGCGCGCGGCCGGCGCGCTCACGATCGGGGTCTACGGCCCGGACGGGCGACCCGTTGCCCCTACGAAGGAATGAGTTCGTCGGCGTTGAGATCTTCGATCGCGGTTGAGCGACGCCGCAGCCATGCCTGGAACAGCGCCATGCCGCGTTCGTTTGCGGCGTCGAGCGAACCGATGCCAATCACCGTGTAGACGTTGCAGAACAACACCGAGCGCCGGTAGTCCTCCAGTGCCTCATCGAACGAGTACGCGGCATCGCCACCCGTCACGATCTCATGCCACAGGCGCAGGAGCCGCATCTCCTGCGACCGCCGGATTTCCGGCTCGACACAGCTGGACATGAAGTAGCCGATATCGAACGCGCCCCGGCCCTTCGTGGAGATCTGCCAGTCGATCGCTGCGATCGCGCCGTTGCCGAAGAAGATGTTGTCGAGCCTCCAGTCCCCGTGCAGGATGGTCCGCGGCGGACGTGCCAGCAGGTTGAGCAGGTCAACGATATGCGTGCGCATCGCCTCGCCCGCGCGGCGAACGCGTTCCGGCTGGAGCTCACCGAACGTCTGCACGAACGGCTCCCACGCCTCGTTGTAGGCAGGCTCCGCCGAGCACTGCACGGGCGCGTTCACGGCCGGCATCCAGTCGAGCTTCTCCAGCTCGGGGTTCTCCCACCAGCGCCGGTGGAAGTCAGCGACCGACCGCACGACGAGCTCGGCTTCCTCTGCCGAGCACCCGGCCACCTCATCGCCCATCCGTACGTCCTTCAGATCCTCGAGCAGCAGCAGGTAGTCGTCGGCCGCCGGGTCGAGCGACGTGTAGTACACCCGCGGCACGCGAATGCTGCAGTGCTCCGCGATGTAGCGATAGAACCCGATCTCGCGTTCGTAGAACTGGAAGAGCCGGCAGATCTCGCGACCGCCGGGATCGAGTGTTGGCAGTTTGACGATGGCGGAGCCCGGCGCGCCGGTCTCGTCGCGGTCGTACTCCAGGTGCACGCGGGCAAGCTGGCCGAGGAAACCAGCGCCGGCGCCGATCGGTTCAATGCGGCGCGACACCACCCGCGCCTCGCGCACGGCGCCGGTCGATGCCAGCGCATCGCTCAGCCACTCGGGTGTCATGTCCTCCGGGCTGCGCGGCGTAACGGTGCCCAATCTCACCTCCGTAAGCTTGTCTGTCCGCGCATACTACCGTGAAGCGCCGCCGGCAAGAAGATGGTCCTTGGTCAGCCGCCGCGGCGTGCTGGTGGACCTTGGCCACCGCCGTCGTTGTCCTCGGCCGCGCGAGCGCCGGCGTCCTGTTTGCCGAAGCGACGTCCTTCCCAGCCCAGCGATCCGGGCCGGTAGTACACATGGCCCTGCGCCTTGTCAGGCCGGTGCTGCTGCTCAACGACGTGGCCCTCGTAGTCGTGGGCGTACTTATAGCCCTTCCCGTAGCCCATCTGGCGCATCAGCCCTGTCACGGCGTTCCGCAGGTGCAACGGCACCGGCTCGTTCACTGTCGCCTGGACGTCTCGAAGCGCGGCCCCGTACGCGTTGCCGACGCTGTTGCTCTTTGGCGCCAACGCCAGGTAGATCGCCGTCTCCGCCATCGGGAAGAATCCCTCCGGCAGGCCGATGAAGTGCACGGCCTGCTGGCAGGCCGTGGCGATCAGCAACGCGTTTGGATCCGCGAGCCCCACGTCCTCCGATGCAAGGATCACCATCCGGCGTACGATGAAGAGCGGGTCTTCGCCCGCCTCGATCATCCGCGCCAGCCAGTAGAGCGCCGCATCGGCGTCCGACCCCCGCACAGATTTGATGAAGGCCGAGATCGTGTCGTAGTGGGCATCGCCCTGCTTGTCATAAAGATACGTGCGGTGCTGCAGTGCTTCCTCGATGTCCGCGACGCTCACGGTGGGCGGGTTCCCTCCGCGCGCGAGCGCCCCGGCGACTGCCGCCTCGATGGCGTTGAGCGCGATCCGCGCATCTCCGCCGACCGAGGCTGCCAGCGCCTCGATGGCGTCGTCGTCGACGCTCACCCCGCTCGCGCCGAGCCCTCTCACCGTGTCGTTCAGCGCGTTGCGGATGATGCGCTCGATGTCCTCCGGCTCGAGCATCTTCAACGCGAAGACCCGCGAGCGGGAGAGCAGCGGGCCGATCACTTCGAATGATGGGTTCTCCGTTGTCGCGCCGATGAGCGTGACTGTGCCGTCCTCGACGAACGGCAGGATCGCGTCCTGCTGCGCCTTGTTGAAACGGTGGATCTCGTCGATGAACAGCACAGTGCCGCCCGCGCCTTCCCGCAGCCGCTCGCGCGCCTCAGCCGTCACGCGCCGCAGATCCGCCACGCCGGCGGAGACCGCCGAAACCGGCACGAAGGTTGCATCGGTTGAATGGGCGAGGAGGCGCGCCAGCGTGGTCTTGCCCGTGCCGGGCGGACCCCAGAGGATCATCGACGGGAGGTTCCCCGTGTCCGCCAGGCGGCGCAGGATGCGGCCCTCGCCCACCAGATGCTCCTGGCCCACGTATTCTTCGAATGACCGTGGCCGCATGCGCGATGCGAGCGGCGCGCCGGGTAATGCTGCCGATTGGCCGTCATCGTGCGTAAACGCCTGAGCCGCGCGCGCCGGCGCCTTGCCTGCCGTCTTCCGGGGCATACCCACAGTGTACGTTGCAGGCCCGCGGTGTGCCGGGGACGCGACGCCGCTAGATCTCCGATAGCCCGAAGAAGTCGAAGTACCGGTTGAAGATCGTCATGTCGTCCAGGAAGATCAACGCGCCAATCGAGATCACCATCACGCCCATCACAATCTCGACGAGCGGCAACCAGCCCCGGTGTCTGCGCAGGAAGCGCGTGATCGGCAGCACCGCCATGCCGGTGATGATGAACGGCACGCCCAGCCCGGCTGAGTACACCAGCAGCAGGTACGCGCCCCTCGCGACATCGCCGCTTGCCGCCGCCAGCGTGATGATCGCGCCGAGCACCGGGCCGATGCACGGCGTCCAGCCCACCGCGAACGCGGCGCCGACGCCCGCCGAGTTCACATAGCGCAGCGCCGGTCCGCTGCCGGCAACGCCGCCGCTCATCGTCATCATCGCCCCACCTGGGCCGCCGTCGGCGACGGCTATCTGCGGCGCTGCCGCGCGGGTCTCCAGGGTGTACGTGCGGTACAGCCACGGGATACGGATGACGCCGATCATGTTCAGTCCGAGCACGATCAGGAACACGCCGCCGATCTTCGCGAGCAGGTCGACGCGATCGCGGACCAGGTACTGGTCGTCAGCACCGAGCGTGGCAGCGAGGAACCCCACCGACGCGCCGATCACCGTGAAGACGATGCCGAATCCGGCGACGAATGCCACCGCATGCTGCACGACCAGTCGCCGGTCCACTCGCTCGGGCGCAGCGTCATCGGTGAATCCGGCGGCGGTGCCGGTCATGTGCGCCAGGTACGCCGGTACCAGCGGCAGCACGCACGGCGAGAGGAACGAGAGGAGCCCCGCGGCGAATGCGAATGCGAATCCCCACGGACCCGTCAGGTAGTCGACCCAGCCTTCCGTCATGGCCTTACCGTCAATCGCCGAACGGCGAGTCCGCAGGCGCGCCGAACCCCAGCAGTGCCAGCCTCGCCTCGTCGTACCTGGCCTTCGCGCGGGATTCGCGGTTCAGCAGCCCCTTCCACTGATCCCCGCTGAGGTCGCGCGCGCCCTCGAGCAGCACTGCGTGCAGTTCGGCGAGCTTCCGCTGCCAGTCCTCGTACGCGTCCAGGTACGCCTGCCGCCGCGCGTCATCGACCTTCATGCAAGTTCAGCGTAGCGCACCCGGCCTGGCATCACGTCGCCAGCGCTCGCACGCGGGAAACCGCCTCCGGCAACACCGCCAGCACGCGTTCGATGTCGTCCATCGTGTTCTCGACGCCCAACGTCAGACGCAACGAGCCACGGAGGTAGCGCTCCGGCACCCCCATCGCGACCAGCACGTGCGATGGCTCGAGCGACGCTGTCGTGCACGCCGATCCGCTGCTGGCGGCGATGCCTTGCAGGTCGAGCTGCAGAAGCACCGCCTCGCCTTCAACGTGCTCGAACGCAAAGCTGGCATTGTTCGGCAGCCTGCCTGCGCCGTCCCGCGGACCCGTGATGATCGCGCCTCCAATGCGCTCCGGGATCTGCTCCAGCAGCCGGTCTCGCATCAGCGTGAGGTGCGCATTGCGTTCGGCCCGCTCGTCCTCGGCAAGGCGCAATGCCGTCGCGAGCCCCACGATCCCCGCCACGTTCTCCGTCCCGGCGCGGCGGTTGCGCTCCTGCGAGCCGCCTACTGTCTGCGGAGCGAAGGGTGTCCGCCCACGTACGTAGAGCGCCCCGACCCCCTTCGGCCCGTAGAACTTGTGCGCCGCAATCGACAGCAGGTCTACGCCCAGCGCGTCAACATCGAGCGACAGGGCGCCCGCAGCCTGCACTGCGTCTGTGTGCACGGCGATCCGCTCGTCGTGCGCCTTGACGATCCGTGCCGCCTCGGCGACCGGTTCGATCGTCCCCACCTCGTTGTTCGCGTACATGATGCTGACCAGCACCGTATCCTCGTCGAGCGCTTCGCGCAGCGCGCCAAGATCCACGAAGCCCTCGCCGTCCACCCGCAGGTAGGTGACCCGCACGCGTTCGTGTTCGAGCGCTTCCGCCGCGTGCAACACCGCGTGATGCTCGATGCGCGTGGTGATCACATGCGGTGGTGCGCTGATGCCGCGCGCGGCGCGCGCTCGCCGCGCGCCCTCGACCACGCCGCGCAGCGCAAGGTTGTCGGCCTCCGTACCGCCGCTGGTGAAGATCACCTCGTTCGGCTTCGCGCCGAGGATCTCGGCGACCGTGCGCCGCGCCCCATCCAGCCCCTTCCGTGCCTCCCGCGCTTCGGCGTAGATGCTCGAAGGGTTACCCCACGCCTGCGTCAGATACGGCAGCATCGCGCTCACGACGCGCGGATCACAGGCTGTGGTCGCCGCGTGGTCCAAGTAGATGCGTCCGGGATGTTGTGTCATCGGAATGCCGGCTGCGCGCCGCTTCGATTCGGTGGGCGACGCCCGGACGACTACACCCTAGCACCTCCGCGACCGGCCCGCCGATGTACTAGCCACGCTTGCCGGAGAAGTCCGCCTTGATCGCATCGAACAGCCCCGGCTCCAGGGCGACGTCCACGCCGGTCATCGCCAACGCTTCCGCCGCCCGCAGCATCCCTTCGTGCGCGGCGTCGGTGACGGCCGCCGCCGTGAACTCAGGCGAGTGCGTCAGCACCGGCTGTCCTACAGAGAAGTTCGGATGGATTGCCGGCACCATCTGGCTCACGTTGCCCATGTCGGTGCTGCCGGTGGTCAACTCGCGCAACTCGATGAACTGCATGCCCAGGGCCTCGCCGTTGCGGCGGTAGGCCTCGACCATCGGCTTGTTGTTCTTCATCGGTGCGTATTCGGCGTCTTCGTGCCAGTCCATCCGCAGTTCACAGCCGGTCGCCAGCGCGCCCGCCTCGAAGCAGTGCCGCACGCGCTCCTTGAGTTGCTCCAGGTACCACGGTTTGAGCGCCCGCACGTAGAACGCGCCGCGCGTCATCTGCGGGACGATGTTCGGCGCCTCACCACCGTGGGTGATGATCCCATGGATGCGCGCATCACGGCGGATGTGCTGGCGGAGTTGGGCGATCGCCTGGTAGGCGGTGACAATCGCGTCAAGCGCGTTCACGCCCTGCTCCGGAAACACCGACGCGTGCACGGCCTTGCCGCGATACTCCACGTCCACGTGCGCGACGCCGAACATCGGCGCCTCCGCCAGATCGATCGGCCCGGCGTGCGCCATCATCGCCACGTCGATATCGTCGAAGCAGCCGGCCTTGATCATCGCGATCTTGCCGCCGTTGCCCTCCTCGGCCGGCGTGCCCAGGACGACCACGCGCGCGTCGCCCGGCTCGAGGGCCGCACACAGCGCGGCGGCGGCGCCGACGCCGGCCGTCCCGATCAGATTGTGCCCGCAGGCGTGGCCGATCTCCGGGAGCGCGTCGTACTCCGCGCAGAGCGCGATCGTGACGGGGCCGTGCCCCCGCTCGCCTCGGAACGCCGTCTCCAGCCCGTACGCGTGCTCGATGACCTCGAACCCCTGCGCGCGGATGAAAGGCACGAGCTGCGCGTACGCGTGACGCTCCTGCCAGGCGAGCTCAGGGTGCGCGTGGATCTCCTTCGACATACGGATCAGCTCCGGCGCCAGCTCCCGCACCTTCGCCCGCGCCCGATGCTTGGCCGCCTCGATCTTCCCGCTCACGTCGGTGGTCATGACGCTGCTCCGTCAGCGCGCGCAGTACGCGCCGCGTGGCCGCAGCGTAGATCAATCCAGGGCAGGAGGCGACGCTTACCCCGGCGCCGTGAAGCGCGGTGCCATCGTGACGACGCAGGACTGATCGACCGGCGCCTCAGGATCGTCAAAGAACGCTGCCATGATGCTGCGCGCGCATTCGCTGACCAGCGCCCCGTGGCCGACGCCCGGGAACTCGATGAACGTGCTGCGCCACAGGGTCTCGGCAGCGCGTCGGCCGTTCGATGGCGGCGTGATCGGGTCGAACTGACCCGCGAGGACGAGGGTCGGCAGATCGCTCACCACCGGTGCGTTCTCCACCGGCGGGCTGGCCGGCACGCCCCATGTCTGGCAGTCTTCCGAGAAGCTTCTTACCGTCTCCCGTGCATCTTCATCCAACACACGGAAGGTCCGCACCGGCACGATCGCCTCTGGTGGATTGAACGCACCCTCGTCGCGGCACTGAACCGACAGGTACATGCCGATCGCCTCACCCGCGTTGCGGCTGGAGTACGACGCCAGCGTCGAGATCATGCGATAGTCGCCCCGCGCCACCTGCAGGATGCCACGCGGGATCTCAGGGATGATCTCCGTCACGTAGAAGGCGTCGAACAGCAGACGCAGGAAGTCGCCGCCATCGACGTAGACCTCGTACACCGCGCCGTAGCCAACGTCCTCAATTGGCACGATCGCAGGCTCGGACTCGAGCTGCGCGACGACGCGCTGCAGCGTGCCGCGCAGGTCAGGCGCGAACGAACGGCACGTCGCATCGGCGGCGCACGCATCCAGAAACGTGTTCAGCGAGGTCTCGAAACCCGCCGACATCTCGGCGTACATGTTCCATTGCAGCGGCACGGTGGAGTCGAGAACGACGCTGCGGATCATGTCCGGAGCGTCACGCATCGCGGTGAGCGCCAGTCGTGTTCCGTAGGAGACACCGTAGAGGTTGTACCGCTCGTACCCCAGCGCCCGCGCCAGGTCGACGATGTCAGCGGCATTCTCAACGCTGTTGTACGCCTGCAGGTCCACGTTCCGGGAGAGTCGGTCACGGCACTCGGCGAGCAGCACGCTCCCGTCGTCCAGATCGTCGTACTTGGCGATCTGGTACATGAAGTCAAACTCACCGCAGGACAGCGAAGGCGTGGACAACCCTGCGCCACGCTGATCGAAAAAGATGATGTCGCGATTGTCCTGCAGCGGCGCCGCGAACTCGGCATCCCACCACGACAGGTCATCCTCGAGCGCCCGCCCGCCCGGCCCGCCCGCCAGGTAGATGATGGGGTCAGGCGCCTTGTCCACTGACGTCGCGCGCAGGATCGCCACTTCCAGCCGGACCTTTCGTTCTGAGGGCGGGAAACGGCGCTCCGGCACCTCAAGCGTGCCGCAGGAAACGGTGCCGCCGTTCGTCTGGCCGTCCGGCAGGCCGAACCGGCACGGGTGGTATTGGAAGCGCGCGACCCGCTCCGTTGGCGCGGCGACAGGCGTCTCCACCGGCTCCGCCGGCGGCGGCCCCTCGCCGCCGGTCGAGCACGCCACCGCCAGACCGGTGGAGATCCCCAGTAGCGCACTGATCGCACGGACTCCGCATCGGCGGCGCATCGCTCCCACATGGAAGCGTCGGCCTTGCCACCGGGCAGCGTGAGGCCGTGGCCACCCGGAAAGGCAGGGATTCCCTGATTTCCGGCGCAGGGCATCGCCACGCAGAATCGGGCGTGGGCTGCCGATACATCCCCGTGGAGGAGCGAATATGACCGAACGAGCGCACATGTCGTTAGCGGCGGACCTCGAGCGTACGCTCGCGCGCATGGAAGGCGCCCTGGCAGAGGCGGCTGCGGCTGCGGCGGCATTGCGGGAGCTGGCGCCCCGCATCACTGGTATCGATAGCCTGCTGCGACAACTCGAGGCCGCGCTCAGTGGTACCGCCGGCACGGAGACGCCCGGTGCCGCCCCGCTGCAACCCGCCAGCTACTCGCGACCCACGCTGGTCGTTCCCGGAACGCACGGCCTCGGCCTGAATGGAATGCCGTCGCAGCAGCCGGCGCCCGGTGTCGCCGTCGCGTCGCCCGTCCTTCCCGAGCTGGCGCCGGCGCCCAACGGAGCCGCCGAGGCCTCGACGAGCTTCAAGATGGTGTTCGAGAGCGATGGCGAACCGCTCGATCTGCGGGCCGTCGATGACGCACTGACGGCGCACCCGGCTGTGCGCGATGTCGCGCTCCTCGACTACGACGGCCGCCGGGCCACGCTCAAGGTGTGGATCTCCGCATCGGCTTCGCTCGAGGATGTGCAGCGCACGCTCAGAGAGCAGACGTCGCTCCGATGTTCACCGGCCGCGCGCGTAACGATCGTCGCACTCGGCGACGTGGCGTAGGCCGCACACCCGCACCGGACGACAGAGGCGGCGCAGCGACCGCCTCCTCTGTGTGCCGCTCTGCAGTTATGCCGCCTGGCGGTACATCCGCTGCTGCGCAGCCGCGAACAGCGACTGCACATCCACGCCGTCGTCAGGCGCCGTAGCCCAGCCGGCAGCCAGGTGCAGTTCGAGTCCCGGGATCGGACGCGGGCCGTCCAGCGTCAACCCCTGTACCTCAGCGCAGAGCCGGTGTGCGGCCGACTCGGCGCCGGCCGCACTCGCCTCCGCAAGCACCATCGTGTACCCGCTGTCGCGGTAGGCCCCGATCACGTCGATCTCGCGCGCATGCCCGGCCAGTGCCTCACCAAGCCGCTGCATGAGCTGCTCGGTCAGCGTCTCGCCAAAGCGTTCGCGGAGCAGGCGCACGTTGGTGGCCTCCATCACGCAGATCGACACCTCGCGCTGGTAGCGGACCGCCCGCGCGATCTCGCGCTGCAGCTCCGCCTCGATCTTGCGCTCATCGAACACGGCGCGGGTGACGTCAACGGCAGGCGCCGCTTCACCTGCCGCCTGGGCGCTGCGCAGGTTCATCGTCGCGCTTGCCACGTGCTCGGCGAGCAGCCGCAGGCGGTGCGTCTGCATGGTGTGATGCCCGAAGGCAGCCAGCACGCCCACGCGTTCTCCCGCGGACTCCATCGGCGCGAAGCACACCGCCTCGACGTCAGGCATCCCGCCCGCCAGGTCCCCGGCTTCGATCATCAACGGCGCTCCTGTCTCGATGGCCTCCGCGAGCGCGGGCACCAGATCGGGACGCACGCGGGCGCCCGACGCGCCGAGCGCCGCCACCAGTGCCCGCTGTTGCGTGCGGCGTTCCGCGCTCACAGGTTGCATGGGCGTCAGTTCGCCGTCGTCGCCCTCGAGCAACACCAGCGCGTGGCGCGCACCTGCCACACGCTCCGCGGCGAGCGCCGTCGCGTCAGCCAGTCGCCCCTGCGATGGCGCCGCGTGCACCGGCAGCAGCGCCGCCATCGCCACAGCGGCGGCGTCCGCCGGATCGACGAGCGAAACAGGTGCCGGGATCTTGCGAGGCATTGGAATCCCTCCCTGGGCACTGTGCACCTGCCTGAATGATCGGCGGGCACGAGGCGCGCGCGCAGCGTCGCGGACCACCTACGTGTTCTCCCTACGGCGGCTCGGCGCGGGCTCGCTACAATCGAACGCATGGTGCTGGCACGACGACTCCTGCTCGCCGCTGTGGCGTACAGCCTGCCGGCGGCGGCGTTGACCGTCGCCTCCGAGCGGTTGATCCGGCCCCGCATCTTCTACCACGGCGGTTGGCACCCGGAGCCGCCCGAGGCGGTCGGCTGGCCACACGAGGAAACGACGATCTACACGCCTGACGGCCTTGAGCTCCAGGGGTGGTTCTTCCGTGCGATCGACCCTGCTGCGCCGACGATCCTCTTCCTGCACGGCACCTCGTACAACGCAAGCGACATGTGGATCACGCAGGAGCGCGCAGCAGCGTTCCATGACTTCATGCGCGGCGTCCGGGCAAATTTCTTCGTCTTTGACTACCGCGGCTACGGGCGCAACGCCGGCCTTGCGACGGAAGAGGGCATGTACACCGACGCGGCGGCGGCGCTGGGCTGGCTCAACACGCGCGACGACATCGACCGCGCGAAGATCTTCTACTATGGGTTCTCGCTCGGTACCGGTGTCGCGGCGGAGCTGGCGCTGCGCGAACCCCCGCGCGGCCTGATCCTGCGCGCCCCCTTCACGTCAGTGCGGGATATCGCCGCGGGCCGCTACCGGTGGATGCGGCCGCTCTTCGCCCTGGCGCCGTGGCTGCCGCTGACCAACTTCAACACCCTCTCGAAGATGCCGCGCATCCGCTGCCCGCTGCTGGTGATGCACGGCGAACACGACCGCACGATCCCGGAGCGCATGGGACAGCACGTCTTCGCCGCGCATCCCGGCCCGAAGATGTACGTCCAGTTTCCGGGTGCAGGACACTCGGACGTCTCCGCCAACCTGGTCGTGCCGCCCATCACTCAGTTCGTCGACGACGTCCTGGCGACAGCCCCGGGGGCCACGCAGCTTGCCTCCGTGCCATAGCCCTTCATCCGGCCCACCGGACTCGATAGCCTGAAGTGTGAGCACCGGCCAGCGAGCACTGCAGCGCGACCTCGCGAGACGCATCGAAGCCGAAGTCGCCGCACGCCGCCGCATCGAGCGCGACCTGGAGTACCGCGCCTTGCGCATGCTCGCCGGCCGCAACCGCGAGCAGCCGCCCCGCAACCCGACAGACGCGCTCCAGCACGTCGTCGATACCGCGCGCGAGATGACGCACGCGACCTACGGCGCCCTCGCCGTCACCGGCACGAACGACTACGTCGAAGGCTTTATCGTGAGCGGCATGGACGAGAAGGCCCTGGCCGCACTCAAGGGCCCACCCCAGGGCCATGGCCCGCTCGGGCAGATGCGCCAGGACGGCCTCGCGGTGCACTTCACCGATGTCTCAGTGCATGAGAAGGCGTTCGGTTTCCCGCCCCGGCACCCGTCCATGAAGGAGCTGCTCGGCGTACCCATCATCGCCGCGGGCGAGATCCGTGGCGCCCTGTACGTCACCGACCGGCGCGGCAAGCGCCCCTTCGATGCCGAAGACGAGTCGGTGTTGCGGCTCCTCGCCCACCATGCCGGCCTGGTCATCGCCGCCAGCTGGTACTGAGCGCCATTGGCCACGCGCGAGTTCAGCGCAGGACGGTCTCGAGCCAGAATCGGCCGAACGCCTGCCAGTCGACCGACGTAATGACTTCGGCTTCGTGTCCGGCTGCAGGATCGATGAACGTGCGCACGTGACCCTGATGCATCGCCACCGTCACCCTCGCGCGCATCGAGGTGACGAAGCGGCGGTCGACCATGCAGGCCACGGCAAGCGGATCATGGAGCAGGCATGCGTACTCCGCGGGGACGGCGCCGCGCTGACCCCCGTGCAGCCGCATCGACCAGATGTCGATCTGTCGCGCCAGCTCCTGGCACAGCGCATCGCCACGCCGCAGTTCGTCCACCTGCTCGCTCAGCAGCCACGTCCCCATCGTCACGTCGGCCGGCACGTAGAGGATGTTGAACCCGGCATTGAGCGCCCGCAACGATGCACCCTGGTCCACGTTGAGATTGTGGTCGATGCTCGGCGGCAACGCGTTGCCGAGAAAGGTCACCGGCGCGAATACGCCGCCCATGACGCAGAGGCGCGCCACCGACTCCGCGAACCCGGGGTCGCGCCCCAGCGCCGCGGCGATGTTCGACTGCATGCCGACGGTCGCCACCTCGATATCGCCGCTCTCGCACGCATCGAGCAGCAAGGTCACCGCGTCGCGCGCCGAGATCTCCGCGTCGTTCGGCGCCGCACCCAGCATGGCGTCCTCGTGGCCCGCTTCTGACGGCCGATGGGCCTGGCTCTGTTCGCCCCGTTCGCCAGCGGCCACCTCGACGTCGCTGCGGCCGGCCAGTCCGAGCAACTTCCGGGCGATCCTGGCGCGGCGCACCGTGTCGCCCGCCACTGTCGTCACGGCGAGCAGGTCAATGCCTGGATGTCGCACGGCGAAGGCGACGGCCAGTGCGTCGTCTACATCCGTGCCGATGTCCGTATCGAGGATGAGCTTCACCATCGCGGCGAGCATAGCGGATGCATGCGGCGATAGCGCCGCCACGCATCGCGCCGCCACGCGCGCTACGATGGACGTAGAGGTGACACCATGCGAACGCTCCACCCCATCGACCTCGAACGCCGCCTCGAACGGCGCCTGCCCGCAGTCTGGCGCGGGCGTCTGGAACGCTTCGACGCGACGCTCGCACGGCTCATGGAACGCCACGGCATCACCGCGCTGCGCGTCACGCTCGCGGTGGTCTTCATCTGGTTCGGCGCGTTGAAGGTCGCCGGCCAGAGCCCTGTCGCCGACCTGGTTGCCGATACCGTGTACTGGCTGCCGGCGGACCCGTTCGTGCGCGCGCTGGGCGTATGGGAAGTCGTCGTCGGCATCGGGCTCCTGGTCCCCGTTGCGCTGCGGCTTACCTTGCTGCTCTTCTGGGCGCAGATGGCCGGCACCTTCCTCGTGCTCATCGTGCATCCCGGCCAGGCGTTCCAGGACGGTAACCCGCTGCTCCTGACGGTGCTGGGCGAATTCGTCATCAAGAA
>Ga0209172_10000260_pt1 | contig 152961 bp, 164 predicted proteins | sample LarsenN4metaG_FD_184113 | JGI IMG/M metagenome (GOLD analysis project Ga0209172, IMG submission 184113) | Hot spring sediment bacterial and archeal communities from British Columbia, Canada, to study Microbial Dark Matter (Phase II) - Larsen... ...
CTCCCACCGCCGCGGGGGCGGCGCCTACCACGTGGGTCCCCTGGCCCGGTACAGCCTGAACTTCGACCGGCTGGCTCCGGCCGCGCAGGACGCCGCCAGGGCGGCGGGCCTCGGGCCCGTCTGCCGGAACCCGTTCCGCAGCATCATTGTGCGCTCGGTGGAGATCGTGCACGCGTGTGACGAGGCCCTGCGCCTGATCGCCGCCTACGAGCCGCCGGATCCGGCCGCCGTCGCGGTCACGGCCGGCCCTGGAACGGGCCACGGCTGCACCGAGGCGCCGCGGGGCATCCTCTATCACCGCTATCACCTGGACACCTCCGGCATGATCCTCGCCGCGAAGATCGTCCCGCCCACCGCCCAGAATCAGGGCGTTATCGAGGACGACCTGCGCGAGGTCGTGGAGGCGTCGCTCGACCTGCCCGACGACGGGCTGACCTGGCGCTGCGAGCAGGCGGTGCGCAACTACGATCCGTGCATCTCCTGCGCCACACACTTCCTGACGGTGAAGGTCCAGCGGGACGCCGAGGTCCCGCGCGTGCCGGACGTCCCGCGCGGCACCGGCGCGCGCGCTCCCGGCGATGGAGCATGAGGTGGCCGGCGCGGCCCTCATCATCGGCGTGGGCAATCCCCTCCGGCGCGATGACGGCGTGGGGTGGGTGGCCGCGCGGGCCGTCCGGCAGGCCGTTCGCGCGGTCCGCGTCCTCGAGCTGGAGGGGGAAGGGGCCTCGCTCCTCGAGGCGTGGGCCGGGGCTGAGGTCGCCATCGTCATCGACGCCGTACGCGGGGGGGCTTGCCCCGGCACGGTGGTCCGCTTCGAGCCGCCGGGTGACCCGCTGCCGCGCACATTCGCGTCCACCTCGACCCATGCGTTCGGCCTCCCCGACGCCGTGGAGCTGGGGCGGACGCTCGGTCGGCTCCCGCGGCGCCTGATCGTCTACGGCGTCGAGGGCACCGACTTCACCGCCGGCGAGGGGCTCTCTCCGGCCGTGGAGGCGGCCGTGCCCGCCGTGGTGTCGCGCGTGATGGCCGAGCTGGAGGCCCTGCCGTGACCCACGAGTTCTCCCTGCTCGCCGGCCTGCTGGCGCGCGTCGAGGAGATCGCCCGGTCCGAGGCCGCCTCATCCGTCACGCGCGTGTCGGTCTGGCTGGGCGCGCTGGTCGGCTGCTCCCCCGAGCACCTCCGCGAGCACTTCGTCGACGCCGCGCGCGGGACGGTGGCCGAGGGGGCCGAGCTCGCCGTGGACGCGCGGGCCGATCCGCTGGAGCCTCACGCGGCGGAGGTCCTGCTCGACAGCGTCGAGATCGAGATCGACCGATGACTCGCGTCGCGCTCGACGTCCGCGGAGCCGTCCAGGGGGTGGGGTTCCGCCCGTTCATCTACCGGCTGGCCACGGACCTGCGCCTCGCCGGTTGGGTGCGCAACTGCGCCGAGGGCGTGCAGATCGAGGTCGAAGGTCCTGGGGAGCGCGTCGAGACCTTCGTGCGGCGGCTGGCCGGCGAAGCGCCGCCGCTGTCGCAGATCCATGCGATCACGCAGACGCCGCTGCCGCCGGCGGGCGATCGGACCTTCGTGATCGCCCCCAGCGAGCATGGCGGCGCCCCCCTGGTCATCGTGCTCCCCGATCTGGCCATCTGCCCGGACTGCCTGCGGGAGCTCCATGATCCGGCAGACCGCCGCTTCCGGTATCCGTTCATCAACTGCACGAACTGCGGGCCGCGCTACTCGATCATCACGGCGCTGCCGTACGACCGGCTGCGAACGACCATGACGGTCTTCGACCTGTGTCCGTCCTGCCGGGCGGAGTACGAGGACCCGGGCGACCGGCGCTTCCACGCCGAGCCGACCGCCTGTCCCGCCTGCGGGCCGCATCTGGAGGTGTGGGACGCCACGGGCGGCGTGCGTGCGCTCCACGATGAGGCCCTCCTTCTGGCGGCGGACGCGGTGCGGCGGGGCGAGATCCTGGCCCTCAAGGGCCTCGGCGGTTTCCAGCTGCTGGCCGACGCCTCGAACACCGACGCCGTGGAGCGCCTCCGGGCGCGCAAAGGCCGGCCGCACAAGCCGTTTGCCTTGATGTACCCGAGCCTGGACGCCATCCGCCGTCACTGCCGTGTCTCGGCGGTGGAGGAACGGCTGCTCCTCTCGCCGGCTGCGCCGATCGTCCTGCTCAGGCGGCATCCTCCGGCGTCCCAGCCGCACCGGGCGCGTCGGATGGACGGCGATCCGCCAGAGGTGTTCGGTGACTCAGATGGGCCAATCCGACCCGGTCGGGACCGAGTTGAATCCGCTCAGCGGGGCCCCCGCGACCCCATGGGAGTGGATGCCGAGGTCTCCAGACTCCCGATGGTGGCGGATGCCGTGGCCCCGGGCCGCGCGACGCTGGGCGCCATGCTCCCCTATACGGCGCTGCACGTGTTGCTCATGGAAGCCCTCGACATGCCCGTGGTCGCCACGAGCGGCAACCTCTCCGATGAGCCGATCTGCACCGAGGCGGCGGAGGCACTGCAGCGGCTGGGGGGCGTGGCGGATCTCTTCCTCGTCCACGACCGGCCGATCGCCCGCCCGGTGGACGACTCCGTCGTCAGGGTGATCGCCGGAGAGCCCGCCGTGCTGCGTGCGGCGCGCGGATACGCTCCGCTCGCCGTGCCCGTAGACGCCGACCTGCCCGCGGTGCTGGCCCTGGGCGGGCACCTGAAGAACACGGTGGCCGTGGCCCGCAACCGGCAGATCGTGCTCAGCCAGCACGTCGGCGATCTCGAGACCGAGCTCTCGCGCCAGGTATTCGCCCGGACACAGGCGGCGATGACCGAGCTCTACGCGCTGGCGCCGGACGCGTCAGCCTGCGATCTGCATCCCGACTACGCGTCCACGCGCGCCGCCGGTGAGCGGGGAGGCCGCGTCATCGCCGTGCAGCATCATTACGCGCACGTCCTCTCCGCCATGGCCGAGTCGGGCGTGGGTCCGCCTGTGCTCGGCGCGGCCTGGGACGGCACAGGCTACGGGCCGGACGGCACGGTCTGGGGCGGGGAGTTCCTGCGCGTCACCGAGGGCGGATTCACCCGGGTCGCGCGTCTGCGCCGGTTCGGCCTGCCCGGCGGGGAGGCCGCCGTCCGAGAGCCGCGGCGGTCGGCGCTCGGCGTCCTGTTCGAGGTGTTCGGCGACGCGGGACTCGCGCGGGAGGATCTCGCCCCCGTCCGAGCGTGCAGCCCGGCAGACCGGAGGGTGCTCGCCGCGATGCTGCGCGGCCGGGTCAACACGCCCCGCACGTCGAGCGCGGGGCGGCTCTTCGATGCGGTGGCGTCGCTGCTCGATCTGGCCCAGCGGGTCTCCTACGAGGGCCAGGCCGCGGCGGCGCTGGAGGACCTCGCGGCGGAGGCCCTGGAGGATGTCTCCGCTGCCGGTCTCACCCCATATCCGTTTGCGCTCCGCCGGGGCGACGACGGCGTCGGTGAACTGGACTGGGGACCGATGATCGAGGCGCTGCTCGTCGATCTCGGGCGGGGAATACCCCCGGCCGTGATCGGGGCGCGCCATCACGCCACGCTCGCGGAGATGATCGCCTCGGCCGCGCGGGAGGCCGGGGAGCCGGCGGTCGTCCTCACCGGCGGGTGCTTTCAGAACGCCGTCCTGACCGCCCTTGCCTCCGCCAGGCTCGCGGAGGCGGGATACCGGGTCATCCGCCACCGGCGCGTGCCCCCCAACGACGGCGGCCTGGCCGTCGGGCAGGCATTGGCCGCAGCGCAAGGGAGGTGTTCCTGATGTGCCTGGCCATCCCGGGCCGCATCGTCACCATCACCGATGACGGGGAACTGACCCGGCGCGGCCGCGTGGATTTCTCCGGGATCGTCCGCGAGGTCAACCTCGCCTTCGTCCCGGAGGCGGCGGTCGGCGACTACGTCATCGTGCACGTGGGCGTGGCGCTCTCGGTCGTGGACCAGCGCGAGGCCGAGCGCGTCTTCGAGTACCTGCGGGAGATCGACGAGGTCCGTGAGCTGGAGGCGGATCCGTGAAGTTCGTGGACGAGTTCCGCGACGGCACCGCCGCGCGCCGCTACGCGCACGCGCTCGCGCGGATCATCACGCGGCCGTGGACGCTGATGGAGGTCTGCGGCGGCCAGACCCACGCCATCCTGCGGTTCGGGCTGGACGCGCTGTTGCCGGACGGCGTGCGCCTGATCCACGGTCCGGGATGCCCGGTCTGCGTCACGCCGCTGGCGCTCATCGACAAGGCCCTGGCCCTGGCCGCCCGCCCCAACGTTACCTTCTGCTCCTTCGGCGACATGCTGCGGGTGCCCGGCAGCGCCGGCGACCTGCAGGGCGTCAAGGCCGCCGGGGGCGACGTGCGCGTCGTGTACTCCCCGCTGGATGCGGTGCGCGTGGCCGCGGCCCTGCCGGACCGCGAGGTGATCTTCTTCGCGGTGGGGTTCGAGACCACAGCGCCGGCGAACGCCATGGCCGTGATGCACGCCGCCGCGCAGGGGCTGCGCAACTTCTCCCTGCTGGTCGCCCATGTGCTGGTGCCGCCGGCGATGGAGGCCATCCTGGCGTCTCCCCGCTGCCGCGTCCAGGGTTTCCTCGCCGCGGGGCACGTCTGTACCGTGATGGGGTACGCGGCCTATGAGCCCATTGCCCGCGCGTACCGCGTCCCGATCGTCGTCACGGGGTTCGAGCCGCTCGACCTCCTCCAGGGCATCTACATGTGCGTGCGCCAGCTCGAAGCCGGGCGGGCCGAGGTGGAGAACCAGTACGCCCGGTCGGTCCGCCGGCAGGGCAATACCGGGGCGCAGCGGATGATCACGGAGGTCTTCGAGGTCGTGCCGCGGGCCTGGCGGGGGATCGGGGAGATCCCGCACAGCGGCCTGGCCCTGCGGCCGCAGTACGCCCACTTCGACGCCGAGCGGCGGTTCCGGCTCACCGTGCCCGGGGCGCCCGAACCCGAGGAGTGCATCAGCGGACTCATCCTGCAGGGTGTGCACGCGCCGCCGGAGTGCGCCGAGTTCGGACGCCGGTGCACGCCGGAACATCCGCTGGGTGCGCCGATGGTCTCCTCGGAGGGCGCCTGTGCCGCGTACTACCGGTTCCGCCGGCCGGCTCCAGAGGCGGCGGAGGAGGGACGCGTATGACCCGCCCGATCGACGAGCTCGTCTGCCCGGTGCCGCTGGCCTCCGACCAGGTGCTCCTCGCTCACGGCGGGGGCGGCCGGCTCATGCGGCGGCTGATCGAGGAACTGATCGTCCCCGCCGTGGGGAACGATCCACTGCTGCGCCCGCTCCACGACGGCGCCGCCTTCGACGTGGCGGGCGCACAGCTGGCGTTCACGACCGACTCCTACGTGGTGCGGCCGCTGGTCTTCCCGGGGGGAGACATCGCGCAGCTGGCTGTCAACGGGACCGTCAACGATCTGGCGATGTGCGGGGCCCGCCCGCTGGTCCTCAGCGCGGCGCTGATCATGGAGGAGGGACTGCCGCTTGATCTCCTGCGCCGGCTCATGGAATCCCTCGGCCGGGCCGCCGCGGCCGCGGGGGTGCGCATCGTCACCGGCGACACGAAGGTCGTGGACCGCGGGAAGGGGGACGGGCTGTTCATCAACACGGCCGGCGTCGGAGTGGTCGTCGCGCCGCAGCCCGTCGAGCCGGGCCGCATCCGCCCGGGCGACGCCGTCCTGCTCAGCGGGGACATCGGGCGGCACGGCATCGCCATCATGGCCAGCCGTGAAGGGCTGGCGTTTGAGACCGCCATCGAGAGCGACTGTGCTCCGCTGGCCGGTCCCGTCCTGGCGCTCCTGGCCGCGGGGGTGGAGGTCCACTGCCTGCGGGATCTCACCCGCGGCGGCCTCGGCGCGGCTCTGATCGAGATCGCCCGGACGGCGGGCCGCCGGATCGAGATCACCGAGCCGGCCATCCCGATCCGCCCGGACGTGGCGGCGGCCTGCGAGCTGCTCGGCCTCGATCCGCTGTTCGTGGCCAACGAGGGCCGCTTCGTGGCGTTCATCCCCTCCCACGACGCACCGCGCGCGCAGGCGGTGCTGCAGGCCGCTCCGGCCGCGGCGGGGACGGTGTGCATCGGCAGGGTCGGTGCGGCCGGCGATGAGGTGATCCTGACCGGTCCGCTCGGCACCGCCCGGGTCCTGGACCTTCCCAGCGGGGAGCAACTGCCGAGGATCTGCTGAGGCTACGGCTCGGCCGGGCGTGGGATGGCGGTCCGGACGAGCCGCTGGACGGCGACCACACCGGCCAGCAGCCCCAATCCGGCCAGATCGGTGGCCAGCCCGGGACGGATGAGCAGGAGCGCGGCGGCCAGCAGCGCGAGCCGTTCGATGAGCGTCGTCCGACGCGCCAGGTAGCCGATCACGGCCCCCGCCAGCGCCAGCGTGCCGAGTGTCCCCGTGGCCAGTGCCAGGACCGTCTCCGGCCAGGGTTTCACCCCCACGATCAGTGCCGATCCGTAGACGAACATGAAGGGGACGATGTATCCGGCGATGCCGAAGCGCATCGACTCGATGCTGGAGTCCCACATCGGCGCCTTGGCGATGCTCGCGGCCGCGAAGGAGGCGAAGGCCACCGGCGGTGTCACCGCGGAGATCACCGAGAAGTAGAAGAGGAACATGTGCGCGGCGATGGGCAGCACGCCGAGCTTGATCAACGCCGGGGTGAGGACGCTCGCGCCGATGGCATAGGCGGCGGTGGTAGGCAGGCCGGTGCCCAGGATGATGGCCGCGAACATTGTCCCGATCAACGCCAGCAGAAGGTTGCCGCCGGTCCAATTCACCAGGACTTCCGAGAACTTCCCGCCGAGGCCCGTCAGCGCGAGGATGCCGACGATGATGCCCGCCGCCGCGCACGACACGCCGATCTCGATGGTGCGTTTGGCGCCCTCCTCCATGGCGCCGACGATCTTGACCAGGCTCAGCCGCGTGTCCGGCCGGACGAACGAGATGGCCACGGTGAGCACGAGGGCGTACAGGGCCGCGCGGAAGGGCGAGGCCCCCAGGGCCATGATCATGAACAGCAGCACGACCAGCGGCGCGAACATGTAGCCGTGCTCGAGGATGACCCGGGTGAAGCGCGGCAGCTGCTGGCGGGGGAGGCCGCGCAGCCCCTGGCTGGCCGCGTAGAGGTCGATCATCCAATAGCCGGCGATGTAGTAGAGCAGCGCCGGGCCCACGGCCGCGAGGGCGACGCGCGAATAGGGGACCCCCAGGATGTCGGCCATGAGGAACGCCGCCGCGCCCATGACCGGGGGCACGAGCTGCCCGCCGGTGCTGTTCATGGCCTCGATGCCGGCGGCGATGGAGCCCCGGAACCCCGTCGCTTTCATCAGCGGGATGTTGATCACGCCGTCGACCATCACGTTGGCCGCGGACGATCCGCTCGCGGTGCCGAACAGCGCGCTGGTGAAGATGGAGACCTTGGCGGGGCCGCCGCGCCGGCTGCCGGCAATGCTGAGGCCGAGGTCGACGATGAGCTTGCCGATGTTGCTGGCTTCGATGAACGCGCCGAAGAGGATGAACAGGTACACGTCGCGGGCCGAGACCTGGATCGGGATGCCGTAGATGCCGTTGTCGCTGAAGAGGAACGAGATGAGCGTGTTGAACGAGAACCCGCGGTGGGCCAGCAGTCCCGGCAGGTAGGGGCCGATGAAGGGATAGACGGCGAACCCAAGGCAGAGCAGCGGCAGCGACCATCCGGTGGCCCGGCGCGACGCCTCGATCGTGACGATCACGAGGAGGACGCCCACGATCACGTCGGCGCGCGTGGGGAACACGCCGGCGCGGCCGGTGAGGTCCTCGAAATAGATGAAGTTGTACGCGACCGGCACGAGCGTCGCCGCGATGAGCACCCAGTCCACCCAGTGCGGGCGTTCCTGGCCCCGGCGGCCGGGGATGAGCAGAAAGGCCAGGATCACGACGAAGGTGAGGTGCATCGCGTACAGCTTCTGCGGGTCCGTGACGACCCCGAAGAACCGGCCCAGGACCAGGATGTGGTAGAGTGCCATCGCCGCGCCCACGGCCCGCACCAGCGAGCGGAGCGGGCCGTGGAGCGAGCGGATGGTCAGCTCAGAGGCGTCGCCGAGTTTCGACGTATCAACCGGCAGGCCGCCGGACGGCGCGGAGCTCACGGCCTAGCGCTTCATCTCCGGCGGCGTGTGTTCCGGCCGCAGCTTCACCCCGCGCTCCTGGAAGTAGCGCAGCGCCCCGGGATGCAGGGGCAGCCGGACGTAGTCGATGTTCACCGGGATGGTCTCGCCCGACGTGGGATGGACCGTCATCAGGAACTCGACGTTGGTGAAGATCGTCTTCACGAGTTCGTAGACGAAGTCCGCCGGCGCGTCCTTGTGGACGATGGCCATGTTGAACATCTGCACGGTGGGGATCGGGGCGGTCTGGCCCCGGTACACGTCCGCCCGGATGGCGGCCCGGGCCAGGTACGGGTACTGCGAGGTCAGGGTGTCCATCTGCTGGGGAGCAAAGCCGAAGAAGCGGACCCGGCGCGTCACGGACGTCTCCACCCAGGCCGGGACGGGCACACCGATCACCCCGAAGTTCGCGTCCACCTGACCGTCGCGCATGGCCGAGGCGCCGTCGGCGAAACCGAGATAGACGACCCGGCGGGGTTTGATGTTGAAGTGCTGCAGGACGCGATCGCCCACGAACTCCGCGGACCCGCCGCGCGGCCCGAGGCTCACCACCTTCCCGTTCAGGTCGGTGACCGAACGGACCGGCGAGTCCGCCTCGACCATCCAGTGGGCGTACGAGGTGTACATCGGGAAGGCGACACGGAACGAGTCGATCTTCTTTCCCTTGAACTCGCCGATTCCGTTGTACGCCTCATAGGCGGGACCGGTGGTGGTCATGCCCAGCTCGATCTCCTTGACCCCGACGAGCTGGACGTTCTGCACGGGTCCGCCCGTGACGCGGTTCGTGGCCGCGAGCCCCAGCTTCTCGCTGATGACCCGGGCGTACCCGCCCGCCACGACGAAGTACACGCCTCCGATGCTGGCCGACCCGATGGTGACCGATCGCGGCCAGCCGGCGCGTGTTTGCTGGGCGAGGCTGGCCTGAGGAAGGAGGAGGGCGAGCAGGAGCGCCGCCCCTACCAGATAGCGGAGTAACCTGCGGGATCTATCCAAAGGTATCCCTCCCGTCGGGTTGACTCTATTGGGCGGTGTTCGACGCCGGCGCTGCCAGGTCTTTCCGCCAGTCTAGTCCGCCGGAAGGAGAGGCGCCATCCGCTCCCCCACCGAGGCATATCGGGCGGGCGGCCGATATTCGAGGGCCTGCGAAATGCACGGACGGCCGGATGGCCACCCCTCACGCACCACTCCTAGAGTGGAGCCACAACCTGTTCACGAAGGGAGCGTGTCTCGATGTCCCGACGTCTCATCGTCCCGCTGATCGGGCTGTCCCTGTTCCTCCCGGCCGCCCTCGGCGCGGTCGTGTCACCGGTCCAGGGGCAGCAGGGCTTCTACGTGGCGGTCGCGCCGTACGTCACCACGACGCATCCGTGCACGTATCACGTGAAAGGCTCGTGCCAGGCGGAGCTGAAGACCACGCTGCTGCGGTTCTGGCTGCGGAGCACCGACGGCACGGTCAACCGTGCGGGCACGGTGCGGGCCGGCAGCGACGGGTTCGTCGAGTGGTGGCTGCCGCACAACAAAGAGTACATCGTGACGTTCGCCTACGACGGGAAGCGCGGAACGGGAAGCTTCACCTCATATCCTCAGGCGCCGACCTGCATCACGACCATCCAGCTCCGGTGACTACGGCTGGCCGTTCAGCAGCGTGAGGACCTGGTCCCGCAGTTCCCGGTACCCCGGCTCCCCCAGGTACCCGCCCACGAACCGCCCCCGCTGCCGCTGCTGGCGATCGATGAGGATCGTGGTCGGCAGGGCGGCGACGCGGTACAGCCGCATCCGGGTCTGGTCCGGGTCGAAGACGTTCGGATAAGTGATCCGCAGCGCCGCCAGGAACGCCCGCGCGTCCTGCTCGTCGTCCAGCACGTCGATCCCTAACACCACCAGCCCGCTCCCTTTGAACTCGCGGGAGATCCGCTCCAGGATGGGCATCTCCTGGCGGCACGGCGTGCACCAGGACGCCCAGAAGTTCAGGACCACCGCCTTCCCCCGGAAGTCCGAGAGCGCCAGCATCCGGCCGTCAAAGGCGCGCAGGCGGAAGTCGGGGGCAGGAGGCAGATCTTCGGACGGGCCCTCCATGGGGCCGGGACCCGTGCCTTGCGGCGGGCGGGGGGTGAGCAGCACGCCCGCGGCGAACGCCGCGCCGACGATCAGCGCGATGGCCAGGGCGAGCAACAGGCGGGACCGGGCCGAAGGCATGCGCCCCCTACTATAGCAGGCGAAAATACACTACGGGCCGGATGGAGCCGGGGACTGGGGCGCGGTAGGGTGGGTTCAGACGGTAGAGACCGCCTAAAGCCGGGGTGGTAGCCATGGCCGAGCTGCATCCGACCCGCAAACGCATCGTACGGTTGATCCGCGAGCAGGGACGCATGACGCTGAGCGATCTGCGCAAGCGCACCGGGCTCTCGCGCTCGACGCTCAGGCAGCACTTGGCCATCCTGGCCCGCGACGGGCTGATCGCCAGCCAGTTCATCCGCCGGCCTACGGGACGGCCGCCGCTGGTGTACCGGCTCACTCCGCGGAGCACGCTGGCCCCGGCCCAGACGTACGCCGCCTTCCTGCGGACCATGGTGGCGGGGATGCGGACGGCCGGGACCGATCAACTCGACGAGGTGTTCCGGAGGATCGGCGAGCAGCTGGCCGCATCACATCCCGAGATCCGCCGCCTGCCTGATCCCGCCGCGCGGCTTGAGGCGGCCCGGCAGCTGTTCTTCCCAGACGCCGAAACGACCGACGTCCAGCGCACATCCGACGGCGTCCAGTTCTCGCTGTACACGTGTCCGCTGGCGGAGGTGGCCATGGAGTATCGCGACTTGTGCTGCGCCGCCCGCGGTGTGCTCTCCGCGCTGGTCGGCGCTGAGGTAGGCCAGACGGAGTGGATCATCAGAGGCGATCCGCGTTGCACGTTCGAGGTCCGTCCGCCCGTCATACCGGTGCGCGAGACAGCCTGACCGCAGCGTCTCACAGGAATCGGGATGACGGCTGACCACCACGCCGCGCGGGCGGCGCTCGAGGGCCGCGGCCGCGGCCCCCGGGCGCTGCTGCCTTTCCTTGGCCCGGCGTTCGTGGCCAGCGTCGCCTACATCGACCCGGGCAACTTTGCCACCAACATCCAGGGTGGCGCCCAGTTCGGGTACATGCTGCTGTGGGTCATCGTCGCCAGCAACCTCATGGCGATGCTCGTGCAGGCGCTGTCGGCCAAGCTGGGGATCGCCTCGGGCCGGAACCTCGCCGAGATGTGCCGCGACCGGTTCCCGCGGCCTGTCGTGTGGGGGATGTGGGCGATCAGCGAGCTTGTGGCGATGGCCACGGATCTCGCGGAGTTCCTGGGCGCAGCGCTCGGGATCTACCTCCTTTTTCACCTCCCCTTGCTGGTCGCCGCCGTGCTCACCGGCATCATCACCCTGGTGATCCTGGCTCTCGAGCGCTACGGCTTCCGCCCGGTCGAGGCGGTCATCACGGGATTCGTGGGGATCATCGCCCTCTCGTATATCATTGAGACGATCCTGGACCGGCCGGACTGGGGCGCGGTGGCGGCCTCGGCTGTGATCCCGCGATTCGCGGGCACCGAGAGCGTGCTGCTCGCCACCGGCATCCTGGGGGCGACCGTGATGCCGCACGTCGTCTTTCTCCACTCGGCCCTCACGCAGCGCCGGATCGTCCCCGGCACGCCCATCCAGGCCGCCCGGCTCTTCCGGTATGAGGTGATCGACGTGGTCATCGCGATGGGGCTGGCCGGCATCGTCAACGCCGCGATGCTCATCATGGCGGCCTCGACGTTCCACCGCGAGGGCCTCGTCCACATCGCCAGCATCGAGGAGGCCCACCGCACCCTGCGCCCGCTCCTCGGCCCGCTCTCCAGCACCGTCTTCGGGATCTCGCTCCTGGCCGCGGGGCTGTCGTCCTCCACCGTCGGGACCATGGCCGGCCAGGTGATCATGCAGGGCTTCCTGCACCGCCGCGTGCCCCTGTGGCTGCGGCGGCTGGTGACGATGGCGCCGGCCATCATCGTCATCGCGCTCGGGCTCGATCCCACCCGCACGCTGGTGCTCAGCCAGGTGGTGTTGAGCTTCGGCCTGCCGTTTGCCCTCATCCCGCTTGTGCTGTTCACCCGAGACCGGACCGTGATGGGGGCGCTGGTTAACCGGCCGCTCACGACGGCCGCGGCCTGGGCGACCGCCGCCCTGATCGTCGTCCTGAACCTCTTTCTGCTCTACCGGCTGGCGGCGGGAGGATGACCGTGTTCACGCGGTTGCTCGTGCCCCTGGATGGCTCCACCCTCGCCGAGTCGTCGCTCCCGGCCGCCCTCGAGGTTGGCCGCCGCCTGCGCGCGGATATCGTCCTCTATCACGCGCTGGAGCGAGGCGCGCCCGCCATGGTCCACGGCGAACGCCACCTGACCAATCTCGATGAGGCCGGGCGGTATCTCAGCGGGGTGGCCGAGTGGTTCGCGCAGCACGGAGTCACGGCGACGCCCCGTATGGATGCCGGCACGGGCGACGTGGCGGCGCGGATCGCGTCCGCCGCCGCGCGCGAACCGGCCGACCTCATCGTCCTCTGCACGCATGGATCCGGAGGATTGCGCGGGCTCCTTTTCGGGCGCGTCGCGCAGCAGGTGCTGCAGCGCGGCACCGTTCCGGTGCTGCTGGTCCCGCCGTCCGGTGCGGGCCGGGAGCAGGGCTTCCAGTGCCGCAGCGTCCTGGTGCCCCTCGACGGCAGCGCCACCGCCGAGACGGCTGTGCCGGCGGCCGCCGCGCTGGCCGGCGGGTTCGGCGCCGAGGTCATCCTGGCGATCGTGGTGCCGACCGTCGAGACAATCTCGGGGGAGCGGGCCGCGGCCACACGGCTCATGCCCACCGCGGCGACGGCCCTGCTCGATGCCGAAGCCGCGGAGGGCGAGGAGTACCTCGACGCGATGGTCCGGACGCTGTCCGCTCAGGGGCTCCACGCGCGCGCCGCGGTGGAGCGCGGAGAGCCGGTGCGGACCCTTCTTAACGCCGCCGCTGCCCAGGGTGTCGACGTCATCGTGATCGCGACGCACGGCCGGTCGGGCGTCGGCGCGGTGTGGGCCGGCAGTGTGGCGCAGCGCATCATCGCCCAGAGCCTGCGGCCCGTGCTCCTCGTGCGGATCGCCGCGGCCACACCCTGACGCCGCGAGCGGGTGCCGCCGCGCCCCCTGGCCATGCACCCACCGCCCGATGCGGCTCCGCGTGCAGCCGCGTATCATGAGCGTGTGAAGATCTCCACGCGATCCGTGATTTCCCTGCTGACGGTGGCGCTGATCACCGCTCCTGTGGACGCCGCGGCCGCCGCCCAGAGCGCATCCGTCCCGTATCGCGAGGTGGAGGTCTCGATCCCTGTCCCCACCGGACACACTCTGTCCGGGACGCTGACCCTTCCTGCCGTTTCCCACCAGGTTTCCGCGGTCGTGCTCATCAGCGGCAGCGGGGCGCAGGATCGGGATGAAGCGATCCCCGGCGTCCCCGGCTATCGGCCGTTCGCCGCCATCGCGGACCATCTGGCCCGGCGGGGCGTCGCGGTGCTGCGGTATGACGATCGAGGCACGGCGAAGTCAACGGGTAATCATACCACGGCGACGACGGCCGACTTCGCCGACGACGCGGAAGCGGCCTGGCGGCTGCTGCGCCGCCGCCGCGAGATCGCCTGGTCGCGCGTCGGGCTCTTCGGCCACAGCGAAGGCGGCCTCATCGCGGCCATGGTCGCCGCCCGCAACCGGCACGTGGCCTTCGTGGTGTCGATGGCCGGCCCGGGGGCTCCGGGTTTCGACCTGCTCATCACCCAGAATGAGCGCATCCTTCGGGCCATGGGGCTCGACGCAGACGTGATGCGGCAGGCGACGGCGCAGACCCGGACGACCCTCGAGCTCATCAGGGCGGAGCAGTGGGAACGCCTGCGGGTCATCCTCCTCGAGACCGCACGCCGGCAGATCGCCGCGCTTCCGGAACAGGAGCGCGCGAACCTTCCCCCGCTCGAGCGGCTAGTCGACGAACGAATGGCCTTTTACCGAACCTGGATGCGGTTCTTCCTTACCTACGATCCCGCCGAGGATTGGAGCCGCGTCCGGGTCCCGGTACTGGCGCTCTTCGGCGTGCTGGACGTCCAGGTGGACCTGTGGCAGAACCGGGCGGGGATGCTGGCGGCCCTCGAACGCGCGGGTAACGGAGACGTGACGGTGGCTGTCTTTCCGCGCGCAAATCATCTCTTCCAGCAGGCGACCACGGGCAGCGTGACGGAGTACACGTCGCTGTCTCCTGCCTTTGTCCCTCGGTTCCTCGAGACGATCAGCGCCTGGATCCTCGCGCGGGGCGGCTGCCCGTAACCTCTAGATACGCTCCGTACGCTGCGTAGGTTTCGGGCGGTCTGATGCTTCAAATCGGGTCACCGCCCGATACAATTCACGCGCCCTTCCCTGTAGTTTCCAAGGTGACAAAGTTACAAAGTTGGTCCTATTTTCATGAGGCTGAGCAGAAACGTACACTACGCGATCCGGACCGTCATCGATCTCGCCCTGCGGGAGCGGGGCCGGTCGGCTGAGGTGGCACGCCGGCAGGGCATCCCGCAGGCCTACATGGCCAGGATCGTGCACGGGTTGGGCACCGCGGGGATCATCCGGACCTTCCGGGGCACGCACGGCGGCATCCAGCTGGCGAAGCCCGCGACGTCGATCACTTTGCGCGACGTCGTCGAGGCGACGGAAGGGCCGCTGGCGTTCAACCTCTGCGTGGTCTGGGACGACTGTCAATGCGCGCAACCCTGCCCGGTACGGGCCTCGCTGGCGCGGCTCCAGTCGGTGGTGGAGCGGGAGCTGGAGTCTGTGACCGTTGAGCAACTCGCGAAGCGGCTGCCCGATGGGTGGCCGCAAGCGGATGGGAGCGTCGTGGCGCCTCGCGCCTCGCAGTAACGCACAGAAGTCGCTGCGCCCTTCGGGGCTCGCGACACCATGGAGGTGGTGGTGGTGAAGCACGTGATGGTAGTCGGCCTTGTCATCGGCGCGTTGTTCCTCGCGGCCTGCGGCGGCGGCCAGCCGGCGCAGCAGCCCCCCGCGCAGCCGCCGGCGGCCCAACAGCCGCCTGCGCCGGCCGGGGACGGGCAGGCCGTGAAGGTCGAGATGAGCGAGTTCAAGTTCACCATGGCGCCCGCCGAGGTGAAGGCGGGGACGGTGACGTTCGAGCTCGTGAACGTGGGGACGGTGGAGCACTCGTTCATCGTCGAGGGCACGAGCGTGAAATCCGAGCAGATCCGGGCGGGGCAGACGGTGACGGTGCAGGCCGACCTTGCGCCCGGGACCTACACGGCCGTCTGTGACGTGGCCGGCCATAAGGAAGCCGGCATGACGATGCAGTTCGTGGTGAAGTAGGCGCGGTTCGCGGCGCGAACCGCGTCTGGACGCGCGACTCTCGACGGGACGCACCGTGGGTGTAGTCTCTCACACAAGCACACGAGGAGGCGAGGAACGATGAGGATACGGTGGATCGCGGCGGGGGCGGTGGTCCTCATGCTGCTCCTGCTGGCCGTCGCAGGCGGCCGGTTCGGGGGAGCGGCGGCGACGTCGGCGCCCGATCTGGAAGGGTTGATCAAGGCGAGGGGGCTCACCCCGGACCAGGTCCGCGCCGCGGTGCAGACGTTCGTGCCGCCGGGGAAGTACGACGAGTATCTGATGTTCGCCTCAGGAGGGCAGTCGGGGCAGGTCCTGGTCTTCGGGCTGCCGTCGATGCGGCTGCTCCGCGTGATCGGGGTGTTCTCGCCGGAGTCGTGGCAGGGCTACGGGTTCAGCAAGGAGACAGAGGAGATCCTCCGCGAGCAGGCGACCGCGCGCGAGGCCCTGACGTGGGGGGACACGCACCACCCCGCGATCAGCGAGACCAACGCGGAGTACGACGGCCAGTTCCTCTTCATCAACGACAAGGCCAACGCCCGCATCGCCGTGATCGACCTGCGCGACTTCAGCACGAAGCAGATCGTCCGCAACCCCAACGCCTACAGCAACCACGGGGCCGTGGTCAGCCCCAACACCGAGTACATCCTGGAAGGCACGCAGTACGCCGCGCCGTTCCCCTTCAAGCATGTGCCGCTCACGCAGGAGAACTACAACAAGCTCTACCGGGGCCTGGCCACATTCTGGAAGTTCGACCGGGCCCGGGGGCGGATCAATCCTGCCCAGTCCTTCCAGATCGAGCTTCCGCCGTACGCCCAGGATTTGGCCGACTTCGGCCGGTTCGAGAGCGACGGCTGGGTCTACATGAACTCATTCAACACCGAGCGCGCCATCGGCGGCACGCTGGACAAGAAGCCGGCGCTGGAGACCGGCGCGTCGGCCAACGACGTCGACTACCTGCACATCATCAACTACAAGAAGGCCGCCGAACTCATCGCGTCGGGCAAGGGGACGACCGTGAACGGCATCAAGGTCCTCTCGCTCAACGACGCGGTGGCCAGCGGCGTGCTCTATTTCGCCCCTGAGCCCAAGAGCCCACACGGCAACGACATCGCCCCCCGCGGCGACTACATCGTCGTCGGCGGCAAGCTCGACCCCAACGTGACCATCTACAGCCACAAGAAAGTCATGGCCGCGATCAAGGACAAGGCGTTCAGCGGCACCGATCCCTACGGCGTGCCCATCCTGGCCTTCGACAAGGTGGTCGAGGCCCAGGTGAAGATCGGCCTGGGCCCGCTGCACACCCAGTTCGACGACCAGGGGAACGCCTATACCAGCCTGTTCCTGGACAGCGCCGTGGCCAAGTGGACGCTGGGCGCGCCGTACAAGCGGGGGGCGGAGGCCTGGAAGCTGGTGGACAAGCTGCCCGTGCAGTACAACATCGGCCACCTCGCCGCGGTGATGGGCGACACGGCCAAGCCAGGCGGGAAGTACCTGGTCGCGCTGAACAAGTGGTCGGTGGACCAGTACAGCAACGTGGGGCCGCTCTTCCCCCAGAACTTCCAGCTCATCGACATCAGCGGGGCGAAGATGAAGCTGCTCAGCAACACGCCCATCGGGCTGGCCGAGCCGCACCTGGCGCAGATCCTTCCCATCGACAAGGTGAAGTCGTGGGCCACCTACCCGGAGGTGGGGACGAATCCGCTGACGATGAAGGCGGATCCCAATGCCACTACGATCGGCAAGGAGCGGGTCGTGCGCAAGGGCAAGACCGTCGAGGTCTGGATGACGGCCATGCGCAGCCACTTCACGCCGGACCGTATCCAGGTGCAGCAGGGTGATACGGTCATCTTGCACATCACGAACATCGAGCGGGCCAGGGACGCCATCCACGGGTTCGCCATTGACCGGTACAACGTGAACCTCAGCCTCGAGCCCGGCAAGTTCGAGACCGTGCGATTCGTGGCGGACCGCGCGGGGGTGTTCCCCTTCTACTGCACGGAGTTCTGCTCCGCGCTGCATCTGGAGATGGCGGGGTATCTGGAAGTCGCGCCATGATGGCGGGGGCCCGCCAGGGCCCCCGTCCGGATACAGGACTGGCGAATGGACGGGTGGGCAAGCTGTGAGCATCGCTATGATACGGACCGTGCAGAGTGAAGTCAGATCGGCCATCCGCCGCCCCGGCGGCCTGCAGATCCGGTCGTGGGTCGCCGCGGCCATGCTGGGCCTCTCGCTGCTGCTGCCCTACTGGCGGATCACGCTCTTCGCGCCCCAGTATCCCGGCGGGCTGCGGGCCGCGGTCTACCTCACCAAGGTCTCCGGCGAATCGTCGGAGATCAGCATCCTCAACCACTACATCGGCATGAAGCCGCTGGAGGACGCCGCGCCGCTCGAGCGGCGATTCGCCGTCCCCATCGTGCTCGCCGGCGTCCTCGCCGTCGCCGCCTCGCCGCTGCTGGGGCCCCGCGCGGGCCGGTTGCTGCAGGCTCCGGCCGTGCTGTTCCCCGCCGGCGTGATCGCCGACCTCGCGTTCTGGATGTGGAAGTTCGGGCACTCGCTCGATCCGTCGGCGCCCATCCGCATCGAGCCGTTCATGCCGGCCATCATCGGCCGGGGCGCCGTCATGCAGTTCTCCACCTACGCGATGTTCAGCGGGGGGTTCTTCCTCTCGGCCGCCACCGCCCTGATCGCCCTCCACAACCTGTTCCACTGGAGCCGCCGGTGAGGTTCCCCGCGGCGGTCTGGGCCCTCACGCTGGCCGGGGCGCTCCTCGTCCTGTCCGGCGGCCGCCCCACCCCCGCCGCGGCGGCGCCGGGACTGCAGGCGCAGATCGACGCGGCGCCCTCCGGCGCCCTGATCGTCGTCCGCGGCCGCCACGAGGGCGGCCTCGTCATCCGGAAGCCCCTCCATCTGGTGGGCGCCGGGCCCGACGCGGTGATCGACGCCGGCGGGCGCGGCACCGTCGTTCGTATTGAGGCCCCGGGGGTTACTTTGCGCGGACTGACGCTGCGCGCCAGCGGGAGGGAGCTCAATACCGAGGACGCGGGGGTCTTCGTCGGCGCGCCCGGCGCGCTGCTGGAGGACCTGGTCGTCGACGACGTCCTCTTCGGGCTGAACCTGAAAGCCGCCCACGGGGCGGTGGTCCGGCGGGTTTCGATCCGGGGGAAGGACCTTCCGCTCAGCCGCCGCGGAGACGGCGTGCGCCTGTGGTACAGCGACGCCGTCGTCATGACGGAGCTGCGCCTGGACCGGGTGCGGGATCTCCTGATGTGGTACACGAAGCGCTCCACCCTGCACCGCCTGGACGTCCGGCGCTCGCGCTACGGCGTGCACGGCATGTACGCCGATCAGGTGCGCGTGCTGGAGAGCCGCTTCGAGGACAACGCCGTCGGCGCCTATCTCATGTACAGCACCGGCGTGGAGATCGCGGGCAACCGCTTCCTCCGGCACCGCGGCAGCACCGGCGTGGGGCTGGCATTCAAGGAGTCCGACGGCGTCGTCGTGCGGGGGAACCTCATCGCCGGGAACGCCACCGGCCTGTACCTGGACGGCACGCCCCGCGTGGCCGACACCGGCGCCCTGTTCACCGGCAACACCATCGCCGGGAACGCCACGGGGCTGCACCTGCTGAGCAGCGCGTCCGGCAACGTCATCAGCGGCAACGTCTGGGATCACAACACGGTCCAGGTGCGCGTGGACGGCGGCGCGCAGACCGGCAACACCTGGACGCGCGGCGGCCGCGGGAACTACTGGAGCGACTACACCGGCGTGGACCTGGGCGGCGACGGCATCGGGGATCAGCCGTACCGCGCCCGCCTGTGGTTTGAGCTCCTGGGCGACCGGATCCCGGAGCTGCGCTTTCTCGCCGGCAGTCTGGCCGCCTCGGCCATCGACTTCGCCGCCCGCGCGCTGCCCGTCTTTGCTCCCCAGGTCATCCTGGAGGATCCCCGGCCCGTGACGCGGATGGCCGTCCCCGCGGAGTTCCGTCACGCCGGGATGAGCGTCCCGTTCGTTCTCGCCTCGATGCTGCTGGCCGGTCTGGGCGCCCTGGCGCTGGCCGCGCCCGCCCGGCGTTCGTGGAGGCGGACATGATCGAGTGCATGGAGCTCACCGTCCGCTACGCGGCCCGTCCCGTGGTCTCGGTGACGCTGGCCATCCCCCGGGGACAGCGTGTCGCCCTGCTGGGCCCGAACGGCGCGGGGAAAACCACGCTGCTCCGGGCGCTGCTCGCGCACCTGCCTGCGACAGGGACGGCACGCATCAATGGCTACGACGTCGTCCGCGACGGCGTGCGGGCCCGCGCCCAGGTGGGGTATGTCCCGCAGACGCCGGCCTTTCCGTCCCATCTGCTCACGGGCGAGGTGGTCGCGTACGTTATGGAACTGCGGGGCCTCGCCAGCGATCCGCTGCCGCTGCTGGCCGGCGTGGGCCTGGAGCGCGAGGCGCTCAAGCCCGTGGGACAGCTCTCGGGCGGCATGGCGCGGCGCCTGGCCCTGGCCGTAGCACAGATCGGCGACCCGCCGGTGGTGCTCATGGACGAGCCGGCCAGCCACCTTGATGCGGATGGAGAGACGCTGCTGCGGGAGTGGTTCGAGGGCGCCGCCGCGCGGGGCACGACCGTGCTGGTCGCCACGCACCACCTCAACGGGTTGAGCCACCTCGTCAACCGGCTTGTCCTCCTGGAGGACGGCCGCATCGCGGCCGACGCGGAGGTCGAACGGATCCGCGCGGCGCAGTGGGTGGAAGTAGTCACGGCTCCTGCCTCGCTGCCGGTGCCGCCCCCGGCCGTCTCGCTGCCCGGCAGCAACGGGCGCCTCCACCTCCGCGTGCCGGTGGCGGCCCTGGCGCAGGTGCTTCAGGTGATCGGCGACCGCCCCGTCCAGATCCACGAGCCGGCGATGATCGACGTGTTGCGGGAGTTCCGGCCATGAGCCGCGCCGCGCGCCCTCAGCCGGGTGCGGCCTCCCTGGCCGTGCTCGCCCGGTGGGATGCCCGCGCCGTCCTGCGAGATCGCTGGTTCATCTCCATCGCCGGCGCCTTTGCCGCCCTCACCGTCGCCGCGGCCCTGGTGGCGCTGGCCGGCGTGGACGTCATCGGCGTCTCGGCGTTCGGCCGCGTCGCCGCCACGCTCGTGCACCTGGGGATGCTGTTCATCCCGCTGCTCGGCCTGACGGCGGGTGCCCTGTGGATCGCCGGCGAGCGGGAGACCGGATCGCTGGCGATGGTCCTCAGCCAGCCCGTGGACCGCGCTACCGTCTACGCCGGCAAGTTCCTCGGCGTGGCCTGGGGGATGATCGGCGCCGTCGCCGTCGGGCTGGGCAGCGCGGGCGTGCTGCTCGCGCTGCGGGCCGGCACCGACCGCATCCTCGGATACCTCTGGCTGGTGGTCCTCTCGCTCCTCCTCGCTCTGGCCACGCTCGCCGTCGGGTTCGCCATCTCCGCCGCCGCCCCGGGGCGCAGCCGGGCGCTGGGCGCGGCGCTGGTCGTGTGGCTCGGGCTGGTCATCGTCAGCGACCTGGGCCTCCTGGGCACGGCGCTGGCGCTGCGGCTGCCCGCTCCGGCCGTACTCGTGCTGGGGTCGCTCAACCCCGTCAGCGCGTTCCGCCTCGCCGCCGTCGTGGGCATCAGCGGGAGCGCGGAGGTCACCGGGCCCGTCGGCATCTACGCGGCGGACCGTCTGGGCATGGGAGGGATGAACGCGCTGATGATCGGCATCCTCGTCGCCTGGGCGCTGGGAGCGTTCCTGGCCGGGCGCGCCCGGTTCCTCAAGACCGTCCAGGCGTGAGGCCGGAGGGTAGTCTGCGATGACGGCGCTCCGCCGCCCGGTACCGGGGCCCCTGACGGCGGCCGTCTGTGTCGCCGCCGCGCTCGTTCTCGCGGGCTGCGCGCCGCCCTCCCGCCCGGCGCCCGTGGCGTCCGGCATCCGCTGGGAGCTCGACGTTTCCCCGTACCGTCCGGCCGCGCTGCAGGCGGCCACGCTGCGGCTCCGGGCCCTCGACGCGGCGGGGCGGCCGATCGCGCTGCAGGGCTTCCGCGCCACCGCGTCCATGCCCGAGATGGACCACCGGGGCGAGACGATCGCGTTCCGGGAGATGGACGCGGGTGTCTACGAGGCGCTCCACACCTTTTCCATGGACGGACGGTGGGAGATCCACATCAGCGGATCGGTGAAGGGCAAACGCGCGGAGGCGCGCATCCCTCTGGAGGTGGGCGCCAGATAACGGTAGCATAGAGCCCGACGACTGGAGGTGAGCACGATGAGGGCATCCGTACCGGTCTTGCTCACAGGAACAGTGCTCGTGGGACTCCTCGTTCTCGGGCCGGCCGTCGCCCCGCGCCTAGCCCCAATCACCGCAGGACCGCTCCCGCAAGTCACCGCCACCCTGGCCACTCCCCCGGCCGTTCCGGCGCCGCTGGCGCGCGGTCCGGCTCGTGTCACCGTGTCGCTCGAAACGCGCGAGGCCACCGGGGCCCTGGCCGACGGCGTGCAGTATGCGTTCTGGACGTTCAACGGGACCGTTCCGGGGCCCATGATCCGGATCCGGGTCGGCGACGAGCTCGAGCTCCGCCTCAAGAACCACGCCCGCAGCACCCAGATCCATTCCATCGATCTCCACGCCGTCAACGGTCCGGGCGGTGGGGCCACGTTGACGCAGACGGCGCCGGGCAAGGAGACGGCGTTCCGGTGGAAGGCCCTCAACCCAGGTCTGTACGTCTATCACTGCGCCAGCCCACACATCCCCACGCACATCGCCAACGGCATGTACGGGCTGATCGTCGTCGAACCGGCGGGCGGGCTTCCGAAAGTCGACCGCGAGTACTACGTGATGCAGGGCGAGTTCTATACCAAAGGCGCCCGCGGGGCGAAGGGGATGCAGCCGTACGACTCCGCGAAGGCGTACGATGAGCGCCCCGAATACGTCGTCTTCAACGGGCGTGTCGGCGCGCTGACCGACCGCGGGGTGCTGGCGGCGCGGACCGGGCAGACGGTGCGCATCTTCGCCGGCAACGGCGGGCCCAACCTCGTCTGGGCGTTCCACGTCATCGGCGAGATCTTCGACCGCGTCTATCGCGAGGCCGGCATCGGCGGCGCACCCCAGACCAATGTCCAGACGACCCTCATCCCGCCGGGCGGCGCGGCCATCGTCGAGTTCAAGGTGGACGTCCCGGGGACGTACCTGCTGGTGGACCACAGCATCTACCGGATCGACAAAGGCGCAGTTGGGCAGTTGAAGGTCGACGGCGCGGGCGGAGCGGAGATCTACGGGCCCGCGTCCGGGAGCAGGTAGCCGGCCGATGGTCCCTGAGGCCGACGTGGTCGTGATCGGCGGCGGGGTGCACGGCGCCAGCGCCGCCTACCATCTGGCCCGCGCCGGAAAGTCCGTGGCGCTGATTGAGAAGCGGACGATCGGCTCGGGATCGTCGGGGGCGTCCGGGGGGATCATCCGCAGCCACTACTCGACCGAACCCATGATCCGCCTGGCGCACCGCGCCGCGACCCGCTGGCCGGCGCTGGCCGAGGAATTGGGCCGGCCGGTGGACTACGTCCGCAACGGCCTTGTCGTGGTGGTGGATGCCGACGATGCCCCGATCATGGAAGAGGTGGTGGGCACCCAGCGCCGCGTGGGGGTGGACACCGGGACGATCGTCCCCGCCGAGATCTCCCGCTGGATCCCGGACTTCGACACGGAGGGCGTGGCGCTCGCCGCGTACGAGCGGCAGGCGGGCTATGCCGATCCCTACTCCACCGCCGTGGCCTTCGCGCAGCGCGCGCGGGAGCTCGGCGCGGAGATCTATCAGGAGACCACGGTCACCGGGATCGAAGATGGCCCGACCGCGCGGCGTGTCGTCACCGGCGGGGGGAGCATCCGCACGCCGCTGGTCGTGAACTGCGCCGGCGCCTGGGCGCCGTCCATCGCGCGGATGGTCGGGGTGGAACTCCCCGTCCGGCCGGGCCTGCTGCAGATGACGGCGTTCGATCCGCGCGACGCCCGGTGGCACCGGGCCAGCCCCACCTGGCTCGATCTCACCACGATGACCTACTGCCGCCCGGATGCGGCGGGGTACATGCTGGCCGGCGGCGGGAAGGCGGAGAATGCCGTGATCGACACCGAGGTGGTGGACCCCGACGCCTACCCGTCCCGCCCTCCGGTAGAGTTCGAGGCGGAGATCGGAGAGAATCTCACGCGCCGGTGCCCGTGGGCGGCGCTGACGCGCGTCCGGTCATGGGCGGGACCGGACGGCAACAGTCCCGACTTCCATCTCATCGTGGGCCCGGTTCCCGGCGTCCCGGGGTACTTCCAGGTCGTCGGCGGGAGCGGCAACTCCTTCAAGCTCAGCCCGGCCACGGGCGAGGCCGTGGCGGAGTGGGTGACGACGGGAACATGCACCTACCTGGATCTGGAGGCCTTCAGCATCACGCGGTTCGCCGAAGGCCGGCCGTTCCGCGGGAAGTACAAGATGCACATCATCGGATGAGGCGGACAACCAGCGGGCTCTCTTGAGCGTTCGAATCCAGACGGGCCGCACTGCGGGCTTACATGGCCCAAATCGGCGGGGGATGTCAACGGGAGCCCGTGAAAGTTCGGGCTCAAGTCGGCGGAGGGCCGGTTTCGGCCCCTCGCCTGGATGCGCGGCCTCGAAGGAGGGGGCGTGCGAGACTGCGGTGGATGCTCAGGCGGCAGTGAGGATGTTTTCTGCCTCCTCGTTATCGACCTGGGAAACAAGGGGGATGCCGCTAGCAGCCGCGGCCTCGGTGGTGAGTGCGGCAATGTCGTCGCGGGCGATGTGGGCGAGGGTGAACTTACGCGCCCCGCACATGAACTGCCGTAGGCCCTGGGCCACACGCTGATAATAAGTGTAGAGGCCGATGGCGCCCGTGGGGATGAGGCGGAAGCGATCCTTGTAGCGCTCCTGCAGCTCGGGGGCGGTGACGAAGACTTCGCTTACCGTCGTGCCGAAGCGTTCAACGTAGATGGGCAGACTGCCGTCTTCGACGCGCCGCCCGATGGTCTTGCCCACCATGGCGGCAGCCAGCGGTCCCCGCGCCCAGGTGATCAGTTTGGCGTAGGGCGCCACCAGGGCCAGGCCTTTGAATACGTGGTCCTCAAACGTGAACCCACCGGCCAAGGCAATGGGCGGAACGTAGCCACCCTGGCGGGCGAGCCGCTGACAGTACTGGTAAAGCAGGGAGTGCAGCTCGACGGTCGGGATGCCCCATTCGTTCATCATGCGCCAGGGGCTCATTCCGGTGCCGCCGCCGGCGCCGTCCACTGTGAGCAAGTCAATCCCGGCCTCAGAGGACCACTTGAGAGCGCGGGCCAGATCGGCGGGCCGATACGCCCCGGTCTTCAGAAAGACCGACTTGGCGCCCAGCGTGCGCAATTCATCGACACGGCGCAGGAACGTGTCCCGGCTGGCCATGCCGATGCGCGAGTGGCGCTCGAACTCGCGAAAACTCCCGCGCTGGAAGGCCTCGACGACGACCGGGTCGTCCGGATCGGGCAGGACGATGTACCCGCGTTGCTTCAGCAGACGCGCCCGCTCCAGGTCGCGGATCTTGACCTCGCCCCCGATGTCCTTGGCGCCCTGGCCCCATTTGAGTTCCACGGCGGTGACGCCGAGCTTGCGAACCGCGTATTCGTGGACACCGAGCGTGGTGTCTTCCACATTCGCCTGGACGATGATCTCGCCCCAGCCGTCCTCCTGCCACTCTCGGAAGGTGCGGACGCGCCACTCGAGTTCGTCGCTGGATTCCACGCGGCCGTCGGAGAAACGCGAACTCGGGTCCATGCCGCACACGTTTTCGCCCACGGTCAAGCACGTGCCGGAGATGGCTGCGCCGATGGCCAGGCTTTCCCAGTTGTTCTTGGCGATGTTGGTGGAACCGAGAGCGCCGAGCAAGAAGGGGAGCTTGGAGCGGAGACCGGCCTCGCGGCCCCAGCGGACCTCAAGATTGACGTTGGGAAAGAGCGCTTTGTCGCTGTCGGGTTCGATGCCCCACGCACCCGTGGCGCGGCCCAGAATGGTGAAGTGGGAGAGGTCAACGGGGTAGTTCTTGGCCGACGCGGTGGTGATGATGCCGAAGGGCTGAGGGTAGATCATTTCCGGCCCGCGGTAGGCCGACTTGCCGATTTCGCACATCCCGATGCACCCATCAATGCACGTGGCGCACATTCCGCTGAAGGGGCTGATGGAGTCCTCGGTGCGGTTCTTGGTCAGCGTGGCCGCCGAAGCGTTCGGGCGTGAGTATGTCATGGCGCTTCTCCTTTACTCGCGAGTCGCCTCCCGCGTGGACACCGGCCGGACCAGATCCTGGCGCAGGGGTCCGACCAGTTCGCAGGCCGCGCAGGGATCCAGAAAACACATGGCGTGGTCATGGTAGGCAAGGCAGGCGGGAGAGAAGTTCAGGCAGCCGGAGCAGAGGGTGGCATCGGGCTGTGCGCCGTGACAGCGCAGCTCGACCACCGGGCAGACGTGGAGGCAGGCGCCACATCGCCGGCAGAGATCAGATTGCTGGCGGAAGGGGCTCATCACCTTGCGGCGAGGACCGCGGTAGGCAAAGCCAATGGCGCCCGCCATCATTTGCTCGCGGCAGATCCGTACACACTTCCCGCACTGGATGCAATCTTCAAATTGCGGCTCCAGGCGAACGCGCAGGACGCCATAGCGGCTGGCGAGGTCCTGGATGGTTTTCGACTGCGGGCTGGTGGCGACGTAGAGTTCGAGCAACAGCTGGCGGGCGCGTTCGACGCGAGCGGAATGCGTCCGCACGATGAAGCCGTCATCGGCGCGAAGCGTGCAGGCGCTCTGCAGCTTGCTGCGAAGGGAAGTACCGACTTCGACCAGGCACAGGCGGCAGGCGCCATAGGGTGTCAGCCCGTCATCATGGCAGAGCGTAGGAATCGGGATGCCTAGGAAGCGGGCGGCCTCCAATACGGTGGTACCAGCCTCAACCTCGAGCTCGATGCCGTTGATCGTCAAATGCGGCATGGCGTCCTCCTCACGTCACCAGCACCGCGTGAGGCTGGCAGACTTCCAGGCACGCGCCGCATTTGATGCACCTGGCGTTGTCAATGGTGTGGACCTTGTCCTTCTCTCCCAAGATGGCCTCGCTGCTGCACACACGCACGCAGGCGTGGCAGCCGTCGCAGAGCGTAGGCTCGATGGAGTACGTGATGAGTTCCCGGCAGACCTTGGCGGGACAGCGCTTCTCGCGGACGTGGGTGACATATTCATTGCGGAAGTAGCGCAAGGTGGACAGCAGCGGGTTGGGGGCGGTTTGGCCGAGGCCACAGAGCGAGGTTTCCCGCACGAGCCAGCCGAGGTCTTCCAGAAGTTGAAGGTCCTCTTCCCGGCCTTTGCCCTGGGCGATGCGGGTGATGATATCCAGCAGTCGCTCCAGCCCTTTCCGGCAGGGGAAGCACTTGCCGCAGGACTCATCAGCCAGGAAGGTCAGGAAATATCTGGCGATGTCCACCATGCAGTTGGACTCGTCCATGACGATCATTCCGCCGGAGCCCATGATGGCGCCGGCGCCGGTCAGACTCTCGTAGTCCACTGGGAGGTCGAGGAGAGACTCGGGAATGCAGCCACCTGAAGGCCCGCCGGTCTGGATGGCCTTGAAGCGCCGGCCTTCGGGAATCCCGCCCCCGAGGTCGTAGACGACCCGGCGCAGGGTGATGCCCATGGGCACTTCGATGAGCGCGGTATTGTTGACAGCGCCGACGAGGCTGAAGACCTTGGTGCCCTTGCTCCCCTCGGTGCCCACGCGTGCGTACCAATCGCCGCCGCGCATCACGATCAGGGGGATGGTGGCCCAGGTTTCGACGTTGTTGATACAGGTGGGCTTTCCCCACAGCCCGCGCTCCGCCGGATACGGAGGGCGCTGGCGGGGTTCGCCTACCCGGCCCTCGACGGAGGCGATCAGCGCGGTCTCTTCGCCACACACGAAGGCGCCGGCACCCTTGACGATGCGGATGCGGAAAGAGAAATCAGTGTGGAGGATGTGGTCACCGAGCAGGCCGGCGGCTTCGGCCTGGGCGATGGCTTGTGTCATGCGCTCAACAGCGAGCGGGTATTCGTCGCGGACGTAGATGACGCCCTCAGAAGCCCCCATGGCGTAGGCGCCGATCACCATTCCCTCCAACACACTGTGCGGATCGCCTTCAAGCACCGCTCGATCCATGTAGGCGCCCGGGTCACCTTCGTCGGCGTTGCAGATGATGTACTTGGGCGTGGCCGGCTGGCGCCGCACCACCTCCCACTTGGCACCGGTGGGAAAGCCGGCACCGCCTCGTCCCCGCAGGCGGGCGCGCGATACCTCGGCGATGACCTCTTCGGCTCGAACGCGTGTGAGGGCGCGATGGAGGGCAAAGTAGCCGCCGCGCGCAGTGTATTCGTCGAGACTGGCGGGATCGATAATCCCGCAGTTGCGCAACACCCAGCGGAGCTGGTGGCGGAAGAGAGCGAGTTCCTCGTAGGCGGGCAGGCCGTCCAGGCGCACTCCTGAGGGAGCAAAGGCAAGGCGGCGATTCGTGACAGGATTGTCGTGGCCGGTGAGGAAGCCGATCGCCCACGCGAGCTTCAGGTCGCCCTTCGGGAGGCCGCGGATGAGTTCGCGTGCTTTGCGCACATTCATTTGGCCGTAGCTGATGCGGGGCCGCCCAGGCAGGCGAACATCCACGAGCGGCTCCTGGGCGCACCAGCCAATGCAGCCTGTGGCGGTGATGACATACGGAAGCTGGAGGCGCGCAACCTCCTCTTGAATGACTGCGTGAACGTCTTCGGCGCCTGCCGCGCGCCCGCACGTGGCCATTCCAATCCAGATCTTGGCTACGTCCGGGCGCAAGGTACGGCGGCCCCGTCGAGCGGCGGCCCGCAGGTCAGAGAGAGTGGCGAGTTGTGCGGGGCGCGTAGACATGGCGCTCAGGCTGCTTCAACCGTGCGGCTGCGGTAGGGTTTCAAGACGTTGGGCACCCGAGCCTGGCGGAGGTGGCCATAGGTCGACTGGTCAATGCGGACAACGGGCGCTAGGCCACAGCAACCCAGGCAACGCACAGGCTCGACGCTGAAATCGAGGTCAGTGGTCGTGCCGGGGGCAGGCAGGTGCAAATCCCGAAGGATCTTGTCCAGGATCCGTTGGCCGCCGCGCACGTGACAGGCCGTTCCCAGACAGACACGCACCCAGTGCCGGCCGCGCGGCTCCAGGCTGAAGCAGTTGTAGAAAGTGGCGACGTGGAAGACCTCGGTCAGCGGCAGCCGCAGCCGGCGCGCGACCGCGCGGAGAGCCGTCTCCGGCAGGTAGCGGAAGTCGTGCTGAATCTCTTGGAGAATGGCGATGAGGTGTTCGGCCCGATCGGGCCAGCGGGCGAGAATCTCCTCAGGGTCAGGTGCTGCACTCATCGGTTACTATGATCCTGCGCTCGAATGCGAGGTCGTGAGAATAGGGCGTGCCATTGATTAGAATCAGGCGCTCCATTGATTTCTGTGAGAAGGAGCCCCGCGTGGCCGCTTGGTCTGCTTCGTGCGCTTTGGGGCCACGGTCCCGCTCTGGATGGATCAGCTTGCGTCCGCCGCCGCCGCGTCCTCCCAGATTAGTTCAGTGCGCCCACCTTACGGATAGATCCCGCGCGTCATCAACGCGCCGGCCACCCGCTGGACGGCATTGACCATCGCCGCGGTCCGCAGGGGAATCTCTCGCTCCCGGGCCGTCGCCGCCACCCGGTCGAACGCGCTGACGAGGATCGGCTCCAATCTCGCGTTGATCTCCTCCTCGCTCCAGAACAGCGAGTTGAGATCTTGGACCCACTCGAAGTACGAGACGATTACGCCGCCGGCGTTCGCGAGGATATCGGGGACGACGAGCACCCCCCGGTCGTTGAGGATCTCGTCCGCATCAGGAGTAGTGGGACCGTTGGCCCCTTCCACGATGAGCTTCGCCTGGATCCGTGGAGCGTTGGCGCCCGTGATCTGCCCTTCGATCGCCGCGGGGACGAGGATGTCGCAGGGAAGCTCCAGCAGGGCATCGTTGCTGACCGGCTCTCCGCCGGGGAACCCGGAGACGCGTCCGGTCTCCTGGACGTGGCGCTGAACCGCGCGCGGATCAATCCCGTTGGGATTGTAGATCCCGCCGTAGATGTCGCTCACCCCGACGATGCGGCAGCCCTGATCGTGCAGCTGCATCGCCGAGATCGATCCGACGTTCCCGAAGCCCTGGACCACCACCCGCGCCCCCGCGAAGGGCAGCTCCCACCGCCGGGCCGCCTCGCGCGCCGTGATCATGACCCCGCGGCCGGTGGCTTCCCGGCGCCCCGCCGAGCCGTAGATACTCACCGGTTTACCCGTGACCACCGCGGGGATGGAGTGTCCGGCGTGCATGGAGTACGTGTCCATGATCCACGCCATCGTCTGCTCGTTCGTCCCGACGTCGGGCGCGGGGATGTCACGCTTCGGGCTCATGAGTACGCTGATCTCGGTCGCGTAGCGTCGCGTCAGGCGCTCCAGCTCGCCTCGGGAGAGCGTGAGCGGGTCGACAGCGACGCCGCCCTTGGCGCCTCCGAAGGGCAGGTGCACCAGCGCGCACTTCCAGGTCATCCACATCGCCAGGGCCCGGACTTCGTCGAGGTCAACCTGCGGAGCGTAGCGGATGCCGCCCTTGGTGGGGCCGAGCACGGTGCTGTGATGGACGCGGTAACCGGTGAAGATGCGTACGGTCCCGTCGTCCATCTGGACAGGAAAGTTCACCGTGAGCTCTCGGTGCGGGAAGACGAGAAAGTCGCGAATGCCTCGCTTGAGCGGGAGCAGGTCGGCGGCGCGGTTGAATTGCCGCAGCGCCATCTCCCATGGGTTCTCCCGGGCGGGCGGGGCGACGACGGTTGGAGCAGGCTTGGCCACGAGCGCACCTTCCTCTTATGACTGACGTGGACGCGCAGGCATCCCACCGTGTCTATCGTAGGAAACGGCCCCGCGGAGGGGCCATCCGGCCGGGGCTGTATTCGGCGGCGGCGAACCGGCTACAGCGGCTCCGTTCCCGGCGGCGGCGCGACGGGCTCGGGCACGGGCCGCAGCAGCGACGCCGCCACCGATCCGCCGATGAGGACGGCGATGACGGCCAGGGACGCGCCGATGGGGACGGAGAGCACATCGCTGGCCAGCATCTTCAGTCCCACGAACACCAGGACCAGGCTCAGCCCCACCTTCAGATAGTGGAACCGGTCCAACACGCCCGCCAGAAGGAAGTAGAGCGCGCGGAGTCCCAGGATGGCGAAGATGTTCGAGGTGTAGACGATGAACGGGTCAGACGTGACCGCGAAGATCGCCGGGATGGAATCCACGGCGAAGACGATGTCGGTCGTCTCCACCGCCAGCAGAGCCAGAAGCAGCGGCGTGGCCACGCGCCGTCCGCCGACCAGCAGCGTGAACGCGCCGCCGGCATAGGCGTCCGCAACAGGGATGATCCGCCGGGCCAGCCGGATCACCGGGTTGCGCCCCGGCTCCGGGCGGTGCGGCGAGCGCAGCAGGCGGATGCCGGTCAGGACCAGCAGCCCCCCGAAGATGTACACCACGGGATGGAACGCCCGGAGCAGCGCGGCGCCGGCCAGGATGAAGAGGATGCGGAAGACGATCGCGCCGACGATCCCCCAGAACAGCAGGCGGTGCTGGTAGGCGGCGGGCACCTGGAAGTACGAGAGGAGGACGACGAAGACGAAGATGTTGTCGACGCTCAGCGCCTTCTCGATCAGGTAGCCGGCGAAGAACTCCATCCCGCGCTGCGGGCCGAACCAGACCCAGACGAGCACGTTGAAGCCCAGGGCCAGCGTGATCCAGAAGACGCTCCATCCCAGCGCCTCGCGCGGCTGGATGGCGTGGGCCCGGCGGTGGAACACGCCGAGGTCCAACGCGAGCAGCCCCGCGACGAACAGAGTGAACAGCGCCCAGAGGGCGGGAGAACCGACCGACTCCATGGCTGCCTCCCCGGCGGTGCCCGCCTCTCCAGACGACGAGGGCGAGGCCTCCGCCGTACTGAATCACACGGCGAAGGTCTCGCCCCCGCACATTGCTCACGAGTGAACAGGCCGGGCCGCCGGAAGCGGCCGTGCTGGCGGCCTGCCCGCGGAGTCTAGACCGCGGCTACTCCCCTTCGGTGAAACGATACCCGCCCGCCCGCTCCCTGTCAACGCGCGGGGCCGCGGGCGGCGGGCCGGCTCTGGGCCGGGCGCCCCGCGCCCGCCAGTGTTGTCCCCCACCCGGTCACCCCTGCTGGCGGACGGTGAGCACCGGCACGCGGCTGTGGCGGACGACGTGCTCGGCGACGCTGCCGAAGACGACGTGGGTCAGGCCGGTGCGGCCGTGCGTCCCCATGACGATGAGATGGGCGCCGACCTCGCGGGCCACTTCGAGGATCGCCTGGCGGGGCATCCCTTCCCGGATCATGCCGCGGGCGCCGCGTACCCGGGCGGCCAGGCGGCCCATCTCCTCCTCGCTTTCCATCCGGATCCGGTCGAGCAGCTCTCCGGCCGCGGGGACGGCCGCGAGGGTGCTCGGAAACCCGGCCAGCGCGGCGATGCTCAAGTCCACGACGTGGAGCAGGACCACCTCCGCCCTAAAGGCCGCCGCGAGTGACTGCGCCCAGGCCAGCGCGGCGTCGGCCCCCGGCGAGAAGTCGGTCGGGACGAGGATACAGGTCGGATGAACGGGCTCGATCATGGTGACCTCCGTCGAGATGAGGACCTGGGATGCCTTCCACGAGGGGCAGGGTGAATCATGCCGCCCACGTCCCGCGCGGCACCGGGGCACCGTGCGCTCAGCAGGCGCCCCGCATGCCCGCCCGGGATCGCGCCGGCGGGCGGGGGCGCGTTCAGGCGCAGGCTCGATCGCCGGTATCGGACCGGCGCCCGATGGCCCGCCCTCCCGGCAGCTCCTATGCTGAAGGCGGGCCGTCCAACGCGAGCCCCGGAGGGTGAGCGCGCATGGAGCGTGGAGTCGGCACCATCCTCGTGGCCACTGATCTCTCGCCGATCACCGCCACCTTATTCTCGACGGCCGCCCATGTCGGCTGCCGGGACGGGGTGATCACGGCCTTCCACGTGTACACCCCGGACGACTACATCGAGGTGCGGCGGGAGACGGGGATGCCCGTGGACCAGTACATCGCCAATCTCAAGGCCGAGCTCAGGTTCCAGCTGGAGCAGGCCGGGCTGCCGCCGATGACGGTGCGGCTGGAGGTTGTCGAAGGCCGGTCCGTCCCCGAGCAGATTCTGGCCGCCGCCGATCGTCTGAACGCCGGCTTGATCATCATGGGGACCCACGGGCGCACGGGGCTGCGCCGCGCGCTCATGGGAAGCGTGGCGGAGGAAGTGCTGCGGCGTTCCCGCCGGCCCGTGCTGGTCGTGCCCCAGGCCGTGCTCGGTGCCGTGCCGGCCGGGGAGCGCGTGACGGCATGACCGCCGTTCACGCGCTCGCCCCGCTGCCCCGGACGGCCCGCGCGCGGCTGCGTGCCTCGGACGTGATGACGGCGCCGGTCGTGACCGTCTCCCCGGAGGCCACTGTCAAGGAGATCGCCTCGCTGATGCTGGCGCACCACGTCAGCGGGCTGCCGGTGGTTTCATCCGCCGGCGAGCTCGTCGGCATCGTCACGGAGGCCGACCTCCTCCACAAAGAGCGCGGACCGCATCGCCCCGACGGGCGGCTGACGCGGGCCGTGCGGTCGCTCGGGCGCGCCCGGGACGTTCGGAGAAAGGCCGGGGGTCTCACCGCCGCGGACCTGATGAGCGCGCCCGTGGTCACCGTAGACGAGGCCGCCCCGCTACACGAGATCGCCGCGGTGATGGTCCGGCGCGCCATCAACCGCGTTCCGGTCATGCGCGGCGGCCGGCTGGTGGGTATCGTGAGCCGCGCGGACATCGTGCGGGCGCTGACCCGCACGGACGCGGAGGTGGCCGACGCGGTCCGGGCGACGCTGCTGCACGACCTCTGGCTGGACGTGAGCCGCCTCGACATCGACGTGCAGGACGGCGTGGTGCGGCTGGAGGGGCGGGTCGAGCGCCGGTCCGAGCGTGAGCTCGCCGCACGCTGGGCCGCCGCGGTGGACGGCGTGGTGGCCGTGGACAGCCGCCTCGACTACGAGTACGACGACCGGGATGTGCATCTGGGCGATCGCTGGCCGGCGCCCCGCGTGTGAGGGTGCGGGTATAATCGCTGGGGATGGAGATCCGTGAGGATGATCGTATGAACGCTGCAGACCTGGCCCGGCATCTGGAACATTCCGTCCTGGCGCCGCAATCGACGGAAGATGACGTCGCCGAAGGCGCCCGGGTGGCGCTGCGCTGGCAGGTCCGGTCGCTGGTCGTCAAGCCGGCATTCGTCGCCGTCGCGTCCCGCGCGCTAGCGGGGTCAGGCGTGCGAACCGTGGCCGTGGTCGGCTTCCCTCACGGCGGGGAGACGACCGAGACGAAGGTCACGGAAGCGCGCGAAGCCATCGCCGCCGGCGCGGACGAGATCGACATGGTCATCAACATCGGCGCGCTGCGGCGGCGGGACACCGGCGTGGTGTTCAACGAGATCCGCCGCGTCGTGGAGGCCGCGGGGCGCCATCCCGTGAAGGTGATCATCGAGACGGCGTACCTGACCCAGGCCGAGAAGCGCCTCGCCTGCCGGCTCGCCGCGCGGGCCGGGGCGGCGTACGTGAAGACGAGCACGGGCTTCGGCCCGAAGGGCGCGACCGCCGCCGACGTCGCCTTGATGCGGCGGATCGTCCCCCGGTCGGTGGGCGTGAAAGCGTCCGGCGGGATCCGGACGTACATCGACGCCCTCGCCCTCATCCGCGCGGGGGCAGACCTGTTGGGAACGAGTCAGACGGACGCCATCCTCAGGGAAGCCGCGTCGGTCGCCGCGTGATGTCCGCCCCGGAGACCCAGGCCGTGACCGTGTACTGGACGCCGCCGCGGCGGTTCGCCGGGTTGGGACCGGTGGGCGCCCCGCTGGCGATGGACGCCCGGGCCGACCACGCGGGCGAGGCGACGGGCCCGACCCCGATGGAGGCCGTGCTTATCGCCCTGGCCGGCTGCACCGGGATGGACGTCGCCGGCATCCTGGAGAAGATGCGCGCTCCGCTGACGTCGCTCACCATCTCGGTGAGCGGCGACCGGGCGGCGACGCACCCGAAGGTCTTCACGCGGATCCACATCCGGTACGAGGCCGGGGGACCGGGACTGACCTACGAGCAGGTGGAGCGCGCCGTGAGGCTCTCCCACGAGAAGTACTGCTCGATCTCGGCGATGCTCCGGCCGGCCGTGCCCATCACGCACGAGATCGTCCTGGCCGGGGCCGAGGGGGTCCGCCTGGCCGGGTAGCCCCGGTCCGCTACGCCGCCGCCTCCCGGCGGTGGACCTCCGCGATCCGGCGCAGCATCCAGACCACCACCCCCAGCCCCGATACGAAGAGCACGAGGAAGAGGACCAGCGGGCTCCACTCCACCCGCACGGGTTCCGCGGCCACATTCAGGTAGGGCGCAAGCTCCATGTTCTGCACCCACTGCCGCGCGCCGGCATTCGCCGCCAGCGCGAGGAACTGCACGCCGCCGATCAGCACCGCCGTCAGGCGGGAGGGCCGCGCCGGCTGGGCGACGAGGAGGACCCAGGTGAACGCCGGGATGGCGGCAGCCAGCAGGGCGACGGCCGCGGGCAGCGGGGCGCCGGCCAGCGCCGCGAGCACGTCGGGGTCGAGTGCCCCGAAGACGTACCACGCGCCGCAGGCGCCGAAGATGGCCAGCCCCACGGTGCCCACGGCGGCGGCGGCGCGGCCCGCCCACGCGTGGTACTCCGGGCGCTCCCGCCCGGCGAGGAAGGCAGCGTCGATGACCAGGAACGCCGCGGTCGTCACCAGCGCCAGCCCGAGGAGCATCAGCCAGCGGGGCAGCAGGGTGGGATCCGCCGTGTTCAGCGCGGTTCCGGCCGGCGCCCCCGCCACTGCGGTCCGGGCCAACAGGTCCGGCCACCCGCGCACGTTCGTCATCAGGCTGAAGTTGTTGGCGAACAGGAACCCGGTCGTGACGAACAACAGCGCCGCGGCCCAGCCGGCGACCATGCCCCGGCGCGCCCCGGTGCCGGAGCGCACGCCGATCGCCCCCAGATAGACGCCGTAGTAGGCCAGCGTGACGAGCGCGATGACCGACAGCCACGGCCAAGCCATCAGCACGCCGGCCGGGTAGAACGCGCGGTAATAGGCCACCTGCGTGAAGAGCAGCGGCACGACGCCGAGATTGATGCCCAACGCGACGACGACGGGCATCGCGCCGAGCAGCCGCGCCCGCGCCCGGCCGGCGCGCGGGTCCTTGAGGAGGCTGAGCACCGCGGCCAGCGGCACGCCCCCGTACCACAGGTGCATCATCGCCTGGTGCAGCGTGAAGCCCAGGACCTTGAACGCCTCGACGAACCAGAAGGGCGCCGGGAGGCCCAGCGGGCTGGCCGGGCCGATCAACTCTCTGGGATCCATCGCCTCACCTCCCCCAGCCCGAGCGGCGGTCCGGACGCTCCGGGATCATGCCCGGCGGGCTGCCGGGCGCCAGGGTGGTCAGGTAGTCCACCAGCAGGCCGGCCTCCTCCGGCGTGCCGGCGAACGGCGGCATGAAGAACCGCACGCGCTCGGGATGTTCGACGACCGCGCGCAGCAGGTCCGGCGTCCAGCCGCGGGTCAGCTCGCGGATGCCGCTGTAGCCGGCGGCGGAGTGGCAGCTGTTGCAGTGGTACTGAAAGAGCACGCGCCCCAGCGCCCGCCGGTCGTCCGGGCTCAGCGCGGTGAGACGGCGCTCGTCGATGGCGCCGCCGTCGTCGATCAGCTGCGGGTGGCGCGCCCGCACGTAGGCGCGTGTCCACGTGCCCCCGTCGAGATAGCCGGTCTCGCGGAGGCGGGCCACCTCGTGGGGATAGATGCCGTTGCTCATCACCGCGTTGTACACCACGTACGGCTTGCGCGATGCTTCGCGGATGTACTCACCGGTGGTGAACGCGGTCGTGCCCAGGACGAACAGGAGGATGGCGAATCCGGCGCTCACCCAGCCGGGATGGCGGTACGGCCCGAGGTAGAGCATGACGAAGACGACGGCCGTGAGAACGAAGATGAGAAGCATGAGCACGTTGAGCACGCTGGCCGCGGCCAGGGCCGCCCGGGCCGACGGGGGGAGGAAGGCGTACCACAGCGCCCCGCCGATCATGATGAGCACGGACCCGAGCAGCGCGGGCCGCGAGGACCGGTGCCCGAGCAGATCGCGCAGGCGTGGATCGGCGGCCTTGAAGGCGGCGTGCAGGTAGACGTAGAGCGAGGCGAGCAGCAGGGCGCCGCCGGTCCGGGCCAGGACCTGCGGGAGGCACTGCGGGTTGAGCACGCCCCGCCAGAACGTCGGCGTCTCCAGCCAGCGTCCCGGATTGAGCATGAACCCGGTGATCGCCGTGATCAGCACGAGGCTGATCCACGCGGAGCCGGCGTACAGCCAGCCGACGCGCACGTGCGTGGCCGGATCCAGCCGGCCCCAGTAGTAGAAGAAGATGAACGCGGCCACGATCTCCAGGACGAAGAACACGTACTCCATGGCCCAGCCGAACACGAAGGTGTGGATGAGCAGCTCCGTGGGCAGCGGCGAGGCCAGGCCGATGGTCCACCAGATCCCCACGCCGGTGACGGCCCCGTAAACCACGGTGAGCAGGATGAAGAACCAGGCGTGCGCGCGGAGGTAGTCCAGCAGGGCGCGGTTCCCGGTGCGATACGCGTAGCCGACCTCAACGGCGAGAAAGAGCCCGCCGCCCACGGCGTAGTGCGAGACCAGCACGTGCAGGACCGCGATCACGGCGATGAGCATGGGCGACGTGAGGACGGGGACATACCACCAGGGATAGTGCACCGGCGACCACCCCCCCGCGCACAGCGTACCAGGTGCCGGCCCGAGGGCGGCTATCGGGCCCGCGACCGATATTGCGCGGCCATTTCGAGACGGTCTGCGCCGCCTGAGAGGCAAATCGGGCCCGTGCCCGATGCCACCGCCTAAAGCATTGGGGCTATCGTAGGACCAGGATCGGGGTCCCCAAAATCCGCCTTGTGGATTTTGGGGTGATCTGTGCAAGGAGGCGATCGGCATGCTCGTGCGCGACCGGATGACGGCCCCGGCCATCACCGTCGATCCGAAGACGTCTATCTACGACGCGCTCTCCCTGATGAAGGAGAAGCGCATCCGGCGGTTCCCCGTGGTCAAGGGGCGCCGCCTCGTCGGCGTGGTCTCCTGGACCGACCTCATGCGAGCCTCGCCCTCGCCGGCCACGTCGCTGACCGTCTGGGAGATCCCCTACCTGTTGATGAAGGCGCCGATCTCCGAGGTCATGACCCGCCAGGTGGTCACCATCGCGCCGTCGGCCACCATCGAAGAGGCGGCGGTGCTGCTGCGCCGGCATAAGATCGGCGGGCTGCCGGTGGTGGACGGGGGCGCGGTCGTGGGCGTCATCACCGAGTCCGACATCTTCGACGCGTTTATCGATCTCATGGGACTGCACCGGGGCGGCGCCCGGCTGACCATCCAGCTGGAGGACCGCGTCGGCGCGCTGGACGAGGTCGTGCGCACGATCGCGCAGTGCGACGTGAATATCCACAGCCTGGCGGCGTATCCCGTGAACGGGATCGGCCAGGTGGTGGTGCGGGTGGACACCCCGTACCCGCTGCACCTGGTCCAGACGCTCGCCGAGCACGGGATCCGGGTGACGCACCTGGCCCCCCTGCCCGACGCGGTACCGCAGGAGGCGGGCGCGGCATGACGGGACGGAACCGGGTCACGGTTGACGGGAACGAAGCGGCGGCGTCGGTCGCCTACCGGGCGAGCGAAGTCATCGCCATCTATCCGATCACGCCGTCGTCCACGATGGGCGAATTGAGCGACGAGTGGGCGGTGAAGCGCCGTCCGAACGTCTGGGGGACGATCCCCGACGTGGTGGAGATGCAGTCGGAAGGCGGGGCGGCGGGCGCCGTCCACGGCGCGCTGCAGGGCGGGGCCCTGACCACGACGTTCACCGCCAGCCAGGGCCTGCTGCTCATGATTCCCAACATGTACAAGATCGCGGGTGAACTCACCTCGTTCGCCATGCACGTCGCGGCGCGCACGCTGGCCACGCATGCGCTGTCCATCTTCGGAGACCACTCCGACGTCATGGCCGCGCGCCAGACGGGCTTTGCGCTCCTGGCCAGCGGCTCCGTGCAGGAGGTCCACGACCTGGCGCTGGTGGCCCACGCCGCCACGCTGGCCGCGCGCGTCCCGTTTCTGCACTTCTTCGACGGGTTTCGCACGAGCTCCGAGGTGGCGAAGATCGAGGAGCTGACCGACGACGACCTCCGGGCCATGCTGGATGAGGACCTCATCCGCGCCCACCGGGAGCGGCGGCTCGATCCGAACCGTCCCGTCACGCGCGGCACGGCGCAGAATCCCGACACCTTCTTCCAGGCGCGCGAGGCGGCCAACCCCTTCTATCTCGTCGTGCCCGACGTCGTTCAGCAGACCATGGACCGCTTCGCGGCGCTGACCGGCCGCGCGTACCATCTCTTCGACTATGTGGGGCATCCGGAGCCCGATCGCGTGATCGTCATCATGGGGTCAGGCGCCGAGGTCGGGCATGAGACAGTAGACTGGTTGGTCCGGCGCGGCGAGCGCGTCGGCCTGATCAAGGTGCGCCTCTACCGCCCGTTCCACGCCGAGGCCTTCCTGGCCGCGCTGCCCTCATCCGTCCGCTCCATCGCCGTGCTCGACCGCACGAAGGAGCCGGGCGCCTTGGGCGAGCCGCTGTACATGGACGTCGTCGCCGCGTTGGGCGAGGCGCTGGCGGCCGGGGATGCCCGGCATCCTACGATGCCCCGGGTGATCGGCGGGCGCTACGGCCTGAGCAGCAAGGAGTTCACCCCGGCCATGGTGATTGCGGTGTTCGACGAGCTCGGCCGGCCCGCCTTGCGGAACCACTTCACCATCGGCATCACCGACGATGTGACCGGCACGTCGCTGCCGTTCGACCGCACCCTCAACATCGAACCGGACGACGTGACGCGCTGCCTGTTCTTCGGCCTGGGCGCCGACGGCACGGTCGGCGCCAACAAGAACTCGATCAAGATCATCGGGGAGGAGACGCCCAACTACGCGCAGGGGTACTTCGTCTACGACTCCAAGAAGTCGGGCCAGCTCACGGTTTCGCACCTGCGCTTCGGCCCGCGGCCCATCCGCAGCAGCTATCTCGTCAGCTCCGCCAACTTCATCGCCTGCCACCAGTACCACTTCATGGAGCGCTATGACATCCTGGGGGCCGCCTCACCGGGCGCGGTGTTCCTGCTCAACGCCCCCTTCGGGCCGGAAGAGGTCTTCGACCGCCTGCCGCGCGACGCGCAGGAGCAGATCGTGGGCAAGCGGCTGCGGATGTACGTCATCGACGCCGGCCGGGTGGCGCGGGAGACCGGCATGGGCGGGCGGATCAACTCCATCATGCAGACCGCCTTCTTCGCCATCTCCGGCGTCCTCCCGCGCGAGGAGGCCATCGAGCAGATCAAGTCCAGCATCCGCAAGACGTACGGGCGCAAGGGCGAGGACGTGGTGCAGGCCAACTTCGCCGCCGTGGATGCCACCCTGGCGAACCTGCACCCCGTGCCGGTGCCCGACGCCCCCACCGCGCCGCACCGGCGGCCGCCGCTGGTGCCGGCAGAGGCTCCGGACTTCGTGCAGCGCGTCACCGCGGTGATGATGGCCCAGCAGGGCGACCTGCTCCCGGTCAGCGCATTCCCGCCCGACGGCACCTGGCCCCCGGGGACGAGCCGGTGGGAGAAGCGCAACCTGGCCGACGAGATCCCGGTCTGGGATACGCAGCTGTGCATCCAGTGCAACAAGTGCGTCCTGGTCTGCCCCCACGCCGCCATCCGGGCGAAGGTCGTCGACCCGGGGCTGCTCGGGGAGGCGCCGGCGACGTTCAAGTCCACGCCGTACCGCGGTCCCGAGTTCAAGGGGCAGGCGTATCTGCTCCAGGTTGCGCCGGAGGACTGCACGGGCTGCAGTCTGTGCGTGCACGTCTGCCCGGCCGTGGACAAGAAGAACCCCGCCCACAAGGCGATCGACATGGCGCCGCAGCCGCTGCTGCGCGAGGCTGAGCGCGAGAACTTCGCGTTCTTCATGCGCCTGCCGGATCCCGACCGCACCAAGGTCCGCTCGGACGTCAAGGGGACGCAGTTCCTCCGCCCGCTGTTCGAGTTCTCCGGTGCCTGCGCCGGCTGCGGCGAGACGCCGTATGTCAAGCTGCTCACCCAGCTCTACGGCGACCGGCTCCTGATCGCCAACGCCACCGGCTGCTCGTCTATCTATGGGGCGAACCTGCCCACCAGCCCGTACACCACCGACGCGGACGGCCGCGGCCCCGCCTGGTCGAACTCGCTGTTCGAGGACAACGCCGAGTTCGGCTTCGGGATGCGGCTGGCGCTGGACATGCAGGCCGAGCAGGCCCGGATGCTGCTGCGGGCGCTGGCGCCGCAACTGGGCGATGAGCTCGCTCGCGCGCTGCTCGAGGCACAGCAGAGCGACGAGGCCGGCATCCGTGCGCAGAGGGAACGGGTCGAACTGCTGCGCAGGCGCCTGGCGGACATCGATCGTCCAGAGGCGAGGCGCCTGGCGCAGCTGTGCGACGCGCTCATCCGCAAGACCGTGTGGATCGTCGGCGGCGACGGCTGGGCCTACGACATCGGCTACGGCGGGCTGGACCACGTGCTGGCCATGGGGCGGGACGTCAACGTGCTGGTGCTCGACACCGAGGTGTACTCCAACACCGGCGGGCAGCAGTCGAAGGCCACGCCGCTGGGAGCCTCCGCGCGCTTCGCCATCGCGGGGAAAGCCCTCCCCAAGAAGGATCTGGGCATGCTGGCCATGACCTACGGCAACGTCTACGTGGCGCACGTCGCGTTCGGCGCGAAGGACGCGCAGACCGTGCAGGCCCTGCGGGAGGCCGAGAGCTATCCGGGGGCGTCGCTGGTCATCGCCTACAGCCCGTGCATCAACCACGGCTACGATCTCGGCGAGCACAGCCTGGAGCAGATGCGGCTGGCCGTGGAGTCGGGCTACTGGCCGCTGTACCGCTACGACCCGCGGCGGGCGGAGCGCGGGCTGCCGCCGCTGCAGCTCGACTCGCCGCCGCCGAAGGTGGATCTGGCCGAGTTCGTCCGGCATGAGACGCGCTTCCGCAGCGTGGAGGCCGTGGACCCGGAACGGGCCAAGGCGCTGCTCGAGGCGGCGCGGCGCGAGGTACGGAGCCGGTTCGCCCTCTACGAACAGTTCGCTCGCGGCGCGGCGCGGCAGGGCAACGGTGCCGGCGCGCCGGCAACCGCGGCGGGAGGATCCGGAGAGGCTCCAGGGACCGGCAGCGACCGGGCGTAGGCGGTAGACTGGAGGCGGCAGGGCGCACGCCCGCGGGTTCGGCGGGCCCGGACTCGCCGGCCGCCTCACGCGCGGTCTCCCTGCCGGACACGCGCGGCATACGATGCCGGACGATCGCGCCATCCGGTTTCTGCTCACGTCTTCCGACCCCTCAGTGCGCCTGCTGGCGCTGACGGATGTCATCGGCGCCTCGCCGCGCTCCACCGAAGTCCGCGCGCTCCGGCGCGCGATACCGAGCGGTCCGCGTGTGCGCGCCTTGCTCGCCGGGCAGCGCGCCGACGGCGGGTTCGGAGTCCATCCATATCAGAAGTGGACGGGGGCGCACTGGCGGCTGATCTCGCTCGCCGAGCTGGCCGCGCCGCCGCGCCACCCTCAGGCGCTCCAGGCCGCGGAGCAGGTGCTGTCCTGGCTGCTCGGCGGCTCCCACCGGCAGAGGATCGTGACGATCAACGGACGCGTCCGCCGGTGCGCGTCGCAGGAAGGCAACGCCCTGCGCGCCTGCGTCCACTTCGGCCTGGCGGACGATCGCCGGGTGAGGGCGCTGGCGCGGGACCTGGTGACCTGGCAGTGGCCGGACGGCGGATGGAACTGCGATCAGGCTCCGGCGGCGACCCACTCGTCATTCCACGAGAGCCTCATCCCTTTGTGGGCCCTCGCCGAGTACCGTGAGGCGACGGGCGACCGTTCCGTGGACGACGCCATAGACCGCGCCGCGGAGTTCTTCCTGCGGCACCGGCTGTTCCGGTCGGAGCGGACCGGCCGCGCCATCGGCGCACGGAGCGTCACGCGACGGCCGCGCCGGGGAGTGGCGGCGCCCGCACCGTTCCTGGAGCTGGCGTATCCTCCATACTGGCACTACGACATTCTCACCGCGCTCCGCGTGTTCGGCCGGCTGGGCCGGCTGGCGGATCCCCGCGTCCAGGAAGCGCTGGACATCGTAGAGGCCAGGCGGCGCTCCGACGGCGTGTGGCGGGCGGACGTGACGTACTGGCGCCGGGGGAAAACAGGGACGCGCGTGGAGGCGGTGGACTGGGGACGTGGCTCGGCCGAGATGCTGACGCTCAACGCGCTGCGTGTCCTGCGCGGCGCCGGACGCCTGGCGCTGCTGGAGGCGGCGGGGAGGTGACGCGAGAGGAGAGGTGAGGGCGATGTTCCTGGACGATCTGCAGAAGCGCTTCTCGGACATGCAGACCAAGGTGGGGGCCCGAACGGTCTACGGCGACCCGATCGAGATCGACGGGCGGAAGGTCATCCCCGTCGCCTCCGTGCAGTACGCCTTCGGGATGGGCGGGGGCATGGGGCCGAAGCGGGATGAGGGTGAGGCGCCCGGCGGCGGCGGGGGGGGCGGCGGCCTCCGCGTGCGGCCCGTGGCCCTCATCGAGGTCGCGGACGGCAAGATCAAGGTGGAGCCGATCGTAGACGTGAGCCGGCTGGCCATGATGGCGCTGTTCGTGGGCGCCTGGGTCGTGTTCTGGATCACCTACACGATCCGGGCCGTGGCGGCGCGGCGGCAGCGCTGATGGACCTCCCGCCGGCGGAGCCGTTCCGCATCAAGATGGTGGAGCCGATCCGCCTCATCCCGCCCGACGAGCGGGCCGCGCGCCTCCGCGAGGCGGGGTACAACCTCTTCCGCCTCCGCGCGGCGGACGTCTACATCGACCTCCTCACGGACAGCGGCACGGGGGCGATGAGCGACCGGCAGTGGGCGGCGTTGATGATGGGTGACGAAGCCTACGCGGGCAGCCGCTCGTTCGAGCGACTGCGCGACGTCGTCGCCGACGTCTTCGGGTTCCCGTACGTACTCCCCACGCACCAGGGCCGCGGGGCGGAGCACCTGCTGTTCACGGTGCTGGTGCAGCCCGGCCGGCACGTCATCGGGAACATGCACTTCGACACGACACGGGCGCACATCGAGCACCGCCGGGGGATCCCCGATGACCTGGCGCAGGACGTCATCCATGATCCCGCGGCGCGGGCGCCGTTCAAGGGAGACCTCGACCTCTCCAAAGCGGAGGCGCTGCTCGCCGCCTCCGGCCGGGATCAGGTCGCGCTCATCCTGATGACTGTGACGTGCAACGCCGGGGGGGGCCAGCCGGTCTCGCTGGCCAACCTCCGCGCCGTGCGCGCGCTGGCCGACCGCTACCGGCTGCCGTTCTTCCTCGATGCCTGCCGGATCGCCGAGAACGCGTGGTTCATCAAGGCGCGCGAGCCCGGCTTCGCCGGCCGCTCGGTGGCCTCGATCGTCAGAGAGATGTGCGACCTGGCGGACGGCTGCACGTTCAGCGGCAAGAAGGACGCGCTGGCGAATGTCGGCGGCTTCGCGGCGTTCCGCGACGCCGGGCTCTACGAGCAGGCCGCGTCCTGGGGCGTGCTGTTCGAGGGGTTCCCCACATACGGCGGGCTGGCCGGACGGGACCTGGAGGCGATGGCCCAGGGCCTCCGCGAGGTGACCGATGAATCCTACCTGGACTGGCGCATCGGCCAGGTGCGGTGGCTCGGGGACCGCATGCTGGCCGCCGGCATCCCGCTCGTGGAGCCGGTCGGCGGGCATGCCGTGTTCATCGACGCCCTGCGGTTCCTGCCGCACCTGCCCCGCGGGCAGTATCCCGCGCAGGCGCTGGCCTGCGCGCTGTACGAGGCCGGCGGCGTACGCGGCGTGGAGGTGGGCGCGGTGCTTGCGGGCCGCGATCCTCGCACGGGCGAGGAGCGGATCCCGCGGCTGGAGCTGGTGCGCCTGGCCATCCCCCGCCGTGTCTACACCCAGTCCCACATGGCCGTGGTTGCCGAGACCGCGGCGGCGGTGTGGCAGCGCCGCGAGGCGCTCGCCGGATTGCGGATGACCTACGAGGCTCCCGTGCTGCGCCACTTCACCGCGCGGTTCGAGCCGCTGGCGCCGGTGCGCGCCACGGGGTCCTGACGGAAGCGACGCCTGGTCCTGACCCGCCGGATGATCCGCAGTCCGGGGGAGCCTGGGGGTGATGAAGTGCGTCACGGTGCGATGATCCTCTCACTCGGGTGTGTCCTGGTCCTGGTGCTGTCGGTCCCGGTCATGGCGTTCGTCCCCCGGGCGGGGAACACGGTGGTGGTCGCCGACGCGCTCGATGATGATCTCTACGTCGCGGGGGGCACCGTCGAGGTCACCGGTGAGATCGACGGCGACGTGGCCGCGGCCGGAGGCACGGTGACCCTCTCCGGGCCCGTCACCGGAGGCGTCCTGGCGGCCGGGGGCAACCTCAGCATCAGCGGGTCGGTGGGGCGCAACCTCCGCGCGGCCGGAGGAAGCCTCGCCATCCGGGCGCAGGTCGGCACCGACGCGGTCCTCGCCGGGGGCAGCGTGACCGTTGACCGGAGCGCGGAGGTCGGCCGTGATCTCGTCGCCGCCGGCGGGAGGGTTCAGGTGACGGGGACCGTGAGGCGCAACGCCTGGCTCACGGGCGGGACGATCACCATCGGCGGGACAATTGCGGGGGATGTTGAGGCGCATGCCGACCGCGTGGTGCTGCTGCCCACCGCGCGCATCACGGGCGCGCTGCGGTACTCGGCCGACCAGGCCATCGAGGTGCAGCCGGGAGCGCAGGTGGCGGGGCAGGTGACCCGGACGGAGCGCCCGTCGCGATCACGGATGTTCCTTGACCCGTCGGCCCGCTTGAAGCTGCGCTTCGCCGGCCGCATCCTGGAGACGATCTGGCTGCTGGCGCTGGGCCTGGTCATCGTGGCCATCACCCCGCGGGGAGTCCGGGCGGTGGCGGATCGCGTCCGGGCGCAGTTCGGCATCACCCTCCTCACCGGGTTCATCCTCATGGTCGTCGTTCCGGTCGCATCCGTCGTGCTGCTCCTGACCGTCGTCGGCATCCCCGTCGCGCTGGTGCTGCTGCTCCTGTACGTGACGACGCTCTATCCGGGCCAGGTCTTCGCCTCCGCCTGGCTGGGTGACGCGCTCGCCCGCCGGCTGGGACGCGCGCCGGTCTCCGCGTACGTCAGCATCACGGTGGGCGTGATCGCGCTGATCATCCTGGTGAGCCTGCCGGTCGTCGGCTGGATCTTCCGCCTGCTGGCGATCTGTGTGGGCCTTGGCGCGCTGTGGGCGTCCATCTGGAGGGCGAGGACGCGGGGGGGCCCGGCCGGGACGGTCGGCAGCGCGTCTATGCCGTGAGGAGGATGGCGAACCCGAGCAGCACGGTGGCGCCGCCCATGACCAGCTTCGTCGCCGCGCGCCGGTGGATGGTCCAATGCGCCACGCGGTTGAGGCTGCGCCGGTTGGCCGCCAGCGCCAGCAGCGCGAGCAGCGGGGCGATGAACATCACGTTGTAGAGCACCAGCCAGCCCAGCTTTGCGGCCAGCGGCGCGGAGGCGATGAGCGCCAGCACACCCACGTAGAGCGCCCCGCTGCAGGGCACGGCGCACATCCCCACGAGCACGCCCGCGCCCAGCGCGCCCCACGGCCCGCTCCACGCCATCGCCCGCCGGACCAGCCCATAGGAGGCCTTCGGCATGGCCAGCGCCGGACCCACGCCGGGCAGCAGAGCGTCCTTCACGGTCCAGGTGCCCAGGGCGACGACGACCACGGCGATGAGCCGCACGGCGAGGTGCATGCGCACGACCCATCCGATGACCCCGATCAGCCCCAACCCCAGCAGCAGGTAGGTGAGGAACATCCCGAGGACGTAGATGCCGCCGATCCGCCAGACGCGCGGGGACGCGCCGGTGACGGTCACGGAGGCGAGGATGACGGCCACGAACGAGAGCAGGACGCTGAACGCGCAGGGGTTGATGCCGTCCAGCAGCCCGCCGACCACGACGGCCGGCAGGGTGATCTGCGTCATCCGCTGACCTCCAGGACGCCGATCATCGACGGGTTGACCCGCCCGCCGCAGCAGACGTCGCAGTAGAACTCATAGCGGCCGGCGCTGAGGCCGGGAAGAGTGACGGCCTTCGTGCTGTGCGGCGGAATCCGCACGTCCAGCTGAATCTCGTCGATGGCGAACTGATGCCAGCCGCCGCCGTCGGTATGGAACTGGCTGTCCGGATTCTCGATCCGCAGCTGCACCGGCGCGCCGGCGCGGACGGTGACGGACCTGGGCGTGAACCCGGCCATGGAGATGACGACCGTCTGGGCGCCCGGCGCGGGCGGGCCGCCCGATCGCAGGCCGAGCAGCGGGGCCGCCGCCAGGACGCCCGCGAGGATGATCACCCCGGTGCCCGCCGCCAGGATCAGAGCCGTCCGCCAGCGATACCTGCGCTCCTGCCGCCGTGCCATGGGATCCACGCTCCCACACGATCGCGCGCTGTGCGCGGTTTGCTTATCAGGATAGGGGAACCGGCGGCACCGGCGGCATCGGTCCGGCGCCTGATTCTGCCGTCTCCGGGTCTTCCAGGCGATCCCGGACCGCCGCGCGCAGACCGCCTCGCGTCGGGCGGAGGACCGATGGGAATCAGCCTGGTGGCGGATATGCCCCGGACGGGGGCGCTGGTACCATTCGTCCAAACCCCGGTCGCCGCCGGGGAACGGCGCGCGGGCACCGCCTCGGAGAGCGGGGCGCCCAGACGCCCGCGACGAGACCCTAGCACGGGGCCGATGCGCGGTGCCCGCCCGCAGTCAGGGATGTGATGAGCCTCACGGCCCACAATCACGCGCGTCCTCGTCCGTATCGCGTTGTCGTCGCCGACCCCCATGCCGCGGCGCGCGAGGCCATCGGCATGGTGCTCTTCGGGGACCGGGGATTCCGGCTCACCGGCAGCGCGGCCACGATGGAGGAGGCCATCCGCCTCATCCGCGAGACGGACCCGGACGTGCTCGTCGTCGATCCGTGGCTGTTTGGGCCCGCGGGCCTGCCCGGCTGCCTCGCCGCCAAGCAGATCAACCCCCGGCTGGTCATCATCATGCTGCTGTCCGAGGGCAGCGGCGACTATCCCCAGGCGGCGTCCGCCATGGGCGCGGACGCCACCGTCGAGAAGCAGCGGGTGGGGCGCGACCTCATTGGGACGATACTCACCGCGCTCGATCGGCGCGCCTGATCCCTTTCCCGGACCTTCACGCCGGCTTCACGCACGCGCGGGCGTCGTTGCTATACTGAACCCGTCTGAGCTACCGGCATGACGATGGAGGAGGTTCCCGACGTGGCGCGGTTCGACCCGCAGGGCATCCGCAGTACGCTGACCACCTCGGCCGGGACGGTCGCCTACTATCCGCTGGCCGCCCTCGGCGACCGGGTGGCGGTGGGCTTGGACCGGCTGCCCGTGACGGTGAAGGTGCTGCTGGAGAACCTCCTGCGTCAGGCCGGGACGGCGCCGTTTGGCGCCGATGACGTCCTGCGGCTCGCCGCCTGGGCGCCCGACCGGTCGGATGACGGAGAATTCCCCTTCCTGCCGGCCCGCGTGTTGCACCAGGACTTCACCGGCGTGCCGGTCATGGTGGATCTCGCGGCCATGCGTGATGCCGTCGCCTCACTCGGCGGCGAGCCGCGCCGCGTGAACCCGATCGTCCCCGCGGACCTCGTCATCGATCACTCCGTGCAGGTGGACGTGTTCGGGCTGCCGGAGGCCTTCGCCCGCAACGTCGAGTTCGAGTACGCCCGCAACCGCGAGCGGTACATGCTGCTGCGGTGGGCCCAGCGGGCGTTCGACAACCTCCGCGTCGTGCCGCCGGGCACGGGTATCGTCCACCAGGTGAACCTGGAGTATCTCTCGCCGGTGGTGGCCACCCGCGCGGTGGACGGTGCTACGGTGGCGCTGCCCGACACGCTGGTGGGCACCGATTCCCACACGACGATGATCAACGGGCTCGGCGTGCTCGGCTACGGCGTCGGCGGCATCGAGGCCGAGGCCGTGATGCTCGGCCAGCCGCTGTTCCTGCGGCGGCCGGAGGTGATCGGGCTGCGCCTGGTCGGCCAGCGGGCCGGCGGCGTGACCGCCACCGATCTCGTGCTCACGGTGACGCAGCTGCTGCGCAAGGTCGGCGTCGTCGGGAAGTTCGTGGAGGTCTTCGGCCCCAGCGCCGGCGCCCTGGCCCTGCCCGACCGGGCGACGGTCGCCAACATGTCGCCGGAGTTCGGCGCCACGGCGACGCTGTTCCCCGTGGATGCCGAGACGCTCGCCTACCTCCGCCTCACCGGCCGCAGCCCCGCGCAGCTCGAGCTCGTCGAGGCGTACGCGCGGGCGCAGGGCCTCTTCCGCACCGCCGGCGCGGCCGAGCCCCTGTGCGATCAGGTGGTGGAGCTGGATCTCGGCACCGTGCAGCCGAGCCTGGCGGGACCCCGCCGCCCCCAGGATCGCGTGGCGCTCGCGGACGTGGGGGGCAGCTTCCGCGCGGCCTACGCCGAGCGGATGACGGCCGCGGCGGCGGAAGGCCCCCCGGGCGCCGTCGCCGTGGTGGAACGGCCGCCCGCGGCGCAGGTCCGGGTCGGCGATCGCACGGCGGAGCTCGGGCACGGGTCCGTGGTGATCGCCGCCATCACCTCGTGCACGAACACCAGCAATCCCGACGTGATGGTGGCGGCGGGATTGCTGGCCAAGAAGGCGGTCGAGCGCGGCCTCCGGGTGCCGCCGACGGTGAAGACCAGCCTGGCGCCCGGGTCGGCCGTCGTGGTGTCGTACCTGGAGCGGGCGGGCCTGCTGCCCTACCTGCAGGCGCTCGGCTATCATGTCGTCGGGTTCGGCTGCACGACCTGCATCGGCAACAGCGGACCGCTGCCGCAGCCGGTGGCGGACGCGATCGAGGCGCACGATCTGGTCGCCGTCGCCGTGCTGAGCGGCAACCGGAACTTTGAAGGCCGGATCCATCCGCAGGTCCGGGCCAGCTACCTCGCCTCGCCGCCGCTGGTCGTCGCCTTCGCGCTGGCCGGAACGGTGAACATCGACCTCACCCGGGAGCCGATCGGAACGGACCGGACCGGGGCGCCGGTGATGCTGGCGGATCTGTGGCCCAGCGACGCGGAGATTCGGGAGACCGTGGAGCTGGCGGTGTCGCCCGAGATGTTCGCCCAGCGGTATCGCGAGGTGTTCCGCGGGGACGAGACCTGGGCGGCGCTGCCCGTTCCGGAGAGCGAGGTCTACCGGTGGGACGACGCCTCCACGTACGTGCGCCGGCCTCCCTACCTCGAGCGCCTGTCGTTGACGCCGGAACCGCCCGGCGACATCCGGGAGGCGCGCGTGCTGGCCTGGCTGGGCGAGTCGGTGACGACCGACCACATCTCGCCGGCCGGCGCCATCGGCACGGACACGCCGGCGGCCCGCTACCTCGTCGAGCGGGGGGTCGCGCCGGCGGACTTCAACACCTACGGCTCGCGCCGGGGGAACCACGAGGTGATGATGCGGGGCACGTTCGCCAATGTGCGGCTGCGCAACCGGCTCGCCGGCGCCCGGGAAGGCGGCTGGACGACGTACTTCCCCTCCGGCGAAGTGATGGCGATCTACGACGCCGCCATGCGCTATCAGGCCGACGGCACGCCGCTCATCGTGCTGGCGGGGGCGGAGTACGGCAGCGGGAGCTCCCGCGACTGGGCGGCGAAAGGTCCGATGCTCCTCGGGGTTCGCGCGGTCATCGCGCAGAGCTTCGAGCGCATCCACCGCAGCAACCTGGTGGGGATGGGCGTCCTCCCGCTGCAGTTCCTCACGGGGGAGACGCCCGAGACGCTGGGGTTGGACGCGACGGAGACCTTCGACATCGCCGGCATCGGCGCGGGGCTCGCGCCCGGACAGCGGCTCCGGGTTACCGCCCGACGCACCGGCGGCACGGAGCGGACCTTCGAGGTGATCGCCCGCCTGGACACGCCGGTCGACGTTGAGTACTTCCGCCACGGCGGCATCCTGCCGTTCGTGACCAGGAAGCTCGCGCAGCAGGGGCCGGCCTGACGTCGCGATGGAGACGCCGTCGCGCGCGCGTGCCCTCCTGGATCGCGCAGGCGTGAGGAACCCCCGGGAGGGGGCGGAAGGCGTTCTGCTCGGCTAGACTGTCAGGCCTGTGCCTCCCGCGGGAGGACGCCGAACGCCAGCCAGGCGCAGAGGGCCGCTGCGATGAGACCGCCGAGGATGGTCGTCCATCGCAGGTGAGCCACCCCTGCGACGTCTGCGAACACGTACGTGAAGATGATGAACCAGATTCCCACCAGGCCGTTCACGTATTGCACCCAGGCCTGGCGGCGCAGCCGCTCGTCGAACGCGGCCCAGCCGGCCAGGACAAGCAACACGGCTCCGCCGACGATGCTGGCCCACATCGGCGCAGGACGGTCGCTGAACCTGAGCGCGAACGGCGCGATGATGAACCAGATTCCCAACACTGCATTGACCACGTTTGCCCAGACCATTCCACCTCACCTCCGGTCTACGGCAGAACGCGTCTTCCGCCCCCGTATGATTTTGCCGCGGCGTCGCGCCCGGGTCAACCCCTCTCCAAGGCCCGCGGGACGGCCTGGGGGCGCGGACCGCTTCGCTTCACCGGTCTCCGGGGTTACCTGAGGAGCGCCCCCCCGAGCGGGGAGGCGAGCAGGGCATAGACGACCGTCAGGAAGGCGCCCGCGACCAGCTCGTCTCGCTCCGGAACGCCGAGCCAGCGCAGGGACAGCCAGGTGAGCGGTAGGATCACCAGATGCCCGATCGTGATCGCCAGGAGGGGCGCCACGGTCAACCCGGACTGGCGAACGACACCCTGCCGTCGGACCAGGTGCGCAATGCTTCGAGGCCTCCCAACAACACCGTGATATGCCGGAAACGTACAGGGACTATATCACGCTCTCGCACGGTGGGGCAACCTTCATGTGGTGGGGCGTGGTGGGCCGACCTGTCGCGGCACTCCGCCGCGGTTGGGACCAGCCGGGAGGTCCGCGGTGTCAGGTCCCGTGGGCCATGGAGGGGGAGGTCCTGACGAAGTCGAGGACCTGGCTCAGGCTGGCGGTGGCGAGGGCGACCGACGTGTCCGCGGCGCCGTAGTAGAGGCGGAGCTCATCGCCTTCCAGGATCCACCCGCAGGGGAACACGACCCCCGGGACGTCGCCGTTCAGTTCATACGTTTCGGACGGGCCGAACACCCACTCGTCGGTGCGCCGCAGGACGCGCGTTGGATCCTCCCGGTCCAGCAGCGCCAGTCCGAGGCGGTAGATGGAGCCCGCGCTCGTCTGCCGCACGCCGTGGTAGAGAATCAGCCATCCGTCCGGGGTCTCCAGCGGCGGGGGCGACAGGCCGATCTTGCGGGCGTCCCACCACCCGCCCTGGCGGGCCGGGAGGAGCACGCGGTGATCGCCCCAGTGCCTGAGGTCGGGCGAGAATGAGATCCAGATGCTGGCGCCCGTCGGGCCGACGGTGGCCACGGGGCGGTGCAGCATCGCCCAGCGGTTGCCGAACCGCACCGGGAAGAGCGCCGCGTTCTTGTCCTCGGGCGGCATGACCGGTCCGAGCCGCGTGAACGTGCGGAAATCCGGTGTGGACGCGAGCGAGACCAGCGGGCCGGCGGGCGAATATGCCGTGTAGGTTACCGCCCAGATCCCCTGGTCCTCCAGCCAGGTCAGGCGGGGGTCCTCGATTCCCCACAGCTCCTCGGGGTGCGACTCGGGCGCGGGGCGCAGGGTGGGGGCGGGGTCGATGGTCCAGCCGCCGACTCCGTCGCCGCTCCGGGCAACGGTCAGGTGCGAGATGCCGCGTCTGTCTTCCACCCGCACGAGGAGCAGTGTCTGACCGTTGACCTTGGCCGCGCCGGCGTTGAAGACCGAGTTGGCGGCGTACGGCCAGTCCCGCACGCTGAGGATGGGATTTCCAGGGTGGCGCCGGAAGAGCTCTTTGACGTACGCGTTGGTCATGAGCCTGCCGCCACGGCCCGGCCGGCGGCGGCGCGCGGGGCGGGCGGGACGGCGGTGCGTACGGCCGATCCTGCGCCCGGCGAGGTCCGGTAACGGATGTCCGCGGCGAGCTTCATTTCGGTCAGCGCGGTGAGGAACACCACGGTGGATTCCGCCCCTTCGTTCTGGCTCACGCGATCGACGTGGAGCCCGTCGCGGCAGCCGCCGGTCGCGGGATCGTAGAGCGAGAGGCCCAGATCGTTCCGGCCGAAGAACCACTCAAACGCGGTCACCGCTTCTTCATGCCAACGCTTCTCCCCGGTATGGCGCGCCGCGTCCAGACAGGCCGACACCGTGGCCCCGGCCTCGATAGGCTGCTGGTCGAACCGCGCCCGCGTGCCGCCCCGGCGGTAGAAGCCGTTGGAGCCGACCGGAACGAAGTGCCCGCCCTCCGGCCGCTGGATTCCGGCAAGCCACGCCAACGCCTCCAGCGCGACCGCGGTCATCTCGGGCCGCTGCAGGTCACAGCCGGCGGCAAGCAGTCCCTGGGGCAGTGTGGCGTTTCCGTATGCCAGGATGTCTTCAAACCATTTCCACTCGGGGGTCGCGCACCGCCGGTACAAATCCAGCAGGCGCTCACCCAGCAGCGCCTCGATCTGGCGGGCGCCCCGGTCGCCGCCGTAGCGGCGCAGGTAGGCATGAATGCCGAGCAGCGACCACGCCCACCCCCGCGGGCTGGTGAACTCCCGCACAGCGGGCAGCGCCTGGTTGAAGAGCCGGCCCGCCACGCCGCGGAAGCGCGCTTCTTCCGACTGGCCGAGGACGAGCCCGAGGGCCCACAGGGCCCGGCCATGGGCGTCCTCAGACCCCACGTCGTCGAGCCACCGGCGGTCGTAGGCCATGAAGTTGCGGAAGCGTCCCGTGTCCGAATGGAAAGCGTGCCAGAGGAAGGCCAGATACCGGGCCCCCAGCGAGGTCCGTTCGCCGACCTGCTCCATGAGGACCGTCAGCGCCAGCGCTCGGGCATTGTCGTCGGTGGTGTATCCCTCGGCGTAGTTGGGGATCGTGTACATGGCGTGCTGCAGCAGGCCCGTGTCATCCGTCATGGCTGCCAGATGATCCAGCTTCAGCTCCGGCAGATGCGTCCGCTGCTTGAGGGTCGCGGCCTCAAAGCGGGGCCGGGGCAGGACCGCCCGGGCCTGGCGCACCCGGGCGAACAGGTCGAGATACCGGCCGGCGACGACGGGCCAGATCATGTCCCGGCCAAAGAGGTAGGCGCGTTTGCGCATGGCGTGACGCGGGGCCTCCTCTTCCAACAAGGCGATGACTTCCGCGGCGATGGCGTCGGGGTCGGCAAACGGCACCAGCCGGCCTCGTCCGTCGTCGAGCAGCTCCTCCGCATACCAGTACGGCGTCGAGATCACCGCCTTCCCCGCCCCCACGGCGTAGGCCAGTGTGCCCGACACGATCTGTGCGCGGTTGAGATACGGCGTGATGTAGACATCGGCGGCGCCGATGAACTCGGTCAGCTGCTGCTCGGTCACGAAGCGGTTCGTGAAGATGATGTGATGCTCTACGCCGCGGTCCCGGGCCCGCTGCTCGAGCGCCAGGCGGTAGGTTTCACCCTCGCGGTCTCTCACGCGCGGGTGGGTGGCGCCGAGCACGATGTACACGATCCTGGGGAAGCGCGTGACGATCGCCGGGAGCGCGTCGATCACGTGGTCGATCCCCTTGTTGGGCGAGAGCAGCCCGAACGTGAGCAGCACGATCTTGTCCTGCACCCCGAATTGGTCCTTGTAGAAGTGCGGATCAACGAAGGGAACGTCCGGAATGCCGTGAGGGATGAACTCGATCTTGGAGCGCGGTACCCCGTAGATCAGATCCAGGAATTCGACCGCCCGCCGGCTCATTACGACCAGACGATCCGAGTGCGCCGCCACCTCCTCGAGCATCTGACGCTGGCCGGGTTCGGGCTCCTCCAGGATGGTGTGCAGCGTGGTCACCACCGGCATGCGCAGATCCCGGAGCAGGGCGAGGATGTGGCTGCCGTATGGCCCGCCAAAGATGCCGTATTCGTGCTGCAGGCACACCACATCGACGTTGCTCATGTTGAGGAAGTCGGCGGCGCGCTGGTACGTGGTCAGGTCGCGTTCGGTCAGTTCGAAGCGGACCCGCTCGGGATAGGCGTAGCCCCGGGGGTGATCGTTCACGGGAATGGCAAAGCAGGCGTCCTCGCCGCGGGCGGCGGCGATCGCCTCGCACAGGTTCGTCGTGAACGTGGCGATCCCGCACCGGCGGGGCAGATAGTTCCCGATGACAGCCACGTGCCCTGCGGACGGACGGCCCAGCTTCCTCATGTCAGGAACCGGCGACGCGAAGACTTCACCCTACCAGGTGTCGGTCCCGAGACGGGACCCAGGTGCTCCACCCTGGAGAGTAGAAACGGGCGCGGAGGTTTGTCAAGAACGCCGGCACCTGCCGCGCGGAGCCGGCGCACGGCCGGCCTTAGCGGGTGAGTCCTCAGGTTCCGCCCGCGCTGCAGGCGGCGTCACCGCCGGAGGCGCCTGCCGCGCGCCCTCCCGAGATCCGCGAGGCAAACGTCGACATCTTCCGCCGCAGCGTGGCGCTGCCGCATGACGGGCAGCGGACCTCGGCGATGGCGGCATAGGTGCGGACCAGATCCTCAAACGGCGGGCCGCATCTCTCGCAGACGAACTCGTAGACCGGCATCCCCGCTACCTCAGCATCAGGAACGTGCGCTGCAACTTGTGGAAGGTGCGCTCGCCGTTGGGCTTCCCCTGCAGCTCCTCGCGCAGGCATTGCTCCAGCCCCGCGGAGATGAGGTCGAGGGCGACGCGGTCCAGGGCCGCCCGGGCCGCCGCGATCTGCTGCACGAGCTCGGTGCAGTCGCGCTCCTCGGCCAGCATCCGCTGGAGGCCCTTGAGCTGCCCCTCGATCCGCCGCAGCCGCAGGCTTGCCGCCTTACTTACTTCCGGCGCGAATGGCCCCATGGTGCGCTCTCCCGGTGCGTGCGTTCCTGCCGGAGCCAGGCGGTCTCTCCCAGCCCGGCGAGAGATACTGGGGGGAGTATAGGGCGCGTTGGGTGCTCCGCGCATCGGGCGAGCGCCTGATCACTATCGGCCAGAAGCCGGATTGTGAGGTCTCCCCCTCCAGCGTACGGTGAAGCCGGGATACTCCTGGGAGTACCAGGGACCAGCGGAGAGGGGAGGGAGGGGACATGGCAGTACTCGCGGTGCCCGCGCTGGAGACCGCGGGCCAGCCCGCCACCGGCACCAAGCTATCCATGGTCGTGTTCAGCGGCGACATGGACAAGCTCATCGCCGCGTTCATCATTGCCACCGGCGCTGCGGCCATGGGGATGGAGGTGACGATGTTCTTCACCTTCTGGGGGCTCCAGGCCATCCGCAAGCCGGTGCGCAGCGGGACCGGGGTGTTCGGGAAGATGCTGGGGTTGTTCCTCAAGGACATTAACGGGGTCGGCCCGAGCAAGCTCAACATGGGCGGCATGGGCCGCTGGATGTTCAAGAAGATGATGACGGCCAAGGGCGCCGCCTCGCTGCCCGAACTGCGGCAGACGGCCATCGACCTGGGCGTCCGCCTCCAGGCCTGCCAGATGAGCCTGGACATCATGGAGATCAAGCGCGAGGACCTCATCGAGGGCGTCGAGGATGTCGTCGGGGTGGCCGCGTTCCTCGAGAACGCGTCGCAGTCCACGACCACGCTGTTTATCTAGAGGAGGGGAGCGCGGATGGAAGCTGTCAAAGCGGATCTCACACTGGACCTGACGGGCCTGCTCTGCCCCATCCCGGTCGTGAAGATGGCCCAGGCCATCAAGACCGTCCCGGTGGCCGGGATCATCGAGGCCACCGCCACCGACCCGGGGGTGATGGCCGACATCCCGGCCTGGTGCCGGACTACCGGTCAGACCCTGGTCTCAATGGAGCGGCAGGACAAGCTCATCACGTTCGTCGTGCAGCGGGTGAAGTGATGGGCGGCGCGGAGGCATGGGCCGTGCTCGGGGCGGCCGCCGTCGCGGCGGCCGGATTGTGGCGGCACCTCTCGATCGTGCTGTCCCGTCCCTTCCGGCCCGAGCGGGCGCGCCCGGCGGGTTCGCCCGCCGCGGGCGTGCGCTATGCCTTCACACTGGGCATGATGCCCTGGGCAAAGGAGAGCACGCGCCTTCATCTCCTGGCCTACCTCCGCGGCATCGTCTTCCACGCCGGGATCGGCGCCGGGCTGGTGGGGCTGGTCCTGGCGCTGTGGACGCCGGACCTGCCCGCTGTCCCGCGGCGGCTGCTGGCCGGCATCCTGGCCGCGGGCGCGGCGGCGGGCTGGGGCGGATTGGCCGCGCGTGTCGTCGAGCCGGGGTTGCGGACGCTGAGCACCCCAGACGACTACGTAGCCGTGGCGCTCGTGAGCGCATTTCTCACGGCCGGAGCGCTGGCGTCGTGGGACGCGCGCTGGACGGGGATCTACCTGCTGGCCGGGGCAGCGACGCTCGTGGCGATCCCGTTCACGAAGATTCGCCACTGTTTCTACTACTTCTTCTCGCGGTACTTCTTCGGCCTCTTCTACGGCCGCCGCGGGGTGCTGGGAGGGGCGCGCCATGAGTGAGGCCACCACGGCGGCGCTCTCCGCCTTCGAGCAGGCCCTCGACCGCCGGCTCCTGGCGGCGCTGGAAGCCTGCGCGCGCTGCGGGATCTGCACCGAGTCCTGCCACTACTACCAGTCCACGCCGGAGCCGGCCCACGTGCCGGCCGCGCGGGCCGAGAAGGTGCGCGCGGTCTACCGGCGGAGCCACGATCCGATCGGGAGGCGCTTCCCGTGGCTGGTGGGCGCGAGGGATCTCACCGACGAGTCGCTCGACGACCTGGTACAGACGGCGTTCGCATCGTGCACGCTGTGCCGGCGCTGCACCATCAACTGCCCGTTCGGCGTGGATACCGCGCTCATCATGCGCGCGGCCCGCGGCATGCTCACCGCGGCGGGGAAGGCGCCGGAGATGCTCGTCATGCTCGCGGACGCCGCCATCGCGCGCGGCGAGCACGCCGGGGAGTTCCGGGAGATCTACCGCGAGATCGTGGCCGGGCTGGAGCTCGACGCGCAGGCGCGGGTGGGCGATCCGTCCCTGCGCATCCCGCTCGACCGGAAGGGCGCGGATATCCTCTACGTGGGGCTGTCCGGGGCCCACACCATCCTTCCGGCGGCGATCATCTTCCACGAGGCGGGCGCGAACTGGACGCTGTCGATGTTCGAGGCCTCCAACTACGGCCTGTTCCTGGGCGATCCGGCCAAGGCGAAGGCCATCGCCAAGCGTATCGTGGATGAGGCGATCGAGCTCGGGGTGAAGGACGTGGTGCTCACGGAGTGCGGGCATGCCTATGCCGCCCTGCGCTGGGAAGCTCCGGGCTGGTTCGGCGGCGAGTTTCCGTTCCGCGTGCGGAACATCGAGGAGGTCCTGGCCGAGTACATCCAGGACGGACGGCTGGTCCTCGATCCCTCCGCGAATCCCGGGCCCGTCACCTACCACGACTCCTGCAACCTCGGACGCAACGGGGGCCTGCTCGAGGCGCCGCGGGTGGTGCTGCGGGCCGCCGTCGCCGAGTTCCGCGAGCTGGATCCTCACGGCAAGGACAGCCTGTGCTGCGGCGGGGGCGGGGGGCTGGTGGCCATCCCGGAGTGGGAGGAGATCCGCCTGCGCGCCGGCCGGAAGAAGGCGGAGCAGGTCCGCCGCGCGGGCGTGCCCGTGGTGGCGACGTCCTGCGAGAACTGCAACCTGCAGCTGACGGATCTGAACGCCCACTATGCGCTGGGCGTCAAGGTCGTAGGGCTGATGGAGCTGGTGGTCAACGCCCTGCTGCGGGCAAAGGAGCGACAGGCATCGCCGGCCGGGAAGGCCGCGTAACTGCGCACTGTATCGTTGTCGCCCCCGGCGCTCTGACTCCCCTCAGCGTCGCGCGGGCACCGGGGCGGGAGGATCGCGCGGGGCGATCCTTCCCGCCTCGCCATATCCTGCCGGCTCACCCGCGCCGGTCGCGCAGGATCTCCCGCGCCGCGTTGTGTCCCGGGGCGCCCATGACGCCGCCCCCGGGATGCGTGCCCGAGCCGCAGAGGTAGAGCCCCCGCAGCGGCGTCCGGTACTGCGCCCATCCCGGGACGGGCCGCATGAAGAACAGCCGGTCCAGCGTCATCTCCCCGTGGAAGATGTCTCCCCCTGTGAGCGCGAACTCGCGCTCGAGGTCCGCCGGGCTGATCACCTGCCGGTGAGTGATCAGGTCGGGCAGGTTCGGGGCATAGCCGGCCAGCGTGGCGATGACACGGTCGGCGTAGGTCTCCTTGAGACGCTCCCACGTGCCCTCGGCAAGGCGGTGCGGAGCGTACTGGACGAAGATGTTCATGAGATGCATCCCCGGCGGGGCGAGCGAGGCGTCGTACGTGGTCGGGATGGTCACTTCCAGGAACGGCTCGGCCGACGGATATCCGGCCTGCGCGTCGGCCCAGGCGCCGTCGATGTAGTCCATCGTCGGGCCGATGTGGATCGTGGCGCGGTGCTGAGGGCCGACGCTCACCCCTGGGCGGGCGCGGAAGTCGGGCAGTCCGCGCAGGGCGAGGTTGATCTTCATGGCCACGCCCTCCGTACGGATGCCGCCGATCTCGCGCCTGAACCCCTCGGGCAGGGCGTCCGGGGGGACGAGATGGAGGAAGGTCCGCTGGGGATCGGCGTTGGAGACGACGACGTCTGAGGCGATCTCGTCGCCTCCCCGGAGGACCACGCCGCTCGCCCGGCCGCCGCGGACCGCGATCCGCTCGACCTCCGCGCCGGTGCGGATCTCGACGCCCCCGGCGCGGCAGGCCCGGGCGATCGCCTCGCTGACGCCGCCCATCCCGCCCCGCACGAACCCCCACAACCCCCGCTTCCCCGCGGCCTGCCCCATGCAGTGGTGGAACAGCACGTAGGCGGTGCCGGGCGTGGACGGTCCGCCGCGCGCGCCGATGACGCCGTCCGTGGCCAGCGACGCCTTGAGCTCCGGTGACTCGAACCACCCGTCCAGGAAGTCGCGGGCGCTCTGCGTGGCGATGCGCAGCGCGTGCACGAGGTCGTGCCGCGGCAGGCGGGCCGTCTGCCACGCGAAGCGGAGCAGACCGGCGATGTCGGAGGCGTTCCGCCGGACGATGTCGGGCGGCGTGCGCAGCAGCCACGGCTCAACGAAGGCGCCCAGCCGGGCGAGGAAGGCCTCGTACTCCGGGTACGCCGCGGCGTCGCTCCGCGAGAACCGGGCGATCTCCTGCGCGGTCCGCTTGTCGTCCTTCCAGACGAACAGCGCGCGGCCGTCCGGGAACGGGCTGAAGAACGCCGGATCCTTGGGCAGGATCTCGTAGCCGTGGCGCTCGAGCTCCAGATCGCGGATGACGGCGGGGTGGAGCAGGCCGCACAGGTAGGCCGCGGTGGAGACCCGGTAGCCGGGCCAGACCTCCTCCGTGACGCAGGCGCCGCCGACCACCGGCCGCCGCTCCAGGACCAGGACCGATCGTCCCGCCCGGGCCAGATAGGCCGCGGCGACCAGCCCGTTGTGGCCGGCGCCGATGATGATCACGTCGTACCGGGAGGGGCTCACATCTCCGCCTTCGGTCCCCCGCCTACGCCTCCTCCGGCTCCACCCCCTCCTCCGGAAGGCGAGGCGGCCGCAAGAACCTGCTGCCGTAGACGGTGCCGGTCGAGTTCGTCTCGGCCTGACCGCAAAGGGGAGGGAGCCCCCGGCCGGGGCTCCCTCCCAGGGTCCGGCAACATCCGGCGGCCGCGGTCTACTTCACGACGGGATACCCCTGCTTCTCCCACTCCGTCATGCCGAAGGCGATGTCCTTGACGCTCGTCCAGCCGAGCAGACTTAGGGTCATCGTCACGTACGCCGCCCGCATCCCCGATTTGCAGACCACGATCACCGGCGTGTCCTTGGCCGGCAGCTTGTCCAGATTCCTGGACAGGGTCCGGATGGGGATGTTCACGGCGTTGGCGATGTGCCCCGCGGCGAACTCGTTCTCCTCGCGCACGTCGAGCACGAACACCTTCTCGCCCGCATCGAGCTTGGCCTTGACGGTCTGCACCGTGATGCTGTTGAAGTCCGCCGGGATGTTGGTCAGATAGGCGAACAGCGCCTCCTGGACCGCGGCCGGCACCTGCGCCAGGGCGGGGGTCGCCGCGGCGATCGCGACCGCCACGGCCAGGACTGCCATCCATCGCCTGCTCATGGGTCTCTCCTCCTCATCGGGTTGGGATCGGTAACGGCGGAGCCGTCACGACGTTTCCGTTCGCCTGGGCGTCATCGGGATCGAGGTCGCGCAGGCGCAGGAACAGATTCGGGTTGTTGTGACAGGCAGCGCAGCTGCTGCTGCGCGCGGTAACCCGCTGGATGTTGTGCGGGGTCGCTGTCTTCCACGTCGGCACGCGGTCGAAGTTGGCCAGCGTGTGCTCCAGCCGCGTCGCCCGGTCGATCATGTCGCGGGTGGTGGGGACATGCCGCAGCACGGTGTAGCGGAACGGCAGCTCCGGGCGCAGGTTGCGTCCGATCTTGAGGACCGGCAGCGACGTGGATCCTGATCCCGCGTGACAGTTCACGCACGACTTGCCGATCCCGCTGTGGCAGGTCTGACAGGAGAGCTTGCCGCCGTGCACGTTGTGGGACCGGACCGCGCTCTTGCCCGCGGCCGCCTCAGGGTGGCAGCCGGTGCACTGCGGGCGCGAGGCGACGGCGAACCGGGTGGTCGCGGTCTCGCCGCCCGCGCCGTGCAGCTGGGCGCCGCTGTGGCAATCCGTGCAGGACAGCTTCGCCTTCGTGAAGTGCACGTCGGCGGGGAAACCTTCGTACCGGCCGGTATATTCCGCGGCCACCCGTCCGCCGTGACACCCGGCGCAGGTCATCTCCATCGGCGGGCGCCTGGCGAACCGGTGCCCGTCCTGCAGCCCGCCGAGGACGACCGGGTTGGTGCTGTAGGGCGGCTTGCTCACGTGACAGTCGCCGCAGGTGGCGTGGCAGGACTGGCATGACTGCTGGAACGCCGGCTTGGCCATCGACCAGCGGACCGTGCCGGTGAGCACGCGCAGCCCGTGCTCCAGCCCGCGCGCGGTGAAGTGCAGGCTCTTGGTGAACGTGCCGGTGATGTCCGGGTGGCAGCTCCCGCAGGCCCGCTGGGGGTTGTCGGAGGGACGGCCGATCAGCCCGCGGTGCGCCGCGACCGCCCCGGACGCCGCGGGGTTGCCGGCGTGGCAGGTCGTGCATCCGATCTGCCCGTGCGTGGTGGTCAGGAACGCGCGATCGACGAGCTTTCGCTCATAGGGCGCCCCCGCCGGGGGCAGGGGGGCCGCTCACCCCTCGCCTTCGGCGGGCGCGGGGGGCAGCGGCCTGACGAGGGGCTCGAGGGCCGCCCGGCTGGTGTGGCACGCCACGCACGAGCTCTGCGGGGGTGCAGGCGCGGAAGCGGCCGGAGGCCGCACAAAGAGCAGGGCGGGTAGGAGGACCGCAAGGGCCAGAGCAAGCGGACGTGCCATCCCGCGGTCATTATCCGGGACGGCATACCCCCCTCTGTAATCCGGCCCGAGACCGAACCTCGCCTAGTCAGAAGGGGCTAGGCGACGTGGCTTTCGACCGGTCTCTCGACGTGCGCGTGCCACGCCCGCTCGGCTCGCGCCTTGATCCCCAGCAGTTGCTTCCGCTGAGCCAGGAAGATGCCGAAGACGGCGGGCCGCCCCGCGGCTCCACGCGATCGCGCGGCAGGGCGATCCTGACCCGCTCGAGCAGCCGGGTGCCGCCGCCGGGCAGGGGCCGGAGCGCGAACGCCCAGGTCACGCCCACCCCCAGCACGCTGTGGGCGGTGGGAAGCAGCGTATCTCCCGGCAGAGCCTCTCCGCGTTCTTCCGGCGACGCGTCCCACCGATGCACCCATGGGCGGAGGCCGGCGGCGAAGCCGCCGTAGGCAAGCGTGCCGGCCAGGGCAGCGCGTCGGATGAGATGCGTTCACATGGAAGTGATGCGGCCCCCCGCCGCCGGGCTAGGTCTGCTCGGCCAGGTACCGGTCGATCGCCGCGGCCGCGGTGCGCCCGTCGGCCAGCGCGGTCGTGACCAGATCGGCGCCGCGGACGACGTCGCCCCCGGCGAAGATGCCCGGCACGGAGGTCATGCCGTCTTCGTTCACCTCGTAGGTCCCCCACTTCGTGACGCGGGGGCCGTCGGCCGCGGGTACCGGGCTGCCGTCGAACCCAAAGGCCAGGATGACCAGGTCGGCGTCGATCGCGAAGTTGCTGCCGTCGATGGGGACGGGCTTGCGCCGCCCATCCGCGTCGGGTTCGCCCAGCGCCATCCGCTGCACCTCGATGCCCCGCACCCGGCCCGCGCCGTTGTCCAGGAACCGCACGGGGGCCAGCAGCCACTCGAAGACGACGCCTTCGTCTTTCGCCGCCTGCACTTCGCGGCGGCTGCCCGGCATGTTGGCCTCGTCGCGCCGGTAGACGCACGTCACCGCGGCGGCGCCCAGCCGCCGGGCCGTGCGCAGGCAGTCCATCGCCGTGTCGCCTCCGCCCAGGACGGCGACCCGCATCCCCGAGAGGTTGTCCTCCGGTCTGCCGTCCTCGCGGTTGTTGCGGATGAGGAAGGGCAGCGCGTCCTCGATGCCCTCCAGATCCATTCCGGGCATCCGCGGATGCTTCGGCACCGTCGCGCCCGTGGCCAGGTAGAGGGCATGGAACCCGCCATCCATCAGCTCTTGAAGGCTCACCTCGTCGCCGACCCGCGTGCCGCAGACAAACTCCACGCCCAGGCGCCCCAGGTACTCGATACGCCGGTCGACCACGGACTTTTCCAGCTTGAAGCCCGGGATGCCGTAGCGCAGCAGGCCGCCGGGGCGCGGCGCCGCCTCGTACACCGTCACGTGGTGACCCCGCTTCACCAGCTCCTCCGCGCAGGCCAGCCCCGCGGGCCCGGAGCCGACGACGGCCACCCGGTACCCGGTGGGGGCGGGCACGGGCGGCAGCGGCAGACCTTCGGCGGCGAAGGCGTACTCATTGATGAACTTCTCGATGGCCCCGATGGCCACCGGCGGGTGTTTCACCCCGACGATGCACACGTCCTCGCACAGCCGGTCCTGCGGGCAGATCCGGCCGCAGACCTCGGGCATGTTGCTGGTCGTCCGCGACAGGTGCGCCGCGTCCAGGAACTTTCCCTGGGCGGTGAGCACGAGCCAGTCCCTGATGGGGTTGTGCAGCGGGCAGGCCTTCTCGCAGGGGGGCTTGGCGCACTCCACGCAGCGCGATGCCTCCGCGATCGCCTGCTCCGGCGAGTACGTCAGCGTGACCTCGCAGAAGTCGTGCAGGCGTTCCTCGGGCGGACGCTTCGGGATCGGCATGTGCGGGAGCTTCAGACGCTCGCGTTTCTCGACGTTGGGCACGCGCATCCTCCTCCGCCTCGGGCCGGCGTACGATGTTCGTCTTGGAGTATAGCGGGCGCGGCGCGCAGCCCCCCATCAGGCGTGCGCGGGGTTCTGAATCGGGCGCGGGCCTGATGGTGGGCGGTGTCCCCTTTGTTAGGCTGAACGCGGAGAACCACGTCTTCTGGGGGGACACCTGTGAGCCTGCGCGAGGAAGCCCTTGAATACCATGCCAAAGGCCGGCCGGGCAAGATCGAAGTCACCCTGACCAAACCGTGCGCCACCCAGCGCGATCTGTCCCTGGCATACACGCCGGGGGTGGCCGAACCCGTGCGCGAGATCGCCAAGGATCCGCTGGAGGCCTTCAAGTACACGGCCCGCGGGAATCTGGTGGCGGTGGTCAGCAACGGGACGGCAATCCTGGGGTTGGGGAACCTCGGCGCCCTGGCCAGCAAGCCCGTCATGGAAGGGAAGGGGCTGTTGTTCAAGCGCTTTGCAGACGTGGACGTGTTCGACATCGAGCTCGATACGACGGATCCCGATGAGATCATCCGGATCGTCAAGGCGCTGGAGCCGACCTTCGGCGGCATCAACCTCGAGGACATCAAGGCCCCCGAGTGCTTCTACATCGAGGAGAAGCTGAAGGAGATCATGGACATCCCGGTCTTCCATGATGACCAGCACGGCACCGCCATCATCTCCGGCGCCGGCCTGGTCAACGCCCTCGAGATCTCCGGGAAGCGCATCGAGGACGTGCGCGTCGTGGTCGGCGGCGCCGGCGCGTCGGCCATCGCCAGCGGCGAGCTGTTCATCAAGCTGGGCGTCAAGCGCGAACACGTGATCCTCGTTGACACGAAGGGCGTCGTCTACAAGGGCCGCAAGGAAGGGATGAATCCCTACAAGGCGCGGTTCGCGGCGGACACCGACGCCCGCACCCTGGCCGATGCGATGCGCGGGGCCGACGTGTTCGTCGGGCTGTCGGCGGCCAACACGGTGACGCCCGAGATGGTCAAGTCCATGGCGGAAGAGCCGTTTATCTGCGCCATGGCCAACCCGGACCCGGAGATCCCCTACGACGAGGCCAAGGCCGCCCGGCCCGACGCCATTGTGGCCACGGGCCGCTCCGACTTCCCCAACCAGGTGAACAACGTCCTGGGCTTCCCCTTCATCTTCCGCGGGGCGCTGGATGTGCGGGCCCGGGCCATCAACGACGAGATGAAGATCGCCGCCTCCCGGGCGCTGGCCGCGCTGGCCAAGGAGGAAGTTCCGGACATGGTGCTCCGCGCCTACAACCTGGAGCGCCTGGCCTTCGGCCGCGACTACATCATCCCCAAGCCCGTGGACCCGCGCGTCCCGCTGTGGGAGGCGCCCGCCGTCGCCGAGGCCGCCATGGCCACCGGCGTGGCCCGGCGGACGATCGACCTGGCGGAGTACAAAGAGCAGCTGGCCCGCCGGCTGGTGCGCGGCCACGAGGCCATGAGCATCGTGTTCAGCAAGGCCCGGTCTGCGCCGCGCCGCGTCGTCTTTTCGGAAGGCGAGGAGCCCAAGATCATCCGCGCCGCCGCCACGCTGTACAAGGAGGGCCTGGCCCAGCCCGTCCTGCTCGGCCGCGAGGCCATCGTCCGCACGCGGATGGAGGAGATGCACCTCACCGTACCGCTGGAGGTCGTCAACCCCGAGACCTCGCCCAAGCTCGACGCCTACACGACGGCGCTCTTCGAAACGCGGCAGCGCAAGGGCATCACCCGGCGCGAGGCGCGGGCGCTGCTGCGCCAGCCGAACTACTACGGCGCCATGATGGTCCGCGCGGGCGACGCGGACGCGTTTGTGGCCGGCCTGACCTACCACTATCCGGACGTCATCCGGCCGGCCCTGCAGGTGATCGGGCCCGCCCGGGATACCTCGCGCGTGGCCGGGCTGTACCTGATGATCCAGAACGGCCGGACCTACTTCATCGCCGACCCGACCGTGAACGTCGACCCGACCGCCGAGGAGCTGGCCGAGATCGCCATCATGGCCGCCGACAAGGCGCGCGAGTTCGACATCACCCCGCGGGTAGCCATGCTGTCGTTCAGCAACTTCGGCAGCACGCGCCATCCCCGGACGGAGAAGGTGGCCCAGGCCGCGGCCCTGGTGAAGCGCCGCCGGAGCGACCTGATGGTAGACGGCGAGATCATGGCCGATGTGGCGCTGCGGCCGGACCTCCGCGAGGCGGACTATCCGTTCAGCACGCTGGTGGGCGAAGCCAACGTCCTGGTGTTCCCGAGCCTGGAGGCGGCGAACACCGTGTACAAGCTCCTCCAGCACCTCGGCGGGGCCACGGCGATCGGCCCCATCCTCATGGGGATGGCGCAGCCCGTGCATGTGCTGAGCCGGGGCGCCGAGGTCTCCGACATTGTCAACATCGCCGCGCTGGGCGTGGTCGATGCGCAGGAGGTGGCGCGGCTGCGGGAAATCTCCCGCGCCGTCGCCTGAGGAGGCGAGCCGTGATGGAGGGCCTGACGGCCAGATCGATCATGAGCGCGCCGGTGATCACGGTCCGGCCGGAGATGGCGGTGCGCGACGCGGTGCGCCTGATGCTGGACCGGCACGTCAGCGGCCTGCCGGTGGTGGACGGCGACGGGCGGCTGGTGGGGATCGTCACGGAAGCCGACCTGCTGCCCAAGGAAGCGCGGACGCGGGTCAGCGAGCCGCTGGTGGGATGGTTCGGCCGCTCCCTGTGGCTGGAGCGCCTGGTAACCGGCTACCGGAAGGTGGAAGGCCGCACGGTGGGCGAGGTGATGACCCACAACGTGGTGACGGCGGAGGAAGATACGCCGGTCCACGTCCTGGCCTCACGGATGATGCGGTACGACGTGAACCGGCTGCCCATCCTGCGTGAGGGGCGGGTGGTCGGCATCGTCGCCCGGGCGGACGTGCTCAAGGTCTTCCTGCGCAGCGACGAGCTGCTCGAACGCGAAGGGCGGCGGCTGCTCGACGACGTCCTCGTCTACGGCGAAGAGGTGGCGCTTGCGGTGGAGCGCGGCGTCTTCGTGCTGCGGGGGCTGGTCGGGTCGGCGGCCCGCCGCCAGACTCTGCTCCGGCGGCTGTGGGACATCGACGGGGTGGTCGCCATCGACGACCGCGACCTGCGCGAGGCGTATCGGGAGACGGCGGCCACCTGGGAGTGAGGCCGCCCTCGGGCTGGCGAAATCGGGTCCCCGCCGGATCGCTCGGTTCGTCCTCTCCGACGCCTTATAGATAGGAAGAGACGCCCGGCGCGCTGCTGGGCCGCCTCGTCGGGGAGGGGAGAAGAGGATGAAGCGGGGCCCGCTCGTCGCCTTCTTTGCCCTGGCGTTCCTGCTCTCATGGCTCGTGGCCGGTCCCCTGGCGCTACAGCGCGCAGGCCTCCTGTCCCTGCGGCTCCCCTACAGCCTGCACTACCTCATGGCCTTCGGATCCATGCTCTCCGCCTTGATCGTCGTCGGCACCACCGAGGGCCGCCCGGGGCCGTGGGCCGTGCTCATCGTGGTGCGACGGCAATCGGGCCGCAGACCGGTTGGCGCGACCCCCTGGTTCACGCGTCACTGAAAGAGGTCGAGGTGGAGGAGGCGGGCGGATGGCTACGATGACGGAGAAGGCCGAGGTGTTCCTGGCGCAGCCGCGCATTGCGGTGGCGGGCGTCTCGCGGACACGGCAGAACGCCGCCAACCTCATCTACCGGCGCCTCCGGACGCGCGGCTATCAGGTGTTTCCTGTCAACCCGCACGCCGCGACGTTCGACGGCGACATCTGCTACCCGACGCTGACCGCGATCCCCGGCGGCGTGAGCGCCGTCGTGATCGTGACTCGCCCAAGCCTGACCGAAGAGATCGTTCGGCAGTGTCCCGAGGCTGGTGTGAGGCACGTGTGGATGCATGGCTCCCTGGCACACGGTCACAGCGTGTCGGCCGAGGCCCTGGCGTTCTGCGAGGAGCATGGGATCAACGTCGTGCCCGGAGGATGTCCGCTGATGTTCGGGAAGACCGCGGACTTCGGACATCGCTGCATGCGCTGGTTCATGCGGATCAGCGGGCGGATGGCGGCGTAATCTTCATGGCTGTGCAGAACGGGTACCTCATCGACGTCCGCCGGGTGGTGAAGCGCTTCACGACCGCGGCCGGCACCTTCGACGCGCTCAAGGGCGTGAATCTCCGCGTGAACCCCAGCGAGTTCGTGGGAGTGGTGGGGAAGTCGGGCAGCGGGAAATCGACGCTGATCAACATGATCACGGGCATCGACCGCCCGACCGCCGGCGAGGTGCTCGTCGGCGGCACGCCGGTGCACACGCTCAGCGAGGGCCAGCTCGCCCTGTGGCGCGGCACGACGATGGGGATCATCTTCCAGTTCTTCCAGTTGCTCCCTACCCTTACGCTCATCGAGAACGTCATGCTGCCGATGGACTTCGCGCACCGCTACGCGCCGCGCGAGCGCGCCACGCGCGCCCTGCACCTCCTGGACCTGGTGGGCGTCGCGCCGCAGGCCCACAAACTGCCCTCAGCGGTCTCCGGGGGCGAGCAGCAACGCGCGGCCATCGCGCGGGCCCTGGCCAACGACCCGCCGATCCTGGTGGCGGACGAGCCGACCGGCAATCTCGACTCGAAGACGGCCCAGGCCATCTTCGCCCTGTTCGAGGAACTCGTGCGGTCCGGGAAGACGATCTTGATGGTGACCCACGATCCCGATCTGGCGCGCCGCGTGGAGCGCACGATCAAGCTCTCGGACGGGGAGATCATTGAGGAGTCCATCGCCCAGGTCTTCCCCACGCTGAGCGAAGAGCAGCTGATCCAGGCGACGCGCGGTGTGACCCCGCGCGTCTTTCCGGCGGGGTCCATCCTCATCCGCGAAGGCGAGCCCGGCGGCAATCTCTACCTCATCACCTAAGCTCGACGCAGATGAGCGGGACGCCGAGATGGCGGCGGAAGATCCGGTAGTTGTCGAGCTTCCGCCGGTACGCTGCGGGATTGAAGTAGCACGTGATGGCCGCGAGCATGAACGGGATGGAGAACCGATTCGCGAGGAGGGCGGCCGGACCTGTGAGGCGCGCCTACTGCACCTTCCACCGGTGAGGCTTGTGGCAGGCGGTACAGGCCGCGGCGGAGCGCGCGCCGGCCGCCACGGTTTCCCTCGGATGGATCGCGGGCAGAGGCGCGGCGTGACAGGCAGTGCAGGCCGCGACCGGCTGCGCCTTCTCGTGCGGTTTGTGGCAGGTGCCGCAGGCCAGGGTCGTGTGCGCCCGGTCGTCCGGCCACCCCACCGTCGCGCCGGCCGGCAGGCCTTGATGGCAGCTCAGGCAGGTCTCCGCCGTGGGCCGGAGGGGGCTGTTCGGGCGGAGGAACTGATGACAGTCCACGCAGTGGAAGTCGGCCATCTGCGGGATCTTGATGGCCCGCGCCCCGGCGACCTGCGCCTCGTGGCAATTCGCGCAGACGGCGGCGGCGGGGCGCAGCCGGTGCACGGCGGTGCTGTGGCAGGTGACGCACTCGATCCCGCGCGCGGCGGCGTGCACGTCGTGGCCCGCGGTGGCGGCCACCTGCCGCCACCGCGGGTCGCCGCCGGTGTGGCACGTCTGGCACCGCTCGGCGGGCACTTCCGCGTGCTTGCCCACCCGCTCCGGCCGGCGGACGGCGAAGGTGACGACCTGCCGGGCCGACTCCGCGATGCTCTGCTGGTGGCAGGCGTGGCAATCCACCTTCCGGTGCTCGCTGCTCGCCCAGCGGGTCCACGCCACCTCCATGGTGTGGCAGGAGCGGCAGAATGCCGGGTTGTTCATCGTGTAGTCGTAAACGGTGTAGCCTCCGAAGGCCACCACGGCGATCGCGGCCGCGCCGGCGGCGATGAGCGCGGCCAGGAACAACCGCGATCGCCCGCGCAGCCAGGCGCGCACGATGTGCAGACCCCTCGGGTGTGTGGGTGACGTCTGGTCGTCCATCCCCGCTCCGCGTTACGGGTACAGCGCCGGCAGGTCTTCGATGGCCGCGGCGGCGCGCGGCCCGGGAAGGATGGCCGGCCACAGGACCCGGGTGCCGGACTGGCAGGAGAAGTGCACCAGCCCGGTGCCTTCGGTGATACATACAGTCCGGCCTCGCACCGCCTGCGGGCGGGGAGCGCTGCGGGTTGCCGTCCCGTCGGCCATGCGGCGGGTCATCCGCCGCAACATCCGGGACGCCTCCAGCGCCGTGGGGGTGGTGCCGGTAGTAGGGGGACCGGCCGGGGCGAGAGGGACGCGGAGCTCATCTTGGGGCGCTCTGCCCACTCGGGGGATTGCCGGTGTTGGCGAGGAGAGCCACCACGGTAACCGCGACCATCGCGGCGAGCCCCGCGCCGGTGAGCACCCGGCCGGCACCCTTCTTCAGTTAGGCAGCCTTACCGCGCTCCCGCACCTCCAGCGGGACATAGGCGCGCACGTCCGCCCCGGTGTAGATCTGGCGCGGGCGGCTGATGCGCTGCTCCTTGTCGTCCAGCATCTCCTGCCACTGGGCCAGCCACCCGCTGGTCCGCGGAATGGCGAACAGCACCGGGAACATCTCCACCGGAAACCCCATGGCCTGGTAGATGATGCCGGAGTAGAAGTCGACGTTCGGGTAGAGCCGCCGCTTGACGAAGTACTCGTCCTGGAGGGCGATGCGCTCGAGCTCGAGGGCGATCTCCAGGAGCGGATTGCTCCCCGTGACCTCGAACACCTCCTCGGCGATGTGCTTGATGATCTTGGCCCGCGGGTCGTAGTTCTTGTACACGCGGTGGCCGAAGCCCATGAGGAGGACCTCGCCCTTCTTCACACGCTCCACGTAAGCCGGCACGTTCGCTTTGGTGCCGATCTCCGCGAGCATGCGCAGCACCGCCTCGTTCGCGCCGCCGTGCAGCGGGCCGTACAGCGCCGCCGCAGCTCCGGCCAGCGCCGAGTACGGATCAGGCAGGCTGCTGCCGATGCTGCGCATGGCGTTGGCGCTGCAGTTCTGCTCGTGGTCCGCATGCAGGATGAACAGCACATCCAGGGCGCGCTCCAGCACGGGGTTGGGGGCGTACTTCAGCTCGGTGGTCTTCAGCAGCATGTTCAGGAAGTTCCCCGTGTAGGAGAGGTCGTTGTCGGGATAGACATACGGCTGGCCCCGGCTGTGCCGGTAGGCGAACGCGGCCAGCGTCGGCATCTTGGCCACCAGGCGGGTGATCTGCTTGGCCCGCACGGCCGCGCTCTTGATGTCCTTCGCGTCGGGATAGAAGGTGGACAGCGCTCCCACGGTGCCGACCAGCATCCCCATCGGGTGGGCGTCGTGGTGGAACCCGTCGAGGAACTTCTTGATGGACTCGTGGATCCAGGTGTGGTGCGTCACCTCCCAGGTCCAGGCGTCCAGCTCTGCGCGGGAAGGCAGCTCGCCGTTCAGCAGCAGGTACGCCGTCTCCAGGTACGTGGAGCGTTCGGCGAGCTCCTCGATCGGGTAGCCGCGGTACCGGAGGATACCCGCCTCCCCGTCGATGTGGGTGATGCTGCTCCGGCACGACGCCGTGTTCCCGAAGGCCGGGTCGTACCCCATCAGCCCGAAGTCGTCGTCCGTGGCCTTGATCTGGCGCAGATCGGCGGTGCGGATGGCCGCGCCGTAGCCCGGATACGTCCCGTACATGATGGGGATCTCGTAGCTCTTGCCCGTCCTGTTGTCGATGACCGTGAGGGTGTCTTTCGGCATGCAGAGTGCCCCCTTTCCCCCGACTGGTCTGCCCCATTCTAGCGACCGCTTCGAACGCTGCGGTATCAGGCAGGGGCCCTATCCTGCGTCGGGCGGGTGGCGGATGGTGGGGGTGCAAACGGGTCCGTACGATGGGCGGAGAAGGGACGGAAGGGACATGTCCGGTTCGCGCCTTGTCGGCGTGTTCTTCATCTACGGCCTGGCGTTCTTCGCCATGGGCCTGGCCTTCGCCTTGGAAGCCAGGCGCAAGACCGAGCTCCGCCTGGTGTGGGTGCTGAAGTACCTGGCCGCCTACGGGCTGCTCCATGCCGCCGTGGAGTGGATCGACATGTGGCAGCTGCTGCCCGCCGTCTCACCGGCCGCCGCCCCGGCCGCCCTGCGAATCCTCCGGCTGGCGCTCTTCGTCGCCTCCACGGTCATGCTCGCCGTCTTCGGCGCCGCCCTCATCGCGGCGCTGGCCCCCCGGTTCCGCGCCGTGCGCTGGATCCCGCTGGGCCTGCTCGTCATCTGGCTGGGGTACTGGGTGGTCGGCCCGCACCTTCACCCGCTGGCCACGGCCCGCTGGGTCCCGGACGCCGCGTCCTGCCTGCGCTGCCACGCGGTCACCGCTCCGCTGGACGCGCCCACGCCCGCCTCTCCGTGGGTGCCCTCCACCGCTGTGGGCGACATCTGGGTCCGCTACCTCATCTACCTGCCGGCCTCGGCGTTTGCCGCCGCGGCACTGTGGCTGCAGGGACGGCGCTTTGCCGCCAGCGGGTACCGGCGCATCGCGCGGGACTGCCGGTGGATGGGCGCAGCCTTTGCCGCCAACGGCCTCATGGCCGGCCTCGTCGTCCCTCCCGCCGGCATCGGGCTGGCCGCGGTACTGAACTATGACTCATTTCTCTCGATCGTGGGGATTCCGCCGCAGGTGTTCCGGGCGGCGCTCGCCGTGATCATCGCGGTCTTCGGCGTGCGGATCCTGCGGGTGTTCGACATCGAGTACGCGCGCCGGCTCCATGAAGCGCAGGAGGGGCGGCTGCGGGCTCAGGAGGAAGCGCTGGAGATCGCCAGGCGCTCCGCCGAGGAGCTGGAAGCGAAGGTGCGCGAGCGCACCGAGGAGTTGTTCGAGCAGGTGCGACGGCTGGCCATCCTCGAGGAACGCGACCGGCTGGCGCGCGAGATGCACGACAGCCTCGGGCAGGTGCTGGGCTTCGTCAACCTCAAGACGAAGGTCGCCGAGGATCTCATCGCGCGGGGCCGCGGCGCCGCCGCCGGCGAGGAGCTGACGCAGATGCGCAGCGCCGTGCAGGACGCCTACGAGGAGGTCCGCCAGGCCATCCTCAGCCTGCGCACGACGCCGCACGGGCAGGGGCTCGTGCCCAGCCTGCGCGAGTACGCCGGCCGTCTGCGCGAGCAGACCGGCCTCGACGTCAAGGTGGAGTCCGCCGATGGGCTCCAGCTGGCTCCCGCGGTGGAGGCGCAGGTCATCCGCATCGTGCAGGAGGCGCTGACCAACGTGCGCAAGCACGCGGATGCCCGCAGCGTCGTGGTCCGGTTTGGCCGGGAGGGAGACACCGTCCTGGTGGTCATCAGGGACGACGGGAGGGGGTTCGACCTGGCCGCCGTCGAAGCGGCGAAGGGGATGCACTTCGGACTCCTGACCATGCGGGAGCGCGCCGAGAGCATCGGCGGCGCGCTGCGCGTGCGCAGCGCGCCGGGGCAGGGAACGGCCGTGGAGCTCCGCATCCCCGGAGGGGACCGAGACGGGAGGCCGGGGCATGGATCGCATCCGCGTCCTGCTGGTTGACGACCACCAGCTCTTCCGCCGCGGCGTAGCCTCGCTGCTCTCCGGGCGGGAGGACATCGAGGTCGTCGGCGAAGCGAGCAACGGGCAGGAGGCCGTGGAGCGCGCCCGCGAGCTCATGCCGGACGTCATCCTCATGGACATCAAGATGCCGGCGCTGGACGGGCTCGCCGCCACGAGACAGCTCAAGGCCGAGATGCCTTATGTGCGCATCATGATGCTCACGGTCTCCGAGACGGACGAAGATCTCTTCGAGGCGATCAAGGCCGGCGCGTCGGGGTATCTGCTGAAGAACGTCGATCCCGACTACCTCATCGCCTCTGTGCAGCAGGTCCAGCGCGGCGAGGTGCCGATCGCCCCCACCATGGCGGCGAAGATCTTGCGCGAGCTCACGGCGCCCGCGGAGTCCACCGTCCAGGCCCTGACCGGACGAGAACGGCAGGTGCTCGAGTTGCTGGCGGGCGGGCTGGCCAACAAGGAGATCGCTTACCAGCTGAAGATCTCCGAGAATACCGTGAAGAACCACCTTCGCAACATCCTGGAGAAGCTCCACCTGCAGAACCGGGTCCAGGCCGCGCTCTACGCGGTGCGGATGGGCCTGACGGACCGTCCCCCGCAGGACTAGCCGCCCTCCGGCGGGCCTGCCCGCCCTAGTCATCCCGGACTATCCGCGCGCCTCCGCCGGACTACCGCCGCCTCCCGGCCCGGCTACGTCCGCCTAGCCGTCTTTCGTGTCTCCGTTCAACCCGGCACTCGATAGGCCCCAGGGGCGGATCTGGCTACGCTGAGCATGGAGCGATGACGATGCGGCCGCGGGTGTTCATCTGGTACGGACACCACCTCTTCGCCAGGGTGATGGAGCCGGTCTTGCGGCGCGAAGGGATGGAGGTCCTCGGCGTCGAGGGCAACCCCGCGGCGGCCGTCGCCGCCATATTGCGCCACGCTCCCGACGTTGTGCTCACCGACCGCCTCGTGGAGCGTGAATGCGGCGCGGGCATCGCGGAGATCATCCGCGGCTGCCGCCGGGTGCGGGTGCTGGTGCTGGACCTGCTCGAGGATGAGATGCGCATTTACGACGGCACAGGACAGACGGCCGGCGGGCTGCCCTCGATCTTCAAGGCGATCGAGGAGTCCGTCCGGCGGCCGGAGCTGCCCCTGGCCGGGTGAGAGGAGGAAGAACGATGCATCCGATCGGGATCGCGCTGGCCTTCCTGGTCTTCTGGTCGCTGGTGGCGGCGGGCGCCTTCCTGCTGCTCAGCGCCGGGGGGCGGCTGCGGCGCGTCGGCGCGCACGTGCGCGGCGGCACGGGGTCCATGGATACCGCCATGGGCGTGGCCGTGGCCCTGCACGTGATCACGGCGTTCCTGGGCGCGACGCTGGTTCTCGCCGGGCTCTACGCGACCTACATCGTCGTGCTCGCGCGGTAGCGCTAGGATGACCGTTGTCGGCTGACGGCACGCCCCGCGAATTCGACGCATACAGGGGGGTGCCGGCATGGAACAGCGCAGTCACCGGCTCGAGCTGATCAGCGGGATCGTGATGATCGTCGTGACCGCGTTCGTGGCGACGTTCCTGGTCTCGCTCATCAATACCGTCTGCCGCTAGGCGCCCGCTCCGCTCGGACGCCTGGCGGAGCTGCAAATCGGTTCCCCGCCCGATGAGGCCCCGCCAGCCACTCCGTATAGTGAAGGTGGGATCGCTCTGTGACCTCTGTACGGTGGGTCCCAATCGTCCTCGGTGCGCTTCTGGCCGGCGCCGCGCTCTTCGTCCCGGCCGGCCCGGCCGCGGCACAGGACAACGAGACGTGCCTGGCCTGCCACACCGCGCCCGGCATGGTGCTCACGCTGCCCAGCACCGAGGTCGTCTCCGTGACCATCGATCCCAAGCGCTTCACGGCGTCCGCACACGGCCAGGCGCTGACCTGCGCCACCTGCCACCCGAGGAACGTCGAGGTTCCGCACCCCGCGGTCACGGCCAAGACCCTGAAGGATTATCAGCGGGTCGCCGCGGGCGTCTGCGCCACCTGCCATAACGGCGCGGCCAGCGCGTTTGGGGCCAGCGTGCACGGGCGGGCGCGGCAGATGGGGTTTGCGGAGGCGCCGACGTGCGTGACCTGTCACAACCCGCACGACGCCTCCCGGGTCCGGACCGCTGCGTTCCGCAACAACCTGCCGCAGCTGTGCGGGACATGCCATGCCGATGAGGCGCTGATGCGGAAGTACGGGCTGCGGCCGGTCTACCAGACCTACGTCAGCGAATTCCACGGCGTGACGACCACGTTGTACAAGCTCACCAAGCCGCAGGATCCGACGCCCGCGGCCATCTGCACGGACTGCCACGGCGGCCATGAGATCCGGGCGGCGGACGATCCCGGCTCCCGGGTCCATCCCAGCCGGGTGCTGGCCACCTGCACGACCTGCCACGCCGGCGCCGGGCGCTTCTTCGCCACGGCGTGGACGGAGCACAAGGCACCGGGGCCGGACGCCGCGCCGCTGGTCTGGTACGTGCAGCTCTTCTACGGGGTCCTCATCCCGGCGACCATCGCGTTTGTCGGGCTGCTCACGGTGCTCGACCTCGGCCGGTGGGCCACCGACCAGATCCGCCGCGGAGGACGGCAGTGAGCGCCGCGGAGACGGCGGCTCGCCCGCGCCCCGTCATGGTGCGCCGGTTCACGCTCATGCAGCGCGTCGAGCACTTCGTCCTCATCGTCACCTTCAACGTGCTGGCGTTCACGGGGCTGCCGCAGAAGTACTTCCAGGCCGGGTGGGCCGAGCGCGTCATCCAGCTGCTCGGCGGCATCGAGCGCGTGCGGTTTCTGCACCGCACGTTCGCGGTGCTCCTCATCATCGAGGCGGTCTGGCACATCGGCGCGGTGATTGCGGCGCGGCGGGCCGGGCGCGAGCACGGCGACATGGCGGTCAACTTCGGCGACGTGCGCGGCGTGATCCAGGACGTCGCCTACCTCCTCGGGCTGCGGCGCGAGAAGCCGGCCTTCGCCCGCTACGACTACCGGCAGAAGCTCGAGTACTGGGCCGTGGTCTGGGGCACCGCGGTGATGGCCACGTCGGGCCTGGTCATGTGGTTCCCGGAGACCGTCACCCGCTACGTCCCGGGCGTCATCGTCCCCGCCTCGCGCGTGGCCCACGGCGGGGAGGCGCTGCTGGCCGTCCTGTCGGTGATCATCTGGCACTTCTACAACGCCCACTTCCGCCCGGATGTCTTCCCGATGGACCGGGCGATGTGGAGCGGCGAGATCCCGCTGGACCGGCTGCGGCACGACCACCGCGCGGAGTACGAGCGGGTCGTGGGGGCGGAGGAGCCGCCCGCCTCCTAAGGGGCCGCCTCCGTGCGCCTGCACCTCAAGATCACCCTCTGGATCGTGCTGATCTTCCTCGGCGTGGGCGGGGTCTCCATCTACGCCCTGCTCCTCTTCCAGCGCGCGGCCGGGCTGCAGCAGTTCGAGACCATGGCCCAGACGCTCACGGAGACGATCCTGCACAGCCTGACGACCACGATGATCAACAACAACCCGACGGAGATGCGCGAGATCATCCGCCACATCGAGCGGGCCCCGATGATCGAGCGGGTGGCGATCTACGGCATCGACAGCCGGGTCTGGGCCAGCAGCGATCCCAGCGAGGTGGGTGTGGTGCGCCCGTCCTCCCTGCTCGCGCAGGTCATCGCCACGGGCGCGCCCCGCACGGAGGAGATCCCCGGCGCGAACGAGCTGGTCGTCCTCACCCCCATCCCGAACCGGCCCGAGTGCCAGGGCTGCCACTCCGCCGGCCCGCAGATCCTGGGGGCCACCGTGGTCTCGCTGGGGACCGACCGGGTGGAGTCGCACCTGCGCAACAGCGCCCGGCTGCTCACCGGCCTCGTGGGGTTCACCTTCCTCCTGGCGCTCGGCACGCTCAGCGTCCTGCTGGGGCGGTTCGTCCTCGACCCGCTCTCCGACATCGTCGGAACAGTCCGGCGGGTCTCGCTGGGCGACTACGGCGCGCGGTCGTCGGTGCAGACGTCCGATGAGCTGGGCATGCTGGCCTCCGCGTTCAACGACATGAGTGGGCGGATCGAGTACTTCACCCGCCAGCAGAGCGCGCAGATCGAGGATCTCACGCGCCGCCTCTCCACCCTGACCATCTTCAGCCAGAGCCTGGCCGAGGCCGTGGACCTGGGGGCCGCCCTCTGCGAGGCCGCGTCGGTGTTCAGGGAGATCGTCCGGGCCGACGCCTGCGGCATCTATCGCACCGAAGGGGAGCAGGGCGTGCTCATGGCCTCCGCGGGGGAGACGCCGCTGCTGGCCGGGCGGGGCGAGCAGATGGTGCAGCGCGCCGCAGCCCTGGGCCGTCCGGTCTCCTACCCGGGCGGGCCGGCCGAGGTGCAGGAGACGGCCCCCTCCGGCGCGGGGCTCGCCGTGCCGGTGCGAACGAAGGAGCGCACGTTCGGCGGGCTGCTGGTCGTGCGGGGGGAGGCGGTGGCCTTCGAGGCGGCGGACCTCACGCTCTTCACCACGGTCGCGGGGCACCTGGCCACGGCGCTGGAGAACCTCCGGCTCTACAATGAGGTGAAGGACAAGGAGCGGCTGCGCGGAGAGCTGCTCAGCCGGCTCATCCACGCGCACGAGGAGGAGCGGTTCCGGATCGCGCGGGAACTGCACGATCAGGTGAGCCAGTCGCTGACGGGCCTGACGATGAGTCTGACCGCCGCGGAAGAGGGCGCCTCGGCCGATCCCGGGCGGGCCCGCGCCGCGCTGACCACCATCCGCGACGTGGCCGAGGGGACGCTGGAGGAAGTGCGGAAGATCATCTTCGATCTCCGGCCGACCCTGCTGGACGACCTGGGATTGATCCCGGCCGTCCGGCACTACGCGCGGACGCTGCTGGAGGCGCAGGGGATGGAGGTCCGCTTCCATGCCGCCGGGTTCGGCCAGCAGCGCCTGCCCTCCGCGGTCGAGACCACGGTCTTCCGCGTGGCCCAGGAGGCGATTACGAACGTGGCCCGCCACTCGCGGGCGCACGTGGTGACCATCGCGGTGACGCTGCAGGAGGGGGTCGTGCGGCTGCAGGTCGCCGACGACGGGACCGGTTTCGATGCCCCGGCGCTGCTGGCGTCCTCCGGACGCCGGCGCCTGGGCATCGCCGGGATGGAGGAGCGCGTCACCCTGCTGGGAGGACGGCTGGAGATCCGCTCGTCGCCCGGAGCGGGCACGACGGTCACGATGACCGTCCCCGTGCCCGCCGCCGGCCAGGAGGCGGCCTAGCCATGGCGCTCCGGGTGCTGGTCGTGGACGATCACACGCTGGTGCGGGCCGGGATTCGCGCGCTGCTGGAGCCCGCGCCGGCGATCGAGGTGGTGGGCGAGGCCGAGGACGGGCTGAGCGCCCTGGCCCAGGTGCGCGCGCTGCGGCCTCAGGTCGTGCTCATGGACATCGCCATGCCGAAGATGGGCGGCGTGGAGGCCACCCGCAGGATCAAGGACGAGTTCCCCGACGTCCAGGTGCTGGCCCTCACCGTCCACGACAACGAGGAGTACCTGTTCCAGATGCTGCGCGCCGGCGCCTGCGGCTACGTGCTGAAGAAGGCGCGCCCCGCCGAGCTCGTGGACGCGATCGACGCGGCGTCGCGGGGGGAGACGTACCTGTACCCGTCAATGGCGAAGTCGCTGGTGGGGGATTATCTCCGCCGGGTGGAGGCCGGGGAAGAGACGGACACGTACGCCGAGCTGACGGTGCGGGAGCGCGAGATCCTCAAGCTGCTGGCCGAGGGCTACACGAGCCCGGAGATCGCGGAGCTCCTGCACCTGTCGGTGAAGACCGTGTCCTCGCACCGGCAGCACATCATGGAGAAGCTCGACCTCCACCGGCCCGCCGAGCTGATCAAGTACGCCATCCGCAAGGGGCTCGTGGAGGCCGAAGGGTAGCTCCGGCCTCAGCCCGCCTGGGCGACGTAGACCTCCAGATCCTCCAGCTTCATCTCCGGCTCGTCCTGCTCCAGCAGCGCCGGCGCCCCGCAGCCGGGACACGCCCACTCGTCGGTGACGATGAACGACTGCCCGCAGTGCGGGCAGAGGTGGGAGACCGGGCGGGCGATGATGCGCAGATCCGCCTCCTCCGCGGCCGTGCCCCGGCTGATCACGTGGAAGTGCGCCCGGATCACGTCCGGCTCGGCATGCGAGGTGCTGGCCACGCTGAGGGTGATCTGCCTGATGGCCCGCGCACCGGCGGCCCGCGCCGTCTCCAGGGCATGGGCGAGGATCTCTTCGGTCAACGCGAGCTCATGCACGAGCGTTCACCTCTCTGATCCCGGCGATGGCCAGGGCGCGGGCGCAGACCGGCGGGATGGCCGCGGCGACCAGCGGATGCATCGCGCCGCCGACGGTGAGCTCATCCGCGGTCTCCACGGCGAGGATGGTCACCCGCTCGGGCGCGCTGAGGTCGAGCGCCCGGGCCAGCTGTAGCATCTCCAGCAGGCCCACGTAGTGCGGCGACGGTCCCGCCGGCGCGACCAGGTCGCCGGCACTGAGCTCGTGGATGGTGCCCGGTTCCGCGCGCCCGGTGTGGATGGCGTCGATGAGCACCAGCTGTGGTGGCGCGCCCGCGAGATGGTCGAGCAGCGCGAACCCCGCGCCCGGCGCGTAGACGACCTCGAGCTCCGGCCCGGCCGAGCGGGCGAGGCGCTCCGCCGCGGCGCGTCCCAGCGCGTCGTCGGCGAGCAGGTCGTTCCCCAGGCAGAGGATGCGGGCCGCGGCGCCCATGTCAGGCCGCCGTCCCCCCGCGGTGGACGGAGCCGTCGCCGTCGCGGCGCAGGGTGGCGACGATCTCGCCCGTGTACTCCCGGACCCGTACCAGCAGCGGCATGCTGCCCGGCAGGCTGTGCGTGGCGCAGCCGTGGCATGGATCGTAGGCCCGGAAGGCCATCTCCACCATGTTGAGCAGCCCGTCGGAGATCTCGCGTCCCGAGAGCAGCCCCTTGGCCGCCTTCTCCACGCTCATGGCGATGCGCGCGGAGTTGTTCTGCGTGGCCACGATGAGGTTGGCCTTGCGGATGACGCCCCGCTCGTCGGTCGCGTAGTGATGGATCAGGGTGCCGCGGGGCGCCTCCACGACGCCCATCCCTTCGGTGGGCGTCTCGGTGGGCAGCGTCCGGATCTCGGGGGAGATGATCTCCGGGTCGCCGGCCAGCTCGCGCATCCGCTCGGCGGCGTAGAGCAGCTCGACGACGCGCGCCCAGTGGTTGGCCAGGGTGTGGTGGACCGGGCGGCCGCCCAGGGTGGCGAAGTACTCCTCATAGGCGGCCTGCGCCAGCGGCGTCGCCAGCCCGTCGGAGACGTTCAATCGGGCCAGCGGAGCGACGCAGTACACGCCGCTGTCGGGACCGTCCACGAATCCCTTCCAGCCGGCGGGCTTGAAGTAGGCGAACTTCACGTAGCTCCAGGGCTCGACGTGCTCGGCCACATAGGTCAGATAGTCCCGTGCGCGAAAGCTGGCCCGCTCGACCGCGTCCGGCCCCACCACGCGCACCGTGCCCTCGTAGAAGTTGAGCCGGTTCTGCTCGTCCACCAGCCCCATGTAGTGGGTCCGGTGCGTGAACATGTCGGAGACGATGAGCTCGATGTAGGAGGGGTTGGCCAGCACGACGTTGCGGAAGACGTCCAGCGTAAAGCGGGCGAACTCCACGGCGTCATCGGCAGTCTGCACGAACAGCGCCTGCTCGTCCGCGGTGATCCCGCGGGCCACGCCCCCGGGCAGACCGAAGACGGGATGGACCACCTTGCCGCCGACCAGCGCGATGAGCTCGCGGAGCCGCCGGCGCATGGCGATCACGCGTTTGCCGGTCTCCACGCCGACCCGGGCGATCACGCCCAGGACGTTCCGTTCCGCCTTCGGCGCCTCGGGGCCCACGACGAAGTCCGGGCCGCCCAGGAAGTAGAAGTGCAGGGCATGATCTTCCACCATGAACGTGGAGTAGACCAGTTCTCTGATCTTCCGGGCCGCCGGCGGCGGGGTCACCTTGTAGAGGTCGTCGAGGGCCTTGGTGGCGGCCATGTGGTGCGCCGTCGGGCACACGCCGCAGATCCGCGAGGTGATCTGCGGCATCTCCTCCGCCGGGCGGCCCTCGGCGAACTTCTCGAACCCCCGCAGCTCCGGCACCTGGAAGTAGGCCCGTTCCACCCGCCCCAGTGCATCGAGGATGATGTCGATCTTGCCGTGCCCTTCCAGCCGCGTGATGGGATCGATGACGATCCGGCGCCGCTCCTCCATGGTCCTCACCGCATCCTTTCCGCGCCGCTCAGGGCGGCGGCCCGTCCCGCCGGCGCGGTGCGCCGGCAGGCGGAGACGATCGCATCCGCCCGCACCAGCTCCCGGCCGATGCCCAGGCGCCGGGGCGGGATGCCCAAGGCCAGCCCCACCACCTGGGTGACGTAGAGCACGGGCACCGGGCCCGGCCCGTCGAACGCCTCCCGGGCCTGCCCTTGATAGCACTCCAGGTTGATCTGACACAGCGGACACAGCGTCACGATGACGTGCGCGCCTGAGGCGGACGCGGAGGCGATCAGCTCATGTACCAGCGAGAGGGCGACCGGGCGCTGCGTGGCGATCAACGAGCCCCCGCAGCAGCGCAGCCGGTCCGCATACGCCACCGGCGTGGCGCCCACCGCGGTCAGCAGGTCCTCGTAGAAGTGGACGTCTTCCGCGGCCTCGCCCGTGCGCTGGGGCCGGACGACCTGGCAGCCGTAGTAGGGGGCGACGCGCAGCCCCGTCAGGGGCACCTGCACGCGGGCGCGGATCCGGTCCAGGCCCACGTCCTCCACCAGGACCTCGATGAGATGACGGACCCGGACCCGTCCGGTCGTCCGCAGCCCGTCGGCGGCGAGCGCGTCGTTGATGTGCTCGGCCAGGTCGGCGTCCCGCTGCAGCACGTGGGCCGCGGCATGAAGGTTCTTGAAGCATCCCGCACACGGCGCCACGAGGTCCAGCCCGGTCCGTTCGGCGAGCGCCAGGTTCCGCGCGCACAGCGTGTAGGCCAGGATCTCGTCGATGTGAAAGTACGCCGTGGCCCCGCAGCAGTTCCAGTCCTCCACCTCCCGGAGCTCCACGTCCAGCGCCCTCATCACCTCGAGCGCGGAGAGATGGTAGGCCTGCCCCAGGGTCTCCAGCGAGCAGCCCGGATAGTAGGCGTACGCGGTCATGCCCGTCCTCCCACCGGCACGATGTGCCGCAGGATCTCACGCAGCGCGCGGCGCCGCCGGATCCACCGCGGCCACAGCGGCATCCGGCCCCGCAGGACCAGCGCGGCGGCCATGCGCATCTCCGCGAGCATGCCGCGCCAGCCCCCCCGGCCCAGATAGGCCGGGGCCAGCGCCGGCTCCCACGACCGGCCCGTGCGGACGATCATGCGCATGAATCGCCGTGAGAAATCCGGGCCGATCAACCCCGGCGCGTACCGGTTCCGCCAGACCGTGTAGCGCTTGAGGCCGTACATCAGGTACGCGATGTCGATACCCGCGGGACAGCGCACCGTGCACTGGTAGCAGGACGCGCAGGTCCAGAACGTATTGCTGCGGAGCACGGCGTCGCGCTGCCCCGCGCGGATCATGGCGATGAGCTGCCGGGGAGAGTGATCCATGAAGGCGGCCACGGGGCAGCTCGCCGAGCACGTGCCGCACTGGATGCAGGCCTGCACCGGGTTGGGGTCCGCCGCGTGCAACAGGTTGGCGATCTCGTCTGAGAATGAAAGGCTCCGGGCCACTGCTCCCTCCTACGCCCCGGCGGCCTTGCGCCGCTCTGCCGCCGCCAGCAGGGCGGCCACCTTCTCCAGCAGCAGATGCGGCTCGACCGGCTTCTCCATCAGCTCGTCCACCGGCACGAGGTGCGGGTGTAGCGGCTCTCCGGGGAAGAGAAAGGCGATCTGCTCCCGCAGCCCCGTGATGATCAGTACCGGGATCTCGCGCAGCCCGGCGTCCTTGCGCATCTTCCGTGCAAACATCACACCTTCGGCCCCGCGGCCCATCAGGATGTCCAGGAGGAGCAGGTCATACGGCCGCGCCTTCAGCGCAGTGAAGCCGTCCGTCGGATTGTACGCGGCGTCCACCGTGTAGCCCGCCCCCTCCAGGATGGCCCGGATTCCGTCCACGAAATCCGGATCGTCGTCAACGATCAGCAGCCGCTGTCCCCTTGTCATCGCGTGCTCACCCTCCTCTGTCCCTCCGGGCGCCCGTGTCGTTCACGCCGCCGCTGCGCTCACCGCCGCGGGCAGCGTGATCGTGAATGTGCTGCCTGCGCCCACCGTGCTCTCGATGGCGAGCGTCCCCCCGTGCGCCTCGACAATCCGCCGGGTGATCGCCAGGCCCAGCCCGCTTCCAGTCTCTCCCGCCGTGCCGGCTGCGCCCCGGTAGAGGCCGCCGGAGATCAACGGGAGCTCATCCGCGGGGATGCCCACCCCGAAGTCCTGCACGGCGATCGTCACCCGGTGGTCGGCAGCCGCCGCCGTGAGGACCACGCGGGAGCCGGGGCGGGAGTACTTGATCGCGTTGCTGAGGAGGTTGACGAGTGCCTCCGCCAGTGTGCCGGGGTCGCCGTCCAGCGTGGGCAGAGCGTCGGGCACGGACGTCTCCACCGTGATGTCCTTCCGCGCGGCGAGCAGCCCGACGCTGTCCAACGCCTTGTCGACCACCGCCCTGACATCCACCGGGCTGAAGGAGGCCCGCAGGTGCTCCATGTCCGTGGAGATGGCGCGGACCCACGTCGTGATCAGGGCCAGGAGGTCCGCAACTCGCCCCTGCAGCCGCTCCAACCGCTGCCGCTGGGCTTCGCTGAGGATGGCGCCCAGATCGTGCGCGAGCAGCATGAGGTGCTGCTGGACTGCGGCGAGCGGCGCTTTCAGCTCATGGGAGACGATCGAGGCGAATTGCTCCCGGAGGAGATCGCGCTCCCGGCGGAAGCGGAGCGCTTCCTGCTGGAGGCGCCGCTTCTCCAGGCCTCGAGCCGTGACCACCCGGAACTCATCGGGCGTAAAGGGCTTGGGCAGGAAATCGTAGGCGCCTTTCTGCATGGCCTCTACCGCCGAGCCGAGCGTGGCATACCCCGTGATCACGACGGTCACGACCGAGGGATCGCTCTCTCGGATCCGTTCCAGCACCTGGAAGCCCGAGAGGCCCGGCATCTTGAGGTCGACGAAGACGAGATCGGGGTGGAACTCCGCCAGACGGTCGAGCCCACCGGCGCCGTCCGCAGCCGTCGCCAGAACATAGTCCCGCTCGCCGAGGATGTGCGCGCAGGCGTCGAGCACGACCTCTTCGTCGTCGATGATCAGGATGCGCGGCCGCTGGTCCATACCTTAGGCCGCCTCCTCCGTGACCGGCGCCTGCGCGGCTCCTCCGGAGGCAGGGAGCCGGATGGTGAACGTGCTGCCCCGGCCCACCTCGCTGTCGACGGTGATGGTGCCGCGGTGCTCCTTGACGATGCCGTAGCTGATGGACAACCCCAGCCCCGTCCCGTGGCCGATGCCCTTCGTGGTGAAGAACGGATCAAAGATGCGCTCCAGATCCTCAGGCCGGATGCCGTGCCCTGTGTCCGTCACCCGCGCCTCCACCAGCCCCGCGGCGCGATCACCGTGTGTGGTCAGCGTCAATCGCCCGGCGCCCTCCACGGCCTCCGCCGCGTTGATGATCAGGTTCATGAACACCTGCTGCATCTGTGCAGGGTCCACCGTGGCCGTGGGCAGATCGGGCGAGAACTCTGTGGCGATCTCGATATTGTGGAACAGGGCTTGACGCTCCACCAGGGCCAGGCACTCCCTGAGAATCGCGTTGAGATCGGTCGGCCGCATCTGCGGCTTCCGTGGGCGGGAGAAATCCAGCAGGCTGCGGATGATCTCGCGACACCGATCAGCCTGCGTGACGATCTTCTGCAGGCCCTCGCGGGATGGATCCTCGGTGGGAGTGCGCTCGAGCAGCAGGTGCGCATACGTGACGATCCCCTGCAGCGGATTGTTCAATTCGTGCGCGACCCCCGCCGCCAGCTGCCCGACGACCGCGAGCCGTTCGGATTCCATGATCTTCCTGCGGGCGAACTCTTTGAGCCGCTCGTCGCGCTCCCGCAGCGAGGTGGCCATGGCGTTGAAGGTATCGGCGAGTCCGGCGAGCTCGTCGTTCGTGCGGATGTCCACCGTCGCGTTGAGGTTCCCCCCCGCCACGTCGCGGGCGGCGGTGACGAGGCGGTGCACGGAGTGCGAGACACGGCGGGTAATCGCGGCAGAGAGCGCCATGGCCAGCGCCGCTCCGGCCAGCATGATCCCCAGGAAGCCGGCCACCGTGCGGCGGCGGATGTCCAGATACTTCTGCTCGAGCACCCCCACGTACAGGATGCCGAGGATGCGGTTGTCGACGCCGACGATCGGTTCATACGCCGTGACGTACCAGTCCTTCACGACATACGCTCGCCCGATCCAAGGCTGGCGGCGTTCGATGACCTGCTCGTACACATCCGCCGCGATCCGGGTCCCGATGGCCCGGCTGCCATCCAGGTTCGTGACATTGGTGGCAATGCGGACATCGTCGAGGAAGATAGTGGCGGTCCCGATGTCCCGGCCCTGGTACTGCACGCCCTGGAAGACTGTCTGCTTGATCTTGTCCACGATCTCGAAGTTCTGGTTCAGCAAGATTCCGCCATAGAGCAGGCCCACCACGGCCTGGTGCTCGTCGAGGATGGGGGCCGCGGCTTTGAGGACCAGCCCCGACGACAGGGCGGTCTCGGCCCGCAGGCGGGCTCTGGGCGTGGGGATGACCGGGATGTGCGCTCGTTCCGCGAGGGCAGGTCCTTCGGACCACAGCGCCTCCCCAGACATTAACGCGACCGAGGCCACGGGCGCCCGCGCGGTCAGCGCCTCCTGCAGCACGCTGTCCCCGCGGACCGTATCGCCGCCCTTGTTCCCGTCGCTGGTCCGCACGAGCACCACCCCGCTGGGATCGGTCAGCGTCAGGAAGTCGAGCTCCTCCCGCTCGCGGATCCGTCTTAGCTCATCGAGCACGTGCTCCGGACGGCCGGCCACGAGCGCGTCCCGGAGCAGGATGGAACGGTCCGCGGTCAAGCGCACGACGTAGGCGACGTGGCTCAACCGGCCCAGCAGGATCTCCCGCGCGGCATTCAGGTCGTTGCGCACCGTGGACCGCGCCTCGGACATGATCAGGTCGCCGATGACGCGCGTGCCCACCAGGCCGAAGACGACGGCGGTGACCGCGACGATGACGAGGTAGCTGAGGACGAGCTTCGTGGCCAGCGGGATGAAGAGGCCGCCGCCCCGGGCGCGCCGGGGCTGCGCCCGGTCCCGCAGGACCTGGGTCCACATGCGGTGCAGGCCGCCGGTGCTCATCGCCCGTCCTAGTCCGGTTCTTCCGCCCCCGCCACCGCCGGCTGTTCGGTCGGCGTCCGCCGCCGCAGCCGTGAGCTCGCCAGCGAGTACCGGTAGAACGTTCCCACCGGGTCCGGGATGGTGGAGAGGATGCCGTCGATGGCTCCGGCGTCGGCCGCATCGACGATGGACGCGACCGCTGAGATCATCTTGGCCCCGACGTCGATGACGCGGGAGGTGGGGCCGAAGCATCCTGTGCACGGCATGTGCGCGCGGGGGCAGACCGCCTCACAGCCTCCGCGCGTGGCTGGGCCCAGGCACACGAGGCCCTGCGCGAGGAGACAGACGTTCGGGTCGATCTCGACCTGGTGCGGCCGCTTGAACTCAGTGATCAGCAGCCGCTCCGGTTTGCTCTCCTTCAGCGGACACTGGTCGCACAGGGCGATGTCGGGGGCCAGCACCGTGCCCCGCGGCGGCAGCGTCCCGGACAGGATGGCCCCGACCGCGTCCTTGATGACCTTCGGGGTGGGGGGGCAGCCGGGCAGGTAATAGTCCACCTCCACCACCTGATCCAGTGCCCGCACGGTGTCGTGGAACGCGGGCAGTGTCGTCGCGTGCCCATCGGCGGACCACGATTCCTGGGGGTGAGCGTGCTCCGGATTGGTGACTGAGGGGGCCTCGTCATACACCCGCTGGAAGATCGTGCCCCGCTCCCATAGATTGCCCAGCGCCGGGATCCCACCGAGGTGCGCGCACGCGCCGAAGGCAACCACCAGCTGTGCCTTCCGGCGGAGCAGCCGCGCCATCTCCTCCTGCTCAGAGGTGCGGATAGCGCCGTTGATGAACGCGACCGCGATGGAGCCGTCCGGCCGGGCATCCACATCGGCGCGCTTGAAGTCGAGCGCCACGGGCCAGAAGATGATGTCCACGGCGTCGACGACACCGAGGATGTCCTCGGCGAGGTCCACGACGGCTTCCTCGCAGCCTCCGCAGGACGCGCACCAGTAGAACGCCACCTGCGGTTTGGAGGTCTCTGCCATCCCCGTTACCTCCCCTCGGCGGCAAGCTGGCGGACATCGCTCGGAGCGGCGACAGCGTCGGGGATCAGCTCCGCATCCCAGCGCCGCCGCATCGCCGGAAGATTGAGCGGCCCCAGGGCGCGGAGGCTCTCCGTCATCTCGCGGATGACCCGGGCGACCTTCTCACCCTCCGAGGCGGAGATCCATTCCAGCCGCAGGCGTGTCGGCGCGATACCCATCCCCTCCAGCACACGCCGCAGCAGCGCCATCCGGCGCAGTGTCTTGTAGTTTCCTTCGATGTAATGGCAGTCGCCGGGGTGGCATCCACCGATCAGCACCCCGTCCGCGCCGCGGGCGAACGCATCCACGATGAACTGCGGATCGACGCGCCCCGAGCACATCACCCGGATGACCCGCGCGTTGGGCGGATACTTCAGGCGCGAGGTGCCGGCCAGATCGGCCGCGGTGTACGTGCACCAGTTGCAGAAGAACGCGACGATCGTGGGCTCCCACCCGTCGCCATGCTGCCCGATCTGGTGCTCATGGTCCGGCATCGTCTCTGCCTCCCCGGTCATGCCCGTACCGCGGCCAGCACGCCTTCGATCTCGGCCAGGATCTGGGCGTCCTCAAAGAGATGCTGGTGGATCGATCCCGACGGACATGCCGCCACGCACACGCCGCAGCCCTTGCACAGCGCCTCCGTGATCTCGGCTTTCGCTGTCTCCGCGCTGAAGGCGATGGCGCGGTACGGGCACAGCGGGATGCAGGTCTTGCAGCCCGAACAGTCGTCGGCGATGATGTAGGCGGTGTTCGGCTCCAGCGCGATGCTGCCGGCGTCGATGATAGCCAGGGCTTCCGCCGCCGCGGCGCCGGCCTGGGCCACCGAGTCGGGGATGTCCTTGGGAGCCTGACAGGCGCCGGCCAGAAAGATCCCGTCGGTGAACGTGCTCACCGGCGCCAGCTTCGGATGCCGCTCCAGGAACCAGCCTTCCGTCGAGCAGGAGATGTTGAACAGCCGCCGGACCGCCTCCGCATCAGCCTGCGGCTCCAGCGCCGTGCTCAACACCACCATGTCCACGGGGATTCGCCGGATCATGCCGGCCAGCGTGTCCTCGACCTGGATGGTGAGTTTGCCCTCCTCCTCGGGGCGGGTGGCCCACTCGGACACCTGCGCCACTTTGCCCCGGATGAAGTGCACCCCCTCATCCAGGGTCCGCCGGTAGAACTCCTCGAATCCCTTGCCCGGCGTGCGGATGTCGATGTAGAAGTTGTAGACTTCCGCGCCGCTGCGCTCGCGGATGAGGTGGGCCAGCTTGATGGAGTACATGCAGCAGACCCGTGAACAGTAGATGTTATAGTTCTCGTCGCGGGAGCCGACGCAGTGGATGATGCCGACCCGCTCGGGGCGCCGCCCGTCGCGCAGGACGACCTGTCCACCGGTCGGCCCGGCGGCGTTGACCAGCCGCTCCACTTCCAGGGCCGAGAACACATTGGGGTACGTCCCGTAGCCGTAGTACGGCACGCGGTGCGCGTCGAACGACCGGAAGCCTGTGGCCAGCACGATCGCGCCGACGTCGATCTCCTCGAGGCGTTCCGTCTGCTTGAAGTCGATGGCGCCCCGGTCCCCGCACGCCTCTACGCACGTCTTCTTGCACTTGCCGCTCTTGAACTCGATGCAGGTCTCGGGATCGATCACGACGAGGAGCGGCACGGCCTGCGGGAAGGGGAGATAGACCGGCTTGCGCTTCCCCAGACCCAGGTTGAACTCGTCGAGGACCTTGGCCTCCTTGTACACGCAGGCGTCGATGCACTCCTGGCAGCCCACGCAGAGCTCCTCGATGATGTACCGGGGCTTCCGGCGGACCGTGACGTGGTAGTTGCCCACGTATCCGTCGACCTGCTGGACCTCGGCGTACGTCCACAGGGTGATGTTGGGGTGGGTACCGACCGCCGTCATCTTCGGAGTGAGGATGCACGCCGCGCAGTCGAGGGTGGGGAAGGTCTTATCGAACTTCGCCATGTGGCCGCCGATCGTGGGCTCGCGCTCGACAAGGTAGACGTGCTTCCCGGCATTCGCCATCGTCAGGGCGGCGTGGATCCCGGCGATTCCGCCGCCGACGATGAGCACGTTCGGGTTCACCGGCACGCGCCGCGTCTCCAGCGGTTCGTGGAAGATGACCCGCTGCACCGCCGCGCGGATGAGATCTTCCGCCTTCCGCGTGGCCTCGACGCCGTCGGTGTGCACCCAGGCGTCGAGTTCGCGGATGCTGACCATCTGGAAGTAGTACGGGTTGAGCCCGGCCGACTCCACGGCGCCGCGGAACGTGTGCTCGTGCAGCAACGGCGAGCAGGCGGCGACGACGACGCGGTTCAGCTTGTGTTCGGCGATGTCGGATCTGATCAACGCCTGGCCCGGATCGGAGCACATGTACTTGTACTCCCGGGCAAGTGCGACACTGGGGAGCGTGGCCGCGTATTCTGTCAGGCGCTTGACGTCCACGACCGCGGCGATGTTCGTCCCGCAATGGCAGATGTACACGCCGACGCGCGGCGCGCCGTTTCCCGCGTGCTCCTTATGCCGCATGGCTAGCCTCCTCCGCCGTCACCGCCTCGTCCACCAGCTCCGCCAGATCCCGCACCGCGAGGCGGCCGTCCAGGCCGGTGGTCTTCACCGCGTCGCGGAACATCACCAGATCCTTGGGGCAGGTCACGACCAGCGCCGAGACGCCCGGCAGCGCCGCCGCTTCCCGCACCCGCTGCTCCGCCGGGCGTTCGGCCTCCCCCGGCGCGTCTTCCATCCAGATGCGCCCTCCGCCAGCCCCGCAGCAGAAGCTCCCCCCGCGCGAGCGTGGCATCTCCACGATGCGAACGCCGAGCGCCCGCAGTACGCGCCGCGGCGGATCGTAGACGCCGCCGTAGCGACCGAGGTAGCAGGGATCGTGATAGGTCGCGGTGAGGTGGAGGCGCCGCCGCAGCGGCAGCCGCCCGAACTGGATCAGGCTGTCCAGCAGCTCGCTGTAGTGGAGTACCTGGGTCCCGCCTGCGGAGCCATGGATCGCCGAGTCGTACTCATGCTTGAGCGCGTGGTACGTATGCGGGTCTGTTGTCACGATGCAGCGGAACCGAGCCGCACCGAGGGCCTCTCGGTTCTTGTCCCGCAGCATCTCGAAAAGGCCTTCTTCCCCCACGCGCCGGGCGTCGTTCCCGGCGTTGCGCTCGCCTTCGTACAGCAGGCCGAAGTCCACCTCCGCCGCGCGGAAGATCCGGGCGACGGCCCGCGTTATTTCCTGGACGCGCGGATCGTAGGCGGCGTAGTCGCCGGTGAGCCAGACAAACTCCACAGGCTCCCGGCGGGCGTCCTTCACCTTGAAGCCCAGGGCCTGCGTCCACCGCCCCCGGGCGCGTTCCGACTGTCCGAACGAGTTGCCGTAGCGCGTGAGGTTCTGCAGCGCGCTCTGGAGCATTCCGTCCATCGTGCCCTCGCCGACCAGGCGGCGGCGCAGGTCCACGATGATCTGCGGCTGCCTGATGAACACGGGGCAGACCTCAGCACAGGCCCCGCACGTGGTGCAGGCCCACAGCTCCGGGGCGGACACCACCGGCCCGTGCAGCGACGCGCTGCCGTTGGGATTCTCGCTGCGGGCCGGAGACCGGAGGAGATGCGCGTCGAGATTCATGATCAGGCGCTTGGGGCTCAGCGGCTGCCCGGAGGCGTAGGCGGGGCAGACGTCCTGGCACCGCCCGCACCAGGTGCACGCGTCCAGCTCCAGGAGCTGTTTCCAGCTGAAGTCCGTGAGCACGGCGGCGCCGGTCTCCGACCCCGCCTTCAGGACCCCGAAGGGGGAGAAGTCGCGGAAGAACACGTTCACGGGCGAGGAGACCAGGTGGAACGCCTTGGTAAACGGGATGCTGGCGATGAAGACGAAGGCGAGCAATGCGTGCGCCGCCCAGAGGCTGAAGTGGAGCGCGCGCTGCGATGCGATCGGCACCGGCCGGAAGGCCTCGGCCAGCGCCGACCCGATCGGCGACCAGGTGCGCCAGGCCGGAGGGTTCGCGCTGATCCGCAGCCCCTCCACGACGAATCCGCTGACGACGATCAGCAGGAGTATGCCCAGCAGGTAGGTGTCGTCCCCGGCGAAGGTCGGGACGGTCTCGGACGCCAGCCGCCGGGGCCTGCGCACATGCCGCCGCCAGATTCCCATACCCAGGCCGACCACCACGATCGCGCCGAAGAGATCCAAGACCAGCTCGTAGCCCAGGTACACGCCGCCCCGCAGGAACTGGAAGTCCAGCAGCAACCGGGTGATGTCCCAATCCACCGTGGCCAGCACGGTGCCGAGGAAGAGGACGACCATGCCCCAGAAAAGCGCAAGGTGCATGCTGCCGGAGAAGTGGTCCGCGAGAATCCGGACCTGCGCAAGTGCATAGACGGCGACCGCCCCGAGCCGGTCGCGGAGCCTGCCGTGCAGCTGCTCGGGACGCCCCAGCCTCCATCGCCGCACACGCAGGTACACCCCGGTGGCAAAGACGAGCACGGTGAGGACCCCGAGGACGTACTGCGCGAGCTCAGCCCAGTGAGGGATGTTCCAGAAGGTCTCGCGGACCGGCGTCATGCTACGCCGCCTTCCTCCGCGTCAGGTGGGCCACCAGCGCCGGGATCACCTCGAACATGTCCCCCACGATCCCATAATGGGCCACGTTGAAGATCGGGGCTCCGGCGTCCGTGTTCACGGCGACGATCATCTCGGCGTTCCGCATGCCTTCCAAGTGTTCCGGCGCGCCGCTGATGCCCAGCGCCAGATACAGGGACGGCTTCACGATCATGCCGGACTTGCCGACCTGTCGGCTCAGCGGCAGCCAGCCCTGGTCGATGACCGGACGCGAGGCGCACACCGCGCCGCCCAGGAGCGCCGCCAGGTCCTCGACCAGAGGCAGGTTCTCCTTCCGCTGAATCCCTCGCCCGACCGCGACGAGGATTGGCACCCGAGTGATGTCCACATCCTCGCCGCTGGGCTCGATGAGCCGCAGGACCTGCGCCCGCGTTTGCTCGATCGCCTTGGGCGGTGCCATCGTCTCCACCGGCGGGACCCGGCGGACGATGCCGGCTTCCGCCGGAAAGGCACCGGCCAGTACGGTCAGGATGGCGCTCTCACCGAGCTCCGTCTCGCAGAGGAGCTTGCCCCCGCACAGCTGACTGGTGGCGAGCACCCGGGTGCCGTCGACCTGGATCCCCCGGACGTTGACGACCATGGGAACAGAGACCAGCCCCGCCAGCAGCGCGGCCAGGTCGGTGCCCGCCGATGTGGCTCCGCAGAGGAGCAGGCGGGGTATCGCCTCCTCCATGAGGGCCTGGATGGTGCGGGCATGGGCGTCGGGGGTGAACGATCCGAGCCGCTCATCGTCCACGCACAGGACAACGTCCGCGGCGCCGAGGGTCTGGGTCAGCGCGGCCACGTGGTGACCGAGCAGCACGGCCACAAGGCGCCCTCCCAGCTCCCGCGCCAGATCCCGGCCCTTGCCCAGGAGTTCGTACGTCTGCGGTGCGACCGTTCCCGCCGCGTGCTCGACGCGCACCCACACATCCTGCGATGGCGTGCTCATCTCAGCAGCCCCCGGCTGTCCAGAATCGCGGCCAATTCCTGTGCGGCCTGCTCGGTTCCCCCGGAGAGCATCGTGGCCTGACCGGCCGGCTCCGGCTTGAACATCCGACGAATGGCCGGCGCAGGCTGCGCGCCGAGCTCGGGCGCGGCCTCGGCACTGATCGACCGGGTCTTCATCACTTCGCGGATGCGGGCCACGGGAACATAGCGAGGCGGCTGGGGGGCCGAGATGACCCCGATGACCGCCGGGAGGGGCACGCTGATCTCTGCGACGACGCCGCCCGGATACTCCTTCTGGACGATCACGCCGCCCGCCGCAGCCACCTCGACGGATCGCGTCACGCCGACATACGGGAGATCGAGCAGACCGCCGAGCAGCCCCGGGAGATGGCCATCCAGGTCGTTGATGGCCTGCACGCCGGTGAGGACCAGGTCGGCGCTCTGCCGTCGCAGGATCTCCGCGAACACGGCGGCGGCCTCGCGGCGGCGAGGACCGCCCTCCGGCATGGGCGTGATCTTGACGGCTGCATCCGCCCCCTTGGCCAGCGCCGTAAAGAGCGTCTGCTCGACGTCGCCATAGTCGAGGGCCAGCGCGGTGACCGAGGCGCCGTGCCGGTCCTTGAGCAGCAGGGCTTGCTCCAGGGCGTGGTCATCGCTCTCGCTGATCACATACCGCAGCCACTGCGCATCCAGCGCTGTGCCCGAGGCGTCGATCTCCAGCTCCTCTACCAGGTCGGGAACCATCGTCAGCAGCACCGCGATCTTCATGCCTGCACCTCGCTCCGCGCGGTCAGCGACTCGTCCAGCAGCTCGAGGATATCGCGCACCACCAGCCGGCCCTCGTTGCCCGTGGACTTGAGGGCATCCTCAAAGCGCGACGTCTCGAAGGGGCAGGAGACCGCCAGAATGTCCGCGCCGGCGGCAAGCGCGTGCGCGATGCGCCGGTCGGAGAGCCGCTCGTGCGCCGTCTGCCAGATCATCGTGTCCAGCCACATCCCGGCGCCCCCGCCGCCGCAGCACAACGCGCTCTCCCTGGCAAACGGCATCTCCACGAGGGTGAGGCCCGGGATGGCCCGGAGCAGGGCGCGCGGCTGATCGTAGATCCCCCAGGCCCGTCCAAGGGTACAGTTGTCGTGATAGGTGACCCGGGCAGGGATCCGCCCGCGCAGCACCGGACGAAGCGCATCGAGGCGGTCGGCGAGAAACTCGACGTAGTGACGCACCGGAGGTCGCCGGCCGGCGCCTGGATAGATCCGCCTCAGCGAGTTCATCGCGTGGGGATCGCCGGTGACGATCTCGCCGTACTCGTAGCGATTCAGCAGCGAGGTCGTGTACTCCACTAGGCTGTCGAACAAGCCTTGTTCCCCGGCCAGCCGCTCGCAATCGCCGACGCAGCGCTCTTCGGGACCGAGAATCGCGAAATCCACGCCCAGGGCCGTAAGTAGCCGGGCCATGGCCTGGGCCTGCCGCTGATTTCGAGGGTGGTACGCAGGATAGCACTCGACGATCCAGAGCACCTCGACGGGCCGCCGTAGCTGCGAGATGACGGGTACAGGGACGCCCGCGCCCTTGGTCCACTCCAGGCGTTTGCGCGGTCCTTCGCCGAACGGGTTCCCGTAGCGATACGTGCTATCCAGTGCCTTCTTCACTTCAGCTGGGGGTTGGAGGCCCGCGGTCATGGCCGCGTCGCGCAGTGCCGGGAAGAGCAGGTCGGTAATCTTCAGCCCGCTCGGGCAGCGCGCGCTACACGTGTAGCATGACACGCACAGCCAGAGCGTGGTGCTGCGGAGGACCTCATCCAGCAGGCCCTCACGCGCCAGATGGATGATGCGCCGCGGCGTGGAGTCCATGGCATGCCCGAGCGGGCACGACCCACCGCAGATCCCGCACTGAATGCAGGGATTGAATTCACGCTGCCACGGGCGAGGAAGGGCGGACAGCATCGAGAGCGCGCTCCTTTCGCTGTGAAGCCTTTTGCATGCACCGCGAGCTCCGCCGCCTTCAGCCCAGCGGAGCTGTGTGTCCTCTACTCACGCGATCGAGCGTCGTGTTCCCGTCTGCATTCTCCGTCGTGCTCCGGTGGGTGAGTATCCTCCATGTACCCGATTTGCCATGGTCTGATGCTCCTGTGGTCTGGTGGTCAGGCCATCTCCCAGGGCGCGCCGTTGGGCCCGTCCACCGGCCGGGGGCCGTGGGGCGGCCCGATCGGCAGGTGCTCCATCACCCACAGGTAGGCCAGGATCCCGGCGGCGACGATGGACACGGTGATCAGCACCTCGGTCCACGCCGGGACGTAGAGCGCGCCGCTGCTGCCGAGCATCCCGGTCACGGCCACGTTCAGCCGGTTCAGCACAACGCCGACGACCACGAGCGCGCTGGCCAGCGTGATCCCCGGCGCCGACCGGCTGAAGTGATTCACCGAGAGCAGCAGCAGGGGAAGGATCACGCCCACGCCCATCTCCAGGCCGAACATGAGGCGTTCCACCCCGGGGACGAACAGCGCCGTCCAGGCGCCGCGCACGGCGATGTCCAGGACCTTGAGCCCCAGGTACACGGTGAGGATGATCAGCGTGGCCCGGCTCAGCCCGACGAGCACCGGCAGGTCGAGCCGGTGCCGGAACAGGCGCGCCGCGGCCGCCGCCTCCACCGTGGCCATGGCCAATCCGACGGCCACGGCCGAGATGAAGAACAGGACCGGGAGGAGGGCCGTGTACCACAGCGGGTGGAGCTTCCCCGGCGCGATGAGGAAGAGCGACCCGAGCGACGATTGGTGCAGGGTGGAGAGGATCACCGCCGCGACGACCAGCGGGCCGATGGACATCCGGGCGATCTGCAGGAGGCGCCACAGGCGCAGCCGCTCCAGCACGGCCTGGCCGAATTCCAGACCCAGCACCGCGGTGTAGAGCATCACGCACCAGGCGACCTCAAACATCACCGAGTGCGGGTTCCACATGATGATGGGATGCCAGATGTTCCAGGGCCGGCCGAGATCGACGAGCAGCGCGATGATCACCATGAGATAGCCGAGGAATCCGGTGAGGACCGCGGGCCGCAGCAGTCCCCCGTAGCGGTCGAGGTGGAAGAGGTGCACGGTGGCATTGAGCGTAAACGCCCCGGCCGCCAGCGCCACGCCCACCATGACATCGAAGCCGATCCACACGCCCCAGGGGAACTGATCGGACAGGTGGGTGACCGCCCCCAGTCCTCCGGCAAACCGGATCGTGACGGCGGCGGCTCCGGCCAGGACCAGCAGCCAGAGCAGCACGCGCCCGGCCGAGGGCCGGCGGATGGCGATCATCGCTGCTCACGCTCCTCTAAGCCCTGCATCTCCATGCGCCTCCGGATGACGGCTTCCACCGCGGTGAGGGTCGCCCCCAGGCCGATCACCACCCCCGGGAGTTTGCCGAGCACCCGCCAGGTGTAGGCGGGCAGCGGCTGGCGGCTCACCACGGGGAAGCCCAGCTCCTGGAAGGGCACGTCCGACACGTAGAGGACCGATGTGCCGCCGCCCTCCTCCGCCCCGTAGATCGCGGGGACGTAGCGCGCACGGTCCGACGCGATCCGCCGGGCGGCCTCCGCCAGGAGCCGATCCCGGGGCCCAAACTGGAGGGCCTCCATGGGGCAGGCTTCCACGCAGGCCGGCATCTTGCCGGCGGCCTGGCGGTCGGCGCACATGTTGCACTTCTGGATGGCCGGGACCGCCTTACGCCACTCGAACCGCGGCACCTGGAAGGGGCAGGCGATCATGCAGTACCGGCAGCCGATGCAGCGGTCGGCCTCGTAGACCACAGGACCCTGCGGCGTCTTCCGCAGCGCCGCCACGGGGCAGGCCGATGCGCAGGCCGGCTCCATGCAGTGCATGCACTGGACCTTGAAGGTCCGTGTCCGCGCGCCGTCCCCTCCCAGGTTCATGTGGTCGTGCGGCGCGGTCAGACGGACGGTCTTGACGTAGGTCCAACTCTGGGGGCCGAGATCCTGGGACTCCCCCGCGGGGAATCCGTGCGCGGCCTTGCAGGCGGCCTCACAGGATCGACAGCCGACGCACCGGGCGATGTCGATGAGCACGCCCATCCCCGCGGCGGTGGTCTGCGCCGCCCGGGCAGGCCGCGCCGCCCCCAGGACGGCCACGCCGATCCCGCTCGCCGCGGCCAGATGGAAGAACTCCCTCCGGGTGAGATTGCTCACGAATGCCTCCTCAGCGGCGGTATGCGGCCACGAGAGCCGAGACGAAGAACACGGAAAGGCCCAGGACCACCACGCCGAGGACCACCCCGGAGATGGCTTCATCCACCCCGCACAGGGCACCCCGGCTGCGCGCGATCTGCCAGGCCGCGACGGCCCCGAGGGCGATGGCGGCGGCGGCGAGCAGGCAGTTGACGCCCGGGAGCCAGCAGACCCGCAGCGCCACCAGCCCGACCGTGAAGCTCGCCCCTGCCGCTCGGCACACGGGGCGGGTATCTTTGAGCCGCTGGCCGACCTCCATGATCTGCTGCATCGGCGCACCTCCTGTCATCACGATAGGCGGGAACGGGCGGAGCCGCGTCGGGTGGATGCCTGCCCGGCGGATCTCAGAGTGACGTTAGGAGGGTGGGAGAACTACCGATGATCCCCGGTGCGGGCCCGAGGTCCTGTGGAGACATCTCCTGTGGAGATGACGAGGTGAATCCGCGGTGGTGCGCAGAGACGGCGGGACGTGCGGCCGGCGCGCAGCCCTTCAGGCGGCGGGCGGGTTGTCGCTCTTTGCGGGGGGCTGGGTCTCCTCCCCCCAGTAGCAGTCGTCGCAGAGCCGGATCTTGGTGCCCTGCTCCTCGAGCGCCTTGGTTGCGCGTCGGAGCCCGCAGCGGCTGCAGGTGTCCTGAGGCCGGAACTCTGGCGTCGGCATGTGCAATCCCCCCGTCTGGTCCTGCACCTCCATCCTCGCCGGGGCGGGGGAACCGGTCCATCCGGCGCGGGAGGGATTTGGGCGCCGGGGGCTGAGCCCCGGATACAGCCCTCGCCTGAGGGAGAATCGGGGCCCGGCCGGATGCCTCTGAGCGCCGGGTCCTGGCATGATGGTCAGGAAGGGGACCCGATTTGTCCGGATTGTCCTTCCATTAAGAGAGGGGCAGGGAGGGGAGACCGCGATGGAGATCACCCGGCAGGCTGACTACGCGGTGCGGATCGTCCTGGATCTGGCCGAGCGAGACCGCGGCGGCGTGGAGCGGTCCGATGATGTCGCCCGGCGCCAGGTTGTCCCGCGCGCGTACTTCACGAAGGTGGTCCAGGCCCTGGTCCGGGCCGGGTACGTCCGCACCCTGCGGGGGGCCCACGGGGGGATCCAGCTCGCCCGCGATCCGGAAGCCATCACGCTGCGCCAGGTGGTCGAGGCGGTCGAGGGCCCGATCTTCTTGAACCGCTGCCTGTCGCATCCCGGCGAGTGTTCGCTGGAGCGCGTATGCCCCGCCCACCCGGTGTGGAAGCGCATCCAGGACGTGCTGACCCGTGAGCTGGAGTCGGTCACGGTCTCGGCGATGCTCGCCGCCAGGCCCGCCCGTCCGGCCCGAGGCGCCAGGCGGAAGACGCACTGATCGCGACCGGAGACGAATGAGACCGGCAGGAACGCCTCGAGGGGGCACCGGCTGGTGCCCCCTCGGCGGTACTCCGCGGCGGAGAAGGACGAACGGCTGCCTAGGTCTTCGCGCTCGTGGCCATGTAGGCCAGGACCGCGATCACGATGCCGACGATGACGTTGCTCCACTTCAATCCGTTGCCGCTCATGAAGAAAGGCGAGACCACCACCCAGAGGCCGAGAATGACGTTCAGCCACTTCATCGGCTAACCACCTCCCTGCGTGTCTGCGTGCGCCGCCGCGGAACACCCTCCACGCTTATCATACACACTCCGACGAAGCCATGCGGCAGGCGCACGGCCATCAGTTCGCCGTCGGCCTGGAGCTTCCCCAGGGCGCCGCTCCACCCGTCGGCGACGAAATCGTAGCCTACTTCCGCCACTTCGCGGAAAACCCTCCAGCAACTGTGACAGAACCAGGCCTCGCGGCCGCGGCTGCGGGAGGTGAAGCCGGACCCGCACCAGGGGCACCGCAGCGGCTCGGGCAGGCGGTCGAGAGATCTCCGTGGCGGGCTCATGGCTCCGGTTCCACGATATCCGGCCCGCGCGCGGCGAACCATCGGGCGCCGGGCGGATTCTCCTCTCAGCACGAAGGGGCGGCGATCCTCGCCGCCCCTTCGGATGCGCCCCCCGGACGCTACTTGAGAGCGTCCAGGGTGGTCAGCAGGACGGTGCGCGCGAACCGGGGATTGTGGATCCCGAAGCTATCATCTCCCTCGATCAGGAAGAAGTTCCAGGCGGCGCGGATGATCGGGTCTGCGGTGGCGATCACCGGCCTGCCCGAGGCATCCATGACGCTGCCGATCTGGCTGTAGTACTCGCGGCCCGCCGCCGTGAACCGGACGCCGATCTGGCCGTGGATCTCCGTCAGGTGCATCTCCGTGATCTGGGCACCGTTCACGGCCACGTTGTTCGTGTAGGCGTCCGTCTTCGGGTTCCAGTCACGGATCCGGGCGATCGTGGCCTTCCGGGCCAGGATCTTGGCCACGATGGCCGATTCGACCTCGTGCAGCTGCGTCTCCACGCCCCCCTGCACGCGCTCGGCCGTCACGTCAGCCCCGTGGCAGCGGCTGCACACATCCTCCGAGGCCTTGAAGGAGTGGCTGGTCTTGTTGAACCGCACATGGCACGTCACGCACGAGTCCCCGATGAAGGTGGCGTGCGGGGAGATCGTGGCCTCCGCGGGGGGCACGAAGAACGCGTTCTTGCCCATGATGACGTCGGCCTGGCTGGCCGTGTGCGGGGCCGAGTAGCGGCGCGGGTCGGGGAGGTTCCAGGCGACCGCGCCGTTCCGCGAGTTGTGGCAGGTCATGCACTGCGCCCCGGCCCCGACGCCCACGGCCCGGAAGCCCGCGGGCAGCACGGCTGTGGACCGCGTGACGCGGAGGGTGAAATCGGGGTTGTGGCAGGCGGCGCAGGTGACCGGCCGCACGGAGAACTTCGTCAGTCCCAGGTTAGTGAGATAGCGGATGTCGGCCGGGCTGCCGTCGGGCTGCGTGATCAGACCCGGGTTGCCGCGGTTCAGCTGGGGAAGCCAGGCCAGGAAGCCCTGCTCGGTGTGGCAGCGGCCGCAGTGCGCGGCCGTCACCCCGCGCGTCTCCACCGTGGCGTCCAGGCGGGCCAGTTCCCTGTTGGCGTGACCGGTCTTCGCCCACTGCGCGCGGAAGTCGGCCTGCGCCTTGGCCAGCACGGCCCCGCCGATCAGGATCACGGCCAGCGCCGTGACCAGGATCACTCCCCTGCGCAGCCATACGGTGCTCCTGTGCATGCCTGCTCCCTCCTTGTGATCGCCTTCCAGGACTCAGCTGGCCTTCTTCACGCCGGCCCGGTCCAGCCGGTAGACCTGCAGCCAGGTCGCGGCCAGACGCTGGATCTCCTCCCGCGGGTACCGCCGCCGCCCGCCGGGCGTCAACACGTAAGGCAGACGTCCTTCGCGGGTCCAGCGGTAGACGGTGTGCGGGGAGACTTCAAACAGGGCGGCGACTTCCTGCCGGGACAGATACCGCTTGTCGGCGTCCATGGTGAGGCAGAGCCTGCGTCACCTCCTCGGCGATCCGGTCCCAGCGTACGCGCGCGGCGCACGAAGCGTACATGATGCAATCGCATCAACGTGCCCACAGGTGCATTAGGAAGAAGGGATGGCGAAGCCGTCGGGCGGAGGCCTGATGAGGAAGGGGGCGGTGCTAGTACAGGAACTCTTCGATGTCGTACCGGGCGACGCGGGGGCCGTCCGTCCCGAAGCGCAGCCCCCCGCGCAGGCGGCCGATCTGGTCCTGGACGGCGCGCGGATCGAGGGGGCTGATCCCGCGGACGGCGGCACGCCGCTCGTATTCCGTCCCGGGGTGGGCGACGAACGCGGAGAGGTAGATGAGGTCGCCCGCGCCCAGGGGCATGGCGTTGAGCAGGTCGAGGGTCCGGGCCACGTGCGAGCGGTCGTAGCGGTCGCCGCCCACGCCGGCCATGACGATCACGCCGACGCCGAGGCCCGCGGACTTCAGGGTCTGCACGAGGGCGAGGGCGTCGGCGGCCCGCTGCGGCTTATTGAGGAAGGCCAGCAGCCCGTCGTCACCGGTCTCCACCCCGACATACACGCGGCGCAGGCCATGGGCGCGAAGTTCCGCATACTCCTGTGCGGTCTTGCCCCGCCCGGTGAAGATGTCCAGGAAGGCGTACATCCCCCGGGGGCCGCCGCCGTTGGGCGCCAGCCAGGTCCGGACCAGGTCCAGCCGCAAGATGAGGTCTTCGGTCGGCAGGCCCAGCGCGTTGGCTTCGCCGAGAAACAGGCTGTGGCGAAGCGACAGGCCGTCGCCGAGGTAGTCGATGACGGCGCGGATGTGGGCGTCAAGCTCGGCGCCGCTCTTGGCCCGGAAGGGGATGCCCTGGTAGAAGGCGCAGAACGTACACCTGTTCCAGGCGCAGCCCTCGGTGACCTGAACGAGCAGGGCCAGGTACTGATCCGGCGGGAGGATACCCACCGGACGGTACACCGCGGCGAAGCGCTCCGCGTCGGTTCGGGCCGCCTCCGCGTCAAATGCCGCCGCGGCGGCCGCCAGCCGCAGCGCCTCACCCACCGACTGGGCGGCCGACGCGGTCCAGAGGAGGTCCGCCTCTCCGCGGGCCAGCGACGTCAGCGCCTGCGCCGCCGTGCCCGCCGCGCGGTCGAGCAGCCGGTCGGCCTCGCGGGGCGGAACGATGCGGCGGTGGCCGACCCGCCGCGCGCCGTCCCGCGTCGAGTATTTCTCCAGGACCCGCCCATCCAGTCCCCGGCGGTAGAACCGCTGCGCGATCCAGGCCGCAAACAACCGGCCCGCCCGGTCGAAGGTGTAGATCTCCTCATCGGTGCCCAGGCGCGTGACGGCCAGGACGTCGTCTTTGACGGTGATGCGGTAGGGACCGGCGTCCACGGTGACGCCATCGTCCCATGGGAGGGCAGGCGCAGCAATCCGACTGAGGCCTGATTGTTACGCGGCCCTGCGGTCCTCCGGCGGGGCGGCCCGCGCGGTCTTCACTCGGGCGGGAAGCGGCGTGACCGTCTCCTCCCGCCGCCGGGCCTGCGGGCGCTCAGCGTCCTTGACGCGGAGCCGCTGGGTGAGCTCGCGCTCCCGCTCCTCCACCAGGCACCAGGCCATCCAGTGTTCGATGATGGCGCACCCCGGATCGCCCCGGGCGCGTCGTGCCCCAGCGGCGATCCATGCTCAGCATACGGGGGCGGGGGGCGGGAGGGCATCAGGCCGCCAGCCGATAGGGGCGTGGCTAGAAGATGTGACGCTGCAGGGCCTTGATGACCGCTTCCAACCGGCTGTGGGCGTGGAGCGAGTTCATGATCTGCTGGATGTGGTTGCGCACGGTCGCCGGGCTGATGCACAGCGCTTCGGCGATGCCGCGCGTGCTCGCGCCGGTGGCGAGCAGACGGAGGATCTCGGTCTCTCGCGGCGAGAGCAGCACCGGCGGCCCATCGGCGGACTTGCGCGGCGCCTCCGGGGACAGCGAGGAGGCCGCCTGGAGCACCTGCTGGACGAAGGCCTCCCGGTTGCGGTCGTCGGTGATGTCGTGGAGGATGTGGATCACGCAGGGCTCGCCGCCGGTGAGGATGATGGAGGCCATCCGCACCCAGACCGGCAGTCCGCCCTTGCGCCGGACCTGGATCTCCAGCGCGCCCAGGCGCGCCTCGCGGTGGACCGCCAGGTGGAAGGGGCACAGCGCGCTGCAGATGACGTGGCCGTCGCCGTTGCGGCCCGCCAGCACCTGCCCGCAGTCGCGGCCGAGGACCTCGTCGGCCTGGTAGTCCAGGAGGTCCTCGGCCGCGCGGTTCCAGGCGATGATCCGGTGCGAGGCGTCCACGGCCAGCGCCGGATCGCCCGCGCCGTCCACGAGATCGGCAATGTCGCCCGTGATCATGCGCCGCTGCATGCGCGTCAGGCACTCCTGTTATTTGTTCTTGGGATCCCCAGGCAGAGTCCCGGCCTGGATCTCCTTGAGGTTCGTGACGCCGTCGTTGTCGGAGTCCAGGTTCTCGATGGCCTTAAACGACGCGGCCGTCCGGGGCTTCGCCTGCTTGGCCAGATCCTTCCCGTACGGATTCAGCCCGGTCTTCGTAAACGGCGCCTTGTCATGGCAGACCAGACACCCGGCCGTCGCGACCTTGGAGCCGGCCTTGGGCGCGTACAGCGTCTTGAACGTGGTCCCGTCCGCGGGCAGCGCATAGGCCACCGCGGCCAGCAGCATCACGCTCACCACGACGATCCCTGCCACTCGCACTCGCACCTGCGATACCTCCCTCTGAGATGGTCCAACCGTCCGGCCTTGCATCCGATCTCAGCCCGTTCCCGCGCGCAGCCGCTCCAGGTAGCGGGCGCGCCGGCGGCGATACTCCCCTTCCGGGATGGCGCCCGCCTCGAACCGGTCATCCAGCGCGGCCACGGTCTGGATGAGCTCGTCACGCGTCATCCTCGGGCGCCGGGGCTCCGATGCGGGACGGGTGCGCCGGAAGAACGGATAGGCAGCTCCCGCGGCGAGCAGCCCGACGAAGACCCCCAGGACCGCGATCCGTCCGGCCGCGCGCGGGACGGGCAGCCCGGTCAGCGTCGCCTCGACGACGGTGCCGGGGTCCAGCGGGCCGCCCGAAAAGCGGGCGTATGTTCCCTGGTCCGTCGTGACGTCATCCTGCCGCGCCAGCGGCGTGGCGGTGAGGGCGGCCCCCGCGCGGCCGAAGACCTCAAGGCGCCCCGTCGGGTAGTCGACGCGCCGGCCCAGGGCCAGCGTGCGTCCCGCCGCGGGCAGCGTGTACGAGTAGGCGACCTCGCGCACCCCCGGCTTGACCCCCAGCGAGTCGGTCAGCTCGTCGGCGGTGATGGTGACGGCGTTCTCGTAGAGACCGTCCATCAACTGCACGTTGTGCGCGCCGTCGGGCAAGGAGAAGTGCAAAGACTGGCGGCGGTTCTGTCCAGAACCGCCGCCTGCATGGCCGCCGACATATGTCCTGTCGCTGCTGTTGGCCAGCACCAGGAGTTCTGCGACCTGCACCGTTCCTTCGCCCGGCTCGATGATGATGTGGTGGACGGTGACCCTGACCACCCCCGCGTCGCTCGTCGGTTCCCAGACTTTGAGCGCGACCGTGGCCCGCTGGCCGGGGGATGTCAGGATCACCGGCGCGCTGGTGTACTCGCCGTCCTTGTAGTGCAACCAGGCGACGTAGGTTCGCTGCGGGTCGACGGGGACGGCGAAAGTGAACCGGCCCTGGGCGTCCGAGGTGGTCTCCTTCCAGTCCTGCTCCGCGCCGTTCACATAGGCCGTCAGCCGCACCTGGGATCCGGCCAGCGGGCGCGGGCGGCCCGTGTGATTGGTGACCGTGCCGCTGATGAAGCCGAGCGCCGGCGCCGGAGTCACGGGTGCCGCCGCCGCACCGGATGCGGCCGCCGGGGCCCCGGCCAGGAGCGCCGCCACCAGCAGGGCCGTCGCCGGCATTGTCGCGGGACGCGCGCCCGTGGGGACTCGTGACGTGGTCAAGCGGAGCATCCGAGGTCTCATGGCCGCGCCGCCACCGGCGTCCCGCAGTCCGGGCAGAACCGGGCCGCTTTGGGCAGCGCCGTCCCGCACGCCGTGCAGAACCGCTGCTTCCGGCGGAGCGCCAGGATCTCGGCCTCGAGCGCGTCGAGCGTCCGGAGGGCAGGCGTCGCCCGCCCGGCCGGCGCCGGATACGCGGCCTCCGCCGCCCGCGCGGTCTCCACGTCCGCGCGCAGCGCCGCGTAGTCGTCGTCGTCCAGCTTTCCGGTGGCGTGGTCGAACTCCAGATCGGCGAGCGCGTCCGCTGCGTCGGTGCCGGACCGCACCGGGGCCGGGGCCTCGGATCCGGGCTCCGGCAGCCGGGTCCGCAGCGGCGTGAGGATGATGGCCGCGGTCGCCCCCACAAGCGCCAGCATGACCGCGATCTCCATCAGGCCGCCTCCGCCACAAGCCGCGCCCGGGCCTGCGCGGCCGGGACGGCCTGGGGCCAGGCCGCCAGCACGGTGCCCAGCGTGAGCACGCCGGCCCCGATCCACATCCACATCATCAGTGGGTTGATGATCACGCGCAGGTTGGCCCGGCCGTCGTCGCCTATCCCGGACAGGATGACGTAGAGATCTTCCCGCAGCGTGGTGCGGATGGCCACTTCTGTCATCACCTGCTCCTCGCGGCGGGTGTGCACATTGCGCTGCGGCCGCATCTCCGCGAGACGGCGGCCGCCCTGGAACACCGTGAGCGCCGCCTCCGTGATGAGCCGCTTGCCCTGCGCGTACGAGCCGCCGCCGTCGTACCGCAGCGTGTACCGGCCGGCCCGCACCGTCTCGCCCTTCGCCAGCACGACGTCGCGCTCGGTGCCCAGCGCGCTGCCGGCCATCCCGGCGAAGAGCAGGACGATGCCCAGGTGCACCACGTAGCCGCCGTAGCGCCGCGGGTTGCGCCCGGCCAGCCGGCCGAGGGCCAGGGCATAGGGCTCGCCGTGGCCGCGCCGGACCTTCGCGCCGCGGTGGACGTCTTGGACGACGGCCGCCGCCGCGAAGAGGCCCAGGCCGAAGGCCGCCAGCGCCGCGGGATGCCGGACCCCGGCCGCGATCAGCAGGACGGCCCCCGCCGCCGCCAGGGCGCCGGGGACGACGAACGCGCGCAGCAGGCTCCTCGGCGAGGCCTTCCGCCAGGCCAGCAGCGGGCAGACGCCCATGAGCAGCAGCAGCGCCAGCCCGATGGGGACATTGATCTGGTTGAAGAACGGCGGGCCGACGCTGATCTTCAGCCCGGTGACGGCTTCGCTGAGGATGGGGAACACCGTGCCGATGAACACCGCGAACGCCGCGCCGACGAAGATGAGGTTGTTGAAGAGGAAGCCCGACTCCCGCGAGATCAACGAGTCGAGCTGTCCCCGGCTCCCGAGCGCCCCCAGCCGCGTGAACAGCAGGCCGAAGCTGACTCCGAGGATGAGGAGGATGAAGGCGAAGAACAGCGGACCCAGGGAGCTTGTGGCAAACGCGTGCACGGAGCTGAGCACGCCGCTGCGGGTGAGGAACGTCCCGAACACCGCCAGGGCGAAGGTGAGGATGATGAGCACGAGGTTCCACACCTTCAGCAGATCGCGCTTCTCCTGGATCATCACCGAGTGCAGGAACGCCGTGGCGGTGAGCCAGGGCATCAGGGCGGCGTTCTCCACCGGATCCCACGCCCAGAACCCGCCCCAGCCGAGCTCGACGTAGGCCCACATCATCCCGAAGATGAGTCCCCACGACAGGAAGAACCAGCTCAGCAGCGTCCACCGCCGGGTCGCCCTGATCCAGCGGTCGTCCAGGTTGCGCGTGGCCAGCGCCGCGACGGCGAAGGCGAAGGGCACGGCCGTGCCCACGTAGCCCAGGTACTGGGTCGGCGGGTGGAAGAACATGCCGGGGTTCTGCAGCAGCGGGTTCAGGCCCGCGCCGTCGGTGCGCGCGATGGGCAGCCGGGCGAACGGGCTGCTCACGAACGTGAGGACCATGGTGAAGAACGTGGACGTCCCCATGAGCGTCGCCGCCGCGTAGGGAAGCAGCTCGCGCAGATGGCCCAGCCGCCACACGGCCAGCGCACTGAACCCGGCGAGGACGACGGCCCAGAAGAGCAGTGAGCCCGCCTGGCCCGCCCAGAACACCGACAGCGTGTACCAGAACCCCAGGTCGCGGCTGCTGTAGCCGGCCACATACGCGTTGCCGAAGTCGCGGGTGAGCAGGGCGTAGAGGAGGGCCGCGGCGGCCACGGCCAGGAGCAGGGCGTTCGCGTAGACCGCCCGCAGGCCGCTGTGCACGACCTCGGGCCGCCGCAGGCGCACGCCCAGCAGGGGGACGATCGTGCCGTAGGCCGAGACGGCGAACGCCATCGAGATGGCCAGGGCGCCGATCTCGCCCATCGCGCCCGGACTCATCCGTCGTCCTCCGTCTCGAACTTGGACGGGCACTTGGCGAACAGGCGCGAAGCGGTGAAGGTCCGGCCGTCGAACCGGCCCTCGACCACGACCTCGGCGCCGTCCTTGAAGGCGTCGGGCACGACGCCGCGGTAGCGCACGTCGAGCGCCCGGGCGCCGTCGGTGACCCGGAAGGCCAGCGTCCCGGCCACGGGATCGTGGGCGATGGTGCCGGCGGAGACCGTACCGCTGAGGCGGATATCCGCCTGCCGCATGGCGCCCGCCCGGTCGAGCAGCTCGCCCACGGTGAGATAGTAGGCCATGCTGCTGCGCGCCCCGCTGTACGCCAGGTAGGCGCCGGCCAGCACGAAGACCACCACCGCGGCGAAGATCTTCCGGTTGGTCCGGTTCATCAGGCCTACGGCTCCCGGTGGAGTTCCCGCTCGATGGCCCGGCCGATGCGGTTGAGCCGGAGCACGTAGGCGAACAGGCCCACCCAGACCACGGCGAACCCGATGAACATGGCGGTCAGCGGAGTCATCTCCTGCCTCCTGAACCCGGAGTCGCTCGAACGCGCAGCGCCTCGTGCCGCGCCGCGAGCGCATCGGTGGCGGCCATCTGTGCGCGGCGGATCCCGAAGAGCGCCACGTAGAGCAGCGTGAAGGCGGCGACGTTCACCAGCAGGGCCTGCAGCATCGCCGGATGGAGCCCGCTGCCGAATCCCTCGGCGCGGACCACGACCGGGAGCGGGTGCATGGAGCGCCACCACACGACCGAGAGGTGGATCAGCGGGATGTCGAGGAATCCCACGATCCCGAGCACGGCGGCGAACCGCCCGGTCTGGTTGCCGGCGCCGCCGTACGCGCGCACCATGAGGGAGACGACGTAAATGAACCAGAGCATGAACGTGGTCGTCAGCCGGGGATCCCAGGTCCACCATGTCCCCCAGGCGGCGCGGCCCCAGACCGCCCCGCTGATGATGGCCAGGGTGGTGAAGACGACGCCGATCTCGGTGCTGGCATGCGCGGCCAGATCCCACGGCCGCCGGCGCGTCCAGAGATAGCCGACGCTGGCCACAAACACCACCCCGAAGGCCAGGAAGCCCGCCCACGCCGCGGGGACGTGGACGTAGAAGATGCGCTGCGCGTGCCCCATCGTCCGCTCGGTCGGCGCGCCGAGCACGGCCAGGTACATCCCCAGCACGGCCAGCGCGGCGCCGAGCCCGATGACCCCGGCCCGCCAGTCGGCGCGCCGCGGAAATCGGAGCGTCTCGGTGTCCGCATAGGTCGCCATGACCTCACTCCTCCAGGATGAATTCGAAGACCACGTATCCGACGACGAGGAAGATGACGTCGAAGGCCACGAGGATGCGCAGGCCCGGTCCCACATCGCCGAGCGACCCTCCGGAGAGGATCCCGAGCATCGCCCGCACGGCGCTGATCAACACCGGCGCGGCCAGCGGGAACATGAGCACCGGGAGGAGCACCTCGCGGATGCGCGTGTGTACAGACATCGCCGAGAAGATGGTGCCCACGGCGACCAGCCCCACGCTGCCCAGGACGAGGATGAGCGCCAGCGGCCCGACCACGACGCGCAGCGAGACCCCGGCGATGACGGCCAGGGCGGGGAGGACCAGCGCCTCCACGGCCAGCAGGTACAGGAGGTTGGCCGCGAGCTTGGCGACGTAGATGAGACTCGGATCGAACGGGAACAGCCGCAGGGCCTCGATCGCCCCGTGGTCCTGCTCCAGGACAAACGAGCGGGACAGCCCCAGCGTGCTGGCGAACGCCAGCGTCACCCAGAGCATCCCGGGGAGCAGCCGGGCGGCGTCGTCCGGCGAGGGCGAGAAGGCGAAGTTGAACACGACCGCGACCAGCATCGAGAAGACGACCATTGCCGTGAGGATCTCCCGCCCGCGCCACTCCAGGAGCAGATCCTTCCAGAGCAGGTGCCGCACCGCGCCGAGGGCCGTCATGCCGGCGCCCCCACGCACTCAGCGTAGATCCGCTCGACCGCGGGCAGGTCGCGCGTGCCGTTGCCGGCCTCATAGGCAACGAGCCCATCCACGAGGATGGCCATCCGGTCGCACAGCGCCAGGCCCTGCTCGATGCTGTGCGTGGTCAGCACAATCGTCCGCGTGCCGCGCATCGCGGCCAGCAGATCGGTGAGGACCGCGGCCGCCTGGCGGTCCAGCCCGGTGTAGGGCTCGTCGAGCAGCAGGAGCGGCGGGTCGTGGACAAGGGCGCGCGCGATGCTGAGCCGCTGCACCATTCCCCGGCTGTAGGTGCGCACGGGATCGCGTCCCCGCGCCCGCAGGCCCATCGTCTCGAGCAGCCTGGCGGCGCGCTCCGCCGGCCGGGGGACGCCGTAGAGGCGGGCCGCGAACAGCAGGTTCTCCTCGCCCGTCAGGCCCGGATACAGGTAGCTCTGGTGCGAGACCATCCCAATGCGGGCCCGCAGGCGGATGTCGGTCCGGGGGTCGACGCCGAAGATGCGTACGGAGCCGGTGGTCGGGCGGATCAGCGTGGCGATGGTCTTCAGCAGCGTCGTCTTTCCGGCGCCGTTCGGACCGAAGATGACGAGCGCGTCGCCGGCCTCGACCGTCAGGGTGATCCCGCGCAGGGCATGGATCGGCCCAAAGGCCTTGGTGAGCTCCGCAACGTCGATCGCCCGCACCCGCGTCCCTGTGCTCGGAATGTACGCTCTCATCGCAGAGTCTAGGCGGCGGGGGGATGCGGAGGTAATCAGGTATCTGCCCGATTCTCCTCTCCTCTTCATAGCTGAGGCGGGGCGGGAACAGGGGTTTAGGCGCTTTAGGCGGTGCCGGCGAGGAGGCCGAGCGGGGCGGCCGGTAGTGCGCCCACCGCGCGAAATGATGCACCTGCATCATGGGCGGCGCGTGCACTAACCGCTATGCTGCGCTTTGGATACGTCTGACCTCACCGGGCCGATCGTGGCTGATGTGCGCCGCATGCTCTCCAGGAGAGAGGTGGCCGCCCTCTTCGGCGTTTCACCTCACACTGTTTACCGCTGGGCCCGCGAAGGGCGCCTGCCCGTCGTCCTGACGCTGGGAGGACGGCGGCGGTACCCCGCCGAGGAGATCACCAGGCTCGCGCAGGGACAGGCCGTGCCCGCGCGGGATGCGCTGAGGTCCACTCGAGGAGGAAAGCGATGACACGCCGCAGATGGATCATCCTCTGTCTTGTGCTTACGGCCGTCTTCGTGGCGGCTATCGCGGCGCTCGGCGCCGGGGACAAGCGCCAGGAGTGGGCCAAGTCCGCACACGCCAGGCGCGTCTTGACCGTCAACGCGTCGGTCGAGGCCCGCGGCCTCACCGCGGCGCACTGCGGCCGCTGCCACTCCGAACAGGGGTTCAGAGCCTGGCTCCCCCAGCTCATGAAGGGGAATTCCGGAATGATCGCGCAGCCGGACGGAAGTCCCGCGACGATCCCGTTCCTGGCCTCGCTCGGGCTGACGCGGTTCTCCGTCCGCCCGCAGACGTGCACGACCTGCCACAATGACGACTACAGCCTGCGGGTGCGCGGCGATACTGCCGTCCTGCCGGCCGGATTCCAGGCGCGCGCGGTGGGCGCGGGGGCGCTGTGCATGACCTGCCACAACACGCGCAACGGCCGGATCACGTGGAACGCGCAGGACGCCGGCCGGTACACCGCCCCCCACGTGTCCGCTCAGGCGGACGTGATCATGGGCAAGAACGTCTTCTTCGTAGACTATGGGGAGAACTTCGTCTCCCCGCACGCCGCTTTCACAGGGAACTCGTGCGTGACCTGCCACCTGAAGTTGAACCCCACCGGCCATACCTTCACCGCGCAGAAGACCGTCTGCGCGAACTGCCATGGCAGCAACTTCAAGGCCGAGTTCGTCCAGGAGCCGATCGAGAAGCTCATCGAGGACCTGGGCCGCGCCATCGGCTTCCGGATGCTGCAGCAGAAGGCCCGCATCGCCTCCATCGGTTCCTGGGATCCGCAGAGCGATCGGACGACGGAGAACTTCGCGGTGGACGGGACCGCCATCACCGCGGTCGAGCTGACGGAGATCCACGGGCAGACCGGCGTGAAGTTCACGCTGACCGGCGGCCGGGAGCTCTACAGCCAGCTCAATCAGGTCAGGGATGCCCGGGAGGTCCCCGTGTTCTCGACGCGCGACGTGGTGGTCCGGGCGGCCTGGAACTACTTCCTCTTCCACAGCGACGGCAGCGAGGGCGTCCACAACCCGCGGTTTGCCCGGACGGTCCTGGGGGCGACCCTCGAGGCCCTGAAGTAGGCAGGCGATGAGCGGGCGCGGAGAGGAGCCGCCGAAGGCGATCGGCCGCCGGCGGTTCCTCGATCTGCTGTTCGGCGGCGGCCTGGCCGCCCTCGCCGGCGCGGTGCTCTACCCCATCCTGTATTACCTCGTTCCTCCGAAGGTGAAAGAGGTGACGACCACGTCGGTCGTCGCCGGCAAAGCCTCGGAGCTGGCCGCGAACGCCGGCAAGATCGTTCCCTTCGGCGGAAAGCCGGCCATCATCGTGCGCACCTCCGACGGAGAGCTACGCGCCTTTACGGCCATCTGCACGCACCTGGCCTGTACAGTGCAGTACCGTCCGGACCTGCAGCACATCTGGTGCGCCTGCCACGATGGCCACTACGACCTGCACGGGCAGGTGCTCGCCGGGCCCCCGCCCCGGCCGCTGGACGAGTTCAAGATCACGGTGCGTGGCGACGACCTGATCATCTCGCGGGGGTAGCCGGGCGGGGATGGGAGCACTGGCGTGGCTGGAGGAGCGGACGCGCTACGGCGGGGCGGAGGCCTACCTCCGTCACAAGGAGGTGCCGCGGCACCGCTACGCTTTCACCTACTATACCGGCGGCATCACCCTGTTCTTCTTCCTCATCCAGGTGCTCACCGGGCTGCTGCTGCTCATGTACTACCGCCCCACGGCCGACGCCGCGTTCGAGAGCGTCCGGCTGATCACCTCGAAGGTCCGGTTCGGCTGGTTGATCCGCGCGATCCACATCTGGTCCGCCAACCTGATGATCCTGGGGGTGTTCCTCCACCTGGCGGCCACCTTCTTTACGAAGGCCTACCGCCGGCCCCGTGAAGTGACCTGGCTCACGGGGGTCGGATTGCTCTTTATCACGCTCACCTTCGGGTTCACCGGCTACCTCCTGCCCTGGAACACGCTCGCCTACTTCGCCACCCAGGTCGGCACGGAGATCGCGGGCGATGTCCCGCTCATCGGCCACGCCGTGTTGGTGCTGCTGCGCGGGGGCGAGGACGTGACCGAGGCCACGCTCTCGCGGTTCTTCGGCATCCACGTGGCCATCCTTCCGGCGCTGACCACAGTGTTGTTGGGTCTGCACTTCCTCCTCGTGCAGATCCACGGCATGAGCCGGCCCCCCGGCGTCGCGCGGGCGGGCGGCGAGCCGTTCTATCCGCACTTCATGCTCCGCGACGGGCTCGTCTGGGTGCTGCTGCTGGGCGGCGTGGCCATCCTGGCGACGCTCGTGCCCTGGGAGGTCGGGGAAAAGGCCGATCCCCTGGCGCCCGCGCCCGCGGGCCTCAAGCCCGAGTGGTATTTCCTGTTCATGTATCAGGCCCTGCGCATGCTCCCGCCGCGGGTGCTGTGGGTCGAGGGGGAGATGCTCGGCGTCTTCGCCTTCGTGGTCGCCGGGGCGGTGCTGATCCTGGTGCCCTTCCTCGACGTCTGGGCGGCCCGCGATCGGCGCCACCACCTCTTCACGATTGCGGGGGTGCTGGCCGTGTTGTTCGTCATGGCCATGACCATCCTCGGGTTGCGGGCCACGTTCTGATGGCGCCGCGGCGGATCCTCGCGTGGGCGCTGGGGGTGGCTGCGGCCGCCGCCGCGCTCGTGCTGCTGGTGCTGCCGCGCGGCGCCTGGGCGGCTCCGGCGGCCGATTCATGCACGGCCTGTCACCAGAATCTCGACGGACCGCTGGGCGCGCCCGTCGCAGGGATGCGCGACGACGTGCATGCCAGGCGGGGGTTGACGTGCGCGTCCTGCCACGGCGGAGACCCGCGGCGCGCCGGGATGGACGCCCACGACCGCCGGGCCGGGTTCGTCGGAGCGCCCCCTCCCCAGCAGGTTCCGCAGTTCTGCGCCTCCTGCCACAGCCGGCCGGACGTGATGCGCCGGTTCAACCCGAAGCTGCCCACGGACCAGCTCGCGCGCTATCTGACCAGCGTGCATGGACAGAAGCTGCGCCAGGGCGATACGCAGGTCGCGACCTGCGTCTCCTGCCACGGCGTCCATCCGGTCCGCGGCCTCGCCGACGCGGCGTCGCCGGTGTTCGCCCCGAACGTCCCGCGGACATGCGCGCGTTGCCACGCCGACGTCGCCCGCATGAAGCCGTACGGCATCGCCACGACGCAGTTCGACGAGTACAAGGAGAGCGTGCACGGCCGGGCGCTGCTGGAACGCGGGAACCGCCAGGCCCCGGCATGCAACGACTGCCACGACAACCACGGCGCGGTGCCGCCCGGCGTGACGTCCGTGGCCAACGTGTGCGCGCAGTGCCACAGCGCCACGCGCGACCTGTTCGTGCGCAGCCCGCACAAGGAGGCGTTCGACGTGCTGGGCCAGGGGGAGTGCACGACCTGCCACGGTACGCACAACATCGCCTTCCCCACCGACGAGATGATCGGCGGCACGGAGCCCGCCGTCTGCCTGCGGTGCCACCCGGCCGGGTCGTCCGGGAGTGCCGGCGCCTCGGCGATCCGGGCCGGCCTGGAGCGCCTCAAAGGGGCCATCGGTGAGGCCGAGGGGCTCCTGGGTCGTGCGGAACGGGCCGGAATGGATGTGTCGGAGTCCGACCTCGACATCAACGAGGCACGGACGCAGCTGATCATCGCCCGCGCCGCAACCCACGCGGCGAGCCTGTCGGCGGTCACCCCCCCGGTGCAGGCGGGTGTCGCCGCGGCAGGGCGGGCCCGGGCCGTGGGGGAGGCCGCGCTCGCGGAGCTGGCGTTTCGCAAGCGCGGGCTGTTCGTGGCGCTCGCCGTCATCGGCTTTGTGGCCCTGACGCTGTGGCTGAAGCTGCGCGAACTGGAAGCGCGGCATCGCGCGTAGGATGAAGCGGGGAGAAAGGAGCACGCGACGATGAAGGTGGTAGCGGTCGGTCTCGGGGTGCTCGTCGTGATGGTCGGGATGGCGATCTGGAGCGCCGGCCCGCCCGGCGCCGCGACGGTATCGGCGCAGTCCGGCGGCTGCCCGAGCTGTCACGGCGCGGCGGGAAGGCAGCCGGCGCTTGACGCGGTGGTGAAGACGGTCAAGAGCCACCCAGCGTCGGCGGCGAAGACCGTCCAGCAGTGCGCGCTGTGCCACACGAAGGGTCCCACGCCGCCGCCCTTCCGCACGCTGCTGCACAAGGTGCATCTCAGCAGCGCCAAGTTCGCAGGTGCCCCGTACAAGGGGACCTGCCTGTCCTGCCACACCGTGGACAAGGCGACCGGCACCGTGACGGTGATCGGGCTGACCCGTCCGTAGCCGCCGGCCTCGCATGCCTCAGGCGCGCCGCCCCCAGAACGGGGCCGGCGCGCCTGAATCCGGAATCGGGCCCCCGCCCGATGCCGGAACCCCCCAGCGCGCGTAGTCTACGAAGTGAGATGTTCATCACTCTTTCATCCCGTATTCATCGAGGATTCATGTCGCATCGCTAGCGTGGACCGTGGAGGGCTGATCGAGGCCTTCACGTCGAGGTGATGGAGATGGATGAGATGCAGAAGCGGCAGGTCTACATCGGGCTGGGAGTGCTGGCCCTCGCCGCCGCCCTGGCGCTGCCGGCGTTCGCACGGAGCCGCGCGGCCGGGCCCGGCTGGGGGATGGGCGGCGGCTGGATGATGGGGGGACCCGGCGTCTCGCAGGGTGCGGGTCCGGTGACCTCCCTGGATGCCGCCGCGTCGCGGGCGCGAGAGGTCCTGGCCGCGTACGGCGGAGGCGACCTGGTCGTCGCCGAGGTCATGGAGTTCAGCAACCACTTTTACGTGCTGGTGAAAGAGAAGAGCACCGGTCGGGGCGCGCTCGAGCTGATCGTCGAGCGCACGGGAATCGTCCATCCCGAGCCCGGACCGAACATGATGTGGAATACGAAGTACGGGCACATGGCGGGTGGCGGCCGTATCTACGGTCCCGGCGGCATGATGGGCGGCGGCTACGGAGCGGGCGGCATGATGGGCGGCCGTGGCTACGGAGCGGGGCCGCGCGGTACCCTCCCGCCGTCGGTGGCGATCACCCAGGAACGCGCCCGGCAGCTGGCCGCCGACGCGCTTGCCCAGAGCGGCGCCTCCGGCACGGTCGACGAGGGTGTGGTCTTCTACGGCTACTTCACCTTCGACGTCGAGCGGGGCGGCGCGCCGGTCGGGATGCTCAGCGTCAACGCGTACACCGGAGCGGTCTGGTATCACACCTGGCATGGGACATTCGTGGCTGAGAAGGACTACTAGGAGGGAGTGCCATGACCTCACGCGATTGGACGGTCGTGCTGCTGGTGGTCCTGGGGGCGGTCGTGCTCCTGCCGGTGCTGGGCATGTCGTTCTGGGGCGGGGGGATGATGGGCCCGGGCGGCATGATGGGGGGCTGGGGGCCCGGGAGTGGGTTCGTCGGCGGCGGAGGATTCGGGCTGCTGGTGCTCCTGCTGGTCATCGCCGGCGTGGTCCTCATCGCCTCCGGGCTCATGCGCCGCGATGCCAGGGGCGACGACGCGATACAGATCCTGCGGAACCGCCTGGCCCGCGGCGAGATCACGAAGGAGCAGTTCGACGAGCTCAGGGAGGTCTTGAAGTAGCGATGCCGCGCCGCCTGGTGCTCGTCGTCGAGGATGAGGCGGAGATCGCCGATGTGATCCGCCAGTACCTCGAGCGCGACGGCTACCATGTCGCAGTGTGCGGCGACGGGGGGCAGGCGCTCGCCGAGTACGGGCGCCTGCGTCCCGATCTCGTCCTGCTCGACGTGCTCCTGCCCGGGACGGATGGATACGAGGTCTGCCGGCGCATCAGGGCGCTGGGCGGCACCCCCGTGATCATGCTCACCGCCCGTGATGAGGAGCACGACAAGCTCATGGGGCTGGCGCTGGGGGCCGACGATTACATCACGAAGCCATTCAGCCCCCGGGAAGTGGTGGCACGGGTGCGCGCCGTGCTCCGCCGGGCCCACAACGGCGGAGATCCGGCGCCGGTGGTGCGCGTCCACGATCTCGAAATCGATGCTGAGCGCCATGTCGTGCGCCGCGGCGGCGGGACGGTCGTCCTCACCCCGACCGAGTTCAAGCTGCTTCAGACCCTCGCCGGGTCTCCCGGACGCGCGTTCACGCGGCTGCAGCTGATCGACCAGGTCCAGGGAGTGGCCTTCGAGGGATACGAGCGGACTGTCGACGCGCACGTGAAGAATCTCCGGCAGAAGCTGGAGCCCGATCCGCGGCGGCCGCGGTACGTGCTCACGGTGCACGGGATCGGCTACCGGCTGGCCGAGGACCCCGATGGGTAGCCTGCGGTGGCGGCTCGTGCTCGTCACGGTCCTGGTGGCCTGGATCTCGGTCGCCGCCGTCGGAGTGGCGGCGGCCCGCCTGACGGCGGGGCGCGTGCAGGCGTTCCTCGCGCACATGCCGCAGGCCCCGCAGATGCGGGAGATGATGCGCGGCATGATGGGCAGCCCCGAGGCGCGGTTCTTGGGTGATGTGCGGCGGGCGATCTGGTTTGCGGCGGTGATCGGGTTGGGTATCGCCACGGTTGCGGGGACTGTGACGGCCCGCCGGATCACCGCTCCTTTGCAGGACCTCGCCACCAGCGCCCGGCGGATCGGGCGCGGCGATCTCAGCCGGGATGCGCCGGTGCGCGGAGAGGATGAGATCGCCGAGGTGGCGCGGACGTTCAATGCGATGGCCGCCGACCTGCGGCGGGCGGAGGAGAGCCGACGGGAACTGCTGGGCGACGTCGCCCATGAGCTGGGCACCCCGCTGGCGGTCCTGCAGGCCAACCTCGAGGGGATGATGGACGGGGTGATCGAGGTCACCCCGGCGCGGCTGGAGTCCCTGCACACGCAGACGGCCGTGCTCACCCGGCTCGTCCGAGACCTCCGTGACCTCGCCCTCCTGCGCGAGGGGGCGCTGTACCTGGACCGGCAACCCGTGGACCTGCGCGAGCTGACCCGCAAGGCGGTGGAGTCCTCGCAGGCCGCCGCCGGCGACAAGGGGATCGCGCTGGCCGCGCAAGGCTCTGATCCGGTGGTCGTCCTGGCGGACGGCGAGCGCGTGACCCAGATCCTGCACAACCTCCTGAGCAACGCGCTCCGGCACACGGATCGCGGGGGGACGATCCGTCTCACGGTCGCGGCAGACGCGGCCAGCGGGCAGGTCGAGATCTCCGACACCGGGACGGGCATTCCCGAAGACGATCTGGCCCGCGTGTTCGACCGGTTCCACCGGGTCGATCGCTCCCGGTCCAGAGCGACGGGCGGCTCGGGGCTCGGATTGGCGATCGTGAAGCAGCTGGTGGAGACCCAGGGCGGCCGCGTGTGGGCGCACAGCCGCCAGGGGCAGGGCTCGACGTTCGGATTCGCGCTGCCCTTGGCCGCGCGTGAGCCGGCCGGGGTGAAGGGGGGAGACACGTGGTCCGGCGCAGGGGGATAGCGTGGCACCGGCGGGCAAGCGTGTGGGCCGTGGCGGGCGGAACGGTGCTTGCGGCCCTCGCCGCGGTCGTGCTGTGGCCGCGGGGACCCGTGTACGCCGAGTACGTGGACGGCGTGCGGCCGACCGTCGTGTTCGTGTGGTCGGACCCCACGCCGCACCACCCGTACGGGTGAGGAGCGTGCGACGTGATGAAGCCCGTGATGGCTTCACTCAAGACACGCTACGGTGACCGGGTGCAATATCACTACCACGAGTTCAATCATCCGGACGCGGCCAAGGTGACCGCGGACTTCGCCATCAGGGCGCATCCCGAGATCTTCCTTCTCGACCGGAACGGCCGCGTCGTCCGGAAGTTCATGGGGGTCGTCTCCGGCGATGTGCTGGAGGCGGCGATCGACGGACTGCTGCCCTCCGGCGCAGGGGCCGGCGCGGGGGCCACCGTCTCCTCGCCCACCCAGCGCGACGCCGGCGCGGGGGCGGTGGAGATCGAAGTCACGCTCCTGCCGCCCGGATCCCCCCAGGCCGCACGCTACGCCGCCGGCGGCCAGACCGTCTTCCTGGTCGCGATGAATACGCACAGCGTGGATCTCAGCGGGTACGACCTGGTGCAGCTCAGCGAGCTGCGCGCCGGCGGCAGACGCCTGGCGCCTCTCCGGTGGGTGGCGACCTCCGAGAGCGGCCATCACCGCTCGGGCGCGCTCATCTTTCCCGAGGTGGATCGGGCCGCGGGACTGGAAGTGCGGATGATGACCGTCGCCGGGGTGCCGGTGCGCCTCTTCCGGTGGGGCCCGTGAGCGTCGCCATCTCCGCCATCCCGCGAGTGGACCGGCGCGCCGTCCGGACGGGGCTGCGTGCCGCCGCGGGGCTGGCGGCGGGCTACAGCCTCATCATCTGGGCGGCATCGCGCTCGCCGGGCCACCTGCTCGGCCAGTGGCGCGCGGACGCGCTGTTCATCGTCCTCGTCGCCGCCGGATTCGGCCTCCAGATGGGGCTGTACGCGCATGTGCGGCGGGTGATACAGGGAGACGGCCGGGCGGCGGCCGTGACGGCCGGCGGGACGGCCACGTCAACCACGGCGATGGTCGCCTGCTGCCTGCATCACCTCAACGAGGTGGTGCCCTTCCTGGGACTGTCGGGGGCGGCGACGTTCCTCATCGAGTACAAGACGCCCGTCGTGCTCCTCAGCCTGGCGGCGAATGGAGCGGGGATCGTCCTGACGCTGCGTACGCTGAGGCGGGTGACCCGCTAGGAGAGCGTCCGCAGAGGGCAGTACGCGGTGGTCCAGAGTTTCTGCTCGCGCGCCCAGGCCATCCAGAGGTCGTTGCCCACCTCGGCGCGCACGGCCGCGGAGGCGATGCGGTTGTCGTTGCGCAGCGACGCCATGTGTACGAGCAGGATGCACGGGAACTCCGGGCAGAGCCCGCAGTGCTCCACCTGGTGGTCGCGCGCGCAGGTGTAGACGGGGCAGATCTTCCCAAGCTGCGCGTCCGCCTGCGTGACGCAGGATCCCTGCAGGGCTTCGTACCAGGCGCTCCCCTGCCAGTACAACCCGCAGATCGCGCCGAAGTCCTTCTCCCCCTCGTCGCTGGCCATACTCGATCCCCGCCTCCAGCGTACTCCCCCCTCACGGTCCGCGGCAATCCGGTCCGGGCCGGAGTACCCCGCCATCACGGGGGCGGGCTGTATCCGGACAGCCGCGCCAGTTCCTCCAGCGACAGGACGCCTTCGTACCGCGTGCCGCCGATGTCCCATGTCGGGAACGCCCGGATCCCCGCGGCGGCGCAGACCGTGGGCTTGCCGAGCGGAGAGCGGCCGTCACACTCGATGTACGGCAGCTGCCCGGCGGCGGTGCCGAACATCTCCTTCTGGTCGGTGCAGTGCGGGCACCAGTAGGCGCCGTACAGCTTGACGCCGCTCGCCGCCAGATGCCGCGCCAGACCTTCCGCGTATGCGGCCTGGGGCGGGGGCGGCGCAGACGCGGCGTATCCCCACAGGAGGAACGCGACGGCGAGAACGGACATCCCGGCGCCGGCCGCCCAGGTCAGGCCGGGGACCGGCCCCTTCCGGCTGACGATCAGCACGATGAGGATGGCCGCGGTGAGCGCCGCCGAGACGAGACACAGGCTGCAGGTGGCGCGGATGGCCGTCTGCTGGACCGCGATGAAGACGGCCGACGATGCGGCTCCGGCGAAGGCGGCGGGGAGGGCCAGGCGGAGCCGCCGTTTCGCCTCCAGCGGCCGGGCCGCCACGGCGAACAGGAAGCCGTAGAAGAGGAGACCCAGCAGCGCCACCGGGATGCCGAAGACAGCCGCGTACCGGCTCGACTGCACGATGTCGCAGCCGCTGCCCAGCGGGCAGTAGACCGGCGCGTGCGCCGCCCGGGTCCACACCAGATACACGCTCAGCAGGAGTCCGATCCCGGCGAGGACGAGGAGCCGGAGATCCGGCGTCCGGGGGCCGGGCACGACGTTCCGCTGGGCTCTCGCCATCTGCGCCACCTCGTCAGAAATCTTGTCCTCATCGTCGGGGAGCGTCCCCGGAGCGTCCATCCGGTCACAGTCCGATTTTGACGTGGAATCGGGTACATCCCCTATTGCCGGTGCCCGCCGCGTCTGTGACGATGGCGGTGGAAGGAGGTGAGCCCATGAGGCTGCTGCGCGCCCTCGGCGTCGCGTTCGTCACGGTCGCCGTCATCACGGTCGCCGCGGGCACGGCCTATGCCGTGCATCTCGGGCGGCTGTGGACCCGCGCGGTCCGGGCCACCGATCCGTTCGATCCCGCCGAGCCCCTCTGACGCCGGGAGCGTTCCCCGGCCGGCGCCGCCCCGGGCCGTCCGGGGGACGTCTACAGTCTCCACCCGACGACAGAAATCGGGGACCCATCCGATAGGCGCCGCCTGTCCGGCGTTGATAGCCTTACCGTCGGAGGGATGCCGCCCATGGCCAGGTCCGCACCACAGCAGGTGCAGCAGGTCAAGGTGCTCGTCGCGGAAGACCACGCCGTGGTGCGCGAGGGCATCCGTATGATCCTCGACGCGCAGGAAGACTTTGCGGTCGTGGGAGAGGCGCGCGACGGCGACGAGGCGGTCCGCCTGGCCCGCCAGCTCCGTCCGGACGTCGTGGTCATGGACATCAGCATGCCCCGCATGAACGGCGTCGAGGCGACGCAGGAGATCAAGCGGCTCTTTCCCGACATTCAGATCCTGATCCTGACCATGCACGAGGAGGAGTCCTACGTCTTCCAGTTGCTGCGCCTGGGCGCGGCCGGGTACGTCCTCAAGCGCGCCGCCGCCACGGATCTCGTCGAAGCCGTGCGGGCGGCGTCGCGGGGCGAAGCCTTCCTCTACCCCGCGGTGGCCCGCAGCGTCGTGCAGGACTACCTGGACCGGATGCGCAGCGGCGAGGGCACCAGCCGGTACGATGGGCTCACGGATCGCGAGCGCGAGATCCTCGTGCTCATCGCCGAAGGCCACACCAACGCGCAGATCGCGGACCGGCTCTTCATCAGCGTCAAGACCGTACAGACCCACCGCGCGCACATCATGGAGAAGCTCGATCTCCACGACCGGAGCCTTCTCGTCCGCTACGCCGTGCGCAAGGGGCTCATCCAGCCGTAAACGCGACGGCGGGCAGCTCGTCGATTCCCGGGTGTGACCGGTGCCCCGTGGGATGCATCGACAGAATCGCTGGATGACGCGCTGCGCCGGCTCCTCGCGGCCGCCGGCCCGCCCCGCTGAACGGCCCCGGACGCCTCCCGCAACGCCTGGCCTCAGGCCGCCTCCAGAAGGACTGACCGGAGCATGTGCGGAAAGGGTGGGTGACTTTGGCGCGTCTGCAGGTCACCTGCAGGCAGTACCGCACCAGGAAGGGCAGGGGTTCGAGGGATGGCAACGGGGACCGTGAAGTGGTTCAACGCTGAGAAGGGCTACGGCTTCATCACGCCCGACGACGGCGGCAGGGATCTGTTCGTGCACTACACGGGGATCGAAGGTACGGGCTACCGCACCCTCAACGAGGGGCAGAAGGTAGAGTACGAGGCCACGCAGGGTCAGAAGGGCCCGCAGGCCACGAACGTCCGCGTCCTCGGTTAGGTCCCGCCTGAAGAGCTGACTCACTGGGCCGCTGCGGAGGCATGTCGCCGCGCAGCGGCTCTGTGTCTCGGTGCCACGCACCACACGCACGTTCGTGACCCAGATGGTTCATAGACCTCCGAATGCGCGGCGATTTCTTCAACCCGGTTGAAATTGCGAACCTCCCGTGAAGGGTTTGAAGTGCCGCGGGTGGAATCCACGCGGGCAAGGGGAGGGCAGAAAGGGGGTGCTCTCCCATGCGCGCGATCCTCATGGCCGCTGTCATGGCGGCGTTGCTGCTCGCCGCGGGTCCGGGAGTTCTGGCCGGGCACGGCGGCGGGGAGTTGTTGAGGGGCGAGGCGTCGGCCAGGCGCTAGCCCCGCAGGCGAGGCGTCACGCCACCTGGGCTACACGCCGGAGGAGGGACCGGCATGACCCTGGGCCAGCGTCTTCGCGCGGCCCGCAAAGCAGCAGGGATGACGCAGGTCGAGCTGGGCGGGAGCCGTCTCTCGCCCAGCTACATCAGCATGATCGAGCACGACCGGGTGCGTCCGTCCCTGGCGATGCTGCGCGTGCTTGCCGACCGCCTGGGACAGCCGCTCGCGTCCCTCCTGGATGCGGACCCCCTCCCCCAGGCAGAAGCCGGCGCCCTGCTGTCCCGCGGTGAGTCGCTCCTCAGGCAGCACCGGTTCCCTGAGGCCCTGGAGACGTTCCGGTCGGCCGTGATGGCGGTCGGCCGCAGTGATGATCCGCGGCTCCGGACGCGGCTGTTGCTGGGGGAGGGCCAGGCGCTGGCCGGGCTCCGCCGGTTCGCGGAAGCCGCCGCCCCGCTGGCCGGGGCCCACGCCGCCGCACGAGAGCTGGGTGAGCCCGAACTCGTGGGCGCGTGCGCCAATGCGCTGGGGTTCCTCGCCTTCCGGCGGCGGCGGTTCGCCGAGGCCCGGGAGATTTTTCAGGAGGGCCTGGACCGCCTCCACGCCGCAGGTCTGGAGCGCGGGGATCTGGGCGCAAAGCTGCTGTCCAACCTCGGCCGCGCGTACATTGAATTGGGCCTGCCGGCTCAGGCCATGGACTGCTACCGGGCCGCCGGGGAAGCGCTGTCGAGCGCGGCCGATCCGTCGCACCGCGCGCTCCTGCTCTTCAACATGGGCGTCGCCGCCGAGCGGCAGGGATCGGTCGCGCAGGCGCAGGCGTACCTGCGGCAGGCCGAAGAGCTCCTACGCCTGCTGGAGAACCAGCGGCTGCTGGGCCTGGTGAAGCGCAGTCTCGGCATCCTCAAGCTCGAGCAGGGGGTGCTCGATGCGGCTGCGGCCGACCTCGAGGAGAGTCTCGCGCTGGCCAGGAGCGCCCGCGATGACGAGGGGGCGGCGCAGACCCTGGTGGAGCTGGCCCGGCTGCGGGCGCGGCGGGGCCAGGTGGGTGAAGCCAGACGCGATGCGGCCGAAGCCGCGGCGCTCGCCCGCCGCATCCACGACGAAGCGGAGCTGGCCCGCGCGTCCGCGGCCGATGCCGAAGCGCTCGCCGCCGCGGGGCAGCAGCGTGCGGCGGTCCGCCGCTACGAAGAAGCCATCGCCGCCTTCGAGCGCCTGGGGATGCTGGGGGATCTCGTCCGGGCCTCGCGGGACCTCGGGTTCCTTCTCCTGCGCGCGCGGCGGCACGAAGCGGCCGCCCGGCAGTTCGCGCGGGCCTTTGACCTCCAGTCGCGGGCCGCGCCGGCGACATGAGTACGCCCGCGGAGCTGCGCCGCGCGCTGCGGCGGGCCTACAAGTGGCCGGCGCTGGCCACGCGCGTGGACGGTGACGTCGTCGAGCATGTGCTGTACGATGTGGTCGTAGGCGGAAGGCGCTACCTGCTCGTGCGGGCAGAGCCGCGCGCAGCCGGACGCCGTTTGAGTCCGCGGGAATCCCAGATCGCCGCGCTGGTCGCGGAAGGATGGCCGACCAAGGCCATCGCGCGGCACCTGGGCATCAGTTTCTGGACTGTAGGGACGTACCTTCGACGGGTGTACACTCGCTTCGGCGTGCGATCGCGCGCAGCGATGATCGCACGGCTGCTGGACGAAGGGCTCCTGCCGCGTCATCGGGTCTAGACCTGAGTTCCCGCCCCACCAATTGACTATGCGAATCCGCCGCAGGCCCAGCGGACTCGCTGTGCGCTCTCCGCCTACAATCGCCCTGCGAGTGGCAGGTGGAGGTGTCGCATGCTGGATCGAGGTGAGCACCGCCGCGAGCTTTCCGACCTGCGGGAACGGCGCGGCCGGGCGCTGGGCGGGCACCGCGATGAGCTGAACGCATTCCGGAACGCGCGCTCCGCGGCGCGTGCGGCGGGGCCCGGGCTGCACCGCCGCGCGCTGGACGGCGAGCGGCGTGCGATGCGCGAAGTCCGGCAGCTGCACCGCCGGATGCTCGCGGAGAACCGCTGGCTGGTCGCCCTGGCTGAGCGTCTCCAGCGGCGCCTTGAGAAGGCGGGCTGATTGCCGGGCGTCCCGTCCTGGCCCCGGTTCCCGGTTCCCTGGTAGTATGAGCGTGTGGACGCCATCACCGCGCTGAAGTCGTTCTTCGGCCGCGAGCGCGAGATTGCCGCGGCCTACCTGTACGGCCGGTACGCCGCCGACCGTACCTGGCCGGACAGCGATCTCGAGGTGGGGATCCTGTTCGCCGAGCGGCTCACCGAGGACGAGATCGGTGAGTACCTCGAGGGCCTCTCCACCCGCAACCCCCTGGGAGACGTGCCGGGCGTGCTCATGCCGTTCGCGCTCAACACCCACATCACGCCCGTCGTCTATGAGATCCTCACCGGGGGCTCGCTGCTGGTCAGCAACGACCCCACCGCCGCGGAGTCGTTCACGCGCGCCACGATGGCCCGGCTGGAAGCGGAGCGCGCGGGGCTGCTGGAGGATGCCCGCGACGCCATCCAGCAGGCCCGCAACCTGGGCCTACTCACGCTCGGCACGCCGGGGCTGGTCCTGCCGACGCCTCCCCGCTACCTGGATCCGATCCGCATCGGCTGGCGGCTGGCCCGGATCCTGGCCTCGGTGGCGGTGCTCGAGTCGGTGACGCGCGAGGCGGAAGCCGCGGGCCGCGACGCGGAGCGCTTGGGGCAGATCGTGGGATGGTTCAGCAACGCGGCCGGCGCGGCCACGGGGATCGCCAAGGCGATGCTGAACACCTTCGACATGCCGCGGCCGGCCCGCCGCTGGGAGATCTTCCTGCCGCTGGCCGAGCAGGGACTGCTCACGATGGAGCTCGCCCTGCAGCTGGCCGCGACCGTGGAGTCCCGGTGGGCGATGCTCACCGGACCGGGGCTGGCCGTTCCCGACCGGCTGGTGGCCACGGTGAGAGGATCACTCGCGCCGATCGTCTCGTTTGCCCGGCTGGCCGCGTGGTATACGGAACTGCCGGGCGGCGCGCACGACCAGACGCTGCACTAGACCTCAGGCGAGGAGGGTGGCCGCCCTATGAGCCCGCTGTCCATCTCGGTCCAGCCCACACCGAATGTGAACGCCTTGAAGTTCGTGCTGGACCGCCGTCTGACCGAAGGAAGGAGCCGGACGTTCCGGTCGCCGGAGGAGGCCTCCGGCGAGCCGCTGGCGCAGGCCCTGCTGGCGTTGCCCGGGGTGGTGCAGGTGTTTTTCCTCAACGACTTCATCACGGTCACGCGCGCGCCGGACGTTCCGTGGGAGCAGCTGGCGGACCGGGTGGAGGAGACCATCCAGGCCCACTTCGCTTCCGTGTAGCCCTCCCTCGCTCGCCGCCGGCGGCTATTCCTGCAGGAAGAGCAGAAACGGGTTCTCCAGGAGCCGCTTCACCTCGCCGAGGAACTGCGCGGCCTCCGCTCCGTCGGTGACGCGGTGGTCGGCGGAGACCGTCATCTTCATGACCGACGCGGAGACGATCTGCCCGTTGCGTACGACCGCCCGCGCCTGCGCCGCGCCGACGGCGAGGATGCCCGCGTGCGGCGGATTGATGATGGCGATGAAGCTCTCCACAAAGTCGAACATCCCCAGATTGCTGACGGTGAACGTGCCGCCCTCGTAGTCCTGCGGCTTCAGGTGCCCGCCGCGGGCCCGCTCGGCGAGCGCCCTCGCCTCCGCCCCGATCTGGGGGACGGACTTCTTGTCGCAGTCGCGCAGCACCGGCGCGATGAGCCCCTCCGGGAGCGCGATGGCGATGGCCAGGTTCACGCGGGTGAAGCGGCGGACCGCGCCGTTCACGAAGGCCGCGTTGAGATTCGGGTAGGCCCGCAATGCGAGCGCCGTGGCCCGCAGGACGAAGTCGTTCACGCTGACGCGCCGGTCCTCGCCAAAGCTGGCGTTGAGCTGCTGGCGGGCGCGCAGCGCCTCGTCCATGGCGACTTCGGCCGTGATGTAGAAGTGCGGGACCGGCGCTTTACTCTCCGCCATCCGCCGGGCGATCGTGGCCCGCATCCTGGTGGGCGGCTGCTCCGTGTACTCCGCCGCATCAGGCGCGGCCGGCGCGGCCGGGGTCGCCGGGGCGGTGGACGGGCCGGCCGTCGCGGCGGCGGGGCCGGCGGGCCGGGCGAGGGCGGCTTCCACGTCTTCCTTGGTGATCCGACCCTCCGGCCCGGTCCCTCGTACCCGGGAGAGGTCCAGCCCCTTTTCATCGGCGAGTTTTCTGGCCAGCGGCGAGGCCTTGACCCGGCCGTGGCGTGCCGGGGGCGCGGTGTCCGGCGCGGGCCCCGCCTCCCGGGTCGCCGCCGGGCGTGCGGCGGCCGCGGGGGCGGCGGTCTGGACGGGTGCCTGCGGCCGTGCGGCCGGGCCCGCCGCGGGCGCTGCGCCCGCGGCCCCGATCGCCGCGATCTTCGCCCCGACCGGCGCGGACTGTCCTTCTCCTACGACGATCTCGACGAGCGTCCCGGATTCCTCGGCCTCGATGTCGACGTTCACCTTGTCGGTCTCGATCTCCGCCAGCGGCTCCCCCGCCGTGACCTGATCGCCCACCTTCTTGCGCCACGTCAGGACCGTGCCCTCGGTCATGGCGTCGCCCATCTTCGGCATGATCACGTCGGCCATGGGACTCCTCGACTATGGGATCGTGGATCCGGGATGCAGACGGCGCGCGCGCGCGAAGTGCCGGCTACTCACGGTTCAGGGTCTTCTTCACCGCGCGGACGATGTCTTCCTCATGGGGCACGGCGAGCAGCTCGAGGTTACGGGCGTACGGCATGGGGACGTCCGCGCCGGTGACGCGCTCGACGGGAGCGTCGAGGTCGTCAAACGCCTCCTCGTAGATGGACGCGGCGATCTCCGCCGCCGCCCCGAAGGGCTTCCACTGCTCCTGGACGGCCACGGCCCGGTGGGTCCGCCGCACCGAGGCGATCACGGTGTGCATGTCGAGGGGCCGCAAGGTCCGGAGGTTGATGATCTCGGCGGCGATGCCGTCCCCCGCCAGCCGGTCGGCCGCGGCCAGGGCGACGTGCAACATCCGGCTGTAGGCGACGACGGTGACGTCCGTCCCGGCACGCGCCACGTCGGCGCGGCCGAAGGGGATGGCGAAGTCCCCATCGGGGACCTGCCCTTTCATGCCGTACAGCGCGGCGTTCTCGAGGAAGATCACCGGGTCCTTTCCTCTTAGGGCGGTGCGCAGCAGCCCCTTCGCTTCCGCCGGCGTGGCCGGCGCGGCCACGACCAGGCCGGGGAAGTGGCCGTAGGTGGCTTCCAGACTCTGCGAGTGCTGCGCGGACAGCTGCACTCCCGCGCCGTTGGGTCCCCGGATGACCACCGGGACATCCACCTGGCCGCCGGAGAAATACCGCACCTTGGCCGCGTTGTTCACGATCTGATCCAGGGCCAGCAGGGAGAAGTTCCACGTCATGACCTCGACCACCGGGCGCAGCCCCAACATCGCCATGCCGATGGCCGCGCCGATGAACCCCAGTTCGGAGATCGGGGTGTCGATGACCCGGCGCGATCCGTACCGCGCGAGGAGATCGGCGGTGACCCGGAAGGTGCCCTGGTACAGCCCGATGTCCTCGCCCAGGAGCAGGACGGCGGGATCGCGGTCCATCTCCTCGATGAGCGTCGTGCGGAGCGCGTCTCGATAGGTGAGGTCGGCCATCGTCGGTGGGATCTCGCCGCCGCCGGCGTTGCGGCTAGGGTTCCCCGTAGATGTCGGTGAACAGCGCGTCCGGCTCGGGTTCCGGGCTGTCCTCGGCAAACTGCACGGCATCCGCCACCGCGCGGGCGGCCTCCTCGTGCGCGCGCTTCACCTCGACCTCGCTCAGCAGCCCGGCCTCGCGCAGCCGCCGTTCCAGCACGAGGATCGGGTCCCGGCCCTTCGCCTTGGCGATGTCGTCTTTGCTGCGGTAGGGCTGGAAGAGATCCGCCGCGCCGTGCCCGGCGAACCGGGAGGTGAGCGCCTCCACCGCGTAGGGGCGGCCGCCGGCGCGGACCTGCGCCATGACGCGTTTGGCCAGGGCGCGCATGGCCAGGAAGTCCATCCCGTCGGCGCGCTCGTGCTCGATGGCGTACGCGCCGAACCGGGCCGCGAGGTTGGTGAGCGCCGATGACCGCTCCACCGACGTGCCCATGCCGTACTGGTTGTTCTCGACGATGAAGACGATGGGGCACAGGCCCTCGCGCCCCCAGACGCCGGCCAGGTTCACGGCCTCGTGGAAGGCCCCGGTGTTGATGGCGCCGTCCCCCAGGAAGCACAGGCAGATGCGGTCGGTCCCCTGGTACCGCAGCGCGTATGCGGCGCCGGTGGCCAGCGGCAGATGCCCGCCCACGATGCCGTAGCCGCCGTAGAATCCGCGGGCCACGTCGAAGAGGTGCATGGACCCGCCCTTGCCCTTCGCCACGCCCGCGGCCTTCCCGAAGAGCTCGGCCATGACCGCGCCGGGCGGGGAGCCCCGGAACAGGGCGTGGGCGTGGTCGCGGTACGCCGTGAAGAAGATGTCGTCGGGGCGGAGGTCGGCGAGCCAGCCCGCGGCCACGGCCTCTTGCCCGGTGTAGACGTGCAGGTAACCGCCGATCTTGCCGCGGCGAAACGCGCGCTCGGCTTCCTCCTCGAAGCGCCGGGCCACCAGCATGGCCCGGTACCAGCGCACGGCGTCGCGCAGGGCGGCCGGCGCGCGGTCTCCCGCGGCAGACTGCACCGCGGCGGCCTCGCGCGTCCGGGAAGGTTCTCTCATGCGTCGTTCACCCGCGTCGCAAACAATGCCATAATACTACCATGAGCGTATCGACGCCCACCACCCGCGACCTGCTGGCGCGCCTGCTGGCGAAAGTCGAGGAGATGCGCCGCGCCCTGGACGCATCCGACGCGGCGGGAGCGACGGAGATGGACAGCGCCCGCGCCCGCGAAGCCCTGGACGATCTCGAGCAACGCGTGCGTGCGCTCCTCAACGACGCGGTATAATCAAGACCAACGCGATGCGTCATCTCCCGAAGGTCGAGCTGCACCTGCACCTCGAGACCTCCTTGAGATTGCGGCGGCTGGCCGAGCGGCGGGCTCAGGACGACGGGGCCGGACCGGCGGCGCTGGTCGCGGATCCCGCCAGATTCGTCGGATACGACCGGCTGCGCCGGCTCCGCTACGCCAGCCGGGCGGGGCGCGTCGCCGACGCGCTGTACACTCCTGAGAACATCGAGACGATCACCTTCGAGCTCCTTCAGGAGTCCTCCGCCGACGGGCTGCGCTACGTCGAAGTCCGCGTCGGCGGCCGCCGCGGGTTTACCCTGCTGGGGCCCCGGCTGATGCTCGAGGCCATGGCGGCGGCCCGCGCGCGGGCCACATCCGGCCTGGGCATCCGGGCGGGCTTCCTGGTCACGATCGTGCGCGAACGCGGGCCCGAGGAGGCGGCGGCGCGCGTGCAGGACGCGCTGGCCTGCCGGGACTGCGGCGTGGTGGGCGTGGATCTGGCCGGCGACGAGGAGAACTATCCGCCCGCGCTGTTCGCCCGGGCGCTGGCGCTGGCCCGCGAAGGCGGCCTGGGGGTGACCGCGCATGCCGGCGAGTTCGCCGGGCCGAGCAGCGTCTGGACCGCCATCTACCAACTCGGCGCGCGCCGCATCGGCCACGGGATCCGGGCCGTAGAAGATCCCGCGCTGGTGGACTACCTGCGCGACCATCGTGTGACCCTGGAGATCTGTCCGACCAGCAACGTCAGGCTGGGGCTGGCGCCGTCGCTGTCCGGCCATCCGCTGCGGCTGCTGATCGACGCGGGCGTGCCGGTGACCATCAACAGCGACGATCCGCTGCTGCTGGGGACGGATCTCTCCCGCGAGATGGAGCACGTGGCCCGTGCCTTGGACCTCACCGAGGCGCATCTGCGGGAGATGATGGCCGCCGCCGCCCGAGCGGCGTTCCTGCCTGAGAGCGACCGGGCGGCGCTGGAGCGCGCCGTCGCCGGAGACCTCACGCGGAAGGGGACCCCGTAGCATCCCGCGTTCCCAGCCGCTCGACCTGGCCCGGCGTCGGCCACGGGCCGTCCCTTTTGCCCGCCGCAGTGCGGGCCGCGGCCTGAACGCCAGAGGGGCCACGGGGGGACCCGATGGGGTGGTGTTGACCTCACGGGCGTCGCATGCCACAATGAGCGTGGAAATAATTCCTGAGTAAATTAGTCCACAATCCGACGGAGGGCCGGATGGCCGATCTGGAGATCAGGGACCTCACGGTGCAGGTGGAGGAAAAGGTGATCCTCAAGGGCGCGAACCTCGCCCTCAACAAGGGGGAAATCCACGCCCTCATGGGCCCCAACGGCTCCGGGAAGTCCACGCTGGCGAACGTCCTGATGGGCAACCCGTTCTATCAGGTCGTGCGCGGCGAGGTGCTCTACAAGGGGGAGGACCTGCTGGCGATGAGCCCGGACGAGCGGGCGCGCAAGGGCCTGTTCATCGCCTTCCAGTACCCGGTGAGCATCCCCGGGGTGACGATGTCGAGCTTCCTGCGCACCGCGGTGTCCGCCCGTCGCGGCTACGAGAAGGAGCTCATCCCCGTCGGCGAGTTCCAGAAGCTGCTGAAGAGCAAGATGGCCGAGCTCCGGATCGAGTCCGCCATCGTCACCCGCTACGTCAACGAAGGGTTCAGCGGCGGGGAGAAGAAGCGCGCCGAGATCCTGCAGATGGCCCTGCTGGAGCCTGAGATCGCCATCATGGACGAGACCGACTCGGGGCTGGACATCGACTCCGTCAAGGTCGTCAGCGACGGCATCAACCGCATGTACGAGCAGTCCGGGCAGGAGATGGGCATCCTGGTCATCACGCACTACTCGCGCATCCTGCACTTCATCAAGCCGTCGTTCGTGCACGTCATGTTCGATGGGCGGTTCGTGGTCTCCGGCGGGCCGGACCTGGCCGAGGAGCTCGAGCAGACCGGCTACGAAGGCATCCGTTCGCAGTTCGAGGTCATCGCGGCCGAGGTCTCCTCCGAGGGCGCGGTGCGGCGGGCCGGCAAAGTCTTCTGGGTGGTGCACTGATGGCGACCGCGAATCCGCTGGGCATCAACGTCGAGAAGTACAAGTACGGCTTCTTCGAGCCCGAGAAGTACGTCTTCAAGGCCCGCCGGGGACTCAGCGCCGACGTCGTCCGCGAGATCTCGCACATGAAGAGCGAACCGGACTGGATGCGGGCCTTCCGGCTGCACGCCTACGAGCACTACGCGCAGCGCCCGATGCCGAAGTGGGGCGCCGATCTCAGCGGGATCGACTTCGAGAACATCTTCTACTACATCAAGCCGACGGAGAAGCGCGCCGACTCCTGGGAGGATCTTCCGCCTGAGATCAAGCGGACCTACGACCGGCTGGGCATCCCCGAGGCCGAGCGGAAGTTCCTGGCCGGGGTGGGGGCGCAGTACGAGAGTGAGTCCGTCTACCACAACCTGAAGGACGAGTGGGAGAAGCTCGGCGTCGTCTTTCTGGACACCGACAGCGCGCTCCGGCAGCATCCCGACCTCTTCCGGGAGTACTTCGGCACCGTCGTGCCGCCCGAGGATAACAAACTCGCCGCGCTCAACTCGGCGGTGTGGTCCGGCGGCTCGTTCGTCTACGTGCCGGCCGGCGTGAAGGTCGACATCCCGCTGCAGGCCTACTTCCGCATCAACGCGCAGAACGCCGGCCAGTTCGAGCGGACGCTGATCATCTGCGAGCCTGGAAGCTACGTGCATTACGTGGAGGGGTGCACCGCACCTGTCTACAGCAGCGACTCACTGCACTCCGCAGTTGTGGAGATCATCGTCAAGGAAGGCGCGCGCTGCCGCTACACGACCATCCAGAACTGGTCCACGAACGTCTACAACCTCGTCACCAAGCGGGCCGTCGCATACCGCGACGCGACGATGGAGTGGATTGACGGCAATCTCGGCTGCCTCACGGGCGATGCCCGCGTCCTCCTGAACAACGACGTGAAGCCGATTAGCGAGGTCCAGCCGGGAGACACCGTCTACTCGGTGGACGGCGAGCTGAAGCTGACGCGGCACAAGGTCGTGGCGAAGAAGTACAGCGGGAAGCAGCGCGTGTACCGGATGCGCGCGGAGAACCACAGGGAAATCCGGGCCACGGCCACTCATCCGTTCCTGGTGCTCTCCAAGCGGGGGAAGCACCTCTCGCTCGGATGGAAGAGGCTGGACGCGCTGGCCACGAGTGATTTCGTCGCCATCGCCGGCGCGGTGCCGGACAGCGGAGTGGCCAAGGTCTTCGAATCCACTCCGAGCCGTGGGACGAAACCGGTCACGCTGCCGGGCGTGAGCGATGAAGACCTCATGTGGGTCTTTGGGGTCTACCTCGGGGACGGATATCTGGACCGGGCGCGGGTGTACTTCGCGGTTCCGCCGCGCGACCGGTCCCATGTCAAGCTCGTCACGCTCCTCGAGTCCATCTTTGGGGTGAGACCGGACGTCTACGGGAACACCGTCCGCGTCAACTCGGCCTCCCTGCGGGATTTCATCGTTGCCCAGGGATTTGCGGGGAACGCCCGCCGCAAGCGGATCCCGGACTGGATCTACCGGCTGCCGAGGGCCCAGCGGTTGGCCTTTATCGACGGATACATCGCCGCCGACGGGTATCGCCGGGCGAATCACACTAACCTCTCGATCACGAGCGTGAACCGCGAGCTGCTGGAAGACGTCAAAGCCCTGGCCATCTCCTGCGGCCTCGATCCGCGCAAGATCAGCACGTGGACGAGAATCGAGAAGAAGCCGCTGGGCAAGGAGACCAAGGAGTACACCCACCACTTCCTCTACTTCGGCGAGCGCGGCTATGAGCATCCCGTACACTTCAGCCGGGTGGCGGCAATCGTGGCCGAGGGCGTGGAGGACACCTGGGATCTCGAGATCGCGGACAGCCACAACTTCGTGGCCAACGGCTTCGTCGTGCACAATAGTAAATTGACGATGAAGTACCCCTCGGTCTACATGGTCGAGCCCGGCGCGAAGGCGGAGATCCTCTCCGTGGCGTTCGCCGGATCCGGCCAGCACCAGGATCCCGGCGGGAAGGTCATCCACGCCGCCCCGCACACGCAGTCCGTGGTGGTGAGCAAGTCCATCAGCAAGGACGGCGGCCGGGCCGGCTACCGCGGGCTGGTGAAGATCTACTCCGGCGCCAAGGGCAGCCGCTCCGCGGTGCGCTGCGACGCGCTCATCCTGGACGACCGCTCCCGCAGCGACACCTATCCGACGATGGAGATCGACGAGGAAGACGTGAGCATCACGCACGAGGCGACGGTCAGCAAGATCAGCGACGAGCAGCTGTTCTATCTGATGAGCCGCGGCGTGAAGGAAGACGAGGCCATGAACATGATCGTCCGCGGCTTCGTGGAGCCCATCGTCAAGGAGCTGCCCCTCGAGTACGCGGTGGAGCTCAACCGCCTCATCGCCCTGGAAATGGAGGGGTCGGTGGGGTAAGCATGGTCACGTCGCTGGCGCCGGCCGGGTTCACCCGCCCGGCGGTGGAGGCTCTGTCCGAGCGTCTGGGCGACCCCCGGTGGATGCGGGAGTTCCGCCTGACCGCCTTCGACGTCTACGCCCGGCTGCCGATGCCGTCCCCACAGGACGAGGAGTGGCGGCGGACCGACCTCAGCGGCCTCCCCTGGGAGACGTTTGCGGTGGATGCGGAGCCGGTGGCCGGTCCAATCGAGATCCCGGCCCTTCCCGCCGGCGTGATCTTCGCGGATCTCCGGACCGCGGTGGCCAGGCACTCCGAGCTGGTGCGCGAGCACTTCATGCGGCCGGTGGTCCGTCCGGAGGAGTCCAAGTTCCGGGCGCTCCACGCCGCGCTGTGGAACGGCGGGACGTTCCTCTACGTGCCGCCCAACGTGGAGGTCGAGGTCCCCCTGCGCAGCGAAACGTGGATCCGCGCCGAAGGGGCGGCGCTGTTTCCCCACACGCTGGTGGTGGCCGGCGCCGGCAGCCGCGTGACGCTCATCGACGAGTTCGGCTCGTACGCGGGGCCGTGGGGCGCCTTCGTGGACGGCGCCGTCGAGCTCATCCTCCGCGAGGGCGCGCAGGTGCGCTACATCATGCGGCAGGACTGGATGGCGGCGGTCACGGAGGTGGGCATCCTGCGGGCCCGGCTGGCCCGGGACAGCGCGCTGCACAGCGTGGTGGTCGGCCTGGGGGGCCGGACCGTGAAAGGCAACGTCGAGTCGCTCCTGGAGGGTCCCGGCGCCTCGTCGGAGATGCTGGGGCTCATCTTCGGGCACGACAGCCAGCACTACGATCTGCACACCCTGCAGGAGCACCTCGCGCCGCATACGTTGAGCGACCTGCTTTACAAGAACGCGGTCAAGGACCACGCGCGGTCCATCTTCTCCGGGATGATCCGGGTGCACCCGGGGGCGCAGAAGACCAACGCGTTCCAGGCGAACCGGAACCTCATCCTCTCCGACGGGGCCAAGGCGGACTCCATCCCCAACCTGGAGATCATGGCCAACGACCTGCGCTGCACGCACGGGTCGGCCACGAGCCGGCTCCATGAGGAGCACCTCTTCTACCTCATGAGCCGGGGCCTGCGGCGCCTGGACGCCGTGCGCATGGTGGTGGAGGGGTTCTTCGCCGAGCTCGTCGACCGCATCCCTCTGGAGGGCGTGCGCGCGCGGCTGCGCGGGGACGTAGACCGCAAGATGGTACAATGACCGCGGAGACTGCCCGGATGGCCGGCGCGTCGAGCGCGGAGTACGTGCGGGTGGCGGCGGTCGAGGAGATTCCGCCGGGCGGCGTGCTGGCCGCGTCCGTGGGCGGGCGGACGGTCGCCGTGTTCAACGTGGACGGCGTGTTCCACGCCATCGACGACACCTGCACCCATGAGTACGCGCCGCTGTCGCAGGGGGCCCGCAGCGGAGAGATCGTCACCTGCCCGAAGCACGGCTCGCGCTTCAACGTGCGCACCGGCCGGGTGCTGTCGCTCCCTGCGGTCGTCCCCGTGAACACGTATCCGGTGAAGATCGAGGACGGCCAGGTCTATGTCCTGCCGTCCCCGCAGCGGGGGCAGGGCATGCCCCACAAGGCGTAGTCGGACAAGGCGGAGTTCGGGAGGGCGCACCATGCTGGCCGAGCGTATTCGCGCCGACTTCCCCATCCTGCGGCAGTCGATGAACGGCCGGCCGCTCGTCTACCTCGACAGCGCCGCGACGTCCCAGAAACCTCAGATCGTCATCGACGCGCTGGTCCGCTATTACGAGCAGTACAACGCCAACGTCCACCGCGGCATCTACCGGATCGCCGAGCAGGCCACGGAGGCGTACGAGGCCGCCCGGGCCAAGGTCGCCGGCTTCATCAACGCCGGCAGCCCGGCGGAGCTCGTCTTCACCCGCGGCACGACGGAGGCCATCAACCTGGTGGCCTACAGCTGGGGGCGCGCGAACGTGCGGGCCGGCGACGAGATCCTCGTGACCGAGATGGAGCACCACAGCAATCTCGTGCCGTGGCAGATGCTCGCGGCCGAGCGGGACGCTCGGCTGCTGGTCGTTCCCTTCGACGATCAGGGTATGCTGGTCGTGGACGACTTCGACCGGCTCCTCTCCGAGCGGACGAAGCTCGTCGCCCTCACGCATCAATCCAACGTGCTCGGCACGATCAACCCCGTGCGCGAGCTCGCCGCGAAGGCGCACGCCGCCGGCGCCCTGGTGCTGGTGGACGGCGCTCAGAGCGCGCCGCACATGCCCGTGGACGTCCGGGCGCTGGGCGTGGACTTCTACGCGTTCTCCGCGCACAAGATGTGCGGCCCCACGGGGGCCGGCGCGCTGTGGGCGCGCTACGAACTGCTGGATGCGATGCCGCCCTTCCAGGGCGGCGGCGAGATGATCATGCTGGTGCACCTCGACCGCTCGACGTACAAGGACCCGCCGCACAAGTTCGAGGCGGGGACGCCGAACATCGCCGACTGCATCGCCTGGAGCGACGCCGTGGACTACCTGACCCGGCTGGGCATGGCGGCGGTCCGCGAGCACGAGATGCGCCTCACGCACTACGCCATGCGGCGCCTCGCCGAGGTGCCCGGGCTGCGCCTGTTCGGACCGGAGAGCCCGCAGCGCCGCGGCGGGGTGCTGGCGTTCGATCTGGACGTGGCCCATCCGCACGACGTCGCCCAGATCCTCGATCAGGACGGCATCGCGGTGCGCGCGGGCCACCACTGCGCGCAGCCGCTGCACCGGCGCCTCGACGTGAGCGCCACGACCCGCGCCAGTCTCTACGTGTACAATACCGAGCAGGACGTGGACGCGCTCGTGGCCGGACTGCTGGGCGTCCGCCGGCTGTTCGCGCCGAAGACCACCCGCGTGGGGAGCTGACCGGCCGGCCCATGGCCCTCGACGACCTGTACCGCGAAGTCATCCTCGACCACTACTCGCACCCGCGCAACAAGGGCGAGCTGCCCGACCCGGACATCAAGGTCGAGGGCGCCAACCCGCTGTGCGGCGACGAGCTGTCCATCTTCGTCAGGCTGGACGGCGACCGCGTGGCCGACGTGCGCTTCGTCGGCCGCGGATGCTCGATCAGCCAGGCGTCCGCGTCGATGATGACCGAGCGGATCAAGGGGAAGACGCTGGCCGAGGCGCGGGCGCTGGTCTCCCGCTTCAAGGGGATGATGCAGGGGGCGCCCGCGGACGAGGAGGAGCTGGGCGAGCTCGCCGCCCTTCAGGGCGTGCGGAAGTTCCCCGTCCGCGTGAAGTGCGCCACGCTGTCCTGGGTCGCCCTGGATCAGGGCATCGAGGAGTTCGAGGCCACCAAGGCTAAAGTCGCGGCCAAAGCCACGTCCGAGTAGTCGGGCCGCGGGACCGCCCGGCGCGCGGCGCCCGCGCCCCCGCCTTCCCGCGGGCTCTGCGCGCTGTGATCCCTCCCGGCCGAAATCCAATCCCGGCCTGATTGTCACCTCCGGATCCCGCTCCCTAGGCTTGAGCACGGAGCGCTGCGCGCGGTTGACCGCGGCGCCGGAGGGATACCCGTGCGATCCCGGACCTGGCTCATTGTCCTGGCCGCCGTCGTGGCCGGAGTGGCGATCGGCGCGCTGCTCGTCTCGATCGTCACCCGCCAGCAACAGGCCCGGCTCACCTACTTTCCGGTCGCGCAGGTCCAGCCGGAGGAGCCCGATCCGGCGGTGTGGGGGCGCAACTTCCCCTATCAGTACGAGCGCCTGACGCGCACCCTGCGGACCTCCGGGCTTGAACAGTACAGCAAGTATGGACGGTACGGAGGATCGGAGGCGTTCAGCAAGCTGGAGCAGGCCCCCGACCTGGAGCGCATCTTTGCCGGCAATGCCTTCAGCGTGGAGTACCGGGAGGAGCGAGGCCACCTCCAGGCGCTCAAGGATGTCACGGCGACGAAGCGGTTGGGCGACGCGAAGCCCGGCACCTGCATGACCTGCAAGAGCAGCCAGGTGCCTGGACTGATGCGGACGCTTACGCCCCGCATCTTCTACGACACCCCGATGAAGGACCTCATCGCCGGCCACAACATCCGGTTCGCCATCGGCTGCGCCGACTGCCACGACAGCGCGACGATGGCCCTGCGCATCAGCCGCCCGGCCTTCCGCGAGGCGATGGCCCGCCGGAAGATCGACGTGGATGCCGCCGGCCGGCAGGAGATGCGGACATACGTCTGCGCGCAGTGCCACGTCGAGTACTACTGGCCGTCGAAGACCGATCTCTACCTCATCTTTCCCTGGGACAAGGGCCTGCGTATCGAGAACATCGAGGCCTACTACGACGAGCGCGGCTTTGCCGACTTCACGCACGGCATCACCGGAGCGGCGATGCTGAAGCTGCAGCACCCGGAGTTCGAGCTGTGGTCCACCGGGGTGCACGCGCGCAGCGGTGTGGCCTGCGCGGACTGCCACATGCCGTATGCGCGGGTCGGGTCGGTGAAGATGAGCGACCACTGGGTGCGCACGCCGCTGGCCGATGTGGCCCGCAGCTGCCTGACCTGCCACCGCCAGACCGAATCCGAGCTCCGCGCCCGTGTGCTCGAGGCGCAGGACCGCACCTTCCAGCTCCTCCGCCAGGCGGAACGGGCCATCGCCGACGCGATCACGGCGATCGAGGCCGCCCTGGCCGCCGGCGCCTCCCCCGACGCCCTGGCCACGGCCCGCGCGGAGCACCGCAAGGCGCAGGCGCGGTGGGATTTCGTCAGCGCGGAGAACTCGATGGGCTTCCACAGTCCGCAGGAGGCGGTGCGCATCCTGGGGGACGCGATCGATCGCGCGCGGCGGGCGGAGCTCGCCGCCGAGCGGGCGAAGCCGTCCCGGTAGCCGTCGCGTGCGCGCGGTCCCGGTGGTGCTTTCCGTCGCGCTGGGCCTCGTCGTGGGCCTGGGCGCGTTCACGTTCGTCTACGGGAAGGGATACTCGTATCTCATCGACGACCCGCGCATCTGCACGAACTGCCACGTCATGCGCGACAACTTCGACCTCTGGGCGGTGGCCAGCCACCGGACCGTGACCTGCAACGAGTGCCACGTGCCGCACGGCCTGGGGAAGTACGCGGCGGAACTGCGCAACGGCGTGGTGCACTCCGCGGTGTTCACCTTCCGCGACGTCGATGCCATCCGCATCAAGCGGTACAATCAAGAGATCCTGCAGGGAAACTGCGAAGACTGCCACCGGGCCATGGTCTCGGTGATTCAGCCCGCGGGCGCGCCCCGGGGCGCCTACTGCTTCACCTGCCATCCCGGCGTCGGACACGGATTCTAGCAACACGATCCGCACCTTGGTCTGTCCACGCGACGCCTCCTGTGGTCCACAGCGGTCGCAGGTTGAAAGACGTCAATGCCTGCATGGGTCATCTCACCTGGGTCCGCACCCAGTTGCGGGACGGCCCCATGATCGGCCTTCGTTCTCGCGGAGAACTGCGGGAAATCATCAGAGCAGGTGGGCGTGAGGAAGGCGAACAGGACGGCCGATTCGAAGTCAGAGGCAATTCGACGGAGGCGGTACCTTTATGTCTCAGCTCGACCAGTGGCGTGAGCTCGCGGCGCAGCTCCGCGTGGACAGCATCCGCGCGACGACGAAGGCGGGGTCCGGGCATCCCACATCCTCCCTGTCGGCGGCGGACCTGATGGCGGTGCTGCTGGCCGGTCACCTGCGCTACGACTTTGCAAACCCCCGACACCCGAACAACGATCATCTGGTCTTCTCCAAAGGGCACGCCAGCCCGCTGCTCTACGCGATGCTCAAGGCGGCGGGGGCCATCTCCGACGAGGAGCTCATGTCGCTTCGGACATTGGGGAGCCGGCTGGAAGGGCACCCTGCGCCGGTGCTGCCGTGGGTGGAGGTGGCGACGGGATCCCTCGGCCAGGGATTGGCCATCGGGGTAGGGATGGCGCTGGCCGGCAGGTACCTGGACCGGCTGCCGTACCGCGTGTGGGTTCTCTCCGGTGACAGCGAGATGGCCGAGGGGTCGGTGTGGGAGGCCATCGAGCACGCGGCGTTCTACAGGCTCGGGAATCTGACGTGCATTCTGGACGTGAACCGGTTGGGTCAGCGCGGTCCGACGATGCTGCAGTGGAACACCGGGGCCTACGCCGCGCGGGCGGAGGCGTTCGGGTGGGAGGCGATGGAGATCGACGGCCACGACGTGGCGGCCATCCACGAGGCGTACACGCGCGCCGGGCAGGCGAACGAGACGCCGCTCATGATCATCGCCCGCACCGTCAAGGGCAAGGGCGCGGCGACGGTCGAGAACCGGGAAGACTGGCACGGGAAGGCTCTCCCCACAGACGACGCGGAGGGAGCCATTGGGGACCTGGGAGGGGTACGGGCGATCACGGTCCAGGCGGCGAGTCCCGAGGGCGCACGCCCAGATGAGCGGCGGTCCCCGGAGGCGCGCGCGCGGACCGCGGGCACGGCGGGGTCGGCTGCCGCGGGGGTGTCGGTCCCCGCCTACACGCTCGGGGACGGCGTGGCGACCCGGCGGGCCTACGGAGACGCGCTGAAGGCGCTCGGGGCCGCCCGGGCCGACGTGGTGGCGCTCGACGGGGAAGTGAGCAATTCGACCTACGCCGAGGAGTTCGCCCGGGCGTTTCCCGATCGCTATTTCGAGATGTACATCAGCGAGCAGCAGATGGTGGCCGCCGCCGTGGGGCTCCAGGCCTGCGGCTACGTCCCGTTCGCCAGCACCTTTGCCGCCTTCCTCACGCGGGCCTATGACTTCATCCGCATGGCCGCGGTTTCTCGCGCGAACCTGCGGCTGTGCGGCTCGCATGCCGGCGTGAGCATCGGCCAGGACGGTCCGTCACAGATGGGGCTGGAGGACCTGGCGATGATGCGGGCGGTGGGCGGCAGCACCGTGCTCTATCCCTGCGACGCGAATCAGACCGCGCACCTGGTGGCCGCGATGGCCGATCGCCCCGGGATCGTCTATCTTCGGACGACGCGCGAGAAGACACCGGTGATCTACCCGGCGGATCGGCCGTTTACGATCGGCGGCAGCGTGGTGCTGGGCCGCAGCGCCGGCGACCGGGCGGCGATCGTGGCCGCGGGGATCACGGTGCATGAAGCGCTCAAGGCGCAGCAGGTCCTGATCGGGGAGGGGATCCCCGTCCGGATTGTCGACGCGTACTCCGTCAAGCCGGTCGACCGGGACACGCTGCGCGCGGCGGCTGCCGAGACCGGCGCAGTCGTGGTGGCCGAGGATCACTGGGCCGAAGGCGGGCTGGGCGAAGCCGTGCTCTCGGCGCTGGCCGGGGTGAGTCCACCGCCCAGGTTCGTCCATCTGGCAGTGCGGACCATGCCGGGCTCCGGCACGCCGCAGGAACTGCTGGATGCCGCCGGCATCGGCGCCCGCGCGATCGCCGGAGCGGTCCGGGCGCTCATCGCCGCGGGCCCGCCCGCACCGGCACGTTGAGGCGGACGGCGGCGCGGCCGGTCCAGTGCTCGTTTGACGCGAATTTCCACGCGCAGGTAAGATTGAACGGGCAGGACATCCCCTCCGGCCCGCCGTAGCAACGGATGAGTTGCGCGCAACGCTGGACCGGCGCGCCCCCGCGGGCAGGCCGGCGGGGGGGCGGGCGGTGAGTGGGGCAAGGGAGGCAGCGCGTGCCTGAGGAACCGGAGCTCAAGCCCAGCCAGGTCTTCCCGCTCGACCGGGCGCTCGAGGTGATCGACGCGCTGCCGGGGGGCGGGGTGATCCTGGCCAAGGTGGAGGACATCCTGAACTGGGGCCGGGCGGCCTCGGTCTGGCCGCTCACCTTCGGGCTGGCCTGCTGCGCCATCGAGATGATGCAGTTCATGGCCACGCGCTTCGACGCCGACCGCGTCGGGATCATCCCCCGCGGGACGCCGCGCCAGGCCGACTGCATCATCGTGGCCGGGCGCGCCACGATCAAGATCGCGCCCATCGTCCGCCGGCTGTGGGAGCAGATGCCCGAGCCCAAGTACGTGGTCAGCATGGGCAGCTGCGCCACCTGCGGCGGTCCCTTCTACTACGACAACTACTCCATCCTCAAGGGCATCGATCAGGTCATTCCCGTGGACGTCTACGTCCCGGGCTGCCCGCCGCGCCCCGAAGCGCTCTATGAGGGCTTCCTCAAGCTTCAGGAGAAGATCCGCAAGGAGCCCTTCCTGCGCCGCCGCATCGCCGCGTCGGCCCAGGCCGGAGCCTAGCCGATGACCGTCCGCACCGAAGAGCTCATGCTCAACATGGGCCCGCAGCATCCGAGCACCCACGGCGTGCTGCGCCTCATCGTCACCCTCGACGGCGAGAACATCGTCGATGTCCAACCCGATATCGGCTATCTCCACTCGTCGGTGGAGAAGATGATGGAGTACCGGACCTACCTCCAGAACATCGCCCTGGTGGATCGCGGGATGGATTACCTCACGGCGATGGCCAACGAGGAGGTCTGGGTCCTGGCCACGGAGCGGCTGGCCAAGATCGAGGTCCCCGAGCGCGCCCAGTACATCCGCACGATCATGCTCGAGCTCCAGCGGATCAGCAGCCACCTCATCTGGTGGGGCACGTTCGGCATCGACCTGGGCGCGTTCACCGCGTTCCTCTGGGCGATGCGCGAGCGCGAGCGCATCATGGATCTGTTCGAGGCCAGCACCGGCGGGCGGCTGCACCACGTCTACTTCCGCATCGGCGGGGTGAACGAGGATCTCCCGGACGGCTGGACGGAGCGCTGCGCGTCGTTCTGCGATTACTTCCTGGCCCGGCTCCCCGAGTACGATCAGCTGCTGACGGGGAATCCGATCTTTCAGGCGCGCACCCAGGGCGTGGGCGTCCTGCCCCGTGCGACGGCCGTCGCCATGGGCGCCTGCGGGCCGGTGGCGCGGGCGTCAGGGGTCGCCTACGACGTGCGCAAGGCCCATCCGTACGAGGTCTACGACCGGGTGGAGTTCGACGTCCCCGTGCGGACGGAAGGGGACTGCTTCGCCCGGTACCTGGTCCGCATGGAGGAGATGCGCCAGAGCGTGCGCATCATCCGGCAGTGCCTGGACCGCATGCCTCAGGGCGAGATCCGCAGCAAGGTGCAGGTGGCCCTCAAGGTGCCGAAGGGCGAGGTGTACGCCCGCACGGAGTCGCCGCGCGGCGACCTGGGGATCTACCTCGTGGCCGACGGGTCGGACAAGCCCTACCGGGTGAAGATCCGCGCCCCGGCGTTCAGCAATCTCTACGCGCTGACGGAGATGATGCGCGGCTGGAAGGTGGCCGACGTCATCGCCATCCTGGGCAGCATCGACATCGTGCTCTCGGACGTGGATCGATGAGCGTGCAGCCGGCGGCGGGCAACGGCAGCGGGAACGGGAAGAAGGGTCTGGCCGAGCGCTTCTGGGACGGGGCGGTGGGCCTGGTGGTGGGCCTGCGCTCCACGCTCCGGGTGATGTTCGAGCCCAAGGCCACCATCATCTATCCGCAGCAGAAGGCCAACGTGAGCAACCGCTGGCACGGGCTGCTCGCGCTGCCCATCGACCCGGAGACCGACAACGACAAGTGCATCATCTGCTTCCAGTGCGAGCGCGTCTGCCCCGACCGCTGCATCCACATCGAGGCCACCGGTAAAGGCAAGGACCGCGTGCTCACGCGCTTTGACATCGAGATGGACAAGTGCTGCTACTGCGGCCTGTGCGTCGAGGTGTGCCCCACCGAGGCGATTGTCTTCGTGCCCCACTACGAGGCGAGCACCTACAACCGCGCCAACCTGCTCTATGACCTCGACGACCTCCACGCCGCGGCGCCGAAGGAGCCCATCGCCACCGGCGTGGTGCGGGTGCGCGGCCAGGTCGCCGTGACCGGAGGCGGAGGAGCGGTGCCGCGATGAGCTGGGAGCTGGCGGAGCGCCTCCGCACGCGCTTCCCCGAGGTCGAGCTGTTTCCGCGGACGGGCGAAGAGCACCATGAGGAGGCCCCCGCGCCCGCTCCCGCGCCGCCGCCCGCGCTCCCCGCCGCGCCCGCCCGGCCGGCGCCGCGGCGGCCGGCCCACGACGCGCCGCCGTCCTTCCTGACGCCCGGCGTCGTGGTCCCCGCATCCCGCCTGCTCGACGTCTGCCGGGCCCTGGCCGGTCCCGAGTTCGGGCTCGGCTACCTCTCGTTCGTCAGCGCCATCGACCGGCCGGAGGCCGGCGAGCTCGAGGTGCTCTATCACCTTTACAACCTCGAGACGCGGGAGGAGCTCGCGGTGAAGGTGCGCGTGCCCCGCGACGCCGCGGCGGTGCCGTCGGTGACGGGCATCTGGGACGGCGCCAACTGGCACGAGCGCGAGGCATACGACCTCTTCGGCATCGTCTTTGAAGGGCACCCCAACCTCCGCCGCATCATGATGACCGACGACTGGGTCGGCCATCCGCTGCGCAAGGACTACGTGTATCAGGACCCGCCGTGGCTCGTCGAAGCCGCCCGGCAGCGGCAGAAGGATCTCGAAGGCTACGGACTGGGCGAGCGGGCCTGATCTCCTCCGCCTTTATCCCTTCTTAACAGCGCCCCCGTAGCGTACACGGGGAACGCCCATGTCCCAGACCGTTCTGATCGTGGAAGACGACGAGAAGATCGTCCATCTCCTCCGGCTGTACCTGGAGCGCGAGGGGTTCGGCGTCTCCGCCGCCCCCGACGGGGCGGCGGGGCTGGAGGCGGTCGCCCGCCTGCGGCCGGATCTCGTCATCCTCGACCTCATGCTCCCCCACCTGGACGGCATCGAGGTGTGCCGCCGGATCCGGGCGTCCTCCGAGGTGCCGGTGCTCATGCTCACGGCGCGGGTGGACGAGGTGGACCGCCTGCTCGGCCTGAGCATCGGCGCGGACGACTACGTGACCAAGCCGTTCAGCCCCCGCGAGGTCGTGGCGCGGGTCCGCACGATCCTCCGCCGCACCACACGCCCGCCGGCCGAACGGATCCTCCGCCGCGGCGGGCTGGCCATGGACGTGGAGCGTCACCACGTCACGGTGGACGGCCGCGAGGTACGGCTGACGAGCATCGAGTTTCGCCTCCTCCAGGCGCTGCTGGAGTCGCCGGAGCGCGTCTTCACCCGGGACGCCCTGCTCAACCGGATCTACGCCCACCAGGAGTCGGCCGTGGTGGACCGGGCCATCGACGTGCACGTGGGCAAGGTGCGGGAGAAGCTCGGCGACGATCCCGCCCGGCCGCGGTTCATCGCCACCGTGCGGGGCGTGGGTTACAAGCTCCTATGACGCTCTTCTGGCGGCTGCTGGCCATCAGCCTGCTCGTGGTCGCCGTGGCCGTGGGCGTAACCGCCCTGACCATCGGGCGCGTGGCGGACGTCATCTTCGCGGACCTCATGATGAAGTTCCACATCGAGACCGAAGGGCTCCGCCGCCTCTTCACGGCGTCGCTGGCGCGGTCGCTGCTGGTGACCAGCGTCATCGCCGGCGGCGTGGGCGTGCTGCTCAGCGCCGTGCTTGTCCGCGCCGTCACCCAACCGGTCCGCACCATGCGCGACCTCGCCCGCCGCATCGCCGGAGGGGACTACGCGGCGCGGGCGGAGGTGCGCGGGGCGGCCGAGCTCGTGTCGCTGGCCGCGTCGCTGAACCGCATGGCCGCATCCCTGCAGCGGCTGGAAGGGCTGCGCAAAGACCTGGTGGCCAACGTGGCCCACGAGCTGCGCACGCCGCTGACGAACCTCCGCGGCTACCTGGAGGCGGTGCGCGAGGGCGTGACGCCGCCGTCCCCCGAGACCATCGGCATGCTGCACGAGGAAGTGATGCGCCTGGTACGGCTGGTCGACGCGCTCCACGATCTCTCCCGGCTGGACGCCCTCCTGCCGCAGCTTCACCGCGCGCCCGTGGACGTGGGCGCGCTGGCGGAGCGGCTGGTGGCCCTGCGGCGTCCGGAGTTCGCCGCGCGGCGGATCGCGGTGCGCCTCACCGCGCCGGCCACGAGGGTGCACGCCGACGCCGACCTCCTTGCGCAGGCCCTGAGCAACCTGCTGGACAACGCGCTGAAGTTCACGCCGCCGGCGGGGGAGGTGGCCGTCGACGTGGGCCGCGACGGCGGCGCGGTGCGCCTGGCCGTCTCGAACTCCGGCGAGGGCATTCCGCCGGCGGATCTGCCGTTCATCTTCGAGCGGTTCTACCGCGGCGAGAAGTCCCGCTCCCGCGCCTCGGGGGGCGCCGGGATCGGGCTGGCCATCGTGCAGGAGGTGGCCCGGGCTCACGGCGGGCAGACCGGCGCCGCGAGCCGCGACAGCCGGACGACCGTCTGGTTCACCGTCCCGGACTAGCGGAATTCTTGCCGCGTCATTACACGAATTTCACAGTGGCCCGCTACCATTCCGTGCCATGAGACGGATCATCGCACGCTGGTGGTGGGTGGGCGCGCTGGCCGCCGTGGTCGGCCTGCCGGCGGCGTGGTACCTGGCCTCGCCGCTGTTCATCGACCGCATCGTCGCCGAAGAGTTCCAGTCCGGGGCCGCCGAGCTGGCCCGCGGGGCCTTCACCGACGCCGACGGCTTCCACAAGGGATCGGGGACGGCGCGCGTCGTCTCCGTCCCCGCGGGCGCGGAAGTGCGGTTCGAGTCGTTCCAGGTGACGAACGGTCCCGACCTCTACGTCTACCTCGCCGTGCACCCCGAGCCGCGCTCGCGCGCCGAGGTGGATGAGGGCTTCGTGAACCTGGGCCGCCTGAAGGGGAACGTCGGGCCGCAGGCCTACCCCGTCCCCGCCGGCACCGACCCGGGGCGGTACCGGTCGGTGGTGATCTACTGCCGCGCCTTCCACGTCGTCTTCTCGACGGCGACGCTCGATCGGCCCTGATCGTTACCTGACGTTCATCCCCGCTTTGTCATCCGTTCACACGCCGCGGGCAGTCTGGGGGCAAATGAAGGAGGTGATGTGATGATGGGTCGGATGAGTGTCCTCGTGGTGATGGTCCTGGTGCTCGCGGTGGCGGGGGCCGCGCCCGCGGCGCAGATGATGAACGAGGCGGCGGCCAAGCAGCTGGACACGGCGATCGCGCACGCCAAGAACGCGGCCGGCGCGTCCACCACCGCGCAGGTCGAGCTGCATCTGCATCACGTGATCAACTGTATCGAAGGCAAGGACGGGAAGAACTACTTCACCGGTTCGGGGGATGTCTGCCAGGGGATGGGGCAGGGGCTGCTCAAGGACCTCCAGGCCGCGGGGATGGCCGGCGGCCACGCGCTGCCCTACGTGGAGATCGCCGGCTCCGTCGCCCTGTGGGGCCTCTCTCAGGGCATGCGCAAGGATCTGGCGCGGGCGAAGATCGCCGCGGAGGTCGCCCAGAGTACGCTGGTCCAGGCGAAGGCGAACTTCAAGTAATTCGTGTATACTGGCTCTGGAATGTCCCCTTCCGTCCGCGCAGGCCTCTGGGCCGGACTCCTGGCCGGGGGGATCGCCACTGCGGCGATCACCCTCGGCCTTTTCACTGATGGGCTGCCCGTCCTGGCCCTGGCCATGTGGGAGCGCACGCTCCGTCTGATCCCCATGGATGTGTTCGCGTTCTTCATCGTCCGGCTGAAGTTCGCGGCGAAGCCGTCGGCGTACTGGGCCATGCTGGTCTCCGCGGCCGGGCTCTGGAGTGTCCTCGGCGCGCTGCTCGCCGCGCGCCGTACCGGCGCGCTCACCCGCGGGATCGCGGCCTGGGGCATCTCCGCCGCCGCGCTGTTCGGGGTCACCTACGGTCCGGCGACGCAGGCGCTCGAGGCGCGCCGCGCCGCCGCCGGGAATCTCACCTCGGCGGCCGTGGATGTCCTGCTGGCCATCGCGGTGGTCGCGGTGGTCTACGCGCTGGTCTTCACGGCCGTCCTCGCGCTCGCGCTCCGCCGCGTGCTCCCCCGGCCGTCCCCGGCGGGAGGGACCGGTCCTTCGCTGACGGGCGCGGAGCTCGATCGGGACGTCCCGCAGGCGGCGGAGACGGGCCGCCTCAGCCGGCGCGAAGTGCTCCACCGGGCCGTTGTCCTGGTTGTCGCCGGAACCGCCGGAGCGGCCGCCGCCCAGTGGGTGCAGGTGCGGGCGGCGACGGGACGGGCGGCCGCAGCGGCGCAGTCCTTGTTTGCCCGGATCAGCGGGCTGCCGCCTGAGATCACCCCCAACGACCGGTTCTATGTGGTCAGCAAGAACCCGCCCGGATTCGACCCCGACCTCAACGGAGACACCTGGGTGCTGCAGATCGACGGCCTGGTGGGCCGGCCGGGCACGCTCACCCTCGCCCAGTTGCGGGCGATGCCCGCCGTCGAGCAATTCCAGACGCTGGAGTGCATCAGCAACGAGGTCGGCGGCGATCTCATCGGCAACGCCAAGTGGAAGGGGGTCCGCCTGCGGGACATCCTGGCGCGGATCGGTGGAGCCGGCGCTAAAGCGGTGAGGGTCGCGTTCCACTGCGCCGACGGGTACACCGAGGCCATCCCCATCGGCGATGCGATGAACCCTACGACGCTGCTCGCCTACGAGATGAACGGCGAGCCGCTGCCCCCCGCCCACGGATTCCCCGCCCGGCTGCTCGTCCCCGGGCTGTTCGGGATGAAGAACCCCAAGTGGATCCGGCGCATCGAGGTTGTGGACTACGACTTCCAGGGATACTGGGAGAAGTCCGGGTGGAGCGACGAGGCCGTCGTGAAGACGATGTCCAAGGCAACGACGTTGCAGCGCACGCAGACGCTGGGTGAGATCCCTGTGGGCGGTGTCGCCTATGCCGGCGACCGCGGGATCAAAGACGTAGAGTACAGTGTGGATGCGGGGAAAACCTGGCAGAAGGCGGAGGTGAAGCCGGCGCTGGGCCCGTTCACCTGGGTGCTCTGGGCGGCGGTGTGGACGCCGGCCGGAGCGGGGGAGTACACGGTGAAGGTGCGGGCCAAGGACGGCGGTGGGGTGCTGCAGACCGCCAAGGAGGCTCCGACGCTCCCCGACGGCGCCTCCGGCTATCACACCCTGCGGGTGCGCGTCCGGAAATAGCTCCCGCGGCGGGCAGCGTTCTGCGGTGACGGAGTCGACGAGAGGAGGCGCGCCGTCCCTCCCGAAGTGGTCTGCTCATCGCCCCCAGGCAGTCGTGACACCGCGCAGTCGGTTCCCCGACGGAAAGGACGCATGCCATGACCGGGCAGCCGTATGACCTTGTGATCATCGGGGGCGGGCCGGGCGGCTATGTGGGGGCCATCCGGGCCGCCCAGCTCGGGCTGCGCACCGCGATCGTGGAGCGTGAGAAGGTCGGCGGCACCTGCCTGCACGTCGGCTGCATCCCCACGAAGGCCTTCCTCCATACGGCCGAGGTGCTGGAGGTTCTGCGCAATGGCTCCGACCTGGGGATCACGCTGCCGGGCACGCCCGCCGTGGACCTCCCCGCCGTGCAGCGGCGCAAGGCGCGGGTCGTCGAGACGCTCTACAAGGGCACGATGTACCTCATGCGCAAAAACAAGATCGATGTCTTCGGCGGGACGGGCCGGTTCCTCAGCCGGCGGCGGATCGGCGTTGCGCTCGCCGACGGCTCGGAGACCGAGCTCGAGGCCGCGTCCGTGATCATCGCCACGGGGTCCGCCCCGCGCAGCATCCCCGGCGTGGTCATCGATCATACGCGCATCATCGACAGCACGGACGCCTTGCTGCTGGAGTCCATCCCCAGGTCGATCGCCATCCTGGGCGCGGGTCCCGTCGGCGTGGAGTTCGCCAGCGCGTACCGCGCCTTCGGCAGCGAGGTCACCGTGATCGAGCTCCTGCCCACCCTCGTGCCATTGGAGGATGAAGAGGTGGGCCAGGCTCTGGAGAAGTCCTTCGCCCGCCGCGGCATCCGCGCGCTGACGAACGCCACGGCGAAGAGCGCGGCGGTACGCGGCGACCGGGTGACGATCACCGTGGCCAAGGGCGAGGAGACCGAGCAGCTCGAGGCCGAGTACCTCCTCGTCGCCGTGGGCCGCGCGCCGGTGACCCAGGACCTGGTGCCCGCGGAGGCCGAGGTGGAGGTCGAGCGCGGCGCCGTCGTGGTCAACGAGCACCTCGAGACCACGGCGCCCGGGATCTATGCCATCGGCGACGTGATCACGGGGCAGAAGCCGTACCGTCTCGCGCACGTGGCCAGCGACGAGGGTATCGCCGTGGCGGAGCGCATCGCCGGCGTGCAGGCACACCCGGTAAACTACGACGCGGTGCCGCGGCCGACGTATTCCATCCCGCAGGTAGCCTCCGTCGGCCTCACCGAGCGGCAGGCGCAGGAGCAGGGGTACGACGTGAAGGTCGGCCGCTTCAGCTTCCAGCCCAACAGCAAAGCGGTGATCGACGGCACCCGCGAAGGGTTCGTCAAGGTCGTCACGGACGCGAAGATCGGGGAGATCCTGGGCATCCATATGATCGGGCCGCACGTGACGGAGCTGATGGCGGAGGGGGTCGCCGCGAAGTCGCTGGAGGCCACGGTGACCGAGCTCGGCGCCGCGGTCCACTCGCATCCCACGCTCTCCGAAGCGCTGAAGGAAGCGGCCCTGGACGCCATGGGCCGGGCCATCAACATCTAGGAGGGCACGATGAGCGCGATGGAGGCCAAAGCCGCGGTCTCACCCGCGCGCCACCGGACGCTGGGGCTGAGCGACCAGGACGTGCAGGAGATGTACTACTACATCGCGTTGGCCCGGGCGCTGGACGACCGGATGTGGGTCCTGCAGCGCGCCGGCAAGGCGATGTTCGTCATCTCGGGCCCCGGCCACGAGGGCTGTCAGGTGGCCGCGATGTGGCCCATGGACCGGCAGCGGGACTGGCTCGTGCCGTTCTACCGCTCGATCGCCGCCTGTCTGGTGAAGGGGATGACGCCGAAGGACATCCTGCTGGGCCTGTTCGCCCGCGCGGAGGATCCCAGCAGCGGCGGCCGGCAGATGCCCGGGCACTACGGGCACCCGCGCGTCAAGATCCTCAGCACGAGCAGCCCGGTCGGGACGCAGTACCCGCACGCGGCCGGCATCGCCTACGCGGCGAAGCTGCGCCGGACCGGCGAGGTCACCATGACGGCCATTGGAGAAGGCGGGACCAGTCAGGGCGACGTCCACGAGGCGATGAACTGGGCCGGCATTTACCGGCTGCCGATCATCTTCGTCGTGGAGAACAACGCCTGGGCGATCTCGGTGCCGCTGGAGAAGCAGGTCGCCGGGGGCAGCGTGGCGGGCCGCGCCGCCGGCTACGGCTTCCCGGGCGTCATCGCCGACGGATCCGACGTGCTGGAGTGCTACCGCGTGTCCCGGGAGGCGTACGACCGCGCGAAGCGGGGGGACGGGCCGACCCTGCTGGAGTTCCTCGTCCCGCGGCTGGGCTCGCACAGCAGCGACGACCAGCAGGAGCGGTACCGGTCCAAGGAAGAGATCGAGGAGGACCGCCGGCGCGATCCGCTGCGCGTGTTCGGCGCGTACCTCGAAGGCGCCGGGCTGCTCACGGAGGCGAAGAAGAAGGAGATCGCCGACCGCGTGAAGCGCGAGGTCAACGAGGCGACCGATGCCGCGGACGCCGCGCCCCTCCCCGAGCCGGAGAGCGGCGCGCGCCACGTCTTCTTCGAGCCGGACTGAGGAGGGCGGCCATGGCCGAGGTCCGCTACATCGACGCCATCAATCAAGCTCATCACGAGGAGTTCGCCCGCGACGAGCGGGTGGTCGTGCTGGGGGAAGACGTCGGGCGGAAAGGCGGGGTCTTCGGCGCCACGGCCGGCCTGCTGGAGACGTACGGCGAGGGCCGGGTGATCGACTCGCCGCTGGCCGAGTCGTCCATCGCCGGCCTGGCCATCGGCATGGCGGCCAACGGGTTGCTGCCGGTCGCCGAGTTCCAGTTCGCCGACTTCATCCATCCGGCGTTCAACCAGATCGTCAGCGAAGCGGCGCGCATGCGCTACCGGAGCAACAACGGCTTCGGCTGTCCGGTCGTCTTCCGCACCCCGTACGGCGGATCGCACGGCACGGCGCTGTATCACTCGCAGTCCATCGAGGCCTTCTACGCGCACGTGCCGGGGATCAAGGTGATCGCGCCGTCCACGCCGGCTGACGCCAAGGGGATGCTCAAGGCGGCCATCCGCGATCCCGATCCCGTGCTCTTCCTCGAGCACAAGCGGATGTACCGCATCGTGCGGGGCGAGGTGCCCGACGGCGATCACCTCGTGCCGATCGGCCCGGCCGTCGTGCGCCGCGAGGGTAGCGACCTCTCGGTGTTCGCCTACGGCTGGATGCTGCACGAGGCCCTCGCCGTGGCGGAGCAGGCGGCCTCCGAGGGGCTCAGCGTCGAGGTCGTGGACGTGCGCACGCTGGCGCCGCTGGACAAGGACACGATCCTGCGCTCGGTGGCGAAGACCAGCCGCGCGCTGATCATCTATGAGGACAACCGGTTCTGCGGGTACGGGGCGGAACTCGCCGCGCTCATCGCCGAGGAGGCGTTCTACGACCTCGACGCGCCGGTGATGCGGCTGGCGGGTCCCGACGTGCCCGGCATCCCGTTCAGCAAGCCGCTGGAGGAGTGGTTCTACATCGACCGCGCGAAGATCGCCCGCGCCGTCCGCGCGCTGGCCGGCCTGTGACGCACGCGCCGGGGGGACGCTGATGCCCGTCGAAGTCACGATGCCGCAATTGGGCGAGAGCACGTACGAGGGCACCATCGGCAAGTGGCTGAAGCAGCCCGGCGAGCCGGTGGAGCGCTTCGAGCCTCTGGTGGAGATCATCACCGACAAGGTGAACGTGGAGATGCCCGCGCCGTTCGGCGGGACGCTGACGGAGATCCTGGTCGCGGAGGGCACGACGGTCAACGTGGGCACGCCGATCGCCAGGATGGAG